>JACCDG011129481.1_pt1 | contig 28890 bp, 24 predicted proteins | sample 7442471 | NCBI WGS metagenome assembly JACCDG01 (sample SAMN15323444, study PRJNA562643) | freshwater metagenome | isolation source: river surface water | place: USA:Blue River Watershed | collected 2017-08-17 | reverse complement strand
GCGAGGTGCGCACTTTTGGCAGCACCGTGAGCGATTTCATGGCCGAGGGAGAGCCCAACCAATTTACCGTCTTGCAAGCGGGCCAACCGGTCGCGCAAGTGCAATGGGGCATTGGCGGCGTGCACCACCAACTCAACGCATTGGCCACCATCGCTGCCGCCGAACATGTGGGCGTGAGCCCCTCGGTTGCGGCGCAGGCACTGGCCACATTTGAAAACGTGAAACGCCGCATGGAGGTGCGCGGCACGGTGAAGGGCGTGACGGTGTACGACGACTTTGCTCACCACCCCACCGCCATCCGCACCACCGTCAACGGCTTGCGCCGGCAAGTGGGCGCAGCGCGCATCTTGGCGATTTTTGAGCCTCGCAGCAACACCATGAAATTGGGCACCATGAAAGCCCAACTGCCTTGGAGCCTCGAAGAAGTCGATCTGGCCTTTTGCCACTCAGGCGGCTTGGGTTGGGACGCCGCAGCAGCGCTCGAGCCCATGGGGCAGCGAGCGCAAGTGGGGGCCAACATCAATGAGGTGCTGGCCCAAGTGATGGCGCAAGTTCGGCCTGGCGATCATTTGCTGTGCATGAGCAACGGCGGCTTTGGCGGCATTCACAGCCAATTACTCACCGCCTTGCAAGCGCTTTGAAGCTCAGGCGCGGCGTGCTTTGACCGCGTCTGACAAGACCTTCAAAACCCCTTCGCTGTCATCCCAGCCGATGCAAGCATCGGTGATGCTTTGGCCATAGGCCAGTTGGGTCATATCGTCTTTGCCAGGTGTGAATTTTTGAGCCCCATCTTTGAGGTGACTCTCGACCATGACGCCAAACACTTGGCGTGAACCCGCGCTGATTTGTGCGGCAATGTCTTTGGCCACATCGATTTGGCGCTCGTGCTTTTTGCTGCTGTTGGCATGGCTGCAATCCACCATCAAGGTGGCGGGCAATTTGGCCGCCTCGAGTTCTTTGCAAGCGGCCGCCACGCTTTCGGCGTCGTAATTGGGCGCTTTGCCACCACGCAAAATCACATGGCAGTCTTTGTTGCCTTGGGTTTGGACAATCGCCACTTGGCCGTTTTTGTGAACAGACAAAAAGTGATGCCCACGGGCTGCGGCCTGAATCGCGTCGGTCGCGATCTTGATGTTGCCATCGGTGCCATTCTTGAAGCCAATGGGGGCTGACAAGCCAGAAGCCAATTCGCGGTGCACTTGGCTTTCGGTCGTGCGCGCACCAATCGCGCCCCAACTGATCAGGTCGCCAATGTATTGGGGCGAAATGACGTCCAAAAATTCACTGCCCGCCGGCAAGCCTTGGCGGTTGATCTCGATCAGCAATTGGCGTGCAATGCGCAAGCCTTCGTCAATGCGGTAGCTTTCATCCAAATAGGGGTCGTTGATCAACCCTTTCCAGCCCACCGTGGTGCGGGGTTTCTCGAAGTAAACGCGCATCACAATTTCAAGCGTGTCCGCATACCGATCACGCAAGGGCTTCAACCGGCGTGCGTATTCCAAGGCCGCTGCGGGGTCGTGAATGGAGCAAGGGCCAATGATGACCAGCAGACGGTCGTCTTTGCCGTGCACGATTTTTTGAATCGCCTTGCGGGTCTTGGCAATCAGGGTCTCCGTCGCTGTGCCAGCAATCGGGAAAAACCGAATCAAATGTTCTGGTGGCGGCAGTACGGTGATGTCCTTGATGCGCTCGTCATCGGTTTGACCGGTGCGGTCAACGGCATGGCTTGGCCAAGCCTCTGCGGTGCTGTGTGAGTGGGTCATGGTGGGCTCCTGGATCGTTGAAATGAAAAAAAACCGCCGGGCTTTGAGGCTCCGGCGGTTGGATTCGAGAGATGGGGTTGCTTATGCGCTCGCCTCTCGTCCGCCGGGGACTGAGAACCAAAAATAAAAAAAGTAGGTGACGTTGCGCAAAGACATGAATTCAATGTATCACAAGTTCATGACATTTCCTGACAGGCCGCACAAGGGCATTCCCGAGGTGCATGACCCGCCTCAGGCGGTGCCGCCCACGGTCAGGCCATCGATACGCAAGGTGGGCTGGCCCACCCCGACAGGCACACTTTGGCCTTCTTTGCCGCAGGTGCCCACGCCTGAATCGAGCTTCATGTCGTGGCCAATCATGCTGATCTTTTTGAGCGACTCGGGGCCACTGCCGATCAGCGTGGCACCCTTAACGGGATAAAGAATTTTGCCGTTCTCAACCCAATAAGCCTGACTGGCGGAGAACACGAATTTGCCGCTGGTGATGTCCACCTGGCCGCCCGCAAAGTTGGTGGCGTAGAGGCCTTTTTTGATGCTGGCAACGATTTCTTCAGGCGCTTTGTCGCCACCCAACATGTAGGTGTTGGTCATGCGGGGCATGGGCACGTGCGCGTAACTTTCGCGGCGGCCGTTGCCCGTGGGCTTCACGCCCATCAGGCGCGCGTTCATCGCGTCTTGAATGTAGCCGCGCAAAATGCCATCTTCGATCAGCACATTTTTCTGGCTGGCGTGGCCCTCGTCGTCTACATTCAGCGAGCCACGGCGGTCGGCCATGGTGCCGTCATCGAGCACCGTGACGCCTTTGGCCGCCACGCGCTGGCCAATGCGGCCGCTGAAAGCACTCGAGCCTTTGCGGTTGAAGTCACCTTCCAGACCATGGCCCACGGCTTCGTGCAGCAACACCCCTGGCCAGCCGCTGCCCAACACCACCGTCATCTCGCCCGCAGGCGCTGGTCGCGCGTCGAGGTTGATGAGGGCGGCGGAGACCGCTTCTTGCACATAGTTTTCGACCATCGCGTCGTCAAAGTAGGCCAAGCCAAAACGGCCGCCGCCGCCGCTGCTGCCGACTTCCCGGCGGCCATTTTGTTCGGCAATGACTGTGACCGACAAACGAATCAACGGACGCACATCGGCCGCCAAACTGCCGTCTGCCCGGGCCACCATGACCACGTCGTATTCGGTGGCCAAGCCGGCCATCACCTGCACGATGCGCGGGTCTTTGGCACGGGCGATTTTTTCAACTCGGCCGAGCAAATTGACTTTGGCCGTGCTGTCCAGTGTCGACATGGGGTCGAGCGCGGGGTAAAGAGAACGGCTGGCCGAAATCCGGCGTGCGGGCACCTTGATGCGTTTGTTCTGCGTGGCCTGAGCAATCGTTCTGACCGTCATGGCCGCATCCATCAACGAGGCCTCAGAGATGTCATCGGAATAAGCAAAGGCTGTTTTCTCACCCGACACCGCACGCACGCCCACACCTTGGTCGATGCTGAAACTGCCGGTTTTGACAATGCCTTCTTCCAGACTCCAGCCTTCCGAGCGGGTGTACTGAAAGTACAAATCGGCGTCGTCCACCGCATGGGCTTTGATGGCCGACAAAGCCCGGCTCAGGTGGGACTCATCCAGCCCAAAAGGCTCGAGCAACAAGGACCTGGCCGTGGCCAGGCGTTCGATGGTGGGTTCGCGTGAAATCATGGGCCCATTGTAGGGACTGCAAAAATCCCTTGCCAGAACAGTTTGGGCGTCAGGATTGCACCAATTGCTTGGATTTGGCGATCGACATGAGGATGCCCAACGCCAACCCCAATGTGACCATGGCTGTGCCGCCGTAGCTGATGAAGGGCAAAGGCACCCCAACCACCGGCAAGATGCCACTGACCATGCCCATGTTCACGAAGGCGTAGGTGAAAAAGATCATGGCCATGCTACCGGCCAACAATCGGCTGAACAGCGTGGGCGCTTCGGCTGCGATGACCAAGGCGCGGTACACCAGAAAAAAGAACCAGAAGATCAAGAACAAACCACCCACAAAACCGAACTCTTCACCATAGGCCGCAAAAATGAAATCGGTGGTGCGCTCAGGAATGAATTCAAGATGGGTTTGCGTGCCCTGCATGAAGCCTTTGCCCCAAAAGCCGCCCGAACCAATCGCGATCATCCCTTGGATGATGTGAAAGCCTTTGCCCAAGGGGTCTCGCGCCGGGTCTAACAAGGTGCATACGCGCTGGCGTTGGTATTCGTGCAACACCCGCCAATCGACATCGTCTGCGCACAGGGTGGGCTCCATGATGACCAGCACCACCACACCCACCAGCCCCAAGCCCACTGGCGGCAAAATCCAGCGCCATTTCAGGCCGGCAAAAAAGATCACAGCCAAGCCTGCAGCCAACACCAGCAAGGAGGTTCCGAGGTCGGGCTGCTTCATGATGAGCCCCACCGGCACGCCCAGAATCAACAAGGCCACCGCAAAGTCGAATGGCCGCAGCTGACCTTCGCGTTTTTGAAACCAAGCGGCCAGCATCAAGGGCAAGGCGATTTTGAGAATTTCACTGGGTTGGATCACCACCCCCAAATTGATCCAGCGCCGAGAGCCTTTTTTGGTGATGCCAAAAATGGCCACAGCCACCAACAAAATGACCCCCACGGTATAGATGGGCACCGCCCACGCCATGAGCTTTTGCGGCGGCATTTGGGCCACCACAAACATGATGAAGCCGGCCAGCAGCATGTTGCGCCCGTGGTCGACAAAACGGGTCCCGTGGTCATAGCCCGAGGAGTACATGATCAACAAACCCGCGCAAGCGAGCATGAACACCGCAAAGGCCAAGGGGCCATCAAAGCCCTTCAGCAGATGGCTCATGCGCTGCAACAGCGTTGGTTTTTGAATAACGGAACCCATGCCCCAGATTATCTCAGGCCGACCGGGCGACCAACGGCGACAAGAGCCAGATGAGCCTCAATGGCTACGGCCACTGCGGAACATGCCGTGGGTTTTGCGGTTGAGCACCCCTTGCGCGGCCAATTTGTTCATCGACGGGCTGGCATGGGCATGGGTGATGGCCATGCCCAAGGCGTCAGCAGCGTCTTGGCGCGGCACCACCGGCAACTGCAACAGGCGCTTCACCATCTCTTGCACCTGAGACTTGGCCGCACGCCCGTGGCCGGTCACCGACTGCTTCATTTGCAAAGCGGTGTACTCGGCCACAGCCAAATCGCAAGACACCAACGCCGTGACACAGCAGCCCCGCGCTTGGCCCAGCAGCAGGGTGGCTTGGGGGTTGACGTTGACAAACACAATTTCGACCGACGCCACATCGGCTTGGTAGCGCGCTTGGATTTCGCGCACACCGTCATAAATGACTTTTAGCCGAGCTGGCAAATTGCCCATTTCGCCGCGCGTGGTCTCGATCACGCCACTGGCCACATATTGCAAACGCGAACCCGTCATGTCCACCACCCCAAAACCGGTGGTCTGTAAGCCCGGGTCGATGCCCAAAATGCGAATCGTGTTGGGGGTCGGCGTGGTCAAGGTACTCATGGCAACACCACATCTCCCATGCGGGCCATGATGGTTTCGGCCCGACTGGCCAAGTAAGCCGATTGCGCCCGTTGCTCAAAGTAGCGCGGGCGCGGCAGCATGACTGCCAAGCGGGCGGCTTCCCAGTCGTTCAGCCGCGCGGCGCTTTTCCTGAAGTAATGCTGTGCGGCCGCCTCGGCCCCAAACACGCCCTCGCCCCACTCCACACTGTTGAGATAAATTTCCAGAATCCGTTTTTTGCTCAAGAACGTTTCCAGGGTGAGCGTGATCACCATTTCTTGACCTTTGCGCAGCAAGGTGCGCTCGCCCGACAAAAACAAATTTTTCGCCAACTGCTGGGTGATGGTCGACCCGCCCACAATTTTGACTGGGGGCAACTTGGCATCGGGCCGGCGCTGGGCGCGCTGCTCAGCCACGGCTTTGGCCTTGGCGTTTTTTTCCCACGCTTTCTCCAAAGACTCCCACCACACGCCGCCATGCTGCGTGAAGACACTGTCTTCAGAGGCGATCACGGCACGCTGCAAACTGGGGGCGATCTGGGTGCGTTCCACCCATTCTTGACGCCAAGGCAATTGGCCTTTCTGCGTCACGATCTGCCAAATTTGGGAGCGTTCAAAGCTGGTCGATTGCGGCGCCAACACGCCCATGCTGGCGATGCGCACCGCAAAAAACAACTGCAACAACAAGCCGGCCAACAGGACCAAAGCCAACCAACGAACCAAAGCGCGCATCAACATCCTTTGCCTAAAAGATCGCCCACTTCGCCCCACACATCAGGGCTCTTGGGGCTCAGCCACCCACATCTGGGTTTCCAAATGACCCTCTTTGAGAAACTGAAACCGAGAGACCACCACCAGTTGTGAGGCCTGCCGCCGCATGTTAGCGCTGAACGCCTCAAACGGTGCGGCACTTTGCACAATCGCCATGGCCCGTTGGTCCAACAAGGGCTGCCCCGAAGATTGCACCACCTCGGTTTTGATGAGCCTGCCGCGCGGGTCAACCGAGATCATCATGGTCAGTTGCCCATAGAGTTTTTGTCCCCCCACTTGCGGAAAATTCAAAGTGCCACGGGTTTCGATCGTGCGCCGCAAATGGTCGTAATACAAAGCGTAAATGGCTTCACGGGTCGCGGGGCTGACGAACCTTTTTTGCGGGCCGGCTTGGGCCTTTTCAATCTGCTGTTCAATGCGCGCCAATTGGCGGGCCAAGGCTTGCTGGCGCTCTTGGCGGGCCTGCCGTTCTGGCGCTTGCAAATGCTCGCCGCTGGTCTCTTGGGCCAAGCTGGCCAGTTCTTGTCGCAACTGGCTGAGCAAGCGCATTTGCTGCCATTTCATGGCATCCAACTGGCGGTTCATGGCCTCCATGTCCGTGCCCTCTTCGTTGGGCACCGAAGGGGGCAAGGGCGAACTGGCCATGCTTGCCCCAGCGGGGTGACCGCCTCCTGCCAGTCGCACTTGGGCCAAAGCCTGTGCGTTTTCAGGTTCGTGGTCACTGCGGGCATTCACCAGCACCACGGCCAAAGCGGTGTTTTCAAAGACCCGTTCAAAACTGCCGGGATCGGCAAAACGCCACGTCATCAAGGCGCCATGCACCAGCACAGAAACCGCCAAGGTCCACCCGAGGGTGTGGTGCTGCCACGTCCATTTCAGCCGAGCGGCAGTGGCCTCGAGTGGGCGCCGATGACCTTCAAGCACCATCACTTTGCGTGCTGTCGTTCAGGTCGACCGCAATGGTCAGCGGGCCGGCGGCCATGGTCTCGTCGTCTTCTGCTTCGTCGGCTTCGCTTTCTGAAGTCAATGGAGCATCCAAGTGCGCGGTCACGGTGCCATGCACATCCAGTGCCATCAAATCAACCGCGCCCAATTTCACGCGCACCCGAGCGCCACGCGCCAAGCCCTGAGCCCCCATGACGCTGAACATGAGCGGCAGTGTGTCGGCGCGCACCAACCAAATGCCGCCCCCCATTTCCTTCACCAAACTGGCTTCCAACTCTTCGATGCCCTGCTGCTGCACATGGCGCAAGGTCCAATAGCTCTCCATGCTGGACTGCACGCTGTTGTAGGCGCTGTAGGTGGCGTCAAACGCAGTGATGATGGAAAACAACTCGGCATCTTTGGGCTTGAACGGCGCCGCCAGTGCTGCGGTCGCACCGTGTTGGGCACAGGCAATGATTTGCCACTGGTTCACCAAATCGGTGTAGCGGCGCAGCGGCGACGTGCTCCACGCGTAGCTGGGCACACCAATACCCGCGTGCGGCAAGGCCTTGGTGCCCATGCGCACCTTCACACCCGGTGCCATGCTGGCTTGGCTGCGATAAATCCCCGGCACGCCTGAGCTGGCCAGCCATTGGCCCCATGTGCTGTTGGCCAAAATCATGGCCTCGGCCACCATCAAGTCGAGCGGCGAACCGCGTTGGCGCACCCCAATCAACACGGTTTCATCGCCCTTTGGCGGGGTCTCGTTGCTGGGACGATCCAACTTGAAGCTGTAATCCGGTCGGTTGAAACTTTCCGGCTTGCCACGCACCACCTCACGGCGGGCCTTGAGGGTTTGCGCCAAACGCCAAAAGAATGCCAGTGTGGATCGCTCCACCGGCAAATCGACAGGGGTTTCAGACGCTTCGTTTTCAAGCCACTCTCGGGTGATGGTCTGATCGAGTTGGTCGTGCCGCAAGTTGGCCACAATGGGCACCCGCTCCAAGCGGGTTTCGGCGCTCTGGACCGTCAAGTCGCTTTCACTGAAAGTGACATACAACGACACTGCTGGGCAATCGCGCCCCTCCATCAAGGTGTAGGCCTGCACCACGCTGTCGGGCAGCATGGTGATTTTGTAACCCGGCATGTACACGGTGGACAAACGCTGTCGACCCAATTGGTCGATGGCACTGCCCGGCTTCAAGGCCAGCCCAGGAGCCGCAATGTGAATGCCCACGGTGACGGTCCCGGTGCCCAGGCCTTGCAATGACAAGGCATCGTCAATTTCGGTGGTGTGGGAGTCGTCAATCGAGAAGGCCTGCACGGAGGCCAGTGGCAATTCATCTTGAATGGGGGGGGCTTGCAACGCTGGAAATCCGGTGCCCTTGGGAAACAAATCAAACAAGAAACGTTGCCAATGAAAATCCCAAGCCGAGGCGATGGCCCCCGCCTTTTGCAGCAATTCGAGCGGCGGCGTTTGGCTGGATTTACTGGCTTCGACCACCGCCTTGTATTCGGCGGTGTTTTTGTCGGGGCGGAACAAAATTTTGTACAACTGCTCGCGCACTGGCTCGGGGCAAATGCCGGCCACCAGGTCTACAGCCCAAGCCTCAATTTGCGCCTGCACTTGCTTCTTTTTCTCAATCGCCAGCAAAGCCTGCTGCACGATTTCTGCGGGGGCTTTGCGGTATCGGCCTTTGCCGGCGCGACGGAAATAATGCGGCGCTTCATGCAAGCGCATCAATGCGGCAACTTGTTGCACCGTGGTGGCGGCATCGCTGAAGTAATCTTTGGCCAAGTCGGCAAAACCAAATTCTTCATCGGAAGCAAATTCGTAAGCCAAGGCCAACTCGATGCTTTGGCTCACCGCTGCCGCCTCGCTCAACAACGCGCTGGGGGTCGGCTTGTCGAATTTAAGCAACATTTGAGCAGCTTTGACTTTGACCCGTTTGCCCGAGTCGAGTTCGACTTGCGCAGAAGCCTCGGCTTCGGACAAGATCCGACCGGCCATGAATTTGCCGGCTTCTTCAAATAATACGTACATGGCGCGATTTTCCCATGCGCCTCAGCCTTTGCAGGGGCAATGGCTCACGCCAACCGAAGAAATTGCGATATTTCGGGCCAGTAGTCGTCAAAATCCGTCAGCGCATGGTCACTGCCCTCAATCAGGCGCACTTGGCCCGCTTGGTGTCTGGCCAGCATTTCTCTCCAGTCCAACACCTCATCGCCCTTGGCGATCAACGCCAAGGTTGGCGGTTGGGCAGATGCCGCTTGGGCTTCGAGTTCGGTCAGCTCTTGCACATAGGCCGCGTCAAAATAGATTTTTTCTGTCGGCTCGTGCCAAGCTGGATGCTCGCCAATGTACTTGGCCAAATCTCGCGCGGGATGCACCGCGGGGTTGAGCAAGACCGCTGGACAACCCCATTTTGCGGACAGCCAAGACGCATAAAAACCACCAAGAGAAGACCCAATGATCGCCATGCGGTCACGCGGCCAATCGGCCACCAGCGCCATCACCTCTTGCAGGGCTTGCTTGGGAGACGCTGGCAATGCGGGACAGCACCACACCACTTGAGGGTATTGGGTGCGCATGCGCTCTGCCGTTTTTTGGGCTTTCACTGAGCGCGGCGACGATCGAAACCCGTGCAAATACAGCAGGTGCGTGGTGCGATGCATCACCAAGCGGGCTGGAGCGCAGCAAAGCCTTGGGGTGCTTCGCTGGCTTTGTCAAACGTCACCACTTCGTAGGCGTCGGGTTGTGACAAGAGTTCGCGCAGCAAGCGGTTGTTCATGGCATGGCCTGAACGAAACGCACTGTAGGCCGCCAGCATGGGCTTGCCCAAGATGTAAAGGTCGCCCATGGCGTCCAAAATTTTGTGTTTGACGAACTCGTCGTCGTAGCGCAAACCATCCGCGTTCAGCACGCGGTAATCGTCCATCACGATGGCATTGTCCAACCCACCGCCCAAGGCCAAGCCGTTGGCGCGCAACATTTCGACGTCTTTGGTGAAACCAAAGGTGCGCGCGCGGGCGATGTCGCGGGCATAAACCCCCTCAGACATGTCAAACACCACCTGTTGACCGGTGGAGTCGACCGCGGGGTGCCGAAAATCGATTTCAAAACTCAGCTTGTAACCATGGTACGGCGTGAGTCGGGCCCACTTGATGTTTTGGCCTTCACCCTCAGACACTTCGACCGTCTTGAGCACGCGCAAAAAATGCTTGGGCGCGGCCTGTTCAACCACCCCGGCGCTTTGCAGCAGAAAAACAAAGGAAGAGGCCGAGCCGTCCAGAATCGGGACTTCTTCAGCGGTGATGTCCACATACAGGTTGTCAATGCCCAAACCCGCGCAAGCCGACATCAGGTGCTCCACCGTCAACACTTTGGCTTGACCTGACGAAATGGTGGAGGCCAATCGGGTGTCGGTGACGGCTTCGGCGTTGACCGGAATGTCGACCGGCTCTGGCAAATCCACACGGCGAAACACAATGCCGGTGTTGGGCGCTGCCGGACGCAAAGTCAGCTCCACGCGCTGGCCACTGTGCAAGCCCACGCCGACGGCTTTGGTCAAGGTTTTCAGAGTGCGTTGAGCGAGCATGTTCTTATTTTAATGGCCGAAAAAAAGGACTTTTCTGTCGAGGAAATCGGTTGTTTCCACGCAAAAAGGGGTCAGACAGGCCCTTCCCTGTCTGGCCCCAAAGCACCATTATTTTCCTTCGAGACGACCGATCAGTCGGCCTGCTTGCGCAAGAAAGCGGGGATCTCGATGTCGTCCATGCCAGCGTTGGCCATGCCGTCCACGCGAGCGGCTGCGTGGGTGCGGTTGCTGCGCCAGATGGCAGGCGTGTTCATGCCGCTGGTCGCCAAAGGCGCTGCTTGCATGGCAGGCGCCACTGCCTCTTGGCCACCCATGGTGAAAGGTACGTTGTCGGTACCCGTGCGCAACACTTGCAGTGGAGGCGCTGTGCGGCGTGCACCGGCTTTGGACAAGCCTGTCGCCACCACCGTGACACGGATTTCGTCGCCCAAGCTTTCGTCATAAGCCGTGCCGTAAATCACATGGGCATTTTCAGAAGCGTAGGCACGAATGGTGTTCATGGCTTGCTTGGACTCGGACAATTTCAAAGAGCCCTTGGCTGCGCTGATCAAGACCAGCACGCCTTTGGCACCCGACAAATCCACGCCTTCCAGCAATGGGCAAGCCACTGCTTGTTCTGCGGCGATGCGGGCACGGTCAGGGCCGCTGGCCGCTGCTGTGCCCATCATGGCTTTGCCAGGCTCGCCCATCACAGTGCGCACGTCTTCAAAGTCGACGTTCACATGGCCGGGCACATTGATGATTTCGGCAATACCGCCCACAGCGTTTTTCAGCACGTCGTTGGCGTGGGCGAAAGCTTCGTCCTGTGTCATGTCTTCGCCACCGGGCAATTCCAGCAACTTTTCGTTCAACACCACAATCAGCGAGTCGACGTTGGCTTCGAGCTCTTGCATGCCCAAGTCGGCGTTGGACATGCGGCGTCCGCCTTCAAACTCAAACGGCTTGGTGACCACGCCCACCGTCAAAATGCCCATTTCTTTGGCAATGCGGGCAATCACAGGAGCAGCGCCAGTGCCGGTTCCGCCGCCCATGCCGGCTGTGATGAACAACATGTGCGAGCCTTCAATGGCGGCGCGAATGTCGGCTTCAGCGCTCTCTGCAGCTTCACGGCCTTTTTCAGGCTTGCTGCCAGCCCCCAAACCGGTTTGACCCAGTTGAATGAAACGGTGTGCCGCGCTGCGAGCCAGAGCCTGCGCGTCGGTGTTGGCACAGACAAATTCGACGCCCTGAACATTGCGCTCGATCATGTGCTCGACCGCGTTGCCGCCGCCGCCGCCAACACCGATCACTTTGATCTGAGTGCCTTGGTTGAATTCTTCTGTCTGAATCATTTCGATGGTCATGGTGCTACTCCTAAATTTGTTTGCAGTTGCCGGAAAAAATCTCAATTTATTTTTGTGAACGAGAGGGCGTGTCAACATCGACACGGTCGCCATGCAGGTGGACTGCCGCGGGCCAGAAAGCGTTTTTTCCAGTTCATCAGAAGTTCCCCACAATGAAGTCTTTGAAGCGACCGAATGCGTTGTTCATGGAGCTCTTTTTCTGCGTGACTTTGTAGCCACGCAAACGCGCCAAACGGGCCTCTTCGAGCAAGCCCATCACCGTGGCCGCACGCGGCTGGCTGACCATGTCGGCCAAGCCACCGGCGTACTTGGGCAAACCGCGACGCACAGGTTTCAAGAAGATGTCTTCACCCAACTCGACCATGCCGGGCATGACAGCGCTGCCACCGGTCAAGACAATGCCGGAGGACAAGACTTCTTCATAGCCCGACTCGCGAATGACTTGGTGCACCAGCGAAAAGATTTCTTCGATGCGCGGCTCAATCACGCCGGCCAAGGCTTGGCGACTCAACATGCGAGGGCCACGGTCACCCAAGCCCGGCACTTCCACCTGCGCATCAGGGTCGGCCAACAATTGCTTGGCAAAACCGCTCTCCACCTTGATGTCTTCTGCATCTTTGGTGGGCGTGCGCAACGCCATGGCAATGTCGCTGGTGATCAAATCACCGGCGATCGGAATCACGGCGGTGTGGCGGATCGATCCGTTAGAGAAAATCGCCACATCGGTGGTGCCTGCGCCAATGTCCACACACACCACACCCAACTCGCGCTCGTCTTCTGACAACACCGCGAGGCTCGACGATTGCGGGTTGAGCAACAGTTGGTCGACCTCTAAGCCGCAGCGGCGTACGCACTTGATGATGTTTTCTGCTGCGCTTTGCGCCCCGGTCACGATGTGCACTTTGGCCTCAAGGCGCATGCCACTCATGCCGATGGGCTCTTTGACTTCTTGCCCGTCAATGACAAATTCCTGTGTTGCCACCAGCAACAAGCGTTGATCGGTCGAGATGTTGATGGCGCGCGCGGTTTCCATCACACGTGCCACATCGGCTTGCGTGACTTCTTTGTCCTTGATGGCCACCATGCCGCTCGAATTGATGCCGCGAATGTGGCTACCGGTGATGCCCACATTGACACGGGTGATCTTGCAGTCCGCCATCAACTCGGCCTCTTTCAGCGCCTGTTGAATGCTTTGCACAGTGGCGTCAATGTTGACCACCACGCCGCGCTTGAGACCGTTCCCTGGCGCGATGCCCAGACCCGCAATCTTCAGCTCGCCATCGGGCATGACTTCTGCCACCACCGCCATGACTTTGGAGGTGCCAATGTCCAATCCAATCACCAGATCTTTGTACTCTTTTGCCATTTGAATCACCGTTTCCGTTTCATTCTTTCGCCTTGATCGCTCAAGGACTCTTCTTGCCATCAACGTCGAGAGTGGTCACACCACGCAAGCGCACGGCATAACCATCTTTGTGTCGCAAATCAGCCCCGGCCAACGCGCTGGGCGTGCGGCCATAACGGGCGGTGATTTGCGACAACGTTCTGAAAAAAATCTTCAACTGCGCGACCACTTCGGCTTCCGTGCCGCGCCCCAATTCGAGTTGCGCGCCACCATCGGTCAAAACACGCCAACTGCCGCGAGGGGTCAACTCAAGTTGCTCAATGCGCATGTCCACCGCTTTAAAAATGGGCACCAGATCACGAAACATGCGCACCACCAAGGCAGACTGATCGTCTGGCCCCTTCAGGCGAGGCAAGGCATCGACATCGACCTCTTCCACATTCGCTTCAAACACTTGGCTTTGTTGGTTCACCATCTTGCTGGAGCCCTCGTCGCCCCAGAGTGCCATCGGCTCGTGTTCCAACAAAACCGCTTTCAATTTGTTCGGGAAGTCGCGGTGCACCACCGCACCCCTGACCCACGGCACGGCTTCAAAGGCATCGCGTGCGCGCTTCAAATCGATGGTGAAAAAGTTGCCGCTCAACTGAGGCATCACATTGGCACGCAAAGTCACAGCGTTGTTGCGCGAGACTTCGCCTTGCACCGTGATCGACTGGATATTGAAAATCGGGTGTTGCAGCAACCAGTGGATCCCGCTGCCCAACATCAGCAACACCGATACCCCCGCCAGCAAAGCTGCCGCGAAGTTCATGAGGCGGATGTCCAGTGGCAGTGGCAGGCTCTTGTTCACGCACGCACCTCCTGCACGTGGTCCAAGCTGGCCGATGTCAACAGCTGTTGGCACAAGGCTTCGTAGCTGATGCCCGCGGCCTTGGCAGACATGGGCACCAACGAATGGCCAGTCATGCCGGGCGAGGTGTTGATTTCCAACAAGTAAGGCTGGCGCGTTTGGGCGTCGATCATCACATCCAATCGGCCCCAACCTCTGCAGCCCAACAACTGGTAGGCCTTGACCACCAAGGCTTCAATGGCCTTTTCTTCGGCAAGCGGCAAACCACTCGGCACGAGGTATTGGGTGTCGTCGGTGAAGTATTTGTTTTGGTAGTCGTAGTTGCCGGCAGGGGCCACGATGCGAATGATCGGCAAGGCGTGGGTCTGGTCGCCTTCACCCAAAACAGGGCAAGTCACCTCGTCACCCACGATGCACTGCTCGCACAAAATATCCGCGTCGCAGCGACCAGCCGCTTCTAACGCGGCGGGCAAGTCTTCGGCCGCAACGACTTTGGTTACCCCAATCGAAGAACCTTCACGCGCGGGCTTGACGATCATGGGCAAGCCCAGGGTTTGAATCAGGCTCTGCATGGACACCTGGCCCAATTGCTCGCGTCGCACCAACACATAAGCAGGTGTGGGCAAGCCTTCTGCCAGCCACACCCGTTTGGTCATGGTTTTATCCATCGCGATGCTGGAGGCCATCACGCCCGAGCCAGTGTAGGGAATGCCCAACAATTCCAGTGCGCCCTGCACCGTTCCGTCTTCACCATAGCGACCATGCAAAGCGATGAAGCAACGATCAAATTGCTCTTGCTTCAATGCACCCAAATCGCGTTCTGCCGGGTCAAAGGCATGCGCATCCACGCCGCTGGCACGCAGGGCCTGCAACACGCCTTGGCCCGACATCAAGGACACTTCACGCTCGGCAGAGCGCCCCCCCATTAGGACCGCCACTTTGCCCAAAGGATGCGTGCTCATGCGGCACCTCCCAGTTCCACTACTTTGGCGGGCACGGCGCCAATCGAGCCTGCGCCCATGCAAATCACCACATCGCCATCTTGTGCGTTGCTGAGCACCGCTTGGGGCATGTCGGCAATGGCATCGACAAACACCGGCTCCACTTTGCCCGCCACGCGCAGGGCTCGTGCCAGTGAGCGACCGTCGGCCGCCACAATCGGCGCCTCGCCGGCGGCATACACCTCAGACAACAACACGCTGTCACAGCCGGTGCCAATGACCTTGACGAAGTCTTCGAAGCAATCGCGGGTGCGGCTGTAGCGGTGTGGCTGGAACGCCAGCACCAAGCGACGGCCAGGGAACGCGCCACGGGCTGCCGCCAAAGTCGCCGCCATCTCAACAGGGTGATGGCCATAGTCGTCAATGACGGTGAAGGTGCCCGCGCCGTGCGGCAGCGACACATCGCCATAGCGTTGGAAGCGGCGACCCACGCCTTTGAATCCGGCCAACGCGCGTTGCACGGCAGCATCATCGACCCCCAACTCCACGGCTACGGCCACAGCCGCCAGGGCGTTGAGCACGTTGTGGTTGCCTGGCAAATTCAAAACCAAGGGCAAGTCGGGCAAGGTGACCCCATTGCGGCGTTGCACTGTGAAATGCATTTGGCCGTTCTCTGCGCGCACATTCATCGCACGCACTTGGGCGCCTTCGTTCAAACCATAGGTGGTCACCGGGCGGGCAATGTCTTGCACGATGGACTGAACACCGGGGTCGTCCGAGCACACCACTGCGGTGCCATAAAACGGCATGCGGTGCAAAAACTCCACAAACGCGGCCTTCAAGCGGGCCAGGTCGTGGCCATAGGTTTCCATGTGGTCGGCATCGATGTTGGTGACCACCGCCATCACCGGCAGCAAGTTCAAGAACGAGGCATCGGACTCGTCTGCCTCGACCACGATGTAGTCACCCGTGCCCAACTTGGCATTTGCGCCGGCACTGTTCAAGCGACCACCAATCACAAACGTGGGGTCAAGGCCTGCTTCGGCCAAGACACTGGCCACCAAACTGGTGGTGGTGGTTTTGCCGTGGGTGCCTGCAATGGCGACGCCTTGTTTCATGCGCATCAATTCAGCCAACATGACCGCTCTGGGCACGATGGGAATGTGGCGCTCGCGGGCGGCCAAGACTTCAGGGTTGTCCGATTTGACTGCCGTGGATGTGACGACCGCATCTGCGTCTTTCATATTGACGGCCGAGTGGCCAACGTGGGTTTCGATGCCCAATGCCGCCAGACGGTGCAAGGTGGCGCTGTCGGCCAGGTCAGAGCCCGAGATCTGGTAGCCCAGGTTCAGCAGCACTTCGGCAATGCCACTCATGCCCGATCCACCGATGCCGATAAAGTGGATTTTTCGAATGGCGTGTTTCATGCTGCCAACTCCTCACAAGCCATCACAACCTCCCGCGTGGCATTTGTTTTTTTCTGTGCGTGTGCTTTTTCTGCGCAATGCAACAAGGCTTCACGGTCCAATGTGGCCAATCGGTCAGCCAACGTTTGAGCCGTCAGTTCGGCTTGCGGCATCAACCAGCCGCCACCCTCTGACACCAAGAACTGGGCATTGGTGGTTTGGTGGTCGTCCACAGCAAAAGGGAAGGGCACAAAGATGGCTGCCACGCCAATGGCGGCCAACTCGGTCACGGTGCTCGCGCCTGCGCGGCAAATCACCAGATCGGCTTGTGCAAATGCTGTCGCCGTGTCGTCAATGAAAGGGGTCAACTCAGCCTGCACACCCGCCGCTTCGTAATTGGCACGCAACGCCTCAATTTGTTTGGCACCACTTTGGTGGGTCACGAGAGGGCGTGTGGCTGCTGGCAACAAAGCCAAAGCTTGCGGCACGATGTCGTTCAAGGCTTTCGCGCCCAAGCTGCCCCCCACCACCAAGATGCGCAAAGGACCGGAGCGGCCCGCAAAACGCGCGGCCGGTGCGGCCTGTTCGGTGAAGGCCTGGCGCAAGGGGTTGCCCACCCACTGGCCGGTTTTCATGACCCCTGGAAATGCGGTGAACACACGGTCTGCGATTTGGGCCAACACTTTGTTGGCCAAGCCGGCGACCGAGTTTTGTTCGTGCAGCACGACAGGCTTGCCATACAGGCTGGCCATCATGCCGCCAGGAAATGTGATGTAACCGCCCAAGCCCAACACCACATCTGGGCGCACGCGGCGCATCACTTGCAGGCTTTGCCAGAATGCGCGCAACAGTTTGAGGGGCAACACCGCCAGTGTCACGAGCCCTTTGCCGCGCACTCCACCGAATGCAACGCTCTCAAAGGCAAATCCGCGTTGGGGCACCAGTTGGCTTTCCATGCTGTCAGGAGCGCCCAGCCAATGCACGCGCCAACCCGCAGCGCGCAGGGCTTCAGCCACGGCCAGACCTGGAAAAATATGTCCTCCGGTGCCGCCCGCCATGACCAATGCGCATTTGGCGTTCATGAGCGCCCTCCCCGCATCATCTGTTTGTTTTCGGCGTCAATGCGCAGCACCACCGCAATGGCAATCAGATTCATCATGACAGCCGAGCCGCCGTAACTCATCAAGGGCAAAGTCAAGCCCTTGGTTGGCAAGGCGCCCAAATTCACGCCCATGTTGATGAAGGCCTGGAATCCAATCCAGATGCCCACACCTTGGGCCACCAAGCCTGCAAACACCTTGTCGAGGGCAATGGCTTGGCGGCCGATCACCATGATGCGGCGACTCAGCCACAAGAACAGCAAGATCACCAACGAGACCCCGACCAGGCCAAATTCTTCGCCAATGACCGCCAACAAAAAGTCGGTGTGGGCTTCTGGCAACCAGTGCAATTTTTCGATGCTGCCACCCAAACCAACGCCCCAAATCTCACCACGCCCAATAGCGATGAGTGAGTGCGAGAGTTGGTAGCCCTTGCCCAAGGCATGCTCTGCGCTGAAGGGGTCCAGGTAGGCAAAAATGCGCTCTCGGCGCCACGGGGAAGCCGCGATCATCAAGACGAAGGCCCCCACCAGCACCGCAAAAATCAAGAAAAACATGCGGGCATTCACACCGCCCAAAAACAAGATGCCCATGGCAATGATGGCAATCACCATGAAGGCGCCCATGTCAGGTTCGGCCAGCAAGAAAACACCGGCCAACGCCACTGCTGCGCCCATCGGCAACACCGCACGGAAGAAGCGTTCTTTCACATCCATCTTGCGCACCATGTAATCGGCGGCGTAAATGATGGTGGCAAATTTGGCCAACTCGGAGGGCTGAAAATTGATGATGCCAAAAGAGATCCAACGACGTGCGCCGTTCACACCCTTGCCAATGAAGGGAATCAGGACCAGCGCCAACAAGATCAGCGAGATTACAAACAAGGGGCGCGCTATTTTTTCCCAGGTTTCGGTGCGCACCTGAAACACCAGCAAAGCCATGATGCTGCCCACGACCATCGAGACCACATGGCGCGTCAAGAAATGTGTTTGCGAGTAACGAGAAAAACGGGGGTTGTCCGGCATCGCAATGGATGCCGAATACACCATCACCATGCCCCACATCAGCAAGGCCACGACCACCCAGACCAGCGCTTGGTCGACGCTTTGCAGACGCGCAGGCGTGCCGGAATTGGCCCGCGCAAAATCGTAGCCCCCCAAATTCACGGGCAGACTTTGTGCGCCTGCGGCCTCGCCACTGACGCGACCGGTGAAGAACCCACCCAAGCGCTCAAAGCTGGCTTGCAGGCGTTGGGACAAGGTCAGGGCTTCGCTCATCAGCCACCTCCCATGGATACGCCGGCCTCTTCGGCCAAGCCGGCAACCGCGCGGCAAAAGACCTCGGCACGGTGACCGTAGTGGTCAAACATGTCCAAACTGGCACAGGCCGGAGACATCAGCACCGCGTCACCACTGTGAGCGAGTGAAGCTGCGGTGGTCACAGCAGCTTCCATGTCTGCGGCATCGTGCAAAGGCACGCCTGCATCTTGCAAGGCCTCGCGAATACGCGGGCCATCGCGCCCGATCAGCACCACCCCGCGGGCATAGCGCGCCACGGGCGCTGCGAGTGGTGAAAAGTCTTGGCCTTTGCCATCGCCACCCAAAATGACGACCAAACGACGGTCAGCGCCCAGGCCTTGCAAGGCCGCCACAGTGGCGCCCACATTGGTGCCTTTGCTGTCGTCGAAATACTCCACCTCGTTGACGATGGCCACCGACGCCACCCGGTGCGGCTCACCTCGGTACTCGCGCAAGCCATACAGCATGGGACCCAAGGCACAGCCAGCACTGCTGGCCAACGCCAACGCGGCCAGCGCATTGACCGCGTTGTGACGACCCCGAATGCGCAAGGCATCGGCTGGCATGAGCCTTTGAATGTGCAACTCTTCTGCCTCGTCTTTGCGACGGCGACGGGTCTCATCGGCCTCGAGTGCGCGCACCAACCAGGTCATGCCATTCATGACTTCGATGCCGAAATCACCCGGGTGTTGGGGCATGTCGCCACCAAAGTTCACGCACGCCCGCTCAATGGGCTTTTGCAACTTCACCCGCACTGGCGCGGGGCGCATGGTCATGACTTGTGGGTCTTCGCGGTTCAAAACCATCAACGCTTTGTCGCCAAAAATTTTGGCCTTGGCAGCGGCGTACGCATCCATTGACCCGTGCCAATCCAAATGGTCTTGCGAAATGTTCAACACGGTGGCCGCGGTGGGCTCAAAACCTTCGCTGCTGTCCAACTGGAAACTCGACAACTCGAGCACCCACACTTGAGGCAAGGCTTGCGCCAAGGGATGCAGCACAACAGGGGCCACTGGCGCCACCACAGGGCTTGCCATTTCTTCTTCGTCCTGCGCGCCTGCAGTCGCATCTGAACGCACTGCCGCAGCGTTCAGAGATTCGCCAGTTTCAGCATGAGGCATCGCCACAGCGGCTTCCATGGCCGCCAATCGGGCAGCTCTTACAGATTCAGATTCGTTCGCCCCAAAAGATTCTGTGCCTGCTTGGACTTCTTTGCCTTCGTTAGCTTCGTTGGCTTCAGCAGCTGCTTTCTCTTGTTGCACAGCAACGGCTTGTTGGGCTTCTGCCATCGCCTCGGTCAAGGTGTCGAGCAAGGTGGGGCCAATGTTGCCCGCCACTTTCACGCTTTTACCGGCGCGGGCCACCAACTGACCGGTGAGTGAAGTGACCGTGGTTTTACCGTTGGTGCCGGTGATGGCCAAGACCTGCGGTGCGTAACCAAAATTGGCTTTCAGCTCTGCCAGGCCCGCGGCAAACAAACTCAACTCACCGCCCTGCCACAAGCCCATGGCAGACGCGGCCTGCACCACCGGTGCCACCACTTCAGGCGCCAGACCTGGGCTGCGGAACACCGCGCGCACCGAAGTGCCTTCCACCAAACTGGCTTGCAAGGGCCCGGCCACAAATTTCACTGCAGGGCATTCGGCCTGCAACACGGCCAATTGAGGTGGCGCTGCTCGGGTGTCGGCCACCGTCACGTCTGCACCGGCCAGCGCGCACCACCGGGCCATCGCCAGGCCGGAAGCACCCAAACCGAGAATCAGAACGTGTTGACCTTGCAGCTGCATGTTTACCTCAGCTTCAAGGTGGACAAGCCCACCAGACACAACAACATGGTGATGATCCAGAAACGAACCACCACTTGGGTTTCTTTCCAGCCACTCTTCTCAAAATGGTGGTGCAAAGGGGCCATCTTCAAAATGCGCCGACCTTCGCCGTATTTTTTCTTGGTGTATTTGAAATACGTGACCTGCGCCATCACCGAGATGGCTTCCACGACAAAGATACCGCCCATGATGGCCAGCACAATTTCTTGGCGCACGATCACGGCAATGGTGCCCAGTGCGGCGCCCAAGGCCAGCGCGCCCACATCGCCCATGAAGACCTGCGCAGGGTGGGTGTTGAACCACAAAAAGGCCAAGCCTGCACCGGCCATGGCGGCGCAGAAAATCATCAATTCACCCGATCCAGGAATGTGCGGGAAGAACAGGTATTTGGAATACACCGAACTGCCAGTGACATAGGCAAAAACGCCCAAGGCCGAGCCGACCATGACCACCGGCATGATGGCCAGGCCATCAAGACCATCGGTCAGATTGACCGCATTGCTGGAACCGACAATGACCAAATAGGTCAACAGCACAAAGCCCAACACGCCCAAGGGGTAGTTGATCTCTTTGAAGAACGGCACTTGTAAACCGGCTTTGGGTGGCAGGTTCACATCAAAGCCCGACATGACCCACTTGCCAAACAAATCCAACACGCGCAGGTTGGACACCTCTGAAATGCTGAACACCAAATACAACGCCGCCAGCAAACCAATCACCGACTGCCAGAAGTATTTTTCACGCGACCGCATGCCTTCAGGGTCTTTGTTGACCACTTTGCGCCAGTCGTCGACCCAGCCAATGGCACCAAAGCCCAAAGTCACGACCAACACAATCCAAACAAAGCGGTTGGACAAGTCAAACCACAACAGCGTTGAGATGGCAATCGACAACAAAATCAGCACGCCGCCCATGGTGGGGGTGCCGCTCTTGGTCAGGTGTGACTCCATGCCATAACCGCGAATGGGCTGACCAATCTTGAGCGCCGTCAGTCGGCGAATCACAAACGGCCCGGCCGCCAAACCAATCAACAAAGCGGTCATGGCCGCCATCACCGCACGGAACGTGATGTATTGAAAAACGCGCAGGAAGCCCCACTCGGGTGACAAACTCTGCAACCATTGCGCCAAACTAAGCAGCATGCACAGCCCCTTTGTGATCGTTATTGGCCATTTTTTCTGGGGCTGAAGGCAGGGACACCAAGGCTTCGACCACGCGCTCCATCTTCATGAAGCGCGAGCCTTTCACCACCACACTTTGGAAACTCTGTACCTGTGATGTGACAGCGCTCAACAACGTATCCATGCTGTCAAAGTGGCGCGCCGAGCCAAACGCTTTAGCGGCATGCACCGACAACTCGCCCAAGGTGTAAAGCGCCTCAATGCCGCATTCGGCGGCATAAGCCCCAACTTCCGCATGGAACTCGGGTCCTTGGTTGCCCACTTCGCCCATGTCCCCCAACACCAGCAAACGGGGTGCGGGCAATTCAGCCAACACGGCGATCGCCGCGCGCACCGAGTCGGGGTTGGCGTTGTAGGTGTCATCGACCAGATTCATGTCCGCATGGGGCATGCGCAAGAGCAAGGCGCGAGAGCGGCCCTTGACGGGCTCAAATGCCTGCAAGCCCTGCGCCACCGCAGCCAACGACACGCCTGCGGCCAAAGCACAAGCGCTGGCAGCCAAAGCATTTTTCACGTTGTGTCGCCCTGCAATGTGCAAACGCACGGGCGCGGTGCCTTCTGCGGTTTTGAGGGTGAATTGCCAAGCGCCCGATTGCCAAGACACCAAGGCTGCATGGACATCGGTTTTAACTTGCGCATGGACGCCCTGCTGAGCGTCGGACAGTGCCAATGCGAACGTGCGTTGCACCCGGTCACCGGCCAAGCTTTGCCACACCAGCGAAAACACCTCATCTGCAGGGAACACGGCCACACCATGCGCGGGCAGCGCCTGCAAGACGGCCCCGTTTTCATAAGCCACGGCTTCGACTGTGCCCATGAATTCTTGGTGCTCGCGTTGGGCGTTGTTGACCACCGCCACGGTGGGCCGCGCCAAGTTGGCCAAGTAGGCGATTTCGCCCGGATGGTTCATGCCCAGCTCGACCACCGCGATGCGGTGATGGGCGCGCAAGTTCAACAGCGTCAAGGGCACGCCAATGTCATTGTTCAAATTGCCTTGGGTGGACAGTGCGCCTTCAGCGGCATGGGCACGCAAGATCGAGGCGATCATTTGCGTCACCGTGGTTTTTCCGTTGCTGCCTGTGACGGCAATCAAGGGCAAATCAAACTGCGCGCGCCAACCTGCCGCCAACTCACCCAAGGCGATGCGCGCATCGGGCACCACCAGAGCCGGCAAGCCATTGGCCACCGCCACAGCTTCGCCCGATGCTTCGCAGAGCACCGCAACAGCACCTTGCGCCTTGGCCTGTGCAATGAACTGGTTGCCGTCAAACCGCTCGCCGCGCAACGCAACAAACAAATCACCGGTTTGCAGACTGCGGCTGTCGGTGTGGACACGGTCCACCAGCACCGACTCGATGTTCAGGCCGCGCACTTGGCTCAGCCAGCCCAAGGCCAATGCCAGTTTGAAGTTCATTTTGGAGTTCATCGCAGTCATGCTGCGACTCCTGTTGCGTTTGCGGCGCGCACTTGTAAGGCCCGTTGAGCTTGCAACAGATCTGAAAAAGGCATGCGTGCGCCGCCGATTTCTTGCACCGTCTCATGGCCTTTGCCGGCCAACAAAACAACATCATGGGATGAGGCTTCGGCTACAACCTGTGCAATGGCCACGGCGCGGTCCACCAGCACCAGGGCCTGCTCAGGACGGCTCAAGCCTTTCACCATGTCGGCCAAGATGGCTTCTGGCGACTCAGATCGAGGGTTGTCGCTGGTCAACACCAAGCGGTCAGATGCATGCTCCGCGGCAGCGGCCATCAAGGGGCGTTTGAGCGCATCGCGGTCACCCCCACAGCCCACCACACACCACAAACGACCGCCCCGCGCCATGGCCTGTGCACGCAAAGCGGTCAGCGCGTGGGTCACGGCATCGGGCGTGTGGGCGTAATCCACCACCACCAAGGGCTGCTCGGTTGTCGAATCTGCATCAGCAACTTGCACGCGCTGCATGCGTCCGGGCACTGCCGTCAAATTTGCACAGGCTTGGATGGCCTGCTTCAAGTCAAAACCCAAAGCACGCAAACTGCCCAACACGCCCAACAAGTTGTCAATGTTGTAGTCGCCCATCAGCCCGGTGTGCAGTGTTTGCACGTCGGCGCCTTCGATCACCTCAAACACCAAACCGCTGGCACTGGGCAAAGCGCGGGCTTGTAAGCGCGCCTTTTCTTGCCGCGAGCAAGTCCAAATTTGCAAACCCGAATTGGCCAATCGCTGGGCCAACGTGGCACCCTTGGGGTCGTCGATATTGATGACGGCCGCCTGCAAACCTTGCCAGCTGAACAAGGCTTCTTTGGCCGCCCAATAACTGGCCATGTCGCCGTGGTAGTCCAAGTGGTCTTGCGTGAAATTGGTGAAGACCGCCACCCGAATGTGCGTGCCGTCCAAGCGGTGTTCCGACAAGCCAATGGACGAGGCCTCGATAGCGCAGTGCGTCAAGCCCTGATCGGCAAACAACCTGAATTGACGCTGCAGCAAAACAGGGTCTGGGGTGGTCATGCCGGTAGACACCAAATCGGGCAACTGGCCCACACCCAAAGTGCCCACCAAGCCGCAACCTTGGCCGAGGGCGGGTGATGACAGCGCCTGCGCCAGCCACCATGCGGTGGATGTTTTGCCATTGGTTCCAGTCACCGCTAACACATTCAGATTCTGGCTGGGTTGCTCGTAATAAGCGTCCGCAACCCATCCGGTCTGCGCCTTGAGCCCCTTCATGACGGCCAAGCGCTCGGTACCTGCCTTTTCTGCGGGCAAGGCTTGCAGCCACTGTGCGTGGCCTTCGTCTTCGAGCAAGCAGGCACTGGCGCCTTGGGCCAAAGCTTGCGCCACATACTGACGTCCATCGGTGGCCGCGCCAGGCCACGCGATGAACGCATCCCCCGCTCCGACCAAACGGCTGTCGGTGCGCAATTCACCAGTCACGCGGGCGCGCAACCAACGGGCAGCTTCAGGGGCGTTGTGCAGCATCTGCATCAAAACGACTCCTCGACCGATTGCGCCACGATCTGAGGCTTCACGGCCATGTCGGGCTGCACCCCCATCAAGCGCAAAGTTTGCTGCACGGTTTGACTGAACACCGGAGCGGCCACATCGCCGCCGTAATAACGCCCGTTGCTGGGTTCGTCGATCATCACCGCCGCCACAATGCGAGGCGCTTCAATGGGCGCCATGCCCACAAAAAACCCGCGGTACTTTTTGCCCGCGTAGCCTTTGCCCTCTTGCTTGTGGGCAGTACCGGTTTTGCCGCCCACCGAATAGCCAATCGTCTGGGCCTTTTGTGCCGTGCCGCCAGGGCCTGCGGCCATTTGCAGCATCTTGCGCATGGCCTTGGCGTTTTCAACGCTGATCACGCGCACACCCGCCACTTGGTTCTCGGCCTTCATCAAGGTGGCGGGCACCACTTCGCCATCGCGCGCAAACACGGTGTAGGCCCGGGCCACTTGGAACAAACTGCTCGAGATGCCATAGCCATAGCTCATGGTGGCTTGCTCAATCGGACGCCAAGTTTTGTATGGACGCAAACGGCCACTGACCACGCCGGGGAAAGGCAATTGCGGTTTTTGACCAAAGCCCACATGGGCAAACATCTCCCACATTTCGCGGGGCTCCATTTGCATGGCGATCTTGACCGTGCCCACGTTGCTGGATTTTTGAATCACCTCGTTCACCGAGAGCACCCCATGGGGATGTGCATCGGTGATGGTCGAGCCAGTGATGGTGATCCGGCCGGGAGCTGTCTGGATGGGCGTTTCGGGATTGACCAAGCCTTTTTCAATGGCCAGCGCCACAGCAAATGGCTTCATGGTTGAGCCGGGCTCAAAGGTGTCGGTCAAGGCGCGGTTGCGCAGTTGCTCGCCGCTCAAGTTCACGCGTTTGTCGGGTGAATAGCTGGGGTAGTTGGCGAGTGCCAAAATCTCACCCGACTGCGCGTCCAGCACCACCACGCTACCGGCTTTGGCTTTGTTTTCGAGCACCGCTTCACGCAGCCGCTGATAAGCAAAAAACTGCACTTTGCTGTCAATGCTCAGTTGCAGGTCTTCGCCATCCACGGGGGGCACGGCCTCACCCACGTCCTCGACCACACGGCCAAATCGGTCTTTGATGACACGACGTGAACCCGGCTTGCCAGCGAGTTGTTTTTGGAAAACCAACTCCACGCCCTCTTGTCCTTGGTCTTCCACATTGGTGAAGCCCACAATGTGGGCCGCCGCTTCACCTTCGGGATACAAACGCTTGTATTCCTTGATGTCGTAGACCCCTTTAATACCCAATGCCAAAATTTGTTTGGCCACCGGTTCATCCAATTGGCGGCGCAACCAAACAAATGTTTTCTCGTCGTCCTTGAGTTTCTTGTTCAACTCGGCAGGCGTCATGCCCAGCAAGCGCGCCAATTCGCGCAGCTTGGCAGGATCACGATCGATGTCTTCTGGATTGGCCCAAATGCTGGGCGCCGGCACGCTCGAAGCCAACAACACCCCATGCCGATCCATCACACGACCACGGTTGGCCGGCAAGGACAGTGTTCGGGCAAAACGGACTTGGCCTTGTTCAATGTAAAAATCGTTGGCAATGACTTGGACATATGCGGCGCGAGCCACCAAACCAATGAAGCCCAATGCAATGGCGGCCACAATGAATTTGCTGCGCCAAACAGGCGTCTTGCTGGCCAACAAGGGGCTGGAAGTCAACTGGACGCTGCGGCTCATGGTTGCACTCCCTGAACCGATACTGCGCCGTCTTTCACGGTCACATACTGTGTGATGGCTGGCGAGGCTGGGCGCATTTGCAACTGCTGGCGTGCCAGTTGTTCCACGCGCAATGGCGTGGCTTGCGCGCGGCGCTCAATCTGCAACCGATCGTGGTCCACCTCGAGGCGCTTGGCCTCTTTGCGTGCTGCCTCCAAAGCCATGAACGTGCGCCGTGTTTCATATTGGCTGTGCACCAAAAACAAGGCACTGCCCATCACTGCCATCAGCAACAAAATGCTCAAGCGGCTCATGCAGGCACCTCGGTGCGTTCAGCCATACGCATGATGGCGCTGCGCGAGCGGGGGTTGTGGCGCACCTCGGCTTCGCTGGGGCGGACACGCCCACAGGCTTTTAAGCGCATCTTCACCGGCTCGGCAAAAGGCACGCGCCGGTCAACCACTTCTTTGGAGTGCTTGGCAATGAACTGTTTGACGATGCGGTCTTCGAGTGAGTGAAAACTGATGACCACCAAACGGCCACCAGCGGCCAACACCTGCAAACTGGCTTCTAGCGCCTGTTCGAGCTCCGCAAGCTCTGCGTTGATGAAAATCCGAAAAGCCTGAAATGTCCGCGTTGCAGGATTCTGGCCCGGCTCGCGAGTTTTGACCGTGTCAGCCACGAGCTGGGCCAAATCGGTGGTGGTTGAAATTGGGCCCCGCTCTTGTCGGCGAGCCACAAGCGCCTTTGCAATCTGAAAAGCAAACCGTTCTTCGCCATAGTCACGTATCACCTCCGTGATTTGATCCACTGTGGCCGAAGCCAGCCAATCGGCCACACTCTCACCGCGCGTGGTGTCCATGCGCATGTCGAGGGGGCCCTCAAAACGAAAAGAAAAACCCCTCTCGGGGCTGTCAATTTGGGGGGAGCTGATGCCCAAGTCCATCAGGACGCCATCGACGCTGCCGGCGGGCAGTTCACCCAGGTGCGAAAAGCCGTCGTGGCGGATAGAAAACCGTTCATCCGCAATGCGGGCAGCCTCGGCAATGGCTTCAAGGTCTTTGTCAAAAGCTTGCAATCGACCTTGCGCCGACAAGCGCGACAAAATCAATCGCGAATGCCCACCGCGCCCGAAGGTGGCGTCGACATAAGTGCCATCAGCACCGGCACTGGCTTGAAGCAATTCGTCCACCGCCTCATTCAAAAGCACAGTGGTGTGGGTCAGCGCGTTTTCGGTCATTGCATTCAGAACGAAAAGTCCTTGAACACATCGGGCATCTCGCCCTGCATGGCCTGCGCTTCTTGCGCGTCGTAGGTGGCCTTGTCCCACAACTCAAAGTGGTTGCCCATGCCCAGCAACATGGTGTCTTTGGAAATGCCCGCGGCTTGGCGCAACTCGGGCGAAATCAAAACCCGACCGGTGCCGTCCATCTCGACATCCATGGCGTTGCCCAAAAAAATGCGCTTCCACCACTGGGCTGACATGGGCAACTGGGCAATGCGCTCACGGAATTTCTCCCACTCAGGGCGGGGAAACACCATCAAGCAACCATGCGGGTGTTTGGTGATCGTCAAGTGGCCCTGGGCGTTGGCGCTCAGGACGTCGCGATGCCGAGTCGGCACAGACAACCGCCCTTTGGCATCCAGACTCAGCGATGAAGCCCCTTGAAACACTGCAACGACCTTTTTTCAGTTGAGAGGTGCAAGCGGAGGCACTTTTCCCCACTTAATTGCACTTTTTTGCACTGTAACAGGAATTCAACGCAACTCAACAGGAGGAAGTCGATTTTTTTCAATGAAATCAATGGCTTAGCGAAGAAATCTTACCTTCAAAGCAGGGAAATTTCTATGTAAATTAGGCACTTACAAGGGGCACTGAAAGTAACCTGTGAAGGATTCAGGAAAATAAAAAAATTACAAAATTGTCAAATGCAAAAATGAATTCGACACCGACTCAACGCTGAGGGCGAAAAAAAACCCCTTCGCAGGGGTTTTTTAAAGGGCTCAGAAGCCATCAAGATCAGTCGCCGAACATCTTTTGCTTCAACTCGCGGCGTTGCTGCGCTTCCAGCGACAAAGTGGCCGTCGGGCGAGCCAACAAACGGCCCACGCCAATGGGCTCACCGGTTTCATCGCAGTAGCCGTACTCACCCGAATCGATCAAGCCAATCGATTGCTCAATTTTCTTGAGCAATTTGCGCTCACGGTCGCGCGTGCGCAACTCCAGCGCGTGCTCTTCCTCAATGGTGGCGCGGTCAGCAGGGTCGGGCACCACCACGGTGTCTTCACGCAAATGCTCGGTCGTCGCACCCGCACTGTTCAAAATCTCTTGC
>JACCDG011397957.1_pt1 | contig 28920 bp, 27 predicted proteins | sample 7442471 | NCBI WGS metagenome assembly JACCDG01 (sample SAMN15323444, study PRJNA562643) | freshwater metagenome | isolation source: river surface water | place: USA:Blue River Watershed | collected 2017-08-17 | reverse complement strand
TAACCGGTCCTATAGCTCAGTTGGTTAGAGCACCTGACTCATAATCAGGTGGTCCCTGGTTCGAGCCCAGGTGGGACCACTAGTAAAATCAAAGCCTTACAGCAATGTAGGGCTTTTTTTTGTGTTTGCATAGATGTATAACATCTCTTATAAAATTCTTATTGAAGATTTGTGAATTATTTTTATATTTGATGAAATAAAAAATTTCCAAATGACTACCAATAAACAAATTGTAACTGCAATAAAAAAATCTCTTTCAAAATTAGATTTTTCAAAAATCAATGAAAAATGTACAAATGAAGCCCAAACAAGATTATATCTAATTGAGCCAATTATTCAAGTTTTAGGTTATAGTAGTTTCGATGATATGCTTACTGAAATTAATGCAGGATGGGGAGCAAAAAATGACAGGGCAGATATTGGGTTGTTAGTAAAAGACAAAAAAAACCCTGAGATAATTGTTGAATGCAAAGCTTTGGGTAAAAAGTTAACAGATAAAGAAGCTTCCCAATTAAATGGTTATTTTATTAATACAAAAAATTCTAAAATCGGGATCTTGACAAATGGAATGGATTGGCGGTTTTATTCGGTTAATAATTCTACTAAATCTCAAAATTTGTTTGAAATACCATTTTTAGTTTTAGATTTTTCAGAAATAAATGACGAATTGATCGAACAATTGTCAAAGTTCCATAGAAACTTTTTAGCTACTAATTTGAATGAACTTCTTGAAGAGACTCAGGAATTTTATTTTATGCAAGGTTTTGATACTGCATTTGCATCTGAGCTTTTTGAACCATCCGATGAATTTATAAAAGCGATTTTTAACAGAATGGATGGTAAAAAATTAACAGATAATATTAAAAGTAAATTAAAGTCATTAGTAAACTCCAATTCGATTCAATCCGCTTTACTTAAAGTAATTGACGAAGAATCAAAGAGTGGAAATATGGTTATTACGACTGCCGAAGAACTTAAAATATATCATACGGTTAAAACAATATTAGTACACAATAAAAAAATTGATGCGGATAGAATTACTTATCGTGACCAAAAAAATAGTTTTAATGTATTAGTAGACGACAATAATAAAAAGATTGTTTGCAAGATTATTTCAGCAAAAAATAAATATACAATTGAAATTAATGGCGATAAGTTTGATTATATTGGAATCGATAGTATAGTTAAGATTAAGAAACAACTATTGGAATCAGCACTTTCATATATTGAATAATTAATTATAGTTTATATCTAATTTTTAAACCAAATAAAAACTGTGAGAAAAATCTACAATTTTATTGGTGGCTTTATTGTCGGGATATTATCCACCCTGTTAGTAATATACTTGATTGAAATAACTAACAAGCCTAATGATGAATTACTTGGACTAACAATTTTTAAGGAAACTGGCAACTGTATTTCATCTGATGGAGAGATTGAAGTTTTTCAAGTGATCGCAACAAATGTAGCTTTAGCTAATACAGTAAATTATAATAATCATGGGTCAAGAAATTACTCTGATGAAATAGTTGTTTTGATTATTGATTATGATGGAAATGCATTCTATGATGACCAAAAAATAAAAATACCAAAAGGTAAGTGTGCTAGACAAATTGGAACATATCAATATAATACAATCAAGGATAATTTTAGAAAAACAGTTCCTGTTGTTGCTATTGAGTAAACAATGATAAATAAGTTCAATCAAGTGATCTAACTATAATTGTATTTGTAGTTCTTCCTCTCACAATTAATGGTAATTCATTTATAATAAAATTTTTTACTTGAATTTTTTATTCAAGTATTATAGTAAGGTAAGAAGAAAACATACCATTTCCAAAAAAATCTGTAATGTCAACAGTTTTGGTTCCTTTTAATGAGTTGTTTACATATATTTTAGTAGTAACAGTTCCTGTAGTGTTCAAAGTATACCCTGTAACTGCATATTGAATAGGTATCGGACGTAATTCAGTTTGCATTGTAACTGTTTTTGTGTAAGTAGTTCCATTAGCAACAGTCTGTTCGTTCTGCTGACCACCAGATTCATTAAGGTAACCAATATTTAATGAATAAGGTGATAACACTGTTCCGTTTGATGTAGGGACTTTAAAACTGCTGGTAGAAATTATTTCATATCTTACTTGTGTATTATTGTAAGAAGAACTGTCAGAGTCTCCGCTACAACTTATTAAAATTACAGTACAGATAGATACAAATATTGTTTTAAATATTTTCATAATTGTATAAAATTAATATTCTTATTTTTTATTTACCCAAAACCATCAATCGCGCCACATACTTCCCAATAACATCAAATTCTAAATTTACTGTGGTGCCTACTTTGTAGGTGTGAAAGTTCGTATGTTCATAAGTAAACGGTATAATCGCTACACTAAACGTATTTGATCCTGAATTTACAACGGTTAAACTTGTGCCGTTAACCGTAATGGAACCTTTTTCTATGGTAATGTTGGATAAGTTGGGGTCATAAGAAAAGGTAAAAACCCAACTCCCATTGGCTTCTTCAATGTGCGTACAAACACCTGTTTGGTCCACATGGCCTTGTACAATATGTCCGTCCAGTCGGTCTCCCAGTTTCATGGCGCGTGCTAAATTGAGAACGTCACCCACTTGCCATGTACCAATAGCAGTTTTATCAATGGTTTCTTGGATGGCTGTTACCGTGTACAGGTTAGCATCGATTTTTACCACCGTTAAACAAATCCCATTATGGGCCACACTTTGATCAATTTTTAATTCGTGCGTAATCTCGGAAGCCACGGTTATGTGGAGATTTCCCTGTTCTTTTTGAATTTCTTTGACGATTCCAAGTGTTTCTATGATTCCGGTAAACATAACTGATTTAATTTTACTAAATTTGCACTTCAAAAGTAAGCAATAAATCACATTCGTTATGGTTAAAAAAGCAGAAAATATACTGGTAGGAATTTCAGTGGGAGATTTAAATGGTATTGGAAGCGAAGTCATATTAAAAACATTTGAAGATACTCGAATGTTAGAATTGTGTACGCCCGTAATTTTTGCCAATGTAAAAATCATTTCTTTCCTCAAAAGAGAATTGGACTTAACAACTGCCATTCATGGCATCGATTCGTTAGACCAAGTCGTTGTTGGAAAAATAAACGTATTAAATGTATGGCGTGAAGGTTTTGATGTTGCTTTTGGAAAAAACGATCCAACAGTAGGAAGTTATGCCATCAAATCGTTTGAGGTGGCTACCAAGGCGCTAAAAGAAGGAAAAATCGATGTTTTGGTTACGGCACCTATCAACAAATACAACATTCAATCGGAAAATTTTCAATTTCCTGGACATACCGATTATTTAGATAAAGAACTCAACGGAAATGCACTCATGTTTATGGTGCACGATACGTTACGCGTAGGCTTACTCACCGATCACGTACCGGTGAATGAAGTGGCCAATCACTTGACTGAAAAATTACTCAGCGACAAACTGGAAACCATCATCAACACTTTAAAGCAAGACTTTGAAATTGAAAAACCAAAGGTGGCAGTATTAGGATTGAACCCGCATTCGGGCGATAATGGCGTCATCGGAAACGAAGAAGAAACAATCATCAAACCGACCTTGAAAAAATTATTTGAAGCGGGCAATATGGTTTTTGGTCCTTTTCCAGCCGACGGTTTTTTTGGATCGGGGCAGTATGAAAAGTACGATGCCGTATTGGCCATGTACCATGATCAAGGACTCATTCCGTTCAAAACGCTTTCGTTTGGCAACGGGGTCAATTACACGGCAGGGTTGGATAAAATTCGTACCTCTCCTGATCACGGTACCGCTTATGAAATTGCAGGAAAAGGAATGGCAAATCATGAATCGTTCAAAGAGGCAGTATATTTAGCCATTGATGTTTTTCACCGTCGAAATGACTATCTTGAACTGACTAAAAATCGGTTAAAAACAAAACAAAAGCAGTTATAAACAAAAAAATGTTTGTAACTCGTTTGAATTTATAATTATTTTATATCTTTGCACACCTTTTAAAAAGGTAAAACTGTTGTTATGAACAATTTAAAAGCATATTTGATTCCTTTTATAGGGTTAAAAATAGGAAAACATCAGTTTGATTATCAGGTAGATAACACGTTCTTTGCACACTTTGATTATGATGAATTTAACGATGCATCGGTTAAAGTAAGTGTAGTTTTAGAGAAAAAAAGCACCTTTCTGGAGCTGGACATACAACACAAAGGTACCGTTAATGTACCCTGTGATGTTTCTGGTGAAGAGTTTGATTTGTCCATTAAAGGAAAACTAAAACTTGTTGTAAAGTTTGGCGATGCCTTTAACGATGACAACGAAGAGTTGCTTATTATACCGCACGGTGAATTTCAGATCAATGTGGCCCAATACATCTATGAATCCATAGTGTTGTCTGTGCCTTTGCGACGCATTCACCCGGGCGTAAAAGATGGTTCGCTAACCGAAGTGATTGAAAAATTAGAAGCCTTAGCGCCCAAAGAAAATAAAGAATCAGAACAAAAAAATGATATAGACCCTAGATGGGAAAATTTAAAAAAACTATTAACGGATAAATAATACAGAAAAATGGCACATCCTAAGAGAAGACAGTCGTCAACAAGAAGAGATAAAAGAAGAACACATTACAAAGCTACAGTGGCGCAAATTGCTACTTGTCCTGTAACTGGTGAAGCACATTTATACCACAGAGCCTATTGGCATGAAGGTAAAATGTACTACAGAGGTCAAGTTGTAATTGATAAAGCAGAAGCAGTAGCGTAATTGCACTAAAAAAATAGAGAAAACTCTCACATTGTGAGGGTTTTTTTGTTCAATACCCATTCGTTTCGCAATTATTACCATTGAATTGGACTCGTTTGAATTTTTTTTTGTAATTTCCACCACTTTTTGAACCTAAAAACTCAGAAAGAAAAATGAATCAAAGATGAATAAAATAACAGCAGCAATTACCGCTATTGGTTCCTATGTTCCAGACTTTGTATTGTCCAATCAAGTATTGGAAACATTGGTTGATACCAATGACGAATGGATTACCACTCGTACCGGAATTAAAGAAAGAAGATTACTAAAGGAAGAAGGAAAAGGGACTTCTTTTCTTGCTATTAAAGCCGCACAAAATTTATTAGAAAAAGCCAATTTAGATCCCAAAGAAATTGACTTGGTTATAATGGCAACCGCTACCCCCGATATGCCTGTGGCTTCCACAGGAGTCTATGTAGCTACAGAAATTGGCGCTACTAATGCTTTTGCCTTTGATTTACAAGCTGCTTGTTCTAGTTTTCTTTACGGAATGTCTACGGCATCTGCCTATATTGCTTCCGGAAAATATAAAAAAGTACTGTTGATTGGAGCTGATAAAATGTCTTCAATTATCGATTATACCGATCGCGCAACTTGTATCATCTTTGGTGATGGTGCCGGTGCCGTATTGTTTGAACCCAATACCGAAGGTTTAGGATTGCAAGATGAAATCTTAAAAAGTGACGGAATTGGAAGAGAGTTTTTAAAAATTGAAGCGGGCGGGTCTATTTTGCCTCCCTCAGCTGAAACCATTCAAAACAAACAACATTTTGTATTTCAAGACGGAAAAACCGTTTTCAAATATGCCGTTTCGGGTATGGCTGATGTGAGTGAGAAAATCATGCAACGCAACAACCTAACACACGACGATGTCAATTGGTTAGTAGCGCACCAAGCCAACCGCAGAATCATTGATGCCACTTCTCAGAGAATGGGCTTAGACGATTCAAAAGTGTTGATCAATATTCAGAAATATGGAAATACCACTTCAGCAACCTTGCCGTTGTTGTTGTCCGATTTTGAACAGCAATTAAAAAAAGGAGATAACATCATTTTTGCTGCTTTTGGTGGCGGATTTACATGGGGTGCTATTTACTTAAAATGGGCCTATACTAAATAATTAAATACTAAACTAAAACCAAATATTATGGATATTAGAGAGATTCAAAACCTAATCAAATTTGTAGCAAAATCAGGGGCTACAGAAGTAAAATTAGAAATGGACGATTTTAAAATCACCATAAAAACAACGGCAGAAGGTACGGAAAGTACGACGACGTATGTACAACAAATGCCAATGCAAGCAGTTCCTCAAATGGCTGCTCCACAAGTTGCCGCGCCAGCAGCAACTGATGCTGTTGCCGCACCAGCTTCAGACGACCATTCAAAATACATTACCGTGAAGTCACCTATCATTGGTACGTTCTATAGAAAACCAGCTCCAGACAAGCCTATGTTTGTTGAAGTGGGTTCAACAGTTGGAAAAGGAGATGTTTTGTGCGTGATTGAGGCGATGAAATTATTCAACGAAATTGAATCGGAAGTTTCAGGTAAAATTGTTAAAGTTTTAGTGGATGATTCTTCTCCTGTTGAATTTGATCAACCGTTATTCCTAGTAGATCCATCTTAATTTGAAAAAAAGTAATCATTTGAATTCATTTTCAAATTTTCAAATTGTTTAATTTTCAAATTAAAAGTTATGTTTAAAAAAATATTAATTGCCAATAGAGGAGAAATTGCACTGCGCGTAATCAGAACGTGTAGAGAAATGGGCATCAAAACGGTTGCTGTTTATTCTACTGCTGATGCGGATAGTTTGCACGTAAAATTTGCAGACGAAGCAGTTTGTATAGGACCACCTCCAAGTAATTTATCCTACTTAAAAATCGCTAACATTATTGCAGCAGCTGAGATTACAAATGCTGATGCAATTCACCCCGGTTACGGATTCTTATCTGAAAATGCTAAATTCTCTAAAATTTGTCAAGAACACGGCATCAAATTTATTGGGGCTTCTCCAGAAATGATTGATCGAATGGGAGATAAAGCTTCTGCAAAATCAACCATGATTGAAGCAGGAGTGCCATGCGTGCCAGGATCTGAAGGGATTTTAGAAGATTTTGAACAAGCTAAAAAAGTAGCTAAAGAAATCGGATATCCGGTAATGATGAAAGCTACAGCCGGTGGTGGCGGAAAAGGAATGCGCGCCATCTGGAAAGAAGAAGAGCTTTTAAAAGCATGGGAAAGTGCCCGTCAAGAAGCAGCAGCAGCTTTTGGAAACGATGGAATGTATATGGAAAAGCTTATTGAAGAACCGCGTCATATTGAAATTCAAGTAGTGGGCGATTCTTATGGTAAAGCATGTCACCTTTCGGAAAGAGATTGTTCAGTACAACGTCGCCATCAAAAGTTAACCGAAGAAACACCTTCTCCTTTCATGACAGATGAATTGCGTGAAAAAATGGGAACTGCTGCGGTTAAAGCGGCTGAATATATCAAATATGAAGGCGCTGGAACTGTAGAATTTTTGGTCGACAAACACCGCAATTTCTATTTCATGGAAATGAATACCCGTATTCAGGTAGAACACCCGATTACCGAACAAGTAGTCGATTATGATTTAATTCGTGAGCAAATTTTAGTTGCAGCAGGGGTGCCAATTTCCGGAAAAAATTATTACCCTCAATTACACTCTATAGAATGTCGTATCAATGCAGAAGATCCATACAATGACTTTAGACCTTCGCCAGGTAAAATTACAGTTTTACACGCGCCAGGAGGACACGGAGTGCGTTTAGATACTCACGTTTATGCTGGATATACCATTCCGCCAAATTATGATTCCATGATTGCAAAGTTGATTACTACAGCGCAATCGAGAGAAGAGGCAATCAATAAAATGAAACGTGCGCTAGATGAGTTTGTAATTGAAGGAATCAAAACCACAATTCCATTCCACAGACAATTAATGGAGGAACCCGATTATGTTGCGGGGAATTATACCACTAAATTTATGGAATCTTTTGTCATGAAAGATCAAGAATAATAAAAAAGCGATTTCAATTGAAATCGCTTTTTTTATACACTTTAAAATTAAAAACGAGATGAAGTGTAGTACTTTTTAAAAAAAATATGCCTATTTTCACATTCTAAAATATTTATAAAAGTGAAGAATAATAAACTATTTATATTAATCATTATTTCCCTCATCATTGGTGTAGCATTTGGAGGTGTCGTGCATTATCAATTCCCAGATGCAATTGAAACTTTTTCAAAAAATATAAAATTATTAGGAACCATCTTTATTCGATTGGTGCAAATGATTATTGCACCACTAGTATTTTCTACTTTAGTGGTAGGAATTGCCAAAATGGGCGACATGAAAATGGTAGGAAGAGTAGGCGGAAAGGCGATGGCTTGGTTTATTTCGGCATCGTTGATTTCTTTACTATTAGGAATGGTATTGGTCAATTTTTTTGAACCAGGAAAAGGCACTACAATCAAATTAGAAGATACTTCAAGCGCTTCAGAATTGTTAGAAAATTCTAAAGGTTTTTCGTTAGAAGAATTTGTAAAACATGTCATTCCTAAAAGTTTATTCGAAGCTTTAGCAACTAACGAAATTTTACAAATTGTAATTTTTTCTATTTTGTTTGGAGTAGCGTTAGCGGCCTTCAGCAAAAAAGAAGCAAAACCCGTTATCAAACTATTAGACAACGTTTCTCATGTAGTATTGAAAATGGTTAGTTATATCATGTGGACTGCCCCACTAGGGGTTTTAGGAGCCGTGGCCAGTGCCATTGCTAAACACGGATTCGAAGTTTTTACATTATATGCTAAATATTTAGGCGCTTTCATCATTGGAATTGCTGCGCTTTGGCTATTATTATTGGCTGTAGGATATCTCATTCTAGGGAAACGCTTGTTTGTTTTGTTGCAACGTATTAAAAGTCCACTTTTGATTGCTTTTTCGACAACCAGCAGTGAAGCGGTGTTTCCGAAAATGGTAGAAGAATTAGAACGCTTTGGATGCCAACCAAAAATCGTTTCGTTCACCTTGCCTCTAGGGTATTCCTTTAACCTTGACGGAAGCATGATGTACATGACTTTTGCCAGTATTTTTATTGCGCAAGTTTATGGAATAGATATGTCGCTTGGCGAACAATTGACCATGCTATTGGTTTTGATGTTAACCAGTAAAGGCGTAGCGGGTGTGCCAAGAGCGTCTTTAATTGTGGTAGTTGCTACTTGTGCCATGTTTGGTATTCCACCTGAAGGCATTGCCTTAATTTTACCCATTGACCATTTTTGTGATATGGCGCGTAGTATGACTAATGTTCTAGGAAACGCCTTAGCAACAGCCGCTATTGATAAATGGGAAACTAATCCTGAATTATAATATGAACGATTTCCACTGGACCCAATTATTCAATCCCGAATTTTATATTACCATGGAAGTTGGCGGAATTCCTATTGGAATTTACGTTGTTTTGTTTATTGTATTTGCTGAAACGGGTTTGTTTGCGGGCTTCTTTTTACCCGGAGACAGTTTGTTGTTTTTATCGGGTATTTATGCCGAAAAACTGGCGGCACCATTGCGCTTCATCCCTGAAACGTATTCTGATGTTACCGTAGTTGCCCTTGCCATTTCATTGGCTGCAATTGTTGGAAATGTTTTTGGATATTGGTTTGGTGCCACTAGCGGCAGAGGGTTATATAATAGAAAAGATGGCTTGTTATTCAAGAAAAAATACCTGTACCAATCGCAAGACTTTTTTGAAAAACATGGTGGAAAAGCCATTATATTTGCCCGTTTTTTACCGGTAGTGCGCACCTTTGTTCCTATTATTGCCGGAATTGTGCACATGCCTAAAAGTAAGTTCATGCTTTTTAATGTGTTGAGTTCGTTGTTGTGGTCTTTTATCTTAGTTTTTGCGGGGCACTATTTGTATGCCTTTTTCAACGAAGAATTTGGTATCGACTTAAAGAAACATATAGAAACCATTATTCTCATTTTGATTGCCGTTACCTCGTTTCCTTTGGTCATGAAAGCAATTAAGGCGAGGAGAAATGCTGTAAATACAGAAGAAAAATAATGCAACTCAGCTATTGGGAAATAAAAAATTGGTTTACCAACGTCGATTTTACCATCGTGGGCAGTGGCATTGTAGGTTTGCATGCCGCTCTAGCCTTGCGTGAACGTTTTCCGTCTGCTAAGATTTTAGTGCTTGAAAAAGGGATTTTGCCCCAAGGTGCCAGTACAAAAAACGCTGGTTTTGCCTGTTTTGGCAGTATTTCCGAAATTATAGACGATTTAAAAACACATACCGAAGAAGAAGTCATTCAACTCATTCAAAAACGATATACCGGATTGCAATTATTGCGAAAGAATCTCGGAGATGCTGCACTTGATTTGAAACCTTTCGGGGGTTATGAGTTGTTTTTAAAAGAAGACGAATCGTTTTATAACGAATGCGAGCAGAAAATTCCTTTTATTAACGCCCTTTTGAAACCTCTTTTTAAAGCGGATGTATTTGTCAAGCATGTAGATCGTTTTCAATTCGGAGGAATACAGGAACACTTAATTTTCAATCCGTTTGAAGCACAAATAGATACCGGTAATATGATGCAAGCGTTACTCAAAAAAGCCCATCAAAACGATATATTAATTTTAAACAGTCAAACAGTAACCCAGCATCAAGAAGTGAATGATGGCGTTGAGGTTCTCACCAATGACATTAGTTTTACTACAAAAAAATTGGTTTTTGCCACCAACGGTTTTGCGGCCCAATTGACCCACAACCAAGTGCAACCGGCAAGAGCCCAGGTTTTGATTACCAAACCCATCCCTAATTTAAGTATCAAAGGAACCTTTCATTTAGACAGGGGCTATTATTATTTTAGAAACATAAACGATCGAATTCTATTGGGGGGTGGACGAAATTTAGATTTTGAAGGCGAAACCACTACGTCACACGATACTACGGAGCAGATTCAAAATCGTTTGGAAGCCTTATTAAAAAATGTAATTTTACCCCAAAAATCCTATGAAATTGATCACCGGTGGAGTGGTACCATGGGCATTGGAATTCATAAAAAGCCTATTGTCCAACAACTTTCAAACCATGTGTATTGTGGGGTGCGAATGGGCGGAATGGGTGTCGCAATCGGAAGTTTAATTGGACAAGAAGTAGCAGATTTGATATAAATTGTTTCAGGCTTTAACTTGAAACCTGAAACCAAAAAAGCAAAGCTTTGATATATGGCAAAAAAAACATCACAAAATAGAACAGCAAAACCGTTGGCAAAACGAACTACCGGTCAAAAACTAAAGCGCTTCTTCTGGTTGGCCTTTTTATGGTTCAACGGAATAAATTTTTTAATCGTTTTGTTGTTCAAATTTGTACCAGTGCCGTTCACGCCTTTAATGGGCATTCGAGCCATGGAACACAAAAAAGAAGGAAGAGAAATGACCTGCAGTCACGAATGGGTTCCGCTAGACGAAATTTCTTTAAACCTACAAAAAGCCGTAATTGCTAGTGAGGATGGTCGATTTTTAGACCATTGGGGTTTTGATTTTGAAGCCATGAAAAAAGCCTTCAAAAGCAACCAAAAGGGAAAAAAAATAAAAGGAGGAAGTACCATATCCCAGCAAACCGCCAAAAATGTGTTCTTGTGGCAGGGCAGAAGTTATTTTCGTAAAGGATTAGAAGCATATTATACCGTTTGGATTGAACTGGTTTGGGGGAAAAAACGCATCATGGAAGTATACCTCAACAGTATTGAAATGGGCGATGGCGTATATGGAGCCGAGGCCGCCGCAAAACATTGGTATCGAAAAGACGCGGCCAGTCTTACCCGTTATGAAGCAGCAGGTATCGCTGCCATTTTACCCAATCCCAGAAAATTTAAGGCGTCTAATTCATCATCTTATATCAACCGGAGAAAAGCCAGAATTTCACGTTACATTCGAATGGTAGAACTCAATTATTAAATTAAGGTTTTTGAAAAAAACAGTACTCATTACGGGAGCAGCAAGTGGCATCGGAAAGCAAACTGCTTTGTTTTTTGCCCAAAAGGATTGGAACGTGATCGCAACAATGCTTTCACTTGCAGAAGCTGAGGATTTGTTACAGTATCCAACTATTTCTTGCTATGAACTTGATGTTACAAGTACCGATAGTATTTTGTTGGCCCAACAAAAAATTGCCCAAAAGCATGCAAAAATTGATGTGATCATTAACAATGCTGGGATAGGCTATCGAAGTTTTGTTGAACTTTCGGAAGATGAAAAAATCGAGGCGATTGTAAACATCAATTGGCTAGGTGTAGTTAAAGTATGTCGCGCATTTATTCCTGTTTTTAGGACACAAAAAAGTGGGCTATTTATCAATATTTCTTCCATAGCGGGATTGGTGAATTTACCTTTGGGCAGTTTTTACCATTCCACAAAACAAGCCGTGGAGAGTTTTTCAGAATGCATGGCCTATGAATTATACGATTTAAACATTCGGGTATGTACGGTACAGTTTGGGAATGCCCCAACCGCGTTTCAAAAAAACGTGACTACTTCTCCGGCTACGGCCATAAAGTCCTACAACGATTTAATGAAAAAGGTAACCGATGTTTTACTAAAAAAATCGAATAAAAACACCAATCTTACACCATTAATTACCCAAAAATTATTTGAAATTGCTTCCCATCCTAATCGAAAATTTCGAAGATATACCATAGGTTTTGATGCTAATTTCATGCGTTGGCTTCGAAGAGGATTAGGCTATCGCCTTTTTAATGCCATCATTAGAAAATTCACCTTAAAATAATTTGTACTTTTCGTAACGTTTTATTTTCACGTTCGACCAATACCTAAAAACAATTACAAATGAAAGCACACGAAATTGATTACCATATCTATGGTGAGGAAATGCAATATGTTGAAATCGAACTCGATCCACAAGAGGTAGTAGTTGCCGAGGCAGGAAGTTTTATGATGATGGACAACGGTATTAAGATGGAAACTATTTTTGGCGATGGAAGTCAGCAAGATGGCGGGATTTTTGGCAAACTACTTTCGGCAGGTAAACGCGTTTTAACCGGTGAAAGTTTGTTCATGACGGCCTACCAAAATATTGATTTAGGGAAACGGAAAGTGTCGTTTGCTTCTCCTTATCCTGGAAAAATTGTTCCGATTGACTTGCAACAGTTTGGTGGAAAGTTCATTTGCCAAAAAGATTCTTTTTTATGCGCTGCCAAAGGTGTAGCTGTGGGGATTGAATTCACAAAAAAACTGGGTACCGGTTTGTTTGGTGGGGAAGGATTCATCATGCAAAAAGTAGAAGGTGACGGAATGGCTTTCGTTCATTCTGGTGGAACATTGGCCAAAAAAGAATTGCAAATGGGTGAGATTTTACGCGTAGACACTGGTTGTTTAGTGGGGTTTACCAAAGACGTCGATTATGATATCGAATTTGTTGGAGGTATTAAAAACACTTTATTTGGAGGAGAAGGAATTTTCTTTGCAACCCTTCGTGGCCCTGGAACTGTTTATATTCAATCGTTGCCGTTTACTCGATTGGCCGACCGAATCATCGCTTCAGCCCCAAAATCAGGAGGTAGCAGTAGAGAAGAAGGTAGCCTCTTGGGTGGATTGGGCAGAATGCTCGATGGTGACAACCGTTTTTAATTCATAAAAAAAAGGAGCATCTCTGATGCTCCTTTTTTGTGATATTTCATTATTATTTGAATTCTTTTATCCCCATATTGTATAAGGTAAAGGCTTGTATGTCTACATTTTCTTGAATGGTAGCTGCCAAAGATTTTCCTGCTCCATGCCCCGCATTTACTTCTATGCGAATCAATACTGGATTTTCACCAGATTGTTTGGCTTGCAATTCGGCCGCAAACTTGAAACTGTGTGCCGGTACTACACGATCATCATGATCGCCAGTTGTAATCAAAGTTGCAGGGTAGCTTATTCCGCCTTTTACATTGTGTACGGGTGAATAGCTTTTTAAGTATTCAAACATTTCAGTACTTTGTTCGGCTGTACCATAATCATAAGCCCATCCGGCCCCAGCAGTAAAAGTATGATAACGCAACATGTCCAATACACCCACAGCAGGTAATGCTACTTTCATCAATTCGGGGCGTTGCGTCATGACAGCACCTACTAATAATCCACCATTAGAACCTCCTTTTATCGCTAAATGATCCGACGAAGTAAAATTCTCTTGAATTAAAAATTCAGCTGCCGCAATAAAATCATCAAATACGTTTTGTTTCTTTAGTTGAGTTCCGGCATCGTGCCAAACTTTTCCATATTCTCCACCACCTCTAAGATTAGCTACAGCATAAATTCCACCGTTTTCTAACCATACCGCATTAGAAATACTGAACGATGGTGTTAAACTAATATTAAAGCCTCCATAACCATACAAAATAGTTGGGTTTTTGCCGTTCATAGGAGTTCCCTTTTTGAAGGTAATGATCATTGGAATTCGAGTGCCATCTTTTGAAGTGTAAAACACTTGTTTAGATACGTAATTATCCGATTTAAAATCAATTTTTGGTTGTTGGTACATTTCCGATTTGCCCGTTTGTACATCAAATGTATAAATGGTATTTGGGGTCACATAATTGGTAAACGAAAAATACAAAGTGGTTTCTTTTTCTTTCCCACCAAAACCACTAGCAGTTCCAATACCTGGTAATTCTACCTCACGAATTAATTTTCCTTCATAATCAAATTGTCTGATGAACGAAACGGCGTCTCTAATATAGCTAGCAAAAATATAGCCACCTCCCGTATTGGGCGCCAACACGTTTTCAGTTTCAGCAATGCAATTGATCCAATTTTCTTTGGCAGGATTTGAAAGATCAAAGGTGACCACTCGTTTGTTTGGTGCTTTGAAATTCGTTACTAAAAACAGCTTAGAACCTTTATTGTCTAATACGTCATTGTCGTTTTCATAATTGTCAATTAAAGTTACAATTTTACTGCCCGGTTTGGACAGATCCAAATAGTATAATTCATTTCCAGAAGTTGAATTGGCTGCCGAAATAAACAAATAGTTTTCATCATCAGAAACACTGCCGCCCACATATCTTCGTTTGATATCGCCACCAAAAATTAGCTTATCCGATTTTTGCGCCGACTTTAATTTGTGGTAATATAACTTATGTTGGTCGGTTTTTGCTGATAATTCACTTCCAACGGGTTTGTCATAACTAGAATAATAAAACCCTTCATTTTTATACCAAGCAAGGCCGCTAAATTTAACATCTACTAATGGATCGCCAATGATTTTCTTTGTTTTAGTATCCAATACTATGACTTTTCTCCAGTCGCTGCCCCCTTCCGAAATTTCATAAGCGACTAAGCTACCGTCTTTGCTAAAACTGATGCCACCTAAAGAGGTGGTGCCGTCTTTTGAAAAAGTATTGGGATCTAAGAAAACTTCTTCTTTTCCATTCGTGTCTTTTCTAAAGAGCACCGATTGATTTTGAAGCCCATTGTTTTTGTAATAATAGGTATAATTACCTTCCTTGAATGGCGCAGAAATTTTCTCATAATTCCACAATTTTTCCATTCTAGATTTGAGTTGATTTCTCAACGGGATATCCGATAAATAACGATACGTTACATCATTTTGCATTTTTACCCAAGTTCCCGTTTCTGCACTACGGTCGTCTTCAAGCCAACGATACGGATCGTTTATTTTTTCACCAAAGTAGGTGTCAACATGGTCGATTTTTTTTGTCTCAGGGTAGGTGATTTTTGTTTGTGCGTTCATAACAAGTGTACAAACAATAGCGGTTATTGTTATTGTTTTTTTCATATATATAATTGTTTGATTGGTAAACAAAGATATTAAAAAGGGTTGAATGATGGGTTAATTATAAATCAAAATTTATAGCAAGGAGTATATTTCTACCTATGGAAACGATACCATCATTTTTAAATCGAGATAGGTGATTTATATAAGTTTTATCGAATAAGTTGTTAGCATTTAGCCGCAGTTTATAGTGGGTATTACCCCAGCTTATTTTACCACCTAACGCCAAATTAACGAGCAAATAATCATTGGATTGGGTTTCAAATACACCAATTTTGTTTTGTTTGAATGTATAGTTAAAAAATGCAGCAATATATCCATCGGTATACCAGGGAGTATTTTTCATAGAAATTTGTATGTTATTCTTCCATTGGTTAGCCGGAATTAATGGCAAAAAATTATCCGCTTGTGTGCCAATTACATTTTCAAAACTACTGGTAATATGCAACCAATCAAATGGGTGGGGATGCACGTGAATTCCGATTTCGCTTCCATATAATTGGGCGTTGTTCTGAACATATTCGTAGACATCATTTCCGCTCAATTGCGAACCCGTTGGCTGTATATAAATATATTGATCAATATGGTTGTAAAAACTGTTGGCAAAAGCTTCAACATGTTCGCTTTTGTATTCTATGTTTACGTCTACTTGAAAATTTTGCTCGTTTTTTAATGCAGCATTACCGATTTCAAATCGATTGCTTCCCTCGTGAATTCCGTTTGAAGTAAGTTCGGCTAAATTTGGAGCTCTAAACCCTGAGGCTACATTAATTCGAGTGGTTAGAAAACGCGATACATTAGTCTTGTACCCTAAAGAGGCATTTAAACTAGAATAATGCGTGTCAATAGACTCAAAATAACCTTCTTCATTAGCAATTCCATGTGTTGCAGTAGAAATATTTCTGGAGTCGTATCGAATTCCACCTTGAAGAACAGAGGAGTTCCAACTGTAATTTGTGGTAGCAAAAATGCCAAAATCATTGACTTGAGCATTTGGAATTAATAATTCAGTACCAAAGTTTGTATTATTTTGGCGCATACCTTGCATCCCAAAAATGTGCTCCCATCGATTCTTTTTAGGCATAAAGTATTTTAAGGTGTAACTCGCTGTTTGCAACTTCATGGATAGTGCCACTTCATCTGGCGCTTCAATTTCTTTTCTATCATTAATAGAATACCCAAAATCAGCTTCAATTTTTGAATTTTTGAAATAGATTTTTTGGTTGACACTTAGCAGATGATTCGCTACTTTTTGTTGGGGGAAAAGAGGTGTTCGAAGTCCAGCGTTTTCGATGTTTGCTTCTGGCAACCCCAAATGAAGTTGGTTGTAATTGTATCTAAAATCAGTTGCAAATTTTGAATTAGAATAGCCCATTCCAACTTTAAAATCTTTTTCAATAAAACGTGTATTTGTAATTTTATCCCCGGAGGGTATTTTATAATCAGCATGAGATGTAAAATTTCCTTGTGATAAAAATTTAAATTTGGAGGGAGTAATTTTATATCCTAGGGAAGTAGATGTTCCTTGGGTGTTGCTAAAATAAGTCTGTTCTACATGAGTCATTTGCTGCGATTGTGGCGCATATTTTTCAGGATTGAAATACACAACACCTCCTAAAGCATCAGAACCATAAAGAAGTGAGGCAGGTCCTTTGATGACTTCTACACTTTCTATTCCATTAGAATTTAATCCCAATCCATGTTCTTCTCCAAATTGTTGATTTTCCATCCGAACACCTTGCGAGTACACCAATACTCGATTGCCGCTTAATCCGCGAATTACAGGTTTGCCAATAGCATTTCCAGTAGAAATTTGAGAAACGCCGGGTAAGTTTGTGAGGCCATTAATTAACGAGATGCTTCCTTTTTCATTCAGTTCATTTAGTGAAGCGTGTTCAACTTTCATCACATTTTGCGATTGAATCTTGTTGTAAAATGTAGAAACAATAACGGCATCTAAATGTTGCGCTTTTTCCACTAATTCTACATTTACGGTGATTTCTGAAGTAAGGGTAGAAATAGATACCGTTTTTAGATCATATCCTAACGCTTGAAAAATAATGTTATGGGTTCCTTTAGGTACTGATAAAAATTCAAAATACCCATTTGTATCACTTTTGGTTTCGGTATTATTTTCTTCTATATGAATAATAGCGCCTTGTATATTTTGTTGACGGGAATTGGTTACATAACCACTAATTTTATATTGGGAATACCCTGCTGTGAATACCAATAGCAGTAGTATTTGGAAAAGATGTTTCATTGTTCATTTGTTTTATTTGATAAATAATATAACAGTTTGAATTGAGTCAAATGGACACAAAACAAAACAGACCTATATGGGATAGGCTAAATTAATTAGAAAATAAAAGCAGGGGGTCCACGAAGGTAGAACGAATTTCCTTCCAACGAACGAATTGATTCTGTATTGTTGAATTGATATGGAATTTCGTAAAAAGAAGGAATGCATTCAAAATGCAACAGTTCTGGAGATAGAAAAGCTGCAAATTTGAAATCACAAACCGGACAATCTTCACTTTCGGTGACCGTTTTTTCAGAAGATTTAAAAGTCAAATGATGTGTGTCATCACAGCATTCTGTTTTGAGGTGGTGTTCGTGAGAAAAAGCATGCACGGATTGATAACACACAGTAAATAAAACTGCGAGCATCAAGCCAAAATTTATATAAAGTAACTTCTTTTTCACTAGTGTAAAAATACGGCTTTTAAAGATCAGCAAAAAATTTACAATGCATTAACGATTGGTACGTGCTTTAAAACCTTGTTTGAAAAAATTAGGATTACTAGTGCACTAGACCATTCGCGACCAAATATTCTGCAATTTGAATGGTATTAGTTGCCGCTCCTTTTCGCAAGTTGTCGGAAACAATCCACATATTGATAGTGTTCGACTGACTCTCATCTCTACGAATTCTTCCCACAAAAACATCGTCTTTTCCTTGTGCATAAATAGGCATCGGATAGGTAAACGTATCTAAATTATCTTGTACGGTAACTCCTGGTGTGTTGTGAAGTATTTGACGTACTTCATTCACATCATAATCATTTTCAAATTGAATGTTTACCGATTCACTGTGGCCGCCCACTACCGGAATACGAATGGCAGTAGCAGTGACTGCTATGGTTTTATCGTTTAATATTTTTTGTGTTTCACGCACTAATTTCATTTCTTCTTTGGTATAACCATTGGCTTCAAAACTGTCGCATTGTGGAATGGCATTTCTGTGAATAGGATATTTATAAGCCATATCACCTTGAATACCGGCATATTCATTTTCCAATTGTTGTACAGCTTTTACTCCAGTGCCAGTGATGGATTGGTAGGTAGAAACTACGATACGTTTGATGTTGTATTTTGCATGTAACGGCGCCAAAGCCATCACCATTTGAATGGTAGAACAGTTCGGATTGGCAATAATTTTATCTTCTTTTGTTAAAACCGAAGCGTTGATTTCAGGAACGACTAATTTTTTACTCTCGTCCATTCGCCATGCCGATGAATTATCGATTACGGTAGTGCCAACAGCCGCAAATTTTGGTGCCCATATTAATGAAGTATCACCGCCTGCAGAAAACAATGCAATTTCAGGCTTTAGCTCTACAGCGGTTTGTAAACCCACTACGGTATAGTTTTTTCCTTTCCATTCGATTTCCTTACCAACTGATTTTTCTGAAGCAACTGGAATCAATTCAGTCACGGGAAAATTTCGTTCTGCTAATACTTGAAGCATTATTTCGCCTACCATTCCGGTAGCGCCCACTACGGCTACTTTCATTTTTATGAGTTTTAGTTGCACAAAAGTAGAGAATAATCAAATTACTTTTCAAAAAAGTTACGGTTAGCCGCAATTTATTTTTCAATTATGTAGGCATTAGAATCTAATGTATTCCCTTTTAACTTTAAGATTTATAACGTATTTTTGCGTCAAATTTTTGTTTCAGGATCTAGTTGTTTCACAACCTAATACCCTGAAACTAGGAACCTGAAACTTTTTGAAAATAATGAAATATTTCCACGAAAAAATCGAAGCCAAATGGCAACACTATTGGGCCCAAAACCAAACGTTTAAGGCGCAAGAACCAAACGCTCAAAATCCTTTGCCAAAATATTATGTATTGGATATGTTCCCATATCCATCAGGAGCAGGATTGCATGTGGGACATCCTCTAGGTTATATCGCTTCCGATATCGTGGCACGATACAAAAGACATAAAGGGTTCAATGTGTTGCATCCGCAAGGCTATGATTCTTTTGGTTTACCTGCCGAACAATATGCCATTCAAACGGGTCAACATCCCGAAAAAACCACCCGTGAAAACATTGCACGATACCGCGAGCAATTGGATCGAATTGGATTTTCATTTGATTGGAGTAGAGAAGTACGGACTTCTAATCCAGAATATTACAAGCACACCCAATGGATTTTTATTCAATTATTTGAATCGTGGTACAATAAAACGACCGATAAAGCGGAGAGTATTTGCACCTTAATACAAGAATTTGAAAAATACGGAAATACAAATGTAAATGCGATTTGTGATGACAATATTGTACCGTTTTCAGCTGAAGAGTGGCAATCATTTTCGTCGGAAGAGCAACAAAAAATAGTATTACAATACAGATTAGCCTATTTAGCTGAAACTGAAGTCAATTGGTGCGCCGCTTTAGGAACCGTTTTAGCGAACGACGAAATTGTAAATGGCGTTTCAGAACGTGGTGGACATCCCGTAGTTCGTAAAAAAATGATGCAATGGAGTATGCGAATTTCTGCTTACGCCGAACGACTATTACAAGGATTGAATGATATCGATTGGAGTGAATCGATTAAAGAATCGCAACGTAATTGGATTGGGAAATCGGTTGGAGCTATGGTTTCTTTCAATGTGAACAATCACGATGCTAAAATTGATGTTTTTACAACTCGTCCGGACACCATCTTCGGTGTTACCTTTATGACATTAGCACCCGAACACGAATTGGTGGCACAAATTACCACTCCAGAACAAAAAGCAGCGGTGGAAGCCTATGTAGAAGCTACAGCAAAACGTTCAGAGCGCGAAAGAATGGCTGATGTAAAAACGATTTCAGGAGTATTTACAGGAGCATATGCCGAACATCCCTTTACTAAGGAACTAATTCCAGTTTGGATTGGCGATTATGTATTAGCGGGTTACGGAACAGGTGCCGTTATGGCGGTTCCTTGTGGAGATGAGCGGGATTATGCGTTTTCAAATTTCTTTAAAGGTACTCACGGAATGCCTGCCATTAAGAACATTTTTAATCAGGATATTGCTGAGGCGGCTTACGGAGAAAAAGGAGGGTTTGAATTGGTAGATTCTGATTTCTTAACCGGCTTAGATTACCAATCGGCAACAAAGAAAGTTATCGATGAATTAGAAAAGATAGGCGCCGGTAATGCCAAAGTAAATTACCGTTTACGTGACGCTGTTTTCTCTCGCCAACGTTATTGGGGTGAACCTTTTCCTGTATATTATGTGAATGGCTTGCCACAAATGATTGACAAAAAATACTTACCAATTGCTTTGCCAGACGTGAGCAACTATTTGCCCACCGAAGACGGCCAGCCGCCCTTAGGAAATGCATCCGTTTGGGCTTGGGATAGTATACAGTGTTCAGTGGTTAGTAATCAGTTAATAGATAATATAAAAGTTTTCCCATTAGAATTGAACACCATGCCAGGTTGGGCGGGTTCGTCTTGGTATTGGATGCGTTATATGGATGCGCATAATGAAAACGACTTTGCAAGCGAAGAAGCACTTAAATACTGGGAAAATGTAGATTTATACATTGGCGGAAGCGAGCACGCGACCGGACATTTATTATACTCTCGTTTTTGGAATAAATTTTTAAAAGACCGTGGGCATGCACCAACCGAAGAACCGTTCAAAAAATTGATCAATCAAGGAATGATTTTGGGAATGAGTGCGTTTGTGTACCGAAGTGAAGATGCTAAAACATTATATTCAAAAGGATTAATTTCAGGCAAAAACGTACATCCCATTCATGTGGATTTAGCTTGTATTAATGATGTTACGAACGAATTAGATATCGAAAAATTTAAAGCGCATCCCTTATATTCGGAGTATGTAGCAGCTGATTTTGTTTCAGAAAACGGTAAATTTTTTGTAGGTCGCGAGGTCGAAAAAATGTCAAAATCAAAGTATAACGTGGTCAATCCAGATGATATTTGTAACGAATATGGAGCAGATACCCTACGTTTATACGAAATGTTTTTGGGGCCTTTAGAACAAGCAAAACCTTGGAATACTGCCGGAATTACAGGGGTTTCTGGTTTCTTGAAAAAATTATGGCGCTTGTATTTTGATGACAACGGATCGGTAATTGTAAATGATGAACCAACCGCAGATATGTACAAATCGTTGCATAAAACCATCAAAAAAGTAACCGAAGACATCGAGAATTTTTCTTTTAATACCTCGGTATCTCAATTTATGATTTGCGTGAACGAATTGCAACAATTAAAATGCAATCATCGTGCTATTTTAGAACCATTGGCTGTTTTAGTATCGCCCTATGCGCCACATATTGCTGAAGAATTATGGAGTGCTTTGGGTTATGAAGATTCTATTTCAAGGGTTCCTTTTCCTACTTTTGAAGAAAAGTACTTGGTGGAATCTGAAAAAGAATATCCGGTATCATTTAACGGTAAAATGCGTTTTACAATTAAATTACCGTTGGATTTAACCGCTACCCAAATCGAAGCAATTGTCATGGCCGATGAAAGAACACAAACACAATTACAAGGTAGAACACCGAATAAAGTGATCATTGTTCCAGGGAAAATCATTAATTTAGTAGGGTAATTACAACATTAAGTTGGGTTTCAAAGTAGTATGACTAGAACCGCTAATGCAGAAATTGCGTTTTGTACTACTAAAATTTATTTCAAAAAAATTAGCAATAACCAATAATCACAGACAATGAAAAAAATTATTTTATTAGTTGCTTTATCGAGCGTTTTTTTGAGTTACTCACAAGAAGATGAGAACAAGCAAGAAAAAAAATACCAAGTAACCGGGGAAGTTTATTTTGGATTTGGATTACAACTTCATGATGCATTCACTTTAAACAAAAAATTACAAGCTTCCAATGTAGCTGAATTAAAAAGCACAAGGCCAGAATTTCAAGTCGGGATAAATATTTTCGGAAAAAAATATTCGGGAGATATGGAATTTGGTTTTTCACATCAAGAAGCGGATAATGCTACCACGAAAAATAAAGACATGAGTTTTACAGGTAGACTGCGTGTTCACTACAATTTAGTTAATCAAGAAAAATTTGCATTTACTTCGGGATTGAGTTTAGCCGCAACGTCTACAGAAGTAGATTTATATGCTAGAAACAACTGCATTGATTTCAATAATTTGAATCCAAATGGGACAGGTGGATTGATTTCGCTTCGGAATCAAATGTTTTATATAGGGCCTTCAGCTTCTGTGTATCTTTTCCGAGACAAAGGATACAAGCTCAGAATGAATGTTGGCTATGAATTTGCTTTTACAAACGGTAAGTGGAAATCGGATTATGCGTCCATTAACAACACTGTTAAAGAAAATGGGAACAATCGATTATTTATTGGACTTGTACTTTTTTAATTTTTTAATGACTATTATCTAAACTTATTATTATCTTAAATGTCAAGTTGTCATTCATTTATTTTGGCTTGCGATTTGCTATTTATTTTGTAATTTTAATTTTTTAAATGAAAATATTATGTTAGGATATTATTTAATGATTGGGGTTATTGCACTGGCGAGTTGGTTGGTGAGTAACCGTTTGAAAAATAAATTTGCCCATTATTCAAAAGTTACCTTACGCAATGGCATGAGCGGTGCAGAAATTGCCGAAAAAATGTTAGCTGATCACGGAATTAGAGGCGTTCAAGTAATTTCTACGCCAGGTCAACTTACCGATCATTACAATCCGGTAAACAAAACCGTTAATTTATCCGAGGCGGTTTATAATCAAAGAAATGCAGCTGCTGCTGCAGTAGCGGCACACGAATGTGGCCATGCTGTTCAGCATGCGCAAGCCTATCAATGGTTGACCATGCGTTCTAAAATGGTTCCTATGGTAAACGTTTCATCTAGTATGTCACAATGGTTAATTATGGGAGGCTTAATTTTAGGTTTTGCGTCTAAAACAGGAATCGGATTTTATGTAGCATTTGCTGGATTAGTGTTAATGGCTATTGCAACTGCATTCAGTTTTATTACACTTCCGGTTGAATACGATGCCAGTAATAGAGCTTTGGCGTGGTTGAAAAATAAAAACATGTTGAGCCAAGAAGAATTTGCAGGAGCAGAAGATTCATTAAAATGGGCAGCTCGTACTTATGTTGTAGCTGCATTAGGAGCATTAGCTTCTTTGTTATATTGGGCAGTTCGAATATTAGGATCGCGAGATTAAAAACTAATCTGATTAAAAATAAAAAATCCGTCTCCTAAATGGGACGGATTTTGTATATTATAGTGTGAAAGATTAATTTTTTACGTTCAACGGATTATATCCTAAATAAGGAACTGCCGTTTCTTTAAAAACCACACCATAACTTTCCAATTCTTTCAATATAGGTTGATAAACGTCTTTCTTAATAGGCAATTGAACACCCGGCGTGGTAATTTCTTTGTTGATAATTTTTAAAGCGGTAATGGCAACAGGCAATCCAACAGTCTTTGCCATAGCTGTATAGGTTTGATCGTCACCAATACAAACCATGGTAGCATCAATCTGTTTTTTTTCACCGTTTAATTCGTAACCAATTTTGTGATACATCACAATCATGTCTTTGTCTTCAGGTTGTAAGGTCCATTTTTCAGCTAATATCTTTTCTAAAATTTGGGCAGGAGTGGCTTTAACTAATTCCACTTTTTTTGTCGGGTTGAATAAGTCCAATTCAACCAATTTATCCCAAATAACATCATCTTGGTCAATTTTTTGAATGGCTCTTAATTTAATTTCAACGGTATCTGTTGGATGATAGGGTAAAAACGAATTGGTGAATTCTCGATACGACATGTCTTGAGAATTGTCGATGGTGTAGGAATCATCGGTCATACCCAATTGTACTAAAATATCCCAAGCTCTTGAATATCCTACTCTTCGTATAGTGCCTCGATAGCAGGTTAAGGCATCATCTAATCCATAGACACTGCGGTATTTTAGTGAATCTCGGTTGGCATATGCCTCAAAACGACCATAACCATCAACTTCTAAAAATTCGGTTCGTCTAAATAATTTGGAATAGGGGATGTATTTGTAGGTGCCTTCTTGAATGAATTTTGCAGCGCCTCCTTGCCCTGCAAGTACAACGTTTCTAGGGTTCCAAGTAAATTTATAGTTCCATAAATTTGAATCGCTTTCTGGGGCTACTAAACCACCACAAAAGGACTCAAATAAAATGATGTTTCCTCCTTGTTTCCTAATGTCATCGAGTACTTTCATCGCACTCATATGATCTATACCAGGATCAAGGCCTACTTCGTTCATAAAAATTAATCCATTTGCTTTTGCGGCTTCATCCAATTCCTGCATAGCCGCACTAATATAGGATGCCGTTACCATATGTTTTTTATAGGTAAGGCAATCTTTGGCAACTTCAATGTGTAAATGGGCAGGTAACATGGAAATCACAACTGTAGCCTTTTGAATTTCTGCTTTTCGTTGTTCGTCGTTAAAAACATCAAAAGCAATAGCGGTTGCATTTTTATGATTCTTTGTTTTTTGTTGTGCTAATGCTATGGATAAATCACCAATAGTTATATGCAATTGTTCTTTTTCCGAGTGGTCCAACAAGTATTTTATAAGTGATGATGCAGAACGGCCCGCACCAATGACTAATATGTGTTTCATCTGTTACGATTAATAAAAATATAACACGAAGATAGTAAAATGTTATATTTATAAAAGTTTTTTTCTGATTTATATCCTCACTTAAGCCTAAAACTTTTACTACCTTTGAAGCAAATATGGAACAAATGGATAAAAAAATTCTTTTGACAGCCGCTGTATTAGGATTAACAGCAATAATTTTTGGGGCTTTTGGCGCCCATGCCTTAAAAAAAGTACTGACAGAAGCCCAATTGCAATCTTTTGAAATTGGAGTACGCTATCAAATGTATCATGCTTTGTTTTTATTGTTTATTGGTGCCTTTTCCATGTTACAGGAAAAAGAGCGTTTCATTATTTTTTGGTTGACCCTTTCGGGTGTGCTCTTTTTTTCAGGATCCATTTATTTATTGGCTACAAATGAGCTTACTCATTTAAAAACAAAATATCTTGGACCATTAACTCCGATCGGTGGCGCATTGTTGATTTCGGCCTGGGGCTACCTGTTTTACTCGATTTTATGTAAAAAACCAACAATTTAAATGCTATCTAAAATTTAATTTATAATTTTGCACTTTAATTAAAAACACAACTTAACAAACAATTTATGGATACGAATGCCCAAATTACGAAATCGATTGCGTTGGAAAAATATGGAATTGTAAATGCTGCGGAAATAATCTACAATCCTTCGTATGATGAGTTATATGATGCAGAATTAGACGAATCACTTGAAGGTTTTGAAAGAGGGCAATTATCGGAACTTGGAGCAGTTAATGTAATGACAGGAGAATTTACCGGTCGCTCCCCAAAAGACAAATATATCGTCAAAGATAGTATAACCGAAAATACTGTTTGGTGGCATTCTGAAAAAGCGGCCAATGACAACAAACCCATTTCACAAACTACATGGGATGCGTTAAAACAAAATACAGTTCAGCAACTTTCAGGAAAAAAATTATATGTCGTGGATGCTTTTTGTGGCGCTAATGAAGATACGCGATTAAAAGTTCGCTTTATTATGGAAGTTGCTTGGCAAGCCCATTTTGTCAAAAACATGTTTATTCGCCCCACGGAAGCTGAATTAGATAATTTTGGCGAACCCGATTTTGTAGTAATGAACGGTTCAAAAACAAGTTTTAAAGACTATGCGGCACACGGATTGAATTCGGAAGTATATGTAGCGTTCAACTTAACTGAAAAAATTCAATTAATTGGCGGTACTTGGTATGGTGGTGAAATGAAAAAAGGATTGTTTTCGATGATGAACTATTATTTGCCTTTGAAAGGAATGGCATCTATGCATTGTTCTGCCAACAAAGGTAAAGATGGCGATGTAGCGGTGTTCTTTGGGTTGTCAGGAACAGGAAAAACAACATTGTCAACCGATCCAAAACGCGAATTAATTGGAGACGATGAGCACGGATGGGACGATTCTGGTGTATTTAATTTTGAAGGCGGGTGTTATGCTAAAACCATAGACTTAAGTGCCGAAAATGAACCCGACATCTTCGGTGCCATTAAAAAAGACGCACTTTTAGAAAACGTTACTTTAGATACGGCAGGTAAAATCGACTTTAAAGACGGTTCGGTTACCCAAAATACGCGCGTATCTTATCCAATCTATCATATTGATAATATTGTTCGTCCGGTTTCAAAAGCAGGGCATGCTACTAAAGTTATTTTCTTAACGGCAGATGCTTTTGGGGTAATGCCGCCGGTTTCTAAATTGACACCCGAACAAACAAAATATTATTTCTTATCGGGATTTACTGCAAAATTAGCAGGAACCGAAAGAGGAGTTACACAACCTGAACCTACATTTTCGGCTTGTTTTGGAAAAGCATTTTTGTCTTTACATCCCACAAAATACGGGCAAGAATTGGTGAAAAAAATGGAACAACACAAAGCAACAGCTTATATGGTAAATACAGGTTGGAATGGCACCGGAAAGCGTATTTCCATCAAAGATACAAGAGCGATAATTGATGCTATTTTGGACGGTTCTATTGAAAAAGCAGCTACAAAAACGGTACCTGTATTCAACTTTGAAATTCCTACTCAATTGCATGATGTAAATCCAGCAATATTGGATCCTAGAGACACGTATGCCGACGCTTCCGAGTGGCAAACTAAAGCCGAAGATTTGGCGTCAAGATTTATTAAAAACTTTGTTCAATATACGGATAATGAAGAAGGTAAAAACCTTGTTGCCTCAGGGCCGCAATTGAAATAAATAATTTATTAATTCACAAAAAAAGTCCCGAAATTTTCGGGACTTTTTGTTTATATAAATCAGTTGTTATTTTCCTTTGTTTACTTCGGCTACATATTTTTCAAGCGCACCCGTCATAGAGGGTGTTCCTGGGCTAGGGGCCATAATGTCAACACGCAAGCCATGCTCTAATGCTTCTTTTTGTGTGGTACTTCCAAAAACAGCGATTCGGGTATTGTTTTGTTTAAAATCGGGAAAGTTTTTAAACAAGGATTTGATTCCCGTTGGACTGAAAAAGGCTAATACATCATAATATACATCTTTCAAGTCAGACAAATCACTCATTACGGTTTTGTAAAAAGTTCCTTTGGTCCAATCTACTTTCAACGCATCAAGTGTTGGAGGTACATCGGCATTTAATTGATCTGAAGAAGGTAATAAGAATTTTTCGTCTTTGTATTTTTTTATTAGAGGCGATAAATCTGCAAAATCTTTTTGACCTACATATATTTTTCTTTTGCGGTATACCACATAACGTTGCAAGTAAAACGCCACCGCTTCAGACTGACAAAAATATTTTAAATCTTCGGGTACTTTATAACGCATTTCTTCGGCCACTCTAAAAAAGTGATCTACTGAATTTCTACTGGTTAAGATAATCGCTGTAAAGTTATTTAAATCGATTTTTTGAGCTCTTACTTCTTTAGCAGGAACACCTTCCACATGTATGAAGGGTCTAAAATCAACTTTCACTTTAAGTTTATTCTGCAGCTCAAAATAAGGAGAATTTTCTACTTTAGGTTCTGGTTGAGAAACTAAAATTGTTTTCACTTTCAAATTTGACATAATTTCTCTCTAATTTTTTGTAAACCAATTATAAATGAAATAGTAAGGAGCTATTTCAAGGGTGCAAAGATACAAAATAAAATAAAATATTTTGCGCAAAAGTAAATTTTGATACAATTTCAATGCTACAATATACGTAACCACATTTAGGGTAAAAAGCAGGACAATCAGCACCCTAAAAAAAGTAGGTGATGCTATAGGATTGTAAAATAAAATAATAGTAATGGGCAGTAATAGTAAACTCAAGTAGGTTCTATAATTTACTTTCAGCAAGTTAAATTGCTCATTGAACTCTTCTATTTTAAAGG
>JACCDG010442944.1_pt1 | contig 28939 bp, 26 predicted proteins | sample 7442471 | NCBI WGS metagenome assembly JACCDG01 (sample SAMN15323444, study PRJNA562643) | freshwater metagenome | isolation source: river surface water | place: USA:Blue River Watershed | collected 2017-08-17 | reverse complement strand
CTGTTTTATACAATTCCATTGCTTTATCGCGAAGGTCTTGAGAGTATCCGTGCATTTTATTATCAACCAAAATTAGGAGTCATAGACTTTAACATATTTCGCTCAATAAATGATGGGGTAACTATATGATATTCGCGCATCACAAAAGCTTGTAGTCGCAGCTTCCGAATGGTTTAGCGTTACCAATCCCTGAGTTCCATCGATACTACATGGATGATCACTATCGGGAGTAGGGGCTATCACAAATGAGCCACTAGCATTGTTATCTGGGTTGAGATTAAATTTTAGATCGGTTAGATTATACCAACCATTATTGCTAATTCGAATATCCAACGTACTAGTAGTTCCTCTAGCAGTATTTAGAAGTCCCCCGGCAACATTATCAAATGAAATACTTGGTAAAGCTTCGCCTGAAATCATATAAAGGATATTTGCACTAATGTTAGTAAGGGCAGTAGCATCCACATGTGGGCGATAACCTATCTGAATACTACCATTACCATTAGTTTGACCAAATGCTTCTACCTCAATATTACAACTATTATGAGGTGCAAGTAATGTACCGCAATTTGTATTCTCTCCAGTAACTATTCGTAGTGATCCGAGCCTGATTGCAGACCTAATATCTGTTGCATTATAGTTACCGCTATTATAAATAGTAAGAATTGACCAATTAGTGACAGCACCTTCTGCTTCACTACCTTCTTCTTTGTTAATTATAATATCTGTAGGTTGAGAAAGTAGCAAATTAGAGCTAATGGCTGTCGAAACCAGAGTCGTATAACTGCTTGAAGACACAGTCTTACCCTTATGGTAACCAGTAAGCCTGGTCTCAAGTAAAGTATTATCTCCAAGCGTTTCTCCAGATAATAACCAGCTGCAGTTACTATTTTTTCTGAAGCCACCATTACAAACAAGACTACCACTTGCTGCTTTTATATCGTCAAAATCTTCCGTTAAAGTTACCGGAATAGACAGACCATACTTACCATCAGAAGTAATTATTTTAGTTATATCATTCTTAAAGGCTATACCTTTGTTTGGAACAATTTTGTCACTTACCCTGATTATTTGACGAATTATCTGCAAATTTTTATCTTCACCAATAAGGCTAGCCTCAATAATAAAACTTCCTGATTTGGTTAAGTTTGGCACAACATTCAAACTACAGCTGCCATTGGCAGATATATATGAACATAACTTGCTGTTGATAGTGGCTAGCGAATTATCTTCTTTGCCTGTAAGTGGGTTGATTATCCTGATTTTTCCTAGATAATATTTCTGATCAAAAGTATTAGACATTCTTACAATATAACTACCACCCACAGTCTTATTCAACAATGGTACTGTTGCGACCTCATCAAACCCAATTTTGGATTCATTGAAACTAGAAATAGCATCTGTAGCTGGCGATACTCCGGCATCAAACCCACCATGACTACAACCAACAGCACCCACTAAACAAAGCGAATATAATACACTACGCTTACAGACTAATTGAAACTTACCCTTTTTACCTTGTTTCACGTTACCTGATTCCTCTCTTTAATAAAAGTTAATTCATAGATAATAATATCAAGTCGAATATATATCGTATTTATACAGACTGACTTATTGCGTGATTGTAAACTTAGGTAGTAACTATAATCTGCCAACATTTGTGTTCACTTATCCTAGATTAAACTTTAACTCATTCGCAAAGTACAAAAAACAATATAAATAAAGAGATCGTTTTACAATTCAAATATTAATAAATAAAAAGCTTAGATTTATATTAGAGGGTCAAATAAATTGAGGAGTAATTAGATGAAAAATTAGATGTGCGTTTCAATAAGAACAGGAGGAATCATATCGTGTGGCATATGATTAAAATACTCAATTTCAAATAGCATATCAACAATCATTTTAGTATTTGAACCATGAATACCAAGTTTTGGAGATATTCGTTCACTGATGATGCTGGCAACTGTGCCCCTAACAAGGCGCAGTAATTTTGCAACATCTTGCTGCGAGAAACCAAGAGATAATAACAGAACGATTTTGTATTCTAAAGCAGTAAGTTCTGGCAAAGAGATTTTCTTAGACTTGAGAGAAGAGCCTGCTTTATTTAGCACTCGATTACGTAATAAAGCGGTGTCATGAAAAACATTATTACTCGCCGAGATCGTCATTGTGCCGATCAGTTTGCCATATGGATTCCAGACAGGAATGTGGTAGCCCTGCAAAATAAGTGTGCCTTTGATAAAGGGCATCACATTTATATACGATACTACTTCTTCTGTACAAATGACTTTTTGCCACAAATGTTCCCACTCATCTATCATTTCATGGTAGATATTATCCGTTATGCCATTAGTTCTTAAAGGACTGGTTTTTTGGACGAGGTTTCGTGCCAGATCTGGCAGAGTAAGACCAAAGATATCAGAGGGATTGTCAAAACCATAGTATCGAGAATACCCCTTATTTGCCATAACTATTTTGCCACCAAGATCGTAGATGGCAAATATAAAGCCAAGTCCCTCTATTCCAACATAAGATTTGGCAACAACATCACGTAAAAACTCTTCATCAGGCATATGGGAATATTTTTCTTTAGTAGAATCAATTTTTGCAGTAAATAACTCCATGATATTACTCCAGTTTATTAAAAATTGCAAAGTTAATTTAATGAGTCTACAGATCGTGAAATAGAATTTGCGAGATACTAAGTAATTTAGATTTTACTATCCACTACTCGTGCATCTAGATAAAATCAAGACGTACTCCTGCTAAAAACAGGGATACGTCTTTGAAATATGATTATGAGAGCAACCAATCATACTGTTAACGACATTCACGTTAACAGGACAGGATTTTACAAACTTCATGCCAAAAAATGCTGCCAACAATCCTGTTCCAGTCGAATATAAATCTCAGTTATTACAGCAAATACCTCAAGAATCAGCTCGTTATGCTATAATCCTGCTCTGGAAATCAATCGGGCAATCGCGGTTATTGGCTTAATCGAGGAAAGTCCGGACACCAGATGGATAGAAGTGCTGGGTAACACCCAGGAGTCGCCTCGGCGGCTACGGAAAGTGGCGCAGAAAATATACCGCCAGCAATGGTAAGGGTGAAAAGGTGCGGTAAGAGCGCACCGCGCAACTAGTGATAGTTGTGGCAGGCAAAACCCCACTTGGTGCAAGACCAAATAGGCGCAATTCGTATTTATCCTCTACACATAGTTGCGCGGGTAGGTTGCTAGAGCCTCTTGGTAACAATTGGCCCAGATGAATGATTGCCTCAAGCTTATTGCTTAAGACAGGATCCGGCTTACAGATTGATTTCCTCCTTCACTTACTTTCACAAGGTATAACCATGTCCGATCAACACCTCATTGAAAAAACTATTACTTCAGAACAAGTCTTTGCAGGCAATTTTATGCGCGTATATCGCGACAGCGTCGAATTACCCAATGGCAAAACCTCTACTCGTGAATATATTCGTCATTCTGGCGCAGTTGCAATCTTAGCCCTTGATGATGAACAAAATTTAATTATGGAACGCCAATATCGCCATCCGGTTGGACGGGTAATATATGAAATCCCAGCGGGTAAATTAGACCTCAATGAAGATGAATTAAGCTGCGGACGCCGTGAATTAGTTGAAGAAACTGGTTATGTTGCCAAAGAATGGATTTTACTGGGCGAATGTTTGCCCTGCATTGGCTACTCTAGTGAACGGATTGTTTATTATCTGGCTCGCGAATTAGCCTACACCGAACAAAATCTTGATGATGGCGAATTTCTGGATGTAATCAAGCAACCACTTGCAGAAGTTATGGCTTTAGCATTTTCTGGGCAGATTCCAGATAGTAAGACTTTAGCTGGTTTGATGTTGCTCCAAGGCTATCTCAGCCGAGATGCTTAGTTATTTATGCATTAGCCTAGGGATAATTAGTGCGCAATTTATCCACTTACCTAGGCTTATCGCAATTATTATTTTAATCTGCTGTGCGAGTACTTATTGTTGGCTGCGCTTTAAGTCACCACTTGCTAATCCACAATATCAGAGAATACTCGTATGGTTCGTCCTATTTATCAGCTGCCTCGCCTATGCTGATTTACGCATCTCCGCACGTTTAGCGGAAGTAATCAAAGAACCAATCAGCCAACTTACGGTAAAAGCTCATCTAATTGCACCAATTCAGGACAAAAATAGCCACCTCCAAAGTCAGATTCAAATTGACTCAGGTAGTTTTAAAGGGCAAAACATGCTCTTATTTTTTCAACCCAATACAACTTTACTCCCGCAATACCAGTATCAACTTACACTAAATATTCGCCCGTTAAACATCCCAGCTAATTTTTATGCTTTTAATTACCAACAATACTTGGTTGCGCAAAATATCACCGCGAATGCCAGCTTAGTCGGACATCCACAGCTACAAAAAACCAGTTATACGCCTTCTGCTTTAATTAACACCCAAAGAGTCAATCTAATCAATTATTTACAAAAAACATTAGCAGATAAACAATACGCTGGCTTGGTCATTGCACTAGTGACTGGCTATCAAAATCTAATTCCAACTGATCAATGGGGTGTATTTAAAAATAGTGGAATAACACACATTGTTAGTATTTCTGGCTTACATATTACACTAGTTGCCGGTATGTTCGTATTACTGATTAATTTCCTGCTCAAATTATTACCACCAACGAGAACTCCCCGTCAGATTATTTTAGTTTGGGCGGGTGTGCTTGCGGCGTTAGCTTATTCACTACTTGCTGGATTTACGATTCCCACGCAACGTACTTTTTACCAATTATTGGTAATGGCATATTTACTCTCACGACGCTCTTATTTACCTTTAATCAACAAACTGGGATTAACTTTGGTAGTCGTGCTACTAATGGATCCATTTGCTAGCTTTAGTATTGGTTTTTGGTTCTCCTTTATCATCGTAGCAACTATTTTTATCGTGATAAGTAACTATGCTCGCATCAGCAGTAAACTTGCGCTCTGGATACGAATGCATTGTTTTATAACTTTAGTCAGTGTACCACTAAGTTTGTTTTTGTTTGCCTGCTTTCCGCCAATTTCATTTGTCGCTAATCTTTGGGCAATCCCAGTTATTGGTAATATCATGACACCAGTGATTGTTGTTGCTAGTTTATTTCATTTTAGCTGGATAATCATTCTCTGTGCTGATATTTTAAATTATGCCATGCTCCCGATTGAGTACTTAGCCAAAATTCAACCCTATCACCAACAAACACCAAATTTAGTTGTCGTTATCTTAGCTTATTTAGGAATTATTTTATTATTAACCCCAAGGTCGTTAGCGGGTAAAAATATCTTGGGCGCAGTTCTCTTTACCAGCTTGTTTTTTGTTGATAATCGAGCTGATCTGAGCTATGGTGAACTACAGATCAATGCTTTTGCTAATTCTAAAAGCGGTTACGTGATTGCACAAACTCAGAACCATAATCTACTGATTATCGCGGGAAATGATGCAGACAAAACCAGCCAGCAACTCCCAATGACCGTACTGCCCTATCTAAACTCGCAAAATATCCAACAAATTGACTATTTAATTGCAAACCAGAGTGAAAGTGAAATTAAGGCAATTTTAGAGCATAACCAAATTCACGTGATAGATACAAAATTAGAACAAGACAGCTCACTTGATGGCGTAGAAATTGAAAATACCGCATCTGAAAATCAAATTGCATTGCGCCTCCGTGAGCGCAGCGGCAATCTTAGCTATATCGGCAGTGGTTATCAGCCATATAATGACCAGAATTGGCAAAATATCGTAATTGCTTACCCACTGAGTCCACTCAAATGGTTATATCAAATTCATGCCAATAACTTGCTGCTCAACTACCCTCAGGAGCAAAGCCGCAGTATTCATGGATTAACCGACAATATCAATCTCGATGTAAAGAATATTTATGACTTACCGCAAGACGGCAGTGTAATATTAAGAAACAATAGCATCAAGACCATTAAATCAGAATAAATAGTCATTATAAACTCAGCAGGACAAATAACTATTCTACTTTTATGGATATTTGCCATTTGAATAGCAATTTAGTTATAATACCTAACTAATTAATCTAAGGGACAAATTTAATGAATCCAACTATTCAAGTTATTAAAAATCACCGCTCAATCCGTAGTTTTTTAGACAAAGATTTACCAGCTGACACACTTCAGGCAATTATTGATGCTGCACAAGCAATGCCAACTTCAATCAATGGACAGCAAGTTTCTCTGGTTATCGTTCGCGATAAAGCAACTCGTAGCAAATTAGCAGAACTATGTGGTGGTCAACCATGGGTAGCTGCTGCACCAGTATTTATTCTCTTTGTCGCTGATTTTTACAAAACCTCTCTGGCGGCAGAAATTAATGGACGTACTCAAGTAATTCATGAAAGTGCTGAGGGTGAACTGGTTGGAATTTTGGACTCTGGGATTGCTATGGGTGGAGCGATTGTTGCCGCTGAAAGCATGGGCTTAGGGATAGTGCCAATTGGTGGTATTCGCTTACACGCAGAAGAAGTAATTAAACTACTGAACTTACCTAAGTATACTTTTCCAGTGAATGGTTTATGTATTGGTTATCCGGCAGATACTTCTAAATTGAAACCACGTTTACCGCAGGAGACTTTCGCCCATTATGAAAAATACGACACTAGCAAACTAGCTGCTAATATCAAAGACTATGATGCAACGATGGAAAACTATCTGTCAACAATTAACCGCACAGAAGAAGGTAACTGGAGCAAGCATACTTCTAATATCTATCAACGTGTTTATTTTCCAAATGTAAAACCGACAATGACAGAGCAAGGATTATTACACGATAAGTAATCTTATTTGCAATTAATTTATTTAACAACAATAACTTTTAGCAAACTATATTTTTATAGATTCACAGTATTTGAATCTTGGGCGCGAAGGATTAATAAAAAAGACGATACGGTGTAGTTAGAGCTACATAAGGAGTCTTTTTTGAAATCCGACAAAGTCCAAGTTTCAAAGACGAAGAGTATAGATATTTTCATTTGCATAATTTTAGGGCTATGCTAAAATACTAACTTTACTAATTACTCAAACAGAAAGAATTTTATGAGCGACTACACTCCACCAAATAATAATCAACCACGAAGAAGAGCTCCACAACAAGCAACGCGTAGGAGAAATACTGACAACTTTGATGATCAACCACGCAATACGAATCGTGGTAATAGCCGTGGTTATCAAGATGGTGAATATGAAGAGCGCTCTCCGCAACGTCGAGCACCTAACCCACAGCAAAATCGTCAAAATTATGAAGAAGATGACTATTATGATGAGCCGCCTCGCCGTGGTCGTGCAACTAACTACGCACCACGAGAAGAGAAGAGTAATAAAGGACTATTATATGGATTATGCGCAGTTGCTGCCGTGGCAGTTGCTGCAGGTTCATATTTTATTTTCAAAGCTCCGGATACCGCACAGATTGTCGCAGTATCTCCAAATTATGTTACAACTCAACAGGCTTATCAGGATTGTCATAGAGTTGGTACAACCCGCTACGTTAAAAATCAAAAAAATGGTACTGAAGGTGCTTTGATTGGTGGTGCAACTGGTGCAGTTGCGGGTGGTATAATTGGAAATCAGGTTCATGGCGGTGGCGGTGGAACGGCAGTTGGAGCTATCGCAGGTGGTGTCGGTGGAGCGTTAATTGGACGAGATATTCAACGTTCTAATCAGCCAGACTATGTTGCTAAACATGGCTCAAGTACACAATGTCAAACCGCATATCGCCCAGTACAAACTCAGTCTGGTTATAATGTACAATATCTTTATAAAGATAATATGGCAAACATCGTAACGCAAAGTGCTCCGGCAATTGGAACTAAAATACCTATGAAAGATTTACAACAATTAGCCATGCCAGCACAAGCTACTGGAGCTATTCCGCCAACAACTAGTCATTAAAAGACGAAGGAGGTGCTTGGTTATAAGAGCACCTCCTAACCTAATATCAGGACAAGCATTATTAATCAAACAGCAGATCAGCCAATCACTCTCAACAATCCAGCAATTACAGTCAATCAGTTACCCTATTCAGATATGCCGACTGATTTGTATATCCCACCAGAAGCACTGCAGGTGTTTTTAGAGATGTTTGAAGGTCCGTTGGATTTATTGCTGTATTTAATTCGCAAGCAAAATCTGGATATCCTACAAATTCCGATAACTAAAATTACCGATCAATACATTAATTATATCAATACAATGCAAGTTCTGAATATTGAATTAGCTGGTGAATATTTACTTATGGCAGCTGTTCTTTTAGAAATTAAATCACGAATATTACTGCCTAAATTACCTAATGCGAGCAATGATGCAGACGAAGATGGTGATGATCCTCGTCAGGAATTAATTCAGCGTTTACTTGAATACGAAAAAATTAAACTAGCTGCGATAAACCTAAATGCGCTGCCACAAGCTTACCGCGATTATTTGTGGGTTGATATTCTGATTGAGGAAAGTGAGCCTGAATTACCAGAAATTAAGCCGACTGACTTACAAAAAGCATGGCATACTCTGTTATTACGCAGCATCAAAGCACAGAATGAACATCATATTAAACGGCAGGAATTATCGGTACGCGAACATATGAGTCAAATTTTGCGCACACTTCGCGAGCTAGGAAAAACCAATTTCTTTGATTTATTTGAGCTACAATTAGGTACTCAGCATATAGTGGTAAATTTCATCGCGATTTTAGAATTAGGGAAAGAAGGAATGGTTAGTATCGTTCAAGATAGTGAACAAAATATTTTTGTTGAATTAGTTTAAATACATGCATCAACAATTCTCTCACCTAAAAAAAGTAATTGAAGCATGTTTATTAACTGCCAATGATATTGTTGATTTAGAACAATTGGCAACAGTTTTTGATAATCAGATCAGTAACAGCTCATTAGAAAAAATTTTAGCCGAAATTGCCGAGGATTATGCTGAACGCGGAATTGAATTACTCAAAATCGCCAGCGGTTATCGTTTTCGCTCTAAGCCCGAATACCAGAGCTACTTGAATAAACTCTATCAAACCAAGCCAGCACGCTATTCGCGGGCGGTAATGGAAACCTTAGCAATTATCGCCTATCGTCAACCAGTTACGCGTGGTGAAATTGAAAACATTCGTGGTGTGACGATTAATAGCACCATTATTCAGACTTTATTTGATCGTGGCTGGATTGAGGTAGTTGGGCATAAGCAAATACCAGGCAAGCCAGAGCTACTTGCCACTACCAGCAAATTTCTTGATGATTTGGCGATTCAGTCACTCGAGGAGTTGCCAGCATTACCGAATATTACCGAATCATTTCAGCAAAACCCCGAACATGATTTAATCGAAGAATATGATAGCAATAAGGAAACAACATGAACGATACAACAAATCAACAAATTGAAGAACTTTTAAATTTACCCGGAACATTTCACATCAAAATTATGGGCTTCAATGACCCTGAGCTAATTAACGAAGTAAGCGCGATTATTTCAGTACACGTTAGTAATTTCAATCCTGAGGGCGACATTAGCGTCAAACCGAGCAGCAAAGGTAACTATGTTGCCCTAACTGCAACGATTTGGGCAGAATCCAAAGCACAATTAGATGAAATCTACTCGGCATTAAATAAGCACAGTTTAGTAAAAATGACACTCTAATGGCGAATGTAATAATTAAATCAATCGGTAAAATTGATTACCAACAATGTTGGCAGTCAATGAAAGAGTTTACTGAACAACGCACGTCTGATACAGCTGATGAACTATGGTTAGTGGAACATGACCCAGTTTTTACGCTTGGTCTTGCAGGTAAAGAAGAGCATATCCTAATCAAAGAGCATGATATTCCGATTATTCGCACGGATCGCGGTGGACAAGTAACTTATCATGGACCACAGCAAATCATAATTTATCTTCTGATTGATATTAAACGTTTGGGATTATCCATTCGCGAGTTGGTTACACAAATTGAAAATGGCGTGATTAATTATCTGGCAAGTTTAGGAATTGAAGCCTATGGTGATCGCGATGCTCCTGGAGTTTATGTTGCTGGTAAAAAAATTGCTTCGCTTGGATTAAAAATCCGTAGAGGCTGCAGCTATCATGGGTTAAGTTTTAATTTCAACCTTGATAAAACGCCATTTAGCTACATCAATCCTTGCGGTTATGCAGGTCTGCAAGTCGTAAACTTATGTGAGTTAGTCGCAAATCAACTAGAGATGAGTAACGAAGCGGCAAAACTGGCTAACGCGTTAGCAGAAAATATTTATAAATATACTGGAACAGATTCGAAATACTGATAGGCGATAAGCGACGAAGCCTATAGTTAGTAAGTGAGGAGCTTAGCAACGACCCAGGATGATGAATCTGTTTCAGTATAGCAGCGCCGTAAAAACGCTGCTACTTATCATAAATCAAAAAATCACTCTACCAATTAATCTGCTTGGCAGGAATCCACAAATCCAATAACTTGCGATATTTCGCCTCCAAAATATCCTGCGGCGGTAAATCTGGTGTTTTAGAATAAAGATCGGCTTTTTGAAAAGCTTTCAGTAATGGCAGCATTAACCAGTCAAAATCAGAAGCCAACTCAGTATACGCCATTACTCCATTTTGCGGAGTATGCCATGGATAAAAAGAATGGTAGCGCAAAAGGTACAAGCCCTCTTCGCATATATTACTACCTTGCTTCATTGCTTCATAGATATACTCATCATGTCCCCAAGTCATATCAACTTTATCAAACCCACAATTGCGCGGATAATTACCAAATGAATTATCATCTTGCGTATTATAGTGTTTATAATCAGGACATTCTGTATAGTAGCCATTAGCATAAAATACATTTGAAGCCGCAAACGGAGTTGCTATTGGGTAAGTATCACCAACCACAGCCCATTGATTTAAACTACCAAACTGAGGCAGCAACATTACTTTACCCAAATCATGAATAAATCCAACCAAAGGAAACCATGACCAATCTGTAATATGGCTATAGAGAGATTTTAAGGTATGTTTAGCATACAAATCGCGCCATTTCTCTGGTAACGCTTCCCAAACAGTTGGCTTGAACAAAACTTTAATCTCTAAATCATCACGTAGCTCGGTATCATTTAACATTGCAAACTCAAAAATTGACTCTGCCGATTGATATGCGTGGACTACCTGAGGTAAATCATTGTCTGGATCACTTTCATCGTGTACTTGTTCTAAAAGCTTAAATACTTGATAGACATCCATCTTGCCATGCGCTAGCTGTGAATATTTGCGCTTATTCTGCATAACAAAATCTACAGTTTGATTGGTATGCATTTCGCGATAAGTTCGCTCCACCCGATCTTGAAATTTAGAATTAGTATAATTACGTAATTCACCAAAATCATCACGGCGTTCAGTTGCAACTGCTTCCATAGTTTGCCTCCTAAAGCAAAAATAATTTATAACTTATGCGCTTTTTTGACCCAATAAGCGCGTCGGGACACCTTTTTCAAGGTTTAATTCAATTAGTTCCAAAGATATACCTTTGGTTTCTGGTACTTTTAAATAAACATACACAAAAACTATTAGTGCTATTGTTCCATACATACTAAATGTTGCAGCGATACCTAAAGCATGCAAAATTGTCAGGAAACTGGCAGCTACCAAGAAATTTGCCCCCCATTGCACCGCCACCACAAAACTCATGCAAGTACCGCGAGCATGTAACGGGAAAATTTCTGAGATCATCAACCAAAATAATGAACCAACGCTAATGCAATAACCAATAATATAAGTAACTAAACAAAATAATGCCAAATACGCAGTAGCACCGCTAATTGAACTACTAAGCAAAAATACCATCGTAAATAAGCTCAGTGCAGCAACCATTGAACCAATCAGTAAAAACTTGCGCCTCCCTAAACGATCAATAAGCATTAATGTTACCACAGTGAAAACAAAATTAGTAATACCTAAACCAAGAGTTCCAAACATTTGGGTGGCTGAATCTGAGAAACCAATTTGTTTCATAATGTGCGGACCATAATACATCACCGTATTAATTCCCATAAACTGCTGGAATATCCCAAGCAATAAACCAATGAATAATACTGGGCGCAATTTTTTACTAAATAGCTCGCTGAATTTAGCTCTATTGACATTTAGCGTGCTTTTGATTAATGACAGCTCATGCTCCGCCATAGACTTATTACCGCGAATTTTTTCCAAAATATTTAAAGCCAAATGGTCTTTACCTTTAGTCAATAGCCATTTAGGTGATTCTGGCATCACTAACATCCCAAGTGTCAAAATCAATGCAGGAATAATTCCACTAAAAATCATCCAGCGCCAGCTACCGCTTGCTGTTAAAGCATAATCAACTAAGAAAGCTAACACTTGTCCACCGGTGAGAAATGCACCATTCCAAAGCACTAATTTACCACGAGAACTAGCTGGTGCAATTTCAGCAATAAACATCGGTGTCGCAAATGACCCCATCCCTACTGCAAATCCCAAAATAAATCTACCGATAATTAGATACTCAATCGAATGTGCTATTGCCGCAACTATGGTACCAATAATAAAAATTAATCCAGTTATCACCAATACTTTTTTACGCCCAAGATTATCGCTAAGCTTACCACATAATAACGCACCAAACAAAGCGCCAAGGACACAAGCACTAACAACCATTTCGAGCTGAAAATTACTGGCAGCAAACTCATTTTGAATAAATGGCGATGCTCCAGCTATAATCGAAGTATCAAAACCAAAGAGTAAACCGCAAGTTGCAGAAATACACACCGTGACAAATAAATATGGATTTATTTTATTCATTCAATTATTTCCTTTTAAATTCAATCTAGTCATTTCATATGCAACAATTGCAAATTTAAGATATTTTCTCTGATTAATTTTCCGTCTCAATACCATGCTGTTATATTATTTTTCTACTTCGCATTAGATTAATGTTAACGCTAACATTAATCTAGCGAAATTCTAACACAATAATTTTTATGTTATACATAATCCGTTGCTGCAGCGCAGTATATTATGCTCTTTTACATTTATTAAATTAGGTTACACTAACTGGCTCAACATTCAGATAATAACGCTGACAAAATAGCATGTAATGCTTGAAAAAAAAGGCGTTTTCAGGTATAATGTATAGAATTATTTGTTTGATTTTAATTTAAGAAAGGACTAGCAGATGAAACTAATAACAGTTCAAGATTTGGCGCAGATTGTACAAAAGCATGGATTTGATAATTATATGCAAGATTTGGTTACCTACTTGAAAGAGGATTTTGTGCGTTGGGAAGAATTTGATAAATCGCCACGTTACGTTTCTCACGTTCCAGGTGGTGTTATGGAATTGATGCCAACTGCGGATAAGCAATATTTCTCATATAAATTCGTAAATGGTCATCCGGCTAATCCATTTGATGGTAAACAAACTATTGTTGCCGTTGGGCAATTAGCCGAAATTAAATATGGTTTCCCGATTTTACTTTCAGAAATGACTGCCCTAACTGGTTTCAGAACAGCCGCAACTGCAATCATTGCAACTGAATATTTAGCACGCAAAGATAGTAGCGTTTTAGCTATTATTGGTACTGGTGCGCAAAGTGAGTTTCAAACTTTAGCACATAAATTAGTACGCCCGATTACAACCGTTCGCTATTTTGATATTGATCCTGCTGCTATGGATAAATTTGAAAAAAACATGGCAAACAAAGGCTTTAAACTAGTACGTTGCCAAAGCGCAGAAGAAGCATGTGCTGGTGCGGACATTATTACTGTTTGTACTGCTTGCAAATTACACGCAATTGTAGTTAAAAATGAATGGGTAAAACCAGGAGTTCATATTAATGGCTTAGGTGGCGATTGCCCTGGTAAAACTGAATTAGAAAAATCAATTTTATTCCGTGGTAAAGTAGTTGTAGAATTTACTGAACAGTCAATGGTTGAAGGTGAGATTCAAAATTTAACGCCTGAAGAAGTTAAACAAGTGTTACATGCTGAATTATGGGAATTAATCAATGGTAGCAAAGTTGGACGTGAGTCAGATGATGAAGTTACGATTTATGATTCAGTTGGTTTTGCTGTAGAAGATTTCTCAGTACTACGCTTAACTCATGATTTAGCCCATAAATACGGTATTGGTCATGATGTCGATATGATTCCGCCAATTAAAGATCCTAAAAACCTTTACTCAGTATTAGGTTAATTTTATGACTAAACGAATTAAATTAATTGGTAGTGCAATCGGTAATTGCGGACGCTTGAATGGTTGTGAGTCTTCTCCTTATCAAATCAGTAACTCCCTTGCCAATACCGAAGGAATTTTGTTAGATTCAGATGTGGTTGCCTACTCTGGTGGTAGCCACGATGTATTAGCACAACGTGAATTCTTTATTAAAGTGGCTCATCGTGCAGAGCGTGCAATTACTAAGGGCGTGTTTCCCATTTTCATCGGTGGTGATCACTCCTGCGCAATTGGGAGCTGGAGTGGAATTGCTTACAATTTGCAAAAACAAGATAAAGAATTGGCTCTAATCTGGATTGATGCGCATATGGATGCACACCGTCCAGAAACTTCGGAAACAGGTAATCTGCATGGTATGCCAGTTGCGCATCTGCTAGGACACGGACATCGGGAGCTAACTTCGATTTTGACTGCGATGCCTAAATTAAAGCCAGAAAATATTGTATATTTTGGAATTCGTTCATTTGAAAAACCAGAAGAAGACTTCTTGCAAAGCCTAGGTGTTAAAATCTATTACCAGCACATGTTGAATAATGAAACTTTTGAAGCAGAGTTTTTGTCTGAATTTGAGCGCTTAGCAAAACTCACCAATGGCAATGTTGGAATTAGTCTGGACTTGGATGGGCTTGATCCTATAGAAATCGCAGCTGTTGGTACTCCAGTTGATGATGGGATTGGTAGCGGCGTATTCTTTGATGCAATGAGTAAAATTAATGTCAATGATTTGATTGCTTTTGAGATTGCAGAATATAATCCATCATTGGATAAAGATCATAAGTCCATGCACTATATGTTGCAATTACTCAAGTTATTAGTTTCTCGGATTCGTTATAATGCAGAATAATAAAGTTCAATTGAAACTTCTTGACAATAAAGTTAAAGATTATCTTCCACAATATGCAACCCAAGGCTCTGCAGGCTTAGACCTACGCGCATGTTTGGATGCTCCACTTACTTTAAAGCCGGGACAAACTGAATTAATTCCGACTGGAATTGCGATTCACATCGAAGATAACCAGCTATGTGGAATGATTCTGCCACGCTCTGGGCTTGGACATAAACATGGGATTGTTTTGGGTAACTTAGTTGGATTGATTGACTCAGATTATCAAGGACAACTATTTATTTCGATTTGGAATCGCGGACAAACTGAATTTGTTTTAAATCCATTAGAACGAATTGCACAACTGGTAATTGTTCCAGTTGTGCAAGTTGGTTTTGAACTAGTAGATGACTTCACTCAGTCTGATCGTGGTGAAGGCGGATTTGGTAGCACCGGTAAGCACTAAGTCATTCAATAAATGTAGGTTGTGTAACTCCTATACTCAAACTGATTCGAAATACTAGTAGGCGATTTATGACGAAGCCTACTAGTTGTAGGTGAGGAATGAATCAACGACCTAGGATGATGAATCGGATTGAGTATAGAAATATGAAGCAAGAGCTGGGCGCAGTGCGACGAAGTGTACATGGGAAAGTACACGAGGAGCGCTGTAACAACGCTATTGCGAAATAGTTCTAGGAGTTATTAGAAATTTGTCAATTGCGACAACCACTCCATCTTCAGTATTGGCAGGAGCAATAAAATCCGCGACTGCCTTTACTTCATCGCGCCCATTTGCCATAGCCACACCTACTCCAGCGCGCTCAATCATAGTTTTGTCATTACCACCATCGCCACAAGCAAATGTTTCTTTCAGCGAAAAATTAAGCTTATGACATAATTCTTCAAGTGCAAAAGCTTTATCTACGCCAAGAGGTGTAAATTCTAAAAAGCATGGCAAAGAACGCGCAATCGTACAGCGATCAGCAAATAAGGAACGTGCCGTTAATTCAATCTGATCTAGTCGTTCGGGCTTCGCTGCCCAAATAACTTTGGGAGTTAAGCTCGGATAGCTATCCAATACATAGGCGATGCTATTGTTTAACTTAGCTTCAAAATCAACGAATTCATTACGTCGCGTAGTTATAATTTGCTCATTACTATAATAAATCGGCGAAATATCTGGATATTCATTAACTGCTGAATCTAACGCTGCTATAGTATCACTCGGTAATAAATGCTCCGATACATATTTACCGCTGGGAACATGGTAAATTCCACAACCATTGTAAGAAACTATATAACCATCGTTTTGATCCGAACCAAAAGTCCGTGCAAGCTCCAACATCCCAAAAGTTGGTCTGCCACTAGCTAAAACAATTTTAACGCCATGAGAAGCAGCCTCTTTAACTTTGTCAATTACCGTTTGGCTAATTGAACCATCTTCTTTAGTTAGGGTTCCATCAATATCAAAAAGAGCTAATTTAATCATAAAATCTCATACTCAAAATATTATTTAAAATAAACTTCTGCATAAACAATCATTTCGCAGCTTATATACTGGAACAGATTCGAAATACTGATAGGCGATAAGCGACGAAGCCTACAGTTAGTAGGTGAGGAGCTTAGCAACGCCCCAGTGTGATGAATCTGTTTCAGTATACAAGAAGTTAGCGCACTGAAGCACGAATAACCAACTCAGTTGCTAGTTGCTGCACCGGATTATCAATAACTTCCTGATTAATCAACGCAAACAATGCCTCAGAACCAAATCTTGCCATTTCTTCAATCGGCTTTTTCACCGTACTTAATGCAGGAGTAGTAAACTGACAAATATCACTATCATTAAATCCAATGATTGCAATCTCATTTGGCACATTTAAACCAACTTCATTAATTGCCTTGAGTGCACCAAATGCCATTTCATCATTGCTACAAAAGACAGCATCAGGAATCTGTCCATCTCTACTTTCATGCAAAATTACTTTCATCGCATCATAACCACCCTGAATACTAAATTTACCATCTTTGATTAAATCTGCAACTAGACTTATATTGTTATCTAATAACGCTTGCTGATAACCTTGCTGACGATCAATACTTGATTGAATTTTAGCAGGTCCATTAATCAAAGCAATTCGCCGATAATTATGTTCAATCAAAAATTTTACTGCACTCGCCGCACCACCAACCTCATCAGCAGTTACATTAATCAAAGACTCACGCTCAACTCGACGATTAATCACTACCAACTTAGTTCCCTGTGCTAATGCAAAATCAATAAAACTATCATCACTCTCTTGCTGACTGACAAAAATAACGCCATCTACCCGTGAGAGATTAAAATGTTCAAGACCACGTTCCAAATCTTTTACAACTAAATTATAATCTTTTGCCAAGGTCTGATAGATTCCATTTAAACATGCTTGCATAAAGCTTGGTGCTGTTGCCGATGATAGAGTAGAAAATACAACACCGATACTATATTTACGATTCATAACCAAACTTCTAGCCTGTAAATTAGGGCGGTAATTTAACTCTGCTGCAATTTTAAGTACCCTATCTCGAGTTTCATTTGTTACCGTATCGCTGCCATTTAATGCCCGAGAAACTGTCATATGCGAAACACCTGCTACCTTGGCAATATCTTTGATTGTTGCCGACACTATAAAGTCACTCCACTTTTAAAAATTGCTAATTCTCTAAATTGATTTATTTCATTATTTACCAATTTACCTTCGGCTACCTCCAATATATAGCTAATAAAATCATGAAGCACTTGTTCCATACTCTGATCGTCCAAGAGTTTACCAGCATTAAAATCTATCCAATGCGGTTTTAATTCCGCAATCGCAGAATTTGTTGAAATTTTAATCGTTGGTACAAAACTACCAAATGGCGTCCCTCGCCCAGTAGTAAACAAAACCATCTGGCAACCACTAGCGGCTAAAGCCGAAGAAGCAACTAAATCATTACCTGGTGCATTTAATAGATTTAGCCCATTTTGAGTTAGCTGCTCACCGTACTCCAAAACGCCCACCACTGGCGCTACCCCTGATTTTTGGGTACATCCCAGCGATTTGTCTTCCAAGCTGGAAATACCACCAGCTTTATTACCCGGCGATGGATTTTCATAGATTTCTTGATTATGGGCGATAAAATAATTTTTAAAATTATTAATCAGCGCCACAGTTTTATCATAGATCTCACGATTAATTGCGCGCTGCATTAAGATAGTTTCGGCACCAAACATTTCCGGCACCTCGGTTAAAATAGTTGAAGCACCTTGCGCCACCATATAATCAGAAAATGCCCCAACTAATGGATTAGCGCTAATTCCCGAAAACCCATCTGATGCACCACATTTCAAGCCAATTTTAAGCTCGCTTAGCTGGCACTCACTACGCTGATCATCCTGCATCAAAGCATAAAGCTCATGTAATACCTCAACCCCAGCTGCTACTTCATCACTTACTTGCTGGCTAACTAAATATTTAACTCTGCTTTGGTCATAATCACCTAATGTTTTAATAAACTCAGGCATGGTATTATTTTCGCAACCCAAGCCCAAAACCAGTGCTCCACCACAATTGGGATGTAAGGCTGCGGCTGCCAAAATAGTTCGAGTATTGCAATGATCATCACCTAATTGTGAACAGCCAAAACTATGTTTGAGAATATTGACACATTCAACATTATTGAGCTGCCCTACTTGTGCCAAAAATTTATCGCGAATACTTTCCGCCGTGCCATTAACACAACCAACTGTAGGAATAATCCAAAGTTCATTGCGAATACCAACGTTACCATTGCTACGCCGATAGCCCATAAAACTACGTTGCTCATTAACAAAGGCTAATTGCTTTAATTGTGGTTGGTAACTATATTCATAAACACCAGATAAATTGGTTTTCAAGTTGTGCGTATGTACCCACGAACCTACGGCGATTAATTCGGTGGCATGCCCAATTGGCGAACCATATTTAATAATATTTTCATTCGCTAGAATCTGGCTTAATGCAAATTTATGCCCACGCTTAATCTCGTCAACTAAAGTAATTGATTGTCCGTTATCCAATTGACACGAGGTTGCTCGCGGTAAATCCTGCAATGCAACCGCAACATTATCATCTGGATTAATTTGTATAAATTGTTTCATCATGTATCTAATTCCTCAACTAATTTAGCTAAGCTACCACTCAAAATCTTTCCTACATAATTACTGATAGCTTCAGTAAGCTGTATATTTTTAGATAAATCAACGCCCCACACTGATTTATTTTTTAAAAGCTGATTCGTTAATTTATCAATATTTCCATCTATCGCAAACCCATCCCATGAGCTTTTAAAATAGGCAATGAATTGTACATCATCGACTAAATCAATCTGCTCACGCTTCGCAAATGAACCACGATAAAAAACTAATAGCGCAGCTAGAGACAAAGACAAATGTGCTGGAATACATTTAAACTGCGCTTGATAATCTAAAATAATTGGTAAATCACGGGTTTTAAATTTAGCCAGTGAATTCAATGCAATACTCATTAAGTGATGTTCAATAAATGGGTTTGCAAAACGCTCTAAGACATCATAGGCAAATTCTTCGCATTCACTCGAATCAATCTTGATGGTTGGTACAATTTCATTAAAAATCAATTGGCGGATAAATTTACCAACCCGCAGATCTTCAACTGCTTCACGAACGGTGTCAATTCCCAGTAAGTACGCAATGGGAACTAACGCCGAATGAGTTCCATTTAAAATCCTTACCTTTAAATCACGGTAAACTGTCAGATCACGGACTAATTTAACATTAAACTCTTCCTGATTAAAAATTAATTCATCTTTAATTTTCTCAGCATCAGCAATGATCCATGAGTAATATTGTTCTGCCATCGTTAACAATTTATCCTCATAGCCCAATTCTGGTGCATTTTTGGGGAATCCGGGTACAATTCGATCAACTAAAGTTGAGCAAAAATGATTGGCATTATTCAGCCACAGTTTAAAATCGTTTCCAAGCTTCCATAAATCAACATATTGCTCACAAATTTGTTTAAGGCACAACCCATTATTTTCAATTAATTCACAGGGTAAAATTATAAATCCTTTGTTTATGTTACCTTTTACACTCGTAAAGCGTCCATAAAGAAGCTGCACTAATTTAGCGGGAAAGGTACTGGCAGGCATATCACTGAATTTATCTGTCGAATTAAAGACAATTCCAGCTTCAGTGGTATTAGAAATAATATATCTTACTTCTGGCAAATCTGCCAACGCTAAAAAAGCCTGATAATCAAGATTGGGGTTTATTGCTTGAGTCACACAATCAATAATCTGTTTTTCCTGAACTGCGACACCATCTTTGATACCTTGTAAAAGTAGCGTATATAACCCATCCTGCTGATTAATTTGCGAAGCACCGTGGGGAGAAACATATTGGACAATTGCAACATTACCATTGAAGCCAAAATGTTCATTTGCGCTTTGAATCAAGTATTCCGCAAATGCACGTAGAAAATTACCCGCACCGAATTGAATAACTTTGATTGGGCGCAGTTCTGCCACTGCAACATTGTGACGATTTAAAAGCATATTGGTTGACCTCCAGAATTAGTTATTAGTCGCAATCTCTGATTGATTAGCTAGCTGACGTTGCTGCAACTGTTCAACAATTTGATTATACTCTCTGTCATTTAAAAAATACAACAGACCTAAAATGCAGGCAGCAATGCTCAAGGCAATTGCTGGATAAAGCATTAATAGACTTTTAATCCCCAATAATGCGGTAGTACTTTGCTGAATATGAGGAATATAGCCAACCAGAGTAAGCCCAATTCCTGATGCAAAACCCGATAATGATTGAGCTATTTTACGTGAGAAATTAAATGCGGCATATGTAGTCGCAGCATTACGTTTGCCAGTTTTCCATTCACCATAATCAATCACATCAGAGACAAATGCCCAAGTAATGCCATTAGGAATGCTAATTCCAACAAAAGCAATACTAGCTAAAATCGTGAAAGTTATTGGATTAGCGGGTAGCATAAAATTAATAATATCCGCAATTACACTAATTGAAAACCCAAGAATGGCAGCTTTCTTTTTACCAAAAACCTTTACCAGCCACGGCAAGATACTAATTCCAATCACTGAACAGCCAATGATAACAAAATTGATATACGCCATCAGACGCACATCACCTAAATTATACTGACAAAAATAAATCAGCATCGCTGTTTTAATATTATAAGCAGAAATTGAAAATACGGTCATTAAGATTAGAACTAATAACGGTTTATTGCTGGTAATCGTACGTATCAAATCCTTAGTTGTAATTTTGCCTTGCTCATGAATTGGCACAACCTCTTTCGTCACCCGATAAGTAAAGAAAAATGCTAATACCCCAACTAAAGACATAATCCCAGCAACCACGGGATAGCCAACTCGCTCACTGGAAAATAAACTGACTAGCGGCATAAAAGCCACACCCGTAATCAATAGCGCGCTCAATGACCCAGCTTGGCGAAATGAGGCTAATTGTGTTCGCTCTTGCACATTTTGAGTCATCGATGCACCCAATGAGCCATAAGGAACGTTGGTAAATGAGTATAATACGCCCCATGCCATATAGGTTGCATAAGCAAAAATCAGTTTACCCTGAACAGATGTATCAGGAGTTAGAAAAGTTACCACCGTTAATATCGCAAGAATAATGCTAGAAAAGAACATTACGGGTTTAAATTTACCATTGCGACTAGCTTTACGCTTATCTATCCATGAGCCAGCTATGGGATCCATAAAAGCATCAAATATCTTGGTAAATAAAAATACGCCACCTGCAGCAATCCCACTAATTCCACAGATATCAGTATAAAATTTTAATAAATATGCCTGACCAAGATCAAACATAAAACCATTACCAAAATCCCCCGCGCCGTAAGCAACTTTTTCCTTAAGCTTAAGCTTAGCCATGATTCACTTTCTAAAGAATAAAACTCTAACTTAGTCTAGCGCTCAACCGCGACAGCTTTACCTGTAAACTCCATCAGTTGTCGATAGGTCGGGTAGCCTTCAGTATCTCCGCGAACCAAAGTTGCCATTGCGCCAACCCCATTGGCAAGTTCTCCACATTCCTGCAAATCTTTACCTGCTAATACTCCGGCTAAAAATCCTGCAGCAAAGCCATCACCAGCACCAACGGTATCGATTAAGCGATGAGCATGATAACCAGCAACTGATATAATTTTTGTACCGTCACTAATCATGCAACCATCTTTACCTAGTTTTAACACAACAATTTTGCAACCCAGTTCGTGAAAACGCGCACAAATTTCATCTGGCTGGCTTAGTCCTAACAAAAACTCAGCCTCATCCAGCCCAGGTAAAATAATATCCGCAAAGTTTACCATTTCCAGTAAAGTAGCTTTAGCCTCTTCACGACTCCATAATTTAAGCCGTAAATTGGGATCAAATGAAATTTTTACACCATGCTTTTTGGCATATTGAATTGCTTGCAAACTGGCTGCCTTATTCGCAGGAGATAATGCTGGTAAAATTCCGGTTACATGTAAAATTTTGGCACTTGCGATATAACTCTCGCTGATATCATCAGCAGACAAAGTTGTAACTGCCGCACCTTTGCGGTAATAATAAACATTCGGGTTAGAATTATGATATTGTTCTTTAAATAAGATACCCGTGGGCAATCCAGTATCAAATGTCACTTGCGATAGATCAATACCCTCACCGCGAAGCGCGTACTGAACATAACGCCCAAACTCATCATCACCCAAACGTGAAATCCACCCAGCTTTAAACCCTAAGCGCGAAAGCGCAATTGCTACGTTGGCTTCCGCCCCGCCGATTGACTTGGTAAAATTATGCACAAAGCGTAACGGACCTGCATCAGCAGGACTAAAAATTACTAAAGCTTCCCCAAGTGTAACTACATCCATAATTAATTACCTCAAAAACTAAAATAATTTTTTGCATTATAATACGAAATATTCTGCACTAATTTTTTTAACTCATTTTCATCAGCTGGATACTCACCATTTTCAACCCATGTGCCGATTAAATTACATAAAATTCGGCGGAAATACTCATGGCGCGTGTAAGATAGAAAACTTCTTGAATCAGTCAGCATTCCTACAAAAGTACCTAATGCACCCAGATTTGCCAATGCTTTGAGCTGCTCTTCCATACCATCACGCTGATCATTAAACCACCAGCCTGAACCTAGTTGAATTTTGCCACGTGCTTCATGCCCCTGAAAACATCCCATCAGCGTCGCCAAGATATAATTATCGTTGTGATTTAAACTGTAAAGTATTGTTTTCGGCAATCCACCATGTTGATTCATAGCATCTAAAAGCCGTGAAAGCGGCATGGCTACCGGAGTATCATTTACCGCATCAAAACCAGTATCCGCACCGAGCTTAGCAAACATATGGCTATTATTATTGCGGGTCGCATTCATATGTAATTGCATTGCCCAATCGCGCTTAGCATATTGGTTTGCCAGAAATACCAGTGTATGGCTGCGGAATTTAGTTTCCTCAAGTAAATCTACATGATGCCCACTCAAAATTCGTTGAAAAATGGCGCTGGCTTCCTTATCATTTGTTTCGGCAAATGGTACATAATTAAGTGCATGATCTGAAACTTTACACCCAACACTATCAAAAAAATCTATGCGTTGGGTAAGAGCAGTTAAGAAATTATCGTAATTTTCAATCGCAACACCACTAACCTCGCGTAATTTATTTAACCACACCAGATAATCAGCTGCATTGATATTTAGCGCTCGATCAGGTCGAAAACTTGGTAGAACCCGAGTAGCAGTAAAACTATCTTTTAATGCCAGATGATCTGCCAAATTGTCAACTGGATCATCGGTAGTACAAATTGCTTCAACTTTAGATTGTTTGATGATATCGTGAACATTAAGCTTTCCGCTAGTCAGAATTTTATTCGCAGCTACCCAGATTTTATCGGCGTTAGCTTCATTCAGCACATCATAAATATTAAAGTAGCGTTGCAGTTCAAGATGTGTCCAATGATATAAAGGATTACCAATTAATTGTGGTAGCGTTTTTGCCCACGCGGTAAATTTGTCATAATCAGAAGCATTACCCGTAATATAATGTTCAGCAACCCCACAGCTACGCATTGCACGCCATTTATAATGATCACCAGCTAACCAAACTTGAGTTAGATTGGCAAACTGTTTATTTTCACGGATTTCATGTTGTTGAATGTGGCAATGATAGTCAATAATCGGAAGGTCTTTAGCATAGTTATGAAAGAGATTTACTGCAGTAGGATTACTCAGCAAAAAATCATTATCCAGAAAGCTTTTCATTGTGTCTCCTTTAGACAAATATATTTAGAATTGATTATACTACAAAATAAAACTACTCCAGTTATAATAACGGAATTAAATTTAACTTAAGAGATAAATAATGAAACTCAATATAAAAAATTTGACAATGACCGCAGCACTAACCTTAAGTTTAAGCAGTTGTGCAACTATTTTAGGCGGAAACAAATCAACTGCCGAAGCCAGTGGCGATGGGGTTGGTCCTGCAACTATTTCAGATGGTAGCCAAGTTTTAAGCAATGACAAATTTGAAGCACTAACTATCGGCGGTAGCTTTACTGGCAGTAGGCTGACTGTCATGAAAAATATGAATATTGAAAGTGATGCAATTTTAACCAAAGTAACGGTAAAAGATGATAGCGTAGTTGGCGGAAATCTGATTAGTAACGACTCAACATATAAAGACACACTTAAAGTCGGTGGAAACTTAATCAGTAACGATAGCTATTTTGCCAAAGGAATTGAATTTAACGGTACTCAGCTGGAATTAAACGAAGGCAGTAAAGTAATTGGTAATATCATCAGCACCAGCCGTAAGCAAAGTACGATTGTAATTAATCACTCAACCGTCAAAGGTGATATTGGCTTTGCTGAATCAAATGGATTATTAGTATTAAAAAACAAAGCGACCTTTAAAGGTCAGTTGATTAATGGAACAATGAAACAAGAATAGTATAATTTTCAAAATAAAAGTACCACGCACTAAGGCATGGTACAAACATTAAAATAGTCAGATTTTATTTAGATGCTTGCAGAGTATATGTTTTATGCTCCAAAGAACCTTCATGGTTCCAAGTAAAGTTCATAGCATCGTCAATACCAAATTGAAGCTTATCTAATTTTTCGCCAGTATTAATTACTTGGCAATCATTAGTCATACACTCTGGAGCCGCATAGATTGGACGACCAGCGACGGCCGGATCAGAAGCAGCAATCCATGTACGCATCGCCCAAACATATGAATAACCATCATTTGCGGTGTAGCGCATGTAAGTAAAGAACGCTGAAGTGCCAATAACATCAAGGTCATAATAAGCATAATACTTCACACGATAAAGATCAGGAGCAGTTTTAGCAAAAATTTGTCGATCATATTTTACATATTCACCATCCGTATTTTTGGATTTAGATTTCTCTTGTGATGTCCATCCATCATTATTTTTTGATAATCTCGTATCAATGCTTGGCGTGAAATAATCTGCATACACTATGAGGTTGCCAGAAGAATTCTTAAAATCTGCCGTAGCATAATCAGACGAATGATAATCACCGCTTGACGATGCAAGAACAGTTCGTTCTGCCCATGGAAATGCTTCATCTGCACCATAGCTGTTTCTTGATTTACCACCACCAGTAAAGAAGCGTTCTGGGACTGGAACTCCCATAACATTAATAATTTTACTATCAATTACTACGTCTTTAACATCATAGCTAACTGATTCATCTTTTTTACGTATTGGCTCTTGATAAGCATATTTAGATTTTATAGTGCTACCATTTAGACTATATTCAACATCAAGATAGCGTTTAGATTTGTCAGAATACCATTCTGTTACCTTGAAACCTGCTTTCTGTAGATTATCTACTGTACTATAAACATTATCATTTGGCTCTATCATGTTAAAGATAATTTTTGTCGGATTAATCAGATTAACTGTGGTGTCGAAAGCATCAAACTCAGGCGATGGTATAGGTTGCCAAACTGCAGTACGCTTAATTTCTGTTCGAGTATCCTCATTGAATACCGCATTAACATCATTATAAGCATATTTGGCTTGAGCACCGAGAATTACATTTTTTGCATATAACGTTGTGATGGCCAAATCGCACGAGCTACGTGCTTGAAAAACGCCACCAACTATATTATTGCCATTTCTACAAAGGTCTTGCATGTTGTTTACCAACGCATTGATATTTCCACCTGTGCCAATATCATTTAAAGCATCACGCATAGATTTTGAATCAGCGTAAACAAGACTTAAATCAATATCTAACTGAGGATCTTTCTTAATTGCTTTAGCAACACTTCCATATGAATCAATGATTGCTTTCAGCGAGTTACGTGGTTTACCATCAGCTCCATTGTGCTTAGCCAGAACGGTTGAATAATTAGATACCCAAGAGCTTATTTGATTGTCTAATTTTCTAACTTCAATCTGATTTTTAGTCGCAGCTAATTTATCTTGCTGTTGAGCAATCGCTTGCAACTTTTCATATGTGGCATCAATGGTATTTTGCATGGTGTTAAGTTGTTCTGATAATTTAGCAAATTGGTCTGCCATGAATTGGTCAGTATTATCTTTTGGACATGCAACATCTAAAACCTTGCTAAATAAATCTGCACCTTGTGACGCAAATGGAATTGACAATTTACTAAATATATCTAATCCATCGGTTAGATTTTTAGAGCACATAGGACTATCGCTGCTTGAACGAACGGTTGGTGTTGCTAACAAATTTAAGGTTTTTAGGTTAGCTTTTCTTTGAGCCTTTAGCTTGACCAAACGAACCGAGCTAGGGTTAGCTGGAACTGACTTGTTTTCAGCAAACTGAGCGGCTAAATCTGCGATAACTTTACTATCATCTTTCGAGTTACCCAATAAATCAAGATAGTAATCAGCTAATTCTTCATAAGGCGTTGCTTGAAGTGTTGTCGTAACAATATCTTGATCAATACGAGCATAACTAATCTTCGGATTTGCTATTTGAATCCTATTAAGCACATAAATACCAAGGCTACTCATACTCACACCAATATCATAACCCATAGCATTAGCAGCAGGTGCATCCTTAACCAAATAAGCAGAAGTAAGTTTATTATTAGTATCATAAAAGAAAAACGTAGTATTTTTATTCAGCACATTTCTATTTACCCGTAACCGGCATACATCACCAATAGCACAAATTTTGCCTTTAGTACTTGTATAAAGTACTTTACCAGTTTTATCTTTTAATACTGCTGATCCTAATACAGTATTTGTATTATTAACGATTGCAACATATATAATTGCACCCTGAGATTTGGCGGTTGCAGCTGCTGCATTACCTTTGGTCTTTACATTACCATCATCACCAGCTGATTTCCATGCATCCCACCATGCCGCATGAGCGCTAAATGCAACACATGTCAATAATGTTACCAACAATGTTTTAGGTTTATTAAAGTTACTCATAACTAGAAACTCCTATAAAAAGTTAATTTCAGCAAAATTGCCTATTCCCAATTTAAGATTATAGATGATTAATTTATTTCTAACAATAGATGATTTTGTCTATTCACCGTAACCCTCAAGGTTAACCAATTGAAGTATATGATAATATACACTACAAAATGTACCACTATATATTTTATTACTTCAATACCTTAATTTATTCGGTGTTTAATGTTGTAATTTCCTACACAAATAATGTTTTGCAAGCGTAAAAATATTGATAGAAATTAGGCATTACTAAAAAACCACTTGCTCAGGCGCGGTTTAATAAGAATTTTTTACTTAATGATAAAAGACGATAGCGTGGTTGGTGGTAATCTGATTAGTAACGATAGTTATTTTGCAAAAGGAATTGAATTTAACGGTACTCCGCTCGAGTTAAACGAAGGCAGTAACGCAATTGATATATCATCAGCACCAGTCGTAAGCAAAGTATGATTGTAATTAATCACTCAACCGTCAAAGGCGATATTGACTTTGCTGAATCAAATGGATTGTTGGTATTAAAGAACAAAGCTACCTTTAAAGGTCAGCTAATTAATGGGACAATGAAGCAGGAATAAAGAAGTATCATAAATTTTGTATCAGATAAATAAAATCCCGCGACTATATAAGTCGCGGGATTTTATTTGATTAAGAAATTATTTTAATTTAATTTCTACATCTACACCAGCTGGCAAGTCTAACTTCATCAAAGCATCAATAGTTTTGTCTGAAGGTTCAACGATTTCCATAACGCGTAAATGCGTACGGATTTCAAGCTGATCACGTGAAGTTTTATTCACGTGTGGTGAACGTAATAAGTCAAAACGCTCTTTTTTAGTTGGCAAAGGAATTGGACCTTTAACCATAGCACCAGTACGTTTTGCTGTTTCAACAATCTCTTCAGCCGAACGGTCGATTAAAATGTGATCGTAAGCTTTAAGACGAATGCGAATATTTTGTCTTTGTTGAGTCATTTCTTAATCCTTTAAATTAAGCAGTGATTTTAGAAACTACGCCAGCACCTACAGTACGACCACCCTCACGGATAGCGAAACGTAGACCTTCTTCCATCGCAATTGGTGCAATCAATTCTACGTTAATACGTACATTGTCACCAGGCATAACCATTTCAGTACCTTCTGGTAAACCAACTGCTCCAGTTACATCCGTTGTACGGAAGTAGAATTGTGGACGGTAGTTACTGAAGAATGGTGTATGACGACCACCCTCTTCTT
>JACCDG011990901.1_pt1 | contig 28944 bp, 27 predicted proteins | sample 7442471 | NCBI WGS metagenome assembly JACCDG01 (sample SAMN15323444, study PRJNA562643) | freshwater metagenome | isolation source: river surface water | place: USA:Blue River Watershed | collected 2017-08-17 | reverse complement strand
TATTAACAGTATCTGGTATCACTGAAGAAGCTATACCTTGAGAACATAGGCCTGCGTTTGTTAGTTCTGTTATATCATTAAATGTTTTACCGTTTGAACTGCTGCTGCAGATGCCGTTTTTGGCGAAAGGGTCAACATGAACATTAACAATTTGAGAATATGTCCAACGGCATTCACCGCTTGCTTCATTGTCACAAACAGAAAATCTTATTTTATAATCACCCAACATCAACGGCTCAAATATATAACTACCTATACTGTGAGTCCCAGTTGCAGAAAATATGTCCTCATACAAAACAATCCATTCCCCGTTTGAGCTTGTTGGTGAAAGTGCTTCTATTCTGTGTCTGGTAACATCAGAAGAAGAATCTGTAACCAACGAAGAAAAATTAATACTTCCATCTAGATCTATAGTTTGATTTATGTTCGGTGAAATGGTTACTACTGGTACTGCGTTTCCAGTGTTATCAGTAACTTCTACTTCTACAGGTGAAGATATGACCCACGGATGTATTCCGTCCTGAACTGCGGCCTCTATAACGTATGTGCCTGGTTCATACGGTGTAAAAGTATACTCAGCAATATGATAAGCTGTTTTAGTAAAAGAAGAAGAGCTACTTGCGTTATCTATGTTTCTGTTGCCATTAGGAGAAGATACTATATTGAAATTATGTTGTATCAAATTTCCATCCAAAGACTCACCTACAGAAGAAAAATATACTTTTTGATTCAAATTAATTGTTTGCTTTGTACTTGGAGAAATTGTTACCGTTGGTACAGAATCAATAGACTCCATAACAAAAGTTGGTTCACATGTTGGTTCCTCAATTGGACAAACAGATAAGTAGACTGTTGCTTGTGTCATACTTCCTACAGAGTTATAACATTTAAAAGTCCAAGACTGATTTGCATAAAATGGACCAGTTGTACCCCATGTATTTGAAGTTGGCCATCTATAATCAGAAGCATAAATTAACTTTGTTCCAGATGTGTAAACTTCACAATATTCTGCATTTTCAGATGTGTATGACATAGAAGTAAAACTACCTGCATAAGGTATTACATTTGGTGTGATTGTCGCATTAATTGTTGGAGGGTTACTATTCCATGCCCTGCATATAGCAGAATCATCTCCTCCGTTTATACCATCACATGTCCATCTCCATGGGCTAGCATTAGACCCATTACCGGTAACAGAGCTTGCTGCACCACTTTGACACAAGTTGGAACTTGGTTTTGTTCTAAAACTTTGCCCATTAGAAGAACCACAGTAACCATCCTCATAAACCCTAACAGAGACAAAATCTTTTACCACATCAGCTCCTTCATTTATACCCACACACTGTACACCTAAATCATAATTACCATTTTGGATTAATTGTAAATCAATACCGGTTGTAGAAGAGTTTAATGCTGGACCAGTTGGCCAACCAGGATAAGCTGTTGAGGAAGAATAATAAACACAAGAACCAGGGATTGTGTCTACAGCATCCCATGTTATGTTTGCCGTTTCCCCGTTTAAAAAATTAGCACTACCAGCTGTAAATATATGATATGACCATACAAAAAACAAAGAAAAAATACCGAGTATAAAAAATTTTATTTTTCTATTTTTAAAATAATACATAAATAAATAATATTAAGGTGTTCCTTGTACCTGAACCTGGACAGCTGGGGCAACTAGCTCGTATGAACAATTATCATATGAAATATCTCTAGCCGCATCCTTACATATCCAAGCCTTTAAATTACCAAGTAATGTTCTGCTACTGGTTCCATAGGTCCCCTCTGAACAAATCGTTCCATTTAAGACCTTTAAATCAAACTCGTCTTGTGTATATTTTTTACCCGTAGTAGAAGAACAGGAGGCATTTAATTTTTGAGCAGAACAATTAGATGTTCCACCACCATAATAACCAGCACAACTCCAACTCCACGGACCAGAACCACTGTACCCAGACAAACCACCAGAAGAACAACGAGACACAGTAGTCGAAGAAACAGGATCAGTGTCTGGGAAAAATATTCCCCCATCTGCAGAACCACAATTACCTGCTATCGATGTACAACTTGGAAAATCAGGGGCACCGTTAGCACAGCTACAACCGATATGGTCAGAGTGTCCATAGTTCTCAACATAAGGGCTAGAATCGCAAGAAGCTGGAACAACAGAACCAATAATGTTTCCAAGTGAAGAATTTTCAGAAAATCTAATCTCTGCTTTATGTGGATCTTCCTTATTATATGAATTCAAAACCAAAAATAATAAAAAGGAGGCTGTAAAAATATAAGATAAGACACTTTTATTTTTTTTAAAATAATCCAAATGCTTCCCTGAGTATTTCTTACGCATAAACAAATAATAACATTAAATTTAATTTAATTAACAAACGTTATCAACATTATTTTAAAAAGGTCTGCTTTATTTGATTTTCTGCTTTACTAGACTTATGTTCGAATCTATTGATTTTTTCATTTGTTCTAAACCCTCACCATAAACCCTTGGGTCGTTTCCAGGATAAGCAACCCCCCACATTTCATAATCCATTTTATCAACCACCTCTTTTGCTTTAATAAAATTATCTAATGCTTCTGTGTACTTACCATCATTTAACAAATAAGCACCATAACTATTTAATATCCAAGGGTTTCCAGAATATACTTCAATTGCTGGTTTTATTGTTTCAATTGCTCCTTTTATGTCACCTCCCCTGAACTGAAGCCACGCCATATCGTTTCTTCCAGCCCAAGTTTTTGGATTTTTCTCTATATATTTTCTAAACTCTTCTATTCCTTTATTTTCATTCCCCATATAACCATAAGTAAGTCCTCTCATATAATGAACCTTAGAGTTTTCTGGATATATTCTTTCTTCTTCATTAAAATAATCAATTGCTGTATAAAAATTTCCCTTAATAAAATTAATTCTACCCAACTGATAATTTGAAAAGAGTTTCGGTGGGTTATCCTTTGATGCTAACAAAAAGGCTTTTTCTGCAATATTTAAATTATAACCACCTCCACCAAAAAAATAATTCCCAACACGCATAGATAAAAAGAAAAAATATTTAATAAATAAAATTAAAAGTAAGACGACAAAAATAAAAACAAAAAAATATATTTTGTTTTTATTGTTTTTTAATAAAAAGAATTTCATATTTATGTTTAATAATAATACAAAAAAACATAAACAGAAAGTTAATAACAAAAAAGACACCGTGTGTGTCCTTTTTATAAAACAAAAATCTATTCTAAATTTACTCTGTTACCTCTTCTTCTTTCTTTCCCTTCTTTTCAACTTCTATAGCAGATAAGTCTACGGATGTAGGTGTATCGACCTCTTCTTTTTGTGCTGATATCGCTGCTATAACCTCTTCTTTTTCTACATGGTACAACTCAACACCTTTTGGTAAAGAGATATCACCCACAGTTATAACACTATCCAAAGATGTTAATGATGATAAGTCAACAGTTATATCATGAGGAAGTAATGAAGGTTCACCTGATAATGACAATTCATACATAACCTTTACAAGAACCCCTCCTGATTTTGTAGCTGGTGCTTCACCAGAAAAGATTATAGGAATCTTAACATGAACTTTTTGACCTTTTTCGATAACATAAAAATCAACATGAGAAGGAATATTCTTAACTGGATCTAATTGCACATCTTGGATAAGAACATTTTCATTACCATTTTCAGTCTCCAAAACTATAGCAGTTGATTCACCAGCTTTCTTAAGAACCTTACCGAATTCAATAGAATCAACAAAAATAGGAGTTGATTTTGCATGTGCCCCGTAATAAACAGCAGGAATATATCCAGCTTTTTTGGTCTTTTTTGCTTGGCGAGGACTAGCCGCAAGAGAAATTGTAGTTGTTGTCATAGTTAAGGAATAATATCTTATTTTACCAAAAAAAGCAAGAAAACAAATGGTTTATTTTTTAGTAAAATTAAACCTTATATCTTCCTTCATTATTCACAAAAGCTTCACTTGATTCCCAACTATATTTAAAATTATATTTATTGGTTAATTTTGAACCATCTACAGCAATAGGATAAGAGTAAAATTTCCAACCACCCCTTGATGTTGGTACGCGCCCCCTAAACAAATGCCACATAAAGAAAAAAGCGAAATGTATCATTTGAGGATGAAGTAATATTGTTTTCTTTTTAACGGCTTTAGCCATATCTTTACCCAAAACAGATCTCCCTGGTGGGCATATATTGAAAACATCGTAATCACTCTCTAATCTGTCTCTAAAAGTAAACATCTCTACAATGTCACAAACATCATCTTCATGAATAAACTGCCTAAGCCATCCAGAAGTAACCGGCATAAAAGATACCATTAAAGTAATCAAAGTGTAGACAAAAGACCCTCTTCCTTTAAGTTGACCAGATAGCGCTGATTGTAGACCAAACCTGACGCGACCAAACCTTCCCCTTGGACCAGTTATAGCGGCAGGCCTTACGACAACAACTTGAATAGGATTACCATTTAATTTTGCTGTAAAATATTTATCTTTTAAATTATCTTCAACAAATCTTTTTTCTTCTGCGTATAAATAATCAGTTTCCACAAAAGACTGAGATTCTTTAATTAAATAATCCAATTTGTTTTCTTTAAAAGCGCCATAAGAAGATACTGTAGAAAAATAAACCAACCTCTTAACAGAAGGCAAAGAAAAAGATAAATCAAAAACATTGTCCGAACCTGTAACATTCCATTTCCATTGCAGCTTCTCTTTTCCGTACATTGTTCTTATTTGCCAAGCTGTATGAATAATAACATCTGGGTTGTACTTTTTAACCTTTTCTTGCCAGCCATCATCACTCATATTTGCATGTATGTATACAATCTTATCTTTATTAGGGTGATCTTTTAAAAGATCAGATTCTTTTTCTTTATCAAGAGCAATAATAAGTTCTACATCATCTCGTCTTGCAAACTGATCACATAACATTGCACCGACGTATCCAGCTCCACCAGTTATAAAAATTTTATGTTTATTCATATATTATTTTTATAACATAAAAAAGTAACTTTATCCAAACTTATAAACACAAAACTACATACCAGTTCTAAGTATAAGCACTTTGAATGTTCTCATTATTATTACAAGATCTAATATGGCCGATCTATTCTTCACATAATACAAATCATATTGCAAACGAACTTTTGTCTCTTCTAATGACTGAGGTGGTAAATCTTGCATGATTTGCGCCCACCCCGACAAACCAGGTTTTACTGTATATCTCATCATGTAATAAGGTATTGTTGCTGATAACTGCCCACCAAGAGCCAATATGTCTGGTCTTGGACCAACAATAGAAATGTCACCGCTAAAAATTGCTAACACTTGTGGTAACTCATCTATTCTAGATTTTCTCAAAAAATAACCAACCTTTGTAACTTTATTTGTATTATCTTTGTCTTTAAGCCACTTTCCTTTATCAGAAAAAGTCATAGTTCTATACTTATAAAGTTTAATAACCTTACCCCCTAAGCCGTACCTTTCTTGAGTTATAAAAACATCACCCTTGCCTTCTAATCTTATAGCAATATACACAAATGGATGCAAACATATCCAAACAACAAAAACTGGTAAAGCAACCAATATATCTATAAATCTTTTTGTTAATTCATAAGCCCTAACATCTAATTTTACAGATTCAAAAAACCAAAAGTGTCCAATCCCTCTCATTGGCATCTTTTTTAAAATATCTTGGTATACAAGCGAAGCATCAAAAACATCAATTTTTCTTTGGGCTGCGCGATTATACAAAAACGACAAAACCTTTCCCGCTTGCTCATCCCTTATGTCTATAACTATTTGAGATATATCATTCTCATCTATGATTTTTCTAAGATTGTTTATTATTTCTTCATCTTCTTCATTCTTATTAATTTTAAACCTCTTAACAAAAGAGAAATGATAAACAGCGTGATTATTTACAGCTTTCTCTAATTCATCAAACTCTTCGTCATTTGCTATTAGTAGGGCCTTAAATCTTTTTGACGGAACAAGAAAAGAAGGAGATATGTATAATCTCCACATAACAGAAAATATAGAATTAAGGATGACAAGCAAAACAAATATTGTCTTTGGTGAAAAATCAAACAAAAAAGAAAAAATATAAAAATAACCAAATCCTAGGACGCCAATTAAAATATGTAAATTTGTTATTCTAGAAAAAAGTCTTAATTTGGTCTCAAAAGGAGAAAAGTCGTAGAAATCAAATATATAATAAAAAAATATCAACAAAACAAATACAGGTAAAAATAAATGTACATGTGAATAAAATACGTCTATCTCTGGAACATAAAACCACCTAACAACAAGAGCTAAATAAAGAGAAGCTAGCAACAAAACAAAATCCCCGATAAATAAACCTATCTTTTTTGATTTTATTTTAAGCATAATTTTGCTAATATATTAATTACATATTATACCATTTAGCCAAATGGTGCAAAAAACCAAATGAATCAAACGAAAGAAAAAACTAAAAAAATAAAGGTTCTGTTCATGATAACTAAATCTAATTGGGGCGGCGCCCAAAAATATGTCTATGAACTTTCAAAAAGCTTAAAGCAAACCGATCAATACGAAATAATTGTAGCCTTTGGTGGTAACGGCATTCTGTGTGAAAGATTAAAAGAGTTAAACATAAAAACTTATGAGTTAAAGACTTTAGATAACAGTCTCTCTATGCTTAAAACTTTTTCAAACATAAAAGAGATTAATGCCATACTAAAAAAAGAACAGCCAGACATAGTGCATTTAAACAGCTCAAAAATAGGTTATCTTGGGGCTTTTTGTGGTCGATTTTTTAGTGATGCTAAAATAATATTTACTTCTCATGGATGGCCACACAATGAGGACAGGCCCAAAATAATAAAATTTATACTTTGGTTTTTAATGGGAACAACACTTGTTTTAAGCCATAAATCAATAGCTGTTTCTAAAAAAATAGAAGAGGAAGCACCTTTTAAGATTTTTGTAAAAAATAAACTTAAACAAATATATTTTGGCATTAATCCAACCAAAACATTAAGCAGAGAAGAGGCTCGCGAAAAATTAAACATAGATAATAATTCTAACAAACTAGAAATAGTAACTATTGCTGAACTGAATAAAAATAAAGGATATTCATACTCCTTACTAGCAATTAGAAACTTAATTCATAATGATAAAGCAAATATAAAGTACCACATAATAGGCGGAGGTGAAGATGAAGAAAAAATAAAACAAACAATAAAAAAATATCATCTTGAATTTGATGTTGTTGTTCATGGTTTTATTAAAGACGCCGCTAAATATATGCCGGCTTTTGATTTATTTTTATTAACATCAACTACTGAAGCTCTTGGTTACGTACTTCTAGAGGCCGGTTTTTCTGGTTTGCCAATTGTAGCTACAGATGTTGGTGGTATTCCTGAAGTTATAAAAAATAAAAAAACTGGCTTATTGGCTGAAACAAAAAACTGGAGAGATATAAAAGATAAAATAAGCACTTTAATAGAAAATAAAGAACTTCGGGAAGAATTATCAAAAAACCTAAAAGAAGAAATTGACAAGGAATTTCTATTTCAAAAAACAATAGACGAAACAACTTCTCTTTACAAATCTTTACTCAAGTAACAATTACTCTAACCCTAAAAATTCATTCTTCATGTGATGCCGATTGGCTGTACGAGCATATCTATACATACCAAAACAAATACCCAAAGCCAAACACTCCGCAAGTAAATGCGAACCACCATAACTCATAAGTGGAAGAGGTATACCTGTGACAGGCATGAGTCCTATATTCATTCCTATATTAATTATAATATGTGTAAAAAACCAAATCATGACCCCATAAGTAAACAGAGCCTCAAAATTACTATGTGCCACATTTGCAAAGACCGCCAACTTATAAAGTATCAAAAAATAAAATATCAAAAGTAGTACAGCTCCCACAAAACCCCATTCTTCAGCATATGCTGCAAAAATAAAATCTGTTTTATATTCTGGTAAAAAATTAAGTCTAGATTGTGTGCCGTAACCAACCCCCTTACCGAGTAATCCCCCAGACCCGACAGCAATAGTTGCTTGGTAAGCATTATAACCAGTATTTCTTATGTCTTTTAAAGGATAAACGAAATTCATAATTCTGGCTTTTTGATAAGGTTTAAAAACAAATTGCCAAGAAATAGTAAAAATAATTATACCGATAGAGATTACGGTAAATAAATGTTTTTTAGAAATTCCAGAAACCAAAACCATCCCAAACCAAATAGAAACCAAAACCATTGCCGAACCAAAGTCAGGCTGAAGAACAACAAGCACAAAAGGTATAAGTGTATAAATAGCTGAAACAATTATATGTCTTATGTTGGCAATCTCCATATGCCTACGAGAAAAATATTTTGCCAAAACAATAATAAGTATAAGCTTCATCAAATCTGATGGCTGAAAAGAAAAACCAAAAAAAGAAAACCAGCTCTGTGCCCCTTTGGCAACCTTACCCAAAAGAAAAAGTAAAGATAGTATAAACAAAATAAACAAATATAATGAGACAATTATTTTTGTTTGTTTTAAAAACCTATAATCTGGTAATGATGCATAATACCAAACAATAAAAGAAAGACCTATCCAAAAACTCTGTTTAATAAAATAGCTATCGTGTCCATTAAAAGAACTCATCGTGAACAACCCAGCCAAAAAAACAAAAAGCATAGAAATAAAAAAAACAATATCCACACTTCTAATTCTCTGTAAAAATCTTTCAGCCATAAATTACTTTATGTAAACAAAAGGATCCATAATAGGATACACTTTAATCTGCACAACATCTTCAGTGAATCTATTGTCCCAAGTAAAGACAAGATTTTTTTCTTCCTCTGCAGACATTCTATCTAGAAACCTTTCACCTACACCAATTGCATTTCCAAAAGAATCATACAAAACAACCCTTATTGGAATATTTTTAATTGAAGCAGATTTTGTATTAACAATAGTCACATAAACCCTAGGTATGTCTCCATTTTCAAAAGACGGCTGCTTAATTCTTATTGTTGGCTTGCTTGGTTTCTCTAAAGTTTTATAACTATATTCTTTTGATATTTCTAAAGATACATAAGATGGCTCAGATTTAAGATTTATATTTTGTTCGATTATTGGAAAAGAAGAATTAACCGGAACAATAGTGTCTCCTTCTTTTTCAAAAATCACATGGCTCGATTTGTCATAAACAGAAAATCTATAAGATATTGATTTCGGTGCATTATCTATATTTTTATTAGAAACAAAAGCCACCAAATCATAATTTGTTTTAGATGCTTTAATTGCCCTTGTCCATTCTACAGAAATTGGAGTAACCTCACTCTCACATCTCAAAACACATTCCCCTCCACAATCTATACCAACTTCAAAACCATTCATTTTTTTATCAAAACAATTTGGTGATGGGAAAAAATAATTTCTGTAAACATACAAAACCACAGTTATCGAAATGATACCCAAAGTCAAAGCATATATAAATCTCCTTTTTATAGCCCAATCCATATAAATATAATAATAACACAAAAATATGGTTTCTAGAGAAAAAAAAGAAATCTAATCCATTAAAATATTTTATGACCAAACATTTTATCTAAAATGTTCATCATTATCACACCCAGGAATATGGCTTATTTTTCTAAAAAATTAAGGGGTCTTCTTTATAACTTGCACATTAACTGCTGGTTCCACTATATCTGCTTCACAAGAAACAATACCATCGCAATCCCATGTCCATTTTTTAGAAGATAAATTTGTAATATTATTAATAACTGAACCAATAGAACACAAGTTTAAAGTACTTGTTTGCAAATTATTTATTTCTCTTTGGGTATATTTCTTGCCAGATATTGTACTACAACTTGCAGTAGGTAATACATTGAAAGGTATACTATGCCAAGGTGAATATATCCAATAACTACCACCCGCACTCCAAAAAGCGACTCCAAAATTAATGTAATGAGTCCCTGGTGCAGGTGGTGCATTAAATACTGTTGATCCATAGAGAGACATCGAGTAAATCATCGCATCATATACAATCGTTCGACCATTAGAACCATCAAGGTTTACCATAAGAGCCGACCAGTAGTACCTATTAGCACACGTGGCAATAGTAAGATTTCCTGTTGTTATAATTGCTTCACCTGGATTATATGAGCTTTTGTCGATATTTACAGTCGCTGTATATTGCGCAGATTCATTGTACGGAGAAATTGGTCTCCATGTAAAAGTATCTGCTTTTACAACATTAAAAGGGAAGAAACTCCACAATAAAACAATAAAAAAAATATTAAATTTTTGCTTCATTTTTAATCTTTTTAACGTATAAAATAATCCCTATAAAAAGGATGAAGCCCAGTATGCTCACCATTATAATCTTTATAAAAAAATAAAGCTGATTGGAGGTATTAGGTATAGCCTTTGTCTCAATTATAAAACTCTCTTCAGTAAGAACATCCCCTTTGTTGTCTTTAATAAAAAGTGAAACTTGTGGATTTTTACATGAAGATATAATCGGGGTAAATATTTCAACTATAGGATTTACAGCATTTTCTGAAATAATTTGATCAATTTGTGCAGTACATTTTTTTTGATTTATATCACTAATTGATAACGTTAAATACACATCAGACAAAGTAGTACCTTTGCCTAAACGACTACCAGGAAAACTATCTGCTGAAGGAGACCACATAAAGGAAACCTTTGCTATATCCCCTACCTGGTAATAATCTTTATCTAAAACAATATTTTGAATTGTTGCACTTGGTCCACGCAAGACATAGTGAAATACAACACTATTAGTTTGTATATTTCCCCCATCAAAAGAAACTTTTGCATCATAGGCTTGTGGTTTTTTTGCCTTAGGTAAAACAAAAGAGAAGATTTTTTCTTCTTTAGGTTCTAAAGTAATTGATTTTGTGTCTCCTCCTTCGTGTAAAACTTTCTCTCCATATATAGTACGATAATATGTTTCATAATTAGGAGTAAGTGTCACAGAGCTACTTGCATTACTCTTTATTACACAAACAGCAACAAGATTTTCATCACTTAGGACATCTACTCCCTGTAGAGGAGAATATTTGGGAGAATTAACCTCTCCTTCAACTTTAAGAAAACATGTTTCTGGAATAATTTCAACATAATCAATGTTTCCTTCAATGGAGAGATTTACTTTCCCAACTAAAGCTAAAGCTAAAGGAAAACCATTTGTATTTTTACTACTAATTAAAATCGTGTATTCCCCTTTAAGATTTGCCGGTACTTGATAAATTATCCTTTTGTTCGTTCGATCATTTTCAGAAAGACTGATTGTTTCATCATAAACCTTTTCATCCATAAGAACCTGTCCACGATCACTGTTTTTTATAAGCTGTACACTGTACTTTATTTGAGGTTGAGCACCTTTACGGTTTGATATATCAAATGAAATAGTAACTATGTTTCCTTTTTGCTCAACAATCTTTGGGTTATGTATATTAACAGTTGCAACAGTAATCACCTCACTAGAAGAGGTAGATATTACACTATTTAATTGTGGAGGGATAGGAGCAGGTATAGGAGATGTCTGTGCAAAAGAAAAATTAAAAAAAGATACCAACACTAAACATGAAAAAAGAGATCTGACCATAAACATATTGTATCAAATGGGCAACAAAAAACAATTGTACTAACTCAACACATTTGAGACTGTTACCTCTTATTGAAACTAAATTTTATTTCTTGTTGAGAATAAAAAATAAAAATGAAGTAGGGCTTCGCCCTACTTCATTTTTAAAACAAAAACCTCAAACTGAGTTTACTTTTTATTTGGAACAAAAGTAAGAGCATAACCCAACTTTGTACCACGTCCTGTTCTTCCTATGCGATGGATATATGTTTCGTAATTATTTGGAATATCATAGTTTACAACTAAAGATATATCCGGAATATCTATACCACGAGCGGCAACATCAGTTGCAATAAGTACCTGTACCCTTCCTAAAGAGAGTGACTTAACTGCACGCTCACGCTCACGGTTATGCATGTCACCATGTAGACCAAGAGCATTAAAACCTCTCTTTTGTAACTCGGTAGCCAAATTATCAACATGACGCTTCATCTCTCTAAAGATAAGAACTTTCTTAGCTTCTGGTTTAATAAGTATTTCATGTAATGCTTCTATTTTTTCTGTATCACCATTAACACGTACAACATCTTGTATAACAGAAGAAGCGGTATCTCTAGTTTTTATTGAAACAGTTACAGGATCATTCAAAAAGTCATTACATAATCTCTTTATTTCCGGAGAAAATGTAGCAGAGAAGAAAAGACCTTGTTTATCTTTTGGCATTTCTTTCAAAATAAAACGCATATCATCTATAAATCCCATATCAAGCATTCTATCTGCTTCATCTAAAACAATACTTCCGAAATATGACATCTTTATCTTACCTCTTTCAATCAAATCCTTTACACGACCTGGGGTTCCGATAACCACATGAACACCTAATTCTAATTCTTTTATTTGGCGCATAATCGGTGAACCACCAACACAGGCCACAGAGAAAAGTTTCATTCCAGCAGTAAAATCAATGAATTCTTTTTCTACCTGCATAGCAAGCTCACGAGTAGGAGTAAGAATCATAACTTTATGATCTTTGTCGGTAACTAATTTGTTAATTAAAGGAATAAGAAATGCTGCTGTCTTACCGGTTCCGGTTGAAGCAATACCTATAACGTCTTTCCCTTCAAGGATAACTGGAATAGATTGATCTTGAATTGGTGATGGGTTAATCAAACCCTTTTTAGTTAAATTTTGAGAAAGAAATTCTGCGATATTAAAATCAAGAAAAGTGTTCTTTGGTGTATAATCAATAGCCTCTGAAACACCAACTTCTTTATTTATAAAAAGTTTTTCATCTATATAATCTTTCTTAAATCCTTTCTTTGGATTAAATGGTCTTGGGGCTGAAGACCTAGAAAATCTCCCAGATCCTCTACCACCAGAAAAACGAGAAGAAGAGCCAGTTCTTCCTCCAAAAGTTTTTTTATTTTTAAAACCATTATCTCTTCCATGTCCACGAGAAAAAGATGAACGAGCACGAGAATCCCCTTTGGGTTCAGTTGTAATTGTATACATATTTAATTTGTTTTTACTTATTTATGTCTATCTGTCCAGAAGTAAAACAAACTAAATGGTGATATACATAAGAATAATAATCTATATATTATAGCACAAAAGGATATCTTTTGTCAATGATAATCACAAAAACGCCTACAAACTAAAGACTTTTTAGAAAAATAACACATTCATGTCCATATGGATCTTTCAAAAAACTATAATTCTTAAATCCTTTTTCTAAAACCAATTCTTCTATTTTCTGTCTTTGAGTTATATCAAATTCCATAAATAATTCCCCGCCTTTATTTAAAATATTACTTATATTACTTAAAACTTCTTTTATGTAGAAAAACCCATCCTCTTTATCAAAAAAGAAAAGTTCTTCTTCTTGATGCAATTCTTGCATCACCTCATCTTTTAAATGTGGTGGCACATATGGTGGCACAATAAAAGCCATGTCAAACTTCTGCCCATTTTTATTTTGTAAAAACCTTACACAGTCTTCTATTATGATTTCTGAACGACCTCTGTCAATCTTGTTTCTATCTAAAGAAATCTCTATTTGATTTTTAGATCTTTTATCTATCTCAACGAAAGTAACTTGTGAATTAGAAATATTTTTTAATACAGCTAAACCAACACAACCAGAACCAGCAAACAAATCTAGTACCCGCACAGACCTTGCCTGTGCAGGTATATTTTCTATCACACAACTAACCCAAAACTCTGTCTCAGGACGCGGAATCATTGGTTTATAACTTAAGTCGATTTTTGCTCCGCAAAAATCGACAACACCCATCAAATATTCAAATGATTTACCCTCACACATTTGCTTAACATCATTTAAAAAGGCTTCAGTTTCTCTTCCTTTATGTTTTTCTATTCTTAATTTTTTAACCTTATCTTCAAATAACATAATTAATGTAAAAATTTAATGATAAACAAAACAAAAGACAAGGCGGCTAATATTCCAAAAAATTTTTTATACACAACCAAAGAAGAAATCATAATTAAATTTATTAAAGAAAAATCAGTAAATAAATAAAATAAATAAAAAATAATTACAAATCTAAAAAAATAAGGAAAAGCAAAACTGAAAGATTTAAAAATATTTAAAAAATCATACAAGACAAACAAAATAAGCCAAAAAAATAAAGTGGTTCGTACAAAATAACTAAAAAACTTCTTACTTAAATCAAATAAAATTATATACACAAAGATATATTAACCCAATATGCACAAATTTAAAAGCGTAAGCCATGCCGACTTACGCTTTCTCCTCTTATACGAACACTTCCGGTGCTTCGTGTGCAAAAACATGAAACTGGCCACATTTTTCACACTTCGGTATGTCGATGATTAACTCGCCTTGTCTTTCTCCGACGATTTTTTTGACCACACGACCACCACATCCATGAATAATGCAAACACCCTGCTTTGTTCCTGAATTAATTCTTTGAGGCTGTTCCATTTTGAAACTCTCCATTAACGTACAAAACCTTAATTAATATATCAAAAAATTAACTAAAGTAAAGTTGGTCAATTTTTTCTTAATTAATTTTATTTTTGTGTCGGTGGGAGGGATCGAACCTCCGGCCTAAGGCTTATGAGTCCTTCGCTCTAACCAACTGAGCTACACCGACATATTCATTATTATAATCTTAAATCTTGAGCGTCGCCACTACGTGGCGACGCTCAAGATTTAGTGTCACGTAGTTTTACTTGTTGCGGGGACAGGAATCGAACCTGTGTCCCGAGGTTATGAGCCTCGTGAGTTACCTCTACTCTACCCCGCTATGTATTTATCAAACTTAAACTAACAAAATAGACTGATCGGTAACTAGCTCATAACCTCATCGGTTATTCGCGTCTATAATCCTTCTTGGAGTTACCTCTACTCTACCCCGCTATATACTTCAAAAGTGTTAAAATAATACCACAAATACTATTAAAAAACAAGCATACGAAAAAAGATAATTTTATTAATTGAATATAATTTTTACTTTTCCTCAAGAACAAAACCTTTACTTATCCCACCTAATCTAAGCAAATTCATAGCATAATTGTCATACTGAAAAAGTGAGCAAAGAGATGTTTTGTTTTTGGAAATAGAACAGTTCACGTTAATCACCTTTCCTTCTTTGTCTTTATTATTAAACGTAAAAGAAAATGAAGCTGAATCTATTTCAAAAGTTTTAAAACCCTCATTCAAACTAATTTCATTTAATGTCTCAGAAAGTGGATCCATTCCTAAAGTATTTGCATCAGAATTCAAAGATAATCTCAATTTCTTTTTACCATCTTTGTAAGAAAAAGTTATATTTTTAACTTTCCATTTCATTAAAGGTGTCCCTTTATTTATACTCATAAAATCAAGCGAGAGATTTTTAAAAATACTTAAATCATAAGTATCAACTTTTCCATCATAACCACTTTTACAAACAATGCGCAAGAATGTGTCTAAGAATATTAATTTTTGATTTTTGTCTACGGTGCCTGATATAAGAACCACCTTTTCTTTTGGTACACATGCAATTCTTATTGTTTCAATTCTTCTTCTGGTGTTTGCTCTGTCTACCTCACCTGTTTTAGGGTCAATCTTTGTAGATAATTCATGTGAACCTTCAAATACACTTCTAACATAAAGAACCCCATCTAATTCTTTCCACGTAAACTCACAATCCGTGGCATTATCTTCTTTATTGGCAATTCTTTTAAATTCTCTTGCGAGTTCATCAACATCAAGCGATAGAGTTTCCTTGTTGTAATTTTTCGCCTCATAACTTAAATATGTTTTTGATAAATAAAATTCATTTAAGAAAATAAGTTCAGAAATTAATTCATTATGTCTCAAAAAGAAATACAGGGTCAAATCATGATCAGAAGCACATTGAATTTCTGGTTCAAAAGCAAGACCTTTTATATCTTTAAAAAGTTTCCTAGCGAGTATTGAAAAGTTTGAATTTGAAAATGAAGAAATGTATGCCAAATCTTTTTGAATGTCCAATTTCTTTTCGATCTCTAGATTATTAAAAGACTCAAGTATCATATCAATAGCGGTCTTTCTTGGTGTTTGTTCATTAACTTCAATAAACATTGTTTCCCCATGCTTTTGATATAATTCTTTTAGTAAGTCAACTGCATATATTTTGGAAAAGTATTTTTTAGGTGAAAATTTTTGTGGCATGATGAGATACTGGTGAATATTAGAAATTAAATTTATACAAACAATCGAATTAGTATATCATGATGCCATTAAATAAAGTGTGGATAGTGGTTAGGTATATGCTCTGTCACGAGATATACTAAAATATATAACTATATATATTTTAAAAAACACTCAAAACATGCCAATATATAAAAAAGTTAACAAGAATTTTTTTAAAAAATGGTCAAATGAAATGGCTTACGTACTTGGATTTTTTGCAGCTGACGGGTATATAACACATACAAAACGAGGGACAAACTTTTGGGGAATACAAATTACAGATAAAAAATTACTATACACTATACGTAATACCATTGACTCAGATCACATAATAAGTAAACGCATCAGACCTGATAAAAAAAGTACCATTTACAGATTACAAATTGGAAGTAAAGAAATGGTAGAAGATTTATCTAATTTAGGTTTCTGTGCAAGAAAATCTAATAATATAAATATTCCAAACATACCAAAAAAATATATAGCAGATTTTATAAGAGGATATTTTGATGGTGACGGCAATGTCTGGGTTGGCTATGTGCACAAAGAAAGGAAAACTCCCCTATATGTTATGCAAGTATCATTTACTAGTATTTCAAAAAAGTTTCTAATTTCATTACAAAAAGTTTTACATGAAAAAGGGCTACTTGGTGGATCTATAATTACACATAAAACAAAAAACTATTCTAGACTTTCCTTTGTCAGTAAGGACTCTTTAAAAATTTTTAAAATAATGTATAATAGAGAAACTTCTTTATTACTTAAACGTAAAAAGGATGTTTTTGAAAGGTTTATACATAAATGCGGCCGTAGCTCAACTGGTTAGTAGCACTCGCCTGTCACGCGAGAGGTTGTGGGTTCAAGTCCCATCGGCCGCGCAAAATATAAATTCCCAAGTTTCATAACTTGGGAATTTATATTTTGCGCGGCCGAAACAAGTGACCTGCGTCACTTGTGTTGGGGCTTGAATAGGGGTCGCGGTTTCTTCTATGACGAACCTGTGAGGAATAGGAACCGTGACCAAGTCCAAGCAGTCTACTTTATTTTAGGTTTAAATATAAATAATAAACTTAATTAGAAAAGTGGAGTAGTTAGGTATATTTATGACCAAGTTACAGCAAGTCATTTTATGTTACAATTATAATATGCGAATAAAATATCGTTTAATAAAAACAAACAGAAGAATAACTTTTGATATTTTAGAACAAAATATGATTTACTGTGGTCTGTCTGATGAGGATTACCTTATTTTTAAAGCAAAAAATGGAGTAGAAATTATTTCAAGAAGTCGAATGGATATACAAACTGACAGATTGTGGCTTATTGGTTGTTCCCCAAATGAAAGATCTGGTTCCATGGTATTTTCTTCTAATGAAAAAAGAGATCGTGAATTTGAGAGATTTCAAGATGCTCTTATTGAGTGGGCAAATAACGCCGAACAATTTAAAGACCTATCAAAAGCATCTCTTGTTTCAGTAGACCAAGATACCTATCTATTGTAGATTAAATCTTTTTTCAGTAAATTCCAAAACTAGACACTTTTTGATTTTTATTGTAGTATAAAATTAGTAAAGTACATTCTAAAAACCAATCCTTGTAAGGAGAAAAACTGTGGCCAACAGACAAGAAACACAAAGGATCCTTGATTTAACCTGTAAAATGTGGGACGATCCATTCGTTTATATGTATCAAAATAAAGAGTTGGCTGAAGATGAAGTTCATTCTGTTTTCTTAGCCGGACCATCATCAAGAGAAGATGTGCTTGAATTCAAATGGCGATCACTTGCTGTTCACTATCTTCGTAAAGCTGGTTTTCAAGGGATTATCTATGTCCCAGAACCTCGTGAAAACGATTGGTCCTTTAAAGAAAATTTTGGACAACAGGTAGTAGAATGGGAATCCACTCGCCTACTTTCTGCAAGTATTGCTTTCTTTTGGATACCAAGACATCAAACACAGTTACCAGGACGTGTAACAAATACTGAACTCGGTTTCCATTTGGGTATGGCGTATGCGTCACCAGAAAAATTCAAAGAACGAGTTATCTTCGGATGTCCTCCTGATGCCTGGAAAGTTAAATCAGAAAAACATTGGGCCAGTCTTGCAAACTTAGAACCCTTTGATAATCTGCAACTTATGTGTGAACACGTTGCCGCAAAAATTGGCACTTGGATGAATTATTAAAATCAAAAAATACCCAACCAAATCGGTCGGGTTTTTCTTTTTATTTTACCATTCAATAAAAATTGCCTTAGATATGCGGAGCATAGAAATTTTCCAAAAGATATGTAGTAAACCTACATTGATTGCGGAAAATTCCGTAGCGACAAAGTAGATAAGATAATTTTTATTGAATGGCTTTTAACTCCTTAAACACAGCTTCATACAGGACAAAAACTCTTTTCGCTTCCCTGTCTGTCAAATGATAATCACTACCTTCATGTGCAATACGATTACGAACCTTATGTGCATCCCAAGCAAGTTGTATCGTATTAAATTTAGCTGATGTAAGCATTTCTCCGACATCTGCGCCTTCATAACCCTTTTCAGATAAAACTTCTCTTAACATATTATCAGCTTCAAGAATACCTATTCTCCAAAGTGCCTCGTTTGAAGATGATAAATATCCTTCTATAACAGCCCACCTTGGATGATTTACAAAATCTTCTTGTGTTGGAGGTAATACTGGCGCAGTATTTTCCTCCATAATAGGCAACCCCTTAATACCTGCCGGCATACTATCATGATCATCACCGTGTTTATGACTTTTATCATGAGATAAACCATGCCCACCATGATCATCACCATGATGAAAATGATGCTCATAATGATTCAGCGCCCCCCAAAACTCATTAAACCATCTTATTATAGAATACATAAGAAAAACAATTCCAAATAAAGCAATCACCGATAACATATCAGAGAAAAATGAAAGTATTGGATTTTGAATTGAAAAGTGTAAATTACTTATTGGGTTATTTATATCAAGCTGAGGAACAGAAGATATGTTATTTGGGTCCATTGGATAAGTATCCATTCCATCTGGTATTCCGTCATTATCTGTATCTATATTATTAATATCCGTTCCTAATATTTTCTCTATTTTGTCTGACAGACCATCTTTATCCGTATCCAAAGAAAGAGCAGATACATTACCATCAAGTGGTGCTTCATCTCTTCCATCTATTATTCCATCTCTGTCTGTATCATTATTTAATGGATTTGTTCCTAATGTTAATTCTTTTCCATCAATTAACCCATCATTATCTGTGTCTCTATTCTTGGGGTCTAAATAATGCTTTAATTCATAACTGTTTGGTACCCCATCACCATCTGTATCTTGTGGCTTTACGCCAAACATGTCACCAATTTTATCCCAAGTACTATAATCCTTCTCATACATCTCTTTGATATTTGCATCTGTCAAATTATTTGGATCATCTGGATACTTATCAGACAAATCAGGAATACCATCGCCATCTCTGTCATGTGATTTGATGCCTATTTTATTTAAAAAGCTTTCCCATGGTGTCAACCTTTGATCTACATTTGCTATGTCACTTGATTTTTTAAAAAGATACTCATCAAACCAACCTCTATCACGAAGACCATCCCAAACCCTATTTTTGTTCTCTTCCAGATATACAGATGGATCCTTTCTGCCGATAACAAAAAAAGTTACATATTTAATCCAGAGCAAAACATCGTAAACACGATTAAAGATATAGTCTAAGGATAACGAGTACATATTTTGTATTTATACAATATATAGTAACACAATATTAACCAATTTTTAATTATTAATTTCTAATTTTAAATCAATTTTAAATAATTTAATTATTAAAATTAGTGATTAAATTATTTATTAGAAATTGAAAATTAAAAATTAATTCAATCCCTCAAACACTTCTCCATATTCAAACAATGTTTCTTCTCCGTTATGAGTTGCGATAAATTGTATACCAAGAGGAAGGCCTTCCTTTGTCTTTCCAGATGGAATAGAAATAGCTGGAACACCTACAATGTTTACTGGCACAGTAAAAATATCTGCCAAGTACATAGCAAGTGGATCACTAGACTTCTCACCTATTTTAAAAGCTGGTATTGGAGATGTTGGTGTTGCGATTACATCAACACCTGCAAAAACTTTTGCAAACTCTTTCTTAAGCATCTCACGCACAAGATTCGCCTTATTATAATAAGCATCATAATACCCAGAAGACAAAACATAAGTACCGAGCAATATTCTGCGTCTTACTTCATCACCTAATCCTTCGGTTCTTGTTTTGAAATATCCTTTTGTAACATTTGTATCTGGTACAGATAAACCAAATCTAATACCGTCATATCTTGCCATATTCGAAGACACCTCAGCACACACAACAACATAATAAACAGACAAAGCTTTTTCTATATCTTTTATATCAATATCTACTATCTCATAACCAGCTTTTTTAAACTTTTCAAGCGATGCATTAAAGTTTTCTAAAACTTCTCTATCAACTCCCTCCATATTCACAAACTTACTTGGCACCCCAATCTTTTTTCTTGTATCATTTATCTTGTATCTTTCATCTTCTCTAAGTGAAGTACTATCTAGTGTGTCGTATCCAGAAATTATATTATGTACAATCTTCACATCTTTTACAGAATTTCCAAATGGGCCAATTTGATCAAGTGATGAACCCATCGCCATAAGCCCATAACGAGAGGTAGATCCATAAGTAGGCTTAAGCCCGACAACACCACAAAGTGAAGCTGGTTGACGAATAGATCCACCAGTATCAGACCCAAGCGATATAGATACACCCCCATAAGCCACAACCGCAGCTGATCCACCAGATGATCCTCCTGCGACACGCGTCTTATCTTTAGGATTCTTTACTACACCATAGGCTGAGTTTTCTGTAGATCCTCCCATAGCAAATTCATCCATATTAGCTCTTGCTGTCATAATAGCTCCAGCATCACGCAATTTCTTAACAACAGTTGCATCGTAAGTTGCTACATAATCATCAAGTATTTTAGACGCAGCTCCTACTCTTTCTCCATTTATCAAAATATTATCTTTAAGAACAATTGGTATACCTGTAAGCTCTGTCGCGGTACCATCTTTAAACATCTGATTAGCTTTTTCTATTTGCTTGTTTATAAAATCATCAGAATAAAAACCAAGTATTGCATTTACATCTTTGTTATCATTAATTATCTTTTTGCTCTCATTAACCAAATCAGCTACAGTAACTTTTCCTGATTTCAAATCATTATTTAATTGTGTAATTGTTTTTTGCATCTTTGTATTTTTCTATTGGCTAAACCCTAGTGGCTAATTACTATTTCAACACTTGTGCCACCTTAACATAACCATCTTCTGTATCTGGTGCTTCACGCAAAATAGATGTAGTGTGTGTCTCTGGTAAAATAGTTATCTCATCCTCACGAACAATATTATAATGGGTTCCCTTTTCAGCTTTTATGTCACCTGAAACAGAATTGATTTCTGACACATATCCAAGTATTGCCTGCATATCGTGTAGCATCTTTTCTTTTTCTTCTTCTTTTATAGTTATGCGCGCAAGCTCGCTTAAATTATCTAAATCTTTTAAAGTAAATTGCATTTAAACATTCTATCACTTAAATTTAAAAAAGTGAAAAACAAAAAAGCCACGCATTGCATGGCTTTAAGCAATTCTCGTTTTTATGAGTTCACTCAATTCACTTGGATTAAGGTTCATTTTTGGGCTACTTTTTCTTTTCACACACTCGTGACAAAAGCAGTTTATGGCGTGTATTTGTGTACCCGATGGAACACCTTTTATTTCACCCCTAACCTTTGCTTCAATGACATAAGAAAGCTCCGTTGGTTCAAGTGGTCTTTTGTTATCTTTAGGCATTTGAAACCCCTTGTTTGTTCATCTAAACAAATCCTAACATTTTTTAATATAAAAACAAAAAAAGCCACGCGATGCGTGACAATAATAAAACCCCTAGAAGCTTTCAAACGGTCTACCCCGTCTACACATTCTTCTGGGGGTTTGGTGTTCGCCGTGGCAATCACCATCTTTTGATTATATATTAAAGTAAACTTTTTGTCAAGTACTCTTCAGAAATGATTGTAATTCCTAGCTTTTTGGCGTTTCCAAGCTTTGACCCAGCTTCCTCCCCTGCGAGTAAATAACTTGTTTTAGAAGAAACAGAGCTAGACACCTTACCACCGTTTTTTTCTATCAACTCCTTAGCCTCATCACGAGAAAGGGTTGGCAAGGTTCCAGTAATTACAAAAGTTAGTCCTGATAATTTCCCAGCTTGTTTCTTATCTGTAGTAATAGTTAATTCTTTAATTAAATCATTCACTCTAGAAGCGTTTTTTGTGTCAGCAAAAAACGCTTCTAGAGACTCGGCTACTTTCTCCCCTACTCCTTCTACATTAGAAAGCTCCTCGATGTCTACCTTTCTTATTTTTTCTAAACTTTCAAAATGATTTGCAATGTCTTTTGCGGTCTGTTCACCGACGTGTCTGATACCTAAAGAATAAATAAATCTGTGCAATGGCACAACTCGTGACTTTTCTATTGAAGCTAAAATATTTTCTGCTGACTTTTCTCCAAAACCATCCAACCCATCAATGTCTTCTTTTTTTAATTTAAAAATCGATGCGTAATCTGTAATAAGACCAATATCATGAAATAATTCTATAGTCTTTTCTCCAAGTTCTTCTATATTTATTCCTTTTTTAGAAACAAAATGAATCAAATTCTCTAAATGTTTAGCTGGGCAATCAATATTCTTACAATAAATCGCAACTGATTCTTGCTTACCAGAATTATCACGAGAAAGTGTAGATCCGCATTCTGGACATTTGCTTGGCATAATGAATTCTTTGGAATTCTTTTCTCTTAAACCTTTTACTACATCAAAAATCTCAGGTATCACATCTCCGGCTTTCCTTAACATAACAGTATCGCCTATTCGCACATCCAATCTTTTTATTTCATCTTCATTGTGTAGTGTGGCGCGCGATATAGTTGATCCAGCAAGTAATACCGGTGTTAGTTCTGCAACTGGAGTGATGGCACCAGTTCTACCAACTTGGCAAGTAATAGAAAGTAACTTGGTAGCCACAGTCTCTGCTGGGAATTTATAAGCGATACCACCACGTGGTGACTTAGCAGTATAACCAAGTGTATCCCAAATATTTCTCTCATTTATTTTTACAACTAAGCCATCTATGCCGTAGTTTTGTTTCTTTCTTTTCTCTACCCAGGAATGATAAAACCTCTCTACTTCTTCTAGATTTTTACAAACCTTTCTATCTTTATTTACTAAAAAATTATTTTCTTCTAGGAAATTAAGTTCTGCTTCTTGGGTAGAAAGAACATCTCCTTGGATTCCCGCCTGCGCGAGAATGACACCCAAAAAACCCTCGATATCGTAAGCATATATTTGTATATTTCTTTTTGCGACAATACGAGAATCAAGTTGCCTTAAAGTTCCTGCTGTTAAGTTGCGTGTGTTAGCATATAATGGAAGACCTTGCCTTGTGCGGTCTTTATTTATTCTTTCTAAGTCTTCCTTTTTCATCCATGCTTCACCGATTACCGTTACAGAAATTTTATCTTTTAAAGTAAGAGGTATAGACTTAACTGTTTTTAAATTCTCAGTTATATCTTCACCAACCTTTCCGTCTCCTCTTGTTGCTCCACGCACAAACTTACCATCTTTGTAAGTAAGAATAGCTTTTAAACCATCTATTTTCATCTCACATACATAGCTTGGCTTATCAAAAATATTTTCTTTTTCTAAGATTCTTATATTTCTATCTTCCCAATTTTGCAATTCTTCAAAATTAAAAACATTATCAAAACTCCACTGAGGTATGTCATGGGAAACCTTTTCGAAATGATCGATTGGTTCACCACCTATTCTATGTGTTGGTGATAGTGGATTATCTAATTCTGGATGCTTGTTTTCCAAATCTTGTAATTCATTCATCAAAGAATCATAGACTGTATCATCAATTTCTGGCGCATCTTGTACATGGTACAAAAACCTATGTTTTTCAAGGACATTTCGCAAATCTTCTATTCTTTTTTTGACTTCATTATTAACCATGACACCAAATTAATTAGTTTCTGATATGTTAATAATAGCACGTTCTATAAGTGTTTGATTTCCAGAATTACAAGAATTATAACCCCTTGAAATAATTCTTCTATAACCATTTGGTGTTTTTGTAACTGTTACACTGGCGCATCTATACTCACCACCACCCAAATCCATTCTCATATCAAAATTTGTATTCATTCCAAAATAACCGCTAGGACTCGGCTCATTTTCGCAAAAAGTGTCATCTTCGCATAAAGTAGACTCTAAACTGGAAATACTACTATCAAATACTGGAACAGAGGCACAGTAAACTGTTGTAGAAGAAAAATTTGTATTACGTGTAGTATTGATATACGTAAAAGTTGAAGTAGCATCATTGAATTCATCATAAGGAAAAATCCCACTACCAAATGCACCAACAAAATTATCATCTAATGATAAAGCACATTCCATAGCCACATCAGCGGCATAATAAGCAACAAAGCTTTCCCTGTTTAAATTAGAAAAGAATATTTCTTTTACTAAAATAGTTGATACACCTAACGAAACAGACAATATCAAAGTTGAAATCAAAATAGCAAAAGGTAATATGAAGCCATTTTTATTTTTTTTATATTTTATTTTGAAATTAAAATTCTTCATAATTATTTACTATGCAAAAAATCTACTAACTTTGCCTCTTTGACAAGACCGTTATGTCTTAGATAACTAACTGTAACAATTACTTTAATGTCATCATGATAGTCTTGTATATACGGATTAGTTGATGTGGAGAGTCTTTCTAGAAACACCTTTCTTGAAAAAGATGTTTTAGTATAGCCTAGGCCTCCGTTTGTACACATATAAACAAAATCTTCTTTTTCTGAACCATCGCCATCATCTTTGCGGTACAAGTAATCACATCCACTGTTATAATTATAAGTTACAGGATCCTCTACCGCTGTTTTACCAACAAAACCAATAAAATCATAATAGCAACCATCTGATGAGTGGCAATCATCGTTAGCATGAACACCACCGAAACCAATTTGATTTTTAAAAATTTTCCAAGCTGCCTCTTTTGGTGAAGAAGATCCTGTCATAAGAGGCAAAAGAGTTGGGTATTCTGTCTCAAAATCGACAGTCGTGCAACTAGATTCATTATAATGATTCAAACAATTTATTGTTAAACTGTCTCTTTTGTATCTAAGTAAATCAATCGCCTCCTGAGCCAAATAAATAGACGTCATATTATCTTTTGTGTCCCTAACATAACCAGATGCCGCAACAGCAACAGCAAGAGGTCCAGAAATTGCGATAATTATAATAACAGTCGCAACCATTGCTTCAACCAAAGTAAAAGCTTTAGGGTTTTTGAAATTTTTTATTTTTTGAAAAAAGATATTTAACATATTTTTAATAATCAAGTTCTCTTGGTGTAACTGTAGACTGTAACTTGAAATAAACTTTTTGAACATTAACCTTTTGTGGTTTTGTAACACCAGCAATAACTACGGTAACAATTGGTTGTTCTGGATTTGTTTCTGTAGAATTAGAAAGATTTTCTGTTGGATCAAAAGACTCTGCCCCATTTACAAAAAACTTAAGTTCTTGTATCTCTACATCATCTGATGTTATAGGTGTACTTGTTCCACTATTATCACCTTCCCATTTCATAATTTTACCATTGTTAAGATAATAAATTATTCTATCTGTTGTTGACGCACTTGATCCTACTTGTCCAATAATTAATGTATTACCTTGTCCAATAGTATTGTAGTCGCAATTTTTTCTTAATCTATAAGCATTTGTACCTCCTGGTATGTCTATATCTAGATCACCAATTAAAGTTACTTCGCTTGTATTTGTACAATGAAACTGTCTACCATATCTTATATCTCTTGTGACGGCTTCCATACTTAGATTCATACCATCTAACATGATATGCGTCTGTTGCATTTTTGTATTTATTGTTTGGGCACGTAAAAGGGCTCCAACAGCAATAACAGAAACAGCAGCAAATATACCAACCGCCACCAATAATTCCATCAAAGTAAAACCGTTTGGATTATTTTTCTTTTTTTTAGCTATATCTTTATTAAATTTTAAAAAATAAAAAAATATCATTATATTATTGGCATCCAGAATAAGATGTGGTTATCATACCGGAAGAAAATATTCTAACGGAACGTTCATGTCCTTCGGCTGGATGCTGAGGAGAAACAATTTCAAGACAAACTCCACCCATTGTCGAAGTTGCATCATTATTTATATAAAACAATGCTCTTGGATTTGGTCTTTTAAAGGAAACCGTCATTGAATTTATAATAGGAACACCTTCTGTTTCGTCGTTGTTACATATAAAAGGATATCCATTACCTACACATAATTTTGAAAAGGTATATCTTTTACGCAAAGATATACGTGATGATGTTTCGTCTAAAGGAGAAGACGAAGAATATCGACCATCTCCAACCTGAATTCCATTTACATAATTACCAACTTCAGCATAATCATTAAATATAATAGCTGTATCCTTTTTATCTAACTCAACATAAATACCGTAACCAGCAATAGCATTGTCATTCGTACTATTTCTTGAATCAACAGAGCTACCCCTTATTTGTGCCTCTCTTATAAGTAGGGCGATTTTGTGATTGAGATTAGCTAAATTAACTTTGACAACAGATTCTGGATAATCAATAAGTATAACAGTAGACATGACGCCAATTATGGCTATGCTAATCATTAATTCAAGCATAGTAAAACCACGCAGTTTTTGTTTGTTCTTTATTGTGGCCGTCATCATATATCTATATTAACATTTTTTAGTTTCTAGTTTTAAGTTTCTAGTTTTTAGTTGGGGAAATATGAGTAAATAGTTTCTAGTTTCAAGTTCCAGGTTTCAAGAAGATACACCAGGCTTAGTTTTTGGTTTCAAGTCACTAATAAATATGCTAAATTTTAAATTTAAAATTAGAAATTATTTATCTTTTTGAATTAAAAACTTAAAACTAGAAACTAGAAACTAGCAACTGGGCTATCGCCAATATATCTGTGTCTGTAAATAAAACTATAATTATGGCTATTGTTACAAAAGGAATAAATGGTATTGCTGTTTTTAAATTATATTTTTTACTTTCTAAAAGTTTTAAGATTACCCCGGTTACAGCACCTATCCAAACAGACAAGAAAAACACTGCCAATCCTTGAAAAATATCAAAAAATGCCCCAACTGCCATAAACATAAGAACATCACCAAAACCAAGCCATTTACCACGAGAAATTAACCATAGAATCAAAAATGGTAACGCAACAATAATTGGTGATATAAGTGTATAAAAAGAAGCATCGTCCAAATACCTAGAAAAGAGAACCACACAAGTTAAAGCAAAAAATCCATAGAAAAAATTAATTGGTATGATTTTGTGCTTTAAGTCATACAAAGTTATCACGCCCAAAGTAACAAAAAACAACGTGTAATAAATAAGCCAAAATAATGAATACAATTTATTTGGTTGACCAGCTAAAATAAGACCGTAAACACAAACAAATATAAGACCGTATACAACCTCTATCAAAAGATTATCTATGCCGAATTTTGCTTTACAATTTTTACATCTACCCCCAAGATGTAGATAAGACAGAACAGGAAAAAGTTCTTTCCAAGAAAGAACTTTTCCACAAGAGAGACATTTACTGCGCGCCTTAACAATTGGAGCAACATTAAGCCTTGTAACTATTACATTTACAAAACTACCGAATGCTGAACCGTAGATAAAAGATAATATATATAACACTTTACTCTAAACAAAAACTAGTTAGTTACATCGTAAACACAGGTAGTTGTAGAAGTATCAGTATCTTCAGTTGAAGCATCACAATCAGAAAGCTCATCATCCCAACCTCCAGAAAAATCATTCTTAAAAGAAGATGAGGCTACACCTGTACGGTCACCAACATCATTAGGTAATACACCAACAGGTAAAACACCAGCAGTAGAAACCACACTAGTTACCCAATTTGCAAAACCAACACCATAATTTGTAGCAACAGCCTCTACATCATCCTGGTCAGCACTTTGTACTGATGCAATATCAACACAATAAGCATTATCGCTACTTACAGTATCTCCCACCCCCATACAGTCTCTATCATCTTTTAGAGAAAGAGAGACTGCTTCCATTTTTGAACCTAAGTGAAAACCGACAGTAGTTGTAACTCCGGAGATTATTATTCCTGTATCACCATATACAACATACATATATTTATCTTTTGCTAAAGCTGTTGGTTGAGCATTTGGTGGCGTATTAGAAAGATATTTGGGTTTCATATCTTCTATACTATACGGATATTGACTATTATTATCATCTGCATATTGTTGTAACGCATTAACCATTTGTCTTATATCTGCCACCTTCTTTCCATCACGACCCTTCTTACGAGCTTGTGTAATAGGAGCAGCAATAATTGTTGATAGAAGACCGATGATTGCGATCACCAC
>JACCDG011171313.1_pt1 | contig 28966 bp, 29 predicted proteins | sample 7442471 | NCBI WGS metagenome assembly JACCDG01 (sample SAMN15323444, study PRJNA562643) | freshwater metagenome | isolation source: river surface water | place: USA:Blue River Watershed | collected 2017-08-17 | reverse complement strand
TGATAGGTCAGTTTCGCGCGTTACGGCGTTACTTTTCGGTTTGTTGTGCTTTCGGGACCCCATCGCTTTTTTCATGTATTTAAGGAGTCCTCATGGGCAATAAACTTTACGTCGGCAATCTGCCATATTCGGTTCGCGATGGCGACCTCGAGCAATCTTTCGGTGAATTCGGTTCTGTCACCAGCGCCAAAGTCATGATGGAGCGCGACACAGGCCGCTCAAAAGGTTTCGGCTTTGTCGAAATGGGCAGCGATGCCGAAGCACAAGCTGCCATCGAAGGCATGAATGGTCAATCATTGGGTGGTCGTAGCATCACTGTGAACGAAGCACGCCCCATGGAGCCACGTCCTCCACGTTCAGGTGGCGGTGGCTACGGTGGTGGCGATCGCTCAGGCGGTGGCGGCTACGGCGGTGGTGACCGTTCAGGCGGTTACGGCGGTGGCGGTCGCGGCGGTTACTAAACCCTGCAGATCTAGTGACTCAGCCTTGTGCTGTGTCAAGAAAAAAGGCCTCGGAATGTAGATTCCGAGGCCTTTTTTACATTTGAAAAAATTAAGACCAAAGGTGTCGGGGCATCGCGGGAGCTCGTTTTGCATGTAATGCATTTACGAGTAGACATCCAACAGCAAGAAAGCGCAAGGCAATCAGTCCAGTCATCCATTGCATGGGGTTTTCGCTCAGGTACACATAGGCGTTGAAATAGTCCATCACCAAAGCAGTTATGGCGATGCCTACATAGAGTAATGACACTTTTTCGAAGTGCCAATCTCTCAAATAACTGAAAAGGTAAAACGCGCTGATCACGACAACAAAGCAAGCGCGGAACACGAGGTAGTGTTCAAACGCTTGGGGGTCAAGCTTGCCTAATTCAAAGTTGCCAATGGCTAAGTGTGAGAAGAACAATAACTTGATGACTTGCGAAATCACCACAACCAACAAGAATAGATTGCGGTATTTAAACCACGTATCTGTGTTGGAAACGACAGGCACATCTTCGCCCATGAGGGCATTCAGCTCATCTTCGGTGACAAGTGGCGGGCCTGCCTGTAGATTGCGCATGGACATTCTTTCAGCTTGAATTGAGTTTCAAGTTGTAGAAAGTGTAAGTCCTGCATATGTTTCGAGCGTGCGTCTCAGCAATGAAGTTTTGTAAGGACTATGGTTATTTTTTGATAAGTAACGCGCGTCAGTGAGTGAGCTTGGCACCATTGACCCAGTTCACGCCTTGGGCTAAGGCATATCTGGCCGCCTCATCATGCGTGGCAAAGTGATCGGTGAACGACATGATGCGTGCCGTACTGGCACTGCCTTGGCCACTGGCCACAGAGACTTGGGCTGTGAAGCGGCCACAGGGCAGAGCACGCGGACTGGCAGCAATGCGGTATTTGCCATGGGTGATGGCTGGATGCTGGGTATGAATAACTGGAATCATGAAAATCTTAAAAATAGAACGACAAAGCACAGTGCGGTGTGCACGGCTTGAAATACGCGAAGAAGTGTGAATTTACTTAAAACGCCTCTTTGCTAAGAGGCTGGCACGCGCTAGGTAGAGGTAGCGTGCTAGAAGTCGACTAAAGCGATCAATTAATGTAACAGGCTTCCGTGTGTTGTGCCGCTTTTATTTGCGCCCAACCAAACCTGAGGCCAATGCTGTGCCCGCCACGATGACCACGGCGCAGCCCATCATCCAATGGGTGACGACTTCGTCGAGAAAGATCACGCCAATCAAGTTGGCAAAGACTGGAATCAAATAAGTGACGGTCATGGCGCGTGCTGGGCCAGTGCGGGTCATCAAACGGAAATAGAGCACATAGGCCAAAGCGGTGCACAACAGTCCTGAAATGCTTAAAGCACCCCAGGCATGCAGCGAAGGCAGCTCGTTCGGCCAGTTGAGCAGTGCTGGAATGGTCAGTCCAAGGCTGGCACCCCAGAGGCTGCCAGTGCTGGTGACCAGTGACGGCACGTTTTGCAAATAGCGTTTGGTATAGCTGCCGGCAAAGCCGTAGCAAAACGTGGCGACCAAGCATGCCAACACCGCCAAGCCAGAGCCCCCCGCTTTGAAGGAGATGCCGTTCGGTACATCGCTGGCGAGCAACACCACGCCTGTGAAACCCAGTGCCAAACCCAAAGTGCGTGAGGCGTTGAGCTTGTCGCCCAACCAGCCCCAAGCGATCAGTGCGCCAAACAGCGGCGTCGTGGCATTCAAGATAGAGGTCAGTCCCGTGTTGATGTGCATCAGCGCATAGGCGTAGCAGGCAAAGGGAATGCCCGCATTGAGCAAACCCGACGCCAAAGCGGGGCGCCAGTGCTGCTGCAGTATGGCTGCTTCACGTCGCCAGACTAAAACGGGGGAGAGCATGAGTGCGGCCAAGGTGACCCGAACCCACGCCGTGGGGAATGTGCCAAATTCATGGGCACCTTCTCGCATGAATAAAAACGAAGATCCCCAAAGCAGAGCCAGCAGCACAAACTCAGGCACCCATTTGCGCCAATGCAAATGGTGGTCGGTCATGCGTGTGTTGCCTCAAGTGCGAGCAAGCGTTTTTTGCGCTCCAAGCCACCTGCAAAGCCTGTGAGTGAACCGTTTGCACCCACCACGCGGTGACACGGCACGACGATGGTGTGAGGGTTTTGGCCAATCGCAGCACCCACGGCACGCACTGCCTTGGGGTTGCCAATATTTCGCGCAATGTCGCCATAAGTGCTAGTGCATCCGAAGGGGATGCGCTGCAAGGCTTGCCATACAGCGCGCTGAAACGGCGTTCCCCAGGCTGGCTGCAGTGGCAGATCGAATCTTTGGCGTTGGCCTGAAAAGTATTCACTCAGTTGCTGTGCAGCGCTTGTCAGGGTGGGGTGTGCATCCTCTGTCGTCCATTCGCTGTTGTCGGGCATGTGTTCTTGTCCGTCTACAAACCAGACGCCAGCCAAGCCTTGCGCTGTCGCAGCCAACAGCACATCGCCGAGGGGGGAGGTGGTATGGCTTTGAAAGATGCGAGGGGAGGGTTGCATGGGCATGTGATGCGGTTTTAGAGGCTGCTCTTCAGCCATCATAGTGGGCTGAAGAAAGCAGAGTTGGGCTCTCTACAATCTCACCACTATGCAAGTGAACGCCTCTATCTTCAAAGCCTACGACATCCGTGGTGTCGTTCCTTCCACCCTCAACGTCGAAGTGGCCGAAGCACTCGGTCGTGCTTTTGGCACACACGCTGCAGCTTGTGGCGAAAACACCGTGGCCGTTGGGCGCGATGGCCGCCTAAGCGGCCCTTCCTTGGTGGATGCGCTGATGCGTGGCTTGGTTGCCGCGGGTGTGCAGGTGATTGATGTGGGGGCTGTCACCACGCCGATGTTGTACTTTGCTGCCAGCACCTTGTGCAAGAGCGGTATTCAAGTCACGGGCAGCCACAACCCTAAGGATTACAACGGTTTCAAGATGGTCTTGGGCGGCCGCGCCATTTATGGTGACGAAATTCAAGGCTTGCGCGAGATCATGCAAGCTGAAAGCTGGACACTCAAAGCGGGCGGCAATATTCGCCAAGTGGATGTGACGGCTGACTATGTCGCACGCATCGTGGGCGATGTGCATCTCAGCCGTCCTATGACAGTGGTGGTCGATTGCGGCAACGGCATTGCGGGTGCCACAGCCCCCAGCATCTTCCGAGCCTTAGGCTGCGAAGTGATTGAGCTCTTCAGCGATGTGGATGGCAACTTCCCCAACCACCACCCAGACCCCAGCAAGCCCGAGAATTTGAAAGATGTCATCGTCGCTTTGAAGACTACAGGCGCTGAGTTGGGCTTGGCCTTTGATGGTGACGGCGACCGCTTAGGCATCGTCACCCAAGACGGCGAAACCATTTACCCCGATCGCCAAATGACACTGTTTGCACAGGACGTGCTCTCACGCGTGCCCGGCGGCGCGATTGTGTTTGATGTGAAGTGCTCGCAGCGTTTGGCGCCCGCCATTCGCGCCGCTGGCGGCCAAGCCTTGATGTTCAAAACAGGCCACTCGCTCATCAAAGCCAAGATGAAAGAGGTTGATTCGCCTTTGGGTGGCGAGATGAGCGGTCACATCTTTTTCAAAGAGCGCTGGTATGGTTTTGACGATGGCACCTATGCGGGTTGCCGTTTGCTTGAAATTGTCAGCCGTAGCCCCGATGCCAATGCGGTGTTGAACGCCTTGCCCACCAGCTACTCCACGCCTGAGTTGAACGTGGCTTGTGCCGAAGGCGAGCCACACCGTTTGAGTGCTGAGTTGCAGCAGTTGGTGTCTTCTGGTGATTTGCCTTCACCCGAATTTAAACCAGAGGCGTGTGTGATTGATGGCTTGCGCATCGACTGGGCCGATGGCTTTGGTTTGATTCGCGCGTCTAACACCACGCCTGTGCTGGTGCTGCGTTTTGAGGGGCAGACCCAAGCCGCACTGGACCGCATTGAGCACGACATGTTGTCGCTGCTGCGTCGCGTCAAACCCGATGCGAAGTTTCAAGAGGCTGCGCATTGAGCTTGACTGCCTTGCATGACCGACAAGCACCCTTGAAGGTGCTCATCGTCAAGCTCTCGTCACTCGGCGACGTGGTACACGCCATGCCTGCGGTGATGGACATCCAGGCGGCGTTTCCCCATGCTCAGATCGACTGGGTGGTGGAGCGTGGCTTTGCCCCGCTGGCTGCGCGATGCGCTGCGGTGCATCGCGTCATTCCGTGTGAGATACGTCGCTGGCGCAAAGCGTTTTTTAAAGCAGACACGCGCGCCAAAACACGCACCGAATGGCAAGCCTTCAAAGCTGATTTGCAGCAAGAGGCCTACGACGTGATCCTCGATTTACAGGGCCTGACCAAGTCAGCCGTGGTGGCATGGCTGGCGCGCAAAGCCAAAGGTGGCAAACGCTATGCCCTGGCCAACCGCACCGATGGTTCGGGCTACGAGCGCCCTACACGGTGGGTGGCCGATGTGGCCGTGCCCATTACGCCGCACATCCACGCAGTCGAGCGTGGCCGCGTGTTGTGCGCCAAAGCATTGGGCTACGACGTACCAACGCAAATGAACTATGGCTTGGGACAAGCTGCTGTGCAGCGCAAGCCTTTGGTGGCCTTGGTGCATGGCACCTCGCGTGCTGACAAAGAATGGCCTTTGTCACATTGGCATGAGTTGGGTTTGCGTTTGAAGCATCAAGGCTTCGATGTGGCACTGCCCCACGGCAATGACGCTGAACGCTTGCGCAGTGAAGCATTGGCCGACATGCTGCCAGGTGCGGTGGTGTGGCCTCGCTTATCGCTGGACCAACTCACCACCGAGATGGCCCAATGCACGGGCGTGATTGGGGTGGACAGTGGCTTGAGTCACATCGCTGTGGCGCTGGATTTGCCCCATGTTCAGATTTACAACTTCGACACCGCATGGCGCACTGGCCCTGAAGGCTTGACGCGTCAGCGCAGCGTGGTCGATTGCCCCACGCCTAGCGTCGATGCTGTGTGGGATGCCTGGCAAACTTGCTTGCACGCACAAGGTGCTGCGTCATGACTGCTGTGACACGCGCAGCGCTGTCGGTGTACAGCTTGGCGATGTGGGCTTTGCAACCGTTTCTGCGTCGCAAGCTGCAGCGTCGTGGCCGCGAGGAGGTGGGCTACTTGCACGCTGTCGAAGAGCGCTTTGGTCATTACACGCAGCCAGCGGGCGAAGGTGGCTATGTGTGGGTGCATGCAGTGTCTTTAGGCGAAACACGTGCGGCAGCCGTGTTGCTGCAAGCGCTGCGTGCAGCACAACCTGGCATTCGCATCTTGCTCACACATGGCACAGCTACTGGACGTGCACAAGGCGTGAGTTTGTTGCAAGAAGGCGATGTGCAAGTGTGGCAACCGTGGGATACGCCCGCTGCTGTGCAACGGTTTTTGCGATATTTCAAGCCGTGCGTGGGCATCATCTTAGAAACCGAGTTGTGGCCCAACTGGGTGGCACAGTGCAACAAGGCTGAAGTGCCGTTGGCATTGGTGAATGCACGCATGAGTGCAAAGAGCATGCATCAAGCACAACGTTTGGCGTGGCTGTCGCGGCCTGCTTACCAAGGCTTGTCAGCCGTGCTGGCACAAACACAGGCGGATGCTGAGCGCTTACAAGCATTGGGGGCCAAGGTCGATGCTGTGCTGGGTAATTTGAAATTCGATGCCAAGCCCGATGCCACACAGTTGGCAATGGCTTTGGTGCGGAAGCAAAAGCTCAAACGGCCTGTGGTGCTGTTCACCAGCTCACGCGAAGGTGAAGAGATCATGTGGCTCGACACCCTGCAAGCCCTGAAAGATGCGCCACGCGACCACCAAGAGCATATCCATGCCGTGCATTGGTTGGTCGTGCCGCGTCACCCCCAACGCTTTGATGAAGTTGCTGGTTTGATTGAGCAACGCGGCTGGACAGTGTCGCGTCGCAGTCAATGGCGAGATGGGCCAGATGCTGACCAGCTAGACCATGCCGATAGCATTTGGTTGGGTGATTCGCTGGGCGAGATGGCTTTGTATTACGGCCTGTCTGACGCGGCGTTGTTAGGTGGCAGCTTTGCACCTTTTGGGGGGCAAAATCTGATCGAGTCCACCGCTTGTGGCTGCCCCATCGTCATGGGGCCTCACACATTTAATTTTGCTGAAGCTGCGCAACTTGCCGAAGAGGCAGGCGCAGCTTTGCGCGTGCAAGACATGGCACAAGCCGTGACGACGGCTTTGCAATTGGTCAGATCTGGGCCAGATGAGAATGCACACGTACAAGCGTGCATTGCGTTTTCACAAGCGCATCGAGGCGCAGCTCAACGCACGGCTCAAACTTTGCAGCCTTACTTGAAACCCAATTAAGGTGCAAGCAAGTCGTTGATGGGCTTGAGGTCTTCAGGCGTCAACGTGCCAGCGGCTTGACGTAGCTTGAGGTTTGCCACCAATACGTCGTAACGTGCCTTGGCCAAGTCACGTTTGGTTTGGTAGAGCTGGCTTTGCGAGTTCAGCACATCGATGTTGATGTTCACGCCCACCGAATAACCCAGCTTGTTGGCGTCCAAGGCACTTTGGCTAGACGCCTCGGCGGCTTCGTAGGCTTTGACTTGGCTCAGACCTGCAACCAAACCCAAGTAAGCGCTGCGCGTGGCCTGTGCCGTGGTACGTTTGGCACCTTCGTAGTCTGCACGGGCTTTGTCTTCAAGCGCGTAGGCTTCCTTGACTTTGTATACGCCGCTAAAGCCAGTGAACAAGGGGACGTTGAGCACTACACCAACCGTGGGGGACCATGTGGTGTAAGGGGTGGTTAGGCTGTTTGTGACGGTGTTGTACGTGCCATTTAAGTTTTCGGTGCGCCCATATGTCATTTGCGCATCCAAGGTGGGCTTGTGCACGGCCGTGGCTTTGTTGACTTCATAAGACGCTATTTCAACGCCAAACTGAGCTTGTCTGACCGCAGGGCTGTTGGTCTGGGCTTTGTCAACCCAAGCGTTCATGTCTTCTTGTGGTGACGTGATCAAACCCGCCGTGCTATTGAGTCGCTTGGGTTTTGCATTGTCTAAGCCAGTGACCAAATTCAGGGCCAAGCGCTTGATGCGCAAATCGTTGTCAGCCGCAATTTCTTGAGCAGTGGCCAAGTCGAAGCGGGCTTGGGCATCACGCACGCCCGTGATGGTGGCGGTGCCTACTTCAAAGTTGCGTTTGGCAGAGGCCAGTTGCTCTTGCACAGCCGCTTTTTGGGTTTGCAACAACGTTAAGTTGTCTTCGCTCACCAGCACATCGAAGTAGGCCTGCGAGACACGCACCAGCAAGTCTTGTTCAGTCGCCTCATATTGCGCAGTGGCTTGTTGAAGCTGGTAGCCACCTTGACGGTAGGCCGCCCAAGCGGCTGGACGATAGATAGGTTGCGTTAGCGTGGCTGCAGTCGTTTTTACATCCAGTTCATTGATACCGCTGCGTACTTGTCCTTCACGTTGTATTTGGAAATCGGTTTTTGTGCGGCTGACTGAGGCAGAAATGTTCGGCAAGATACCGCCCAGTGCCTGGTTGGCTTTGGCCAAATTGGCTTCATACAAAGATTTGGCCGAAATAAAACCAGCGTCATACCCACGTGCCGCTTCGTACATCTCCACCAAGCTTTGGGCTTGAGCGGTTGACGCAAATACCAACATCACCGCAGTGGTGAGGGGAAGGGTACGAAACACAGTGCGAGTGAGCGACATTCAGTTCTTTCAAAAATCAATATTGAGGCACAGTGGTGTCTATTTGCGATGACCATGCGTTGATCCCACCCGCGATGTTGGCCACATGGCTAAAGCCTTGTTGCACCAAAAATGCAGCCACTTGCATGCTGCGGCCACCGTGGTGGCACAACACCGCAATCGGTTGATCGCGGTTGAGTTCAGACAAACGCGGTGGAATCAGGTGCATGGGAATCTTCACCAGTTCAAAGCCTTGCGCTGTGACGCAAGCGGTTTGCACTTCCCAGGCTTCACGCACATCCAGCACCACGGTGGTGCCGTTGGTTGCTTGTGAGGCGATCCAGTCTTGCAGCTGAGCGGGTTGAACTTGGTCAATCATGCCGTGCTTTTAGAACTTGAAGCGTGCTGGCTCTGTAAAGCCTTGCAAGCGTGGTGCGGTGTGGTCCCACAAGGCTTTGCTGTTCCATGCGGCGTCAGCGGTGCGTGTGTAGAGGGTGGCCGCCATGACGTGGTCTGTGCCGACGATGGCCAAGAGGTGCCCCCCCACTTTGAGCTGTTGCAACAAGGCTTGTGGTACTTCGGCGACAGAGCCGCCGAGCACGATGGCGTCAAACGGGGCATCGCCCGAAGCGCCAGTGCTGCCGTCGGCCACGCGGACATCCACGTTGGTGACGCCAGCGCGTTGCAGGTTTTGGCGGGCATTGTTGGCCAATTCAGGGTTGATTTCCAAGCTCACCACGCGTTGGGCGCGGCCTGCCAACAAGGCGGTCATGTAGCCGCTGCCCGTGCCGATTTCTAGAACTTTTTCTGCGCCTGTGAGGTGCAAGTCGTGCATCAAACGCGCAGCCACACGGGGAGGGGCCATGGATTCGCCATGACCCAAAGGGATGTCGGTGTCGGTGTAGGCCATGGCTTGGTAGGCTTGTGGCACGAACAGTTCGCGCTGCACGTTGGACAACACAGTGAGCACTTGGGGGTCGAGCACCTGCCAAGGGCGGATTTGTTGTTCGACCATGTTGAAGCGGGCTTGTTGGGTATTCATCTCAAAACTCCGAAATCGTTCAGTTAAAGCTGGGCAAAATTTTAACGGGCGGGGCTGTCAAAGCCTGACGACCATTTGCGTTTCATCCATTCGGCCAAATCGTCCAAATAGCAGTACACCACGGGCACGACCACCAAAGTCAGCAGGGACGAGGTAATCACCCCGCCAATCACCGCTTGGCCCATAGGGGCGCGCTGTTCCGAGCCTTCAGACAGGGCGAATGCCAAGGGCACCATGCCAAAAATCATGGCCAAGGTGGTCATCAAAATGGGGCGCAAACGCACTTCAGCGGCCAGCAGCAGGGCGTCGTGGCGGTTCAAGCCGGGTTTCACGGTGCCATCGGGCTGTTCTTGGGGCTCACGCGAACGGATGGCAAAGTCGACCAACAAAATGGCGTTTTTGGTGACCAAGCCCATCAGCATGATGACGCCAATGATGGAGAACATCGACAAGCTAGAGCCAAACATCAATAAGGCCAGTACCACGCCAATGAGGGTGAGGGGCAGGGCGGTCATCAAGGCCATGGGCTGCAAGAAGCTCTTGAATTGACTGGCCAGAATCATGTAAATGAACACGATGGCCAACACCAAGGCTGAGATGGCGTAACCAAAGGACTCGGCCATGTTTTTGGTGGAGCCGCCAAATTGGTAGCGGTAGCCTGGTGGAAGCTGCATGCCGTCCATGATTTTGCGGATGTCGCCCGACACTTCGCCGGCGGAGCGGTTGTACACGTTGGCGTTGATGGCCACTTCGCGCATCAGGTCGCGGCGGTTGATTTGGTTGGGTCCTGTGCCTTCTTCTACGCGGGCTACTTGGTTCAGGCGTGCAATGCGTGGGCTTCCGTCGGCGTTGGTGCCAATGGTGAAGGGCAGACGCTCAAGATCTTTCATGGCGTTACGTGCGTTGGGGGCTAAGCGTACATTGACGTCATAGGTTTGGTCATCGCCAGCACGCCAGTTGGTGACGGTGGAGCCCGCGACCAAGATGCGCAGCTGGTTACCCACGCTGCCCAAAGACAGCCCCAGGTCGTTGGCTGCTTCTCGCTCTACCATGACTTCCACCGTGGGCTTGTTGGGTTTGACGCTGGAGTCCAGGTCGACCAAGCCCGGTACGTTGCGGATTTTGTCCATCACTTGGGTGGTTAAGCGTTCGAGTTCACGCAAGTCACTGCCTTGCAAAGAGAACTCCACTTGCTTGTTGCCACCCACGGCATCGAGTAAGCCCGCATGTGTCACGGTGATGCCTGGTACCTGACGCAAGCGCTCGCGCAGGATGGCTGACATTTGGTCCACATTGCGTTTGCGGTCTTTGCGGTCGACCAAGCGCACATAGATGCTTGCGTAAATCTTGCCGTTGGCTGCGCCTGTGTTGATGGTGGAGAGCGTGTAGCGAACTTCTGGGAATTCGCGAATGATGGCTTCGACTTGTTTGGCTTTGGTTTCTGTCACTTCCAGCGAAGAGCCCACGGGTGTGTAAAAGCTGACACTGGTTTCTGAGAAATCTGCTTTAGGCACAAACTCGGTGCCCAGCAGAGGGACCATGAAAATGCTCAACGCAAATGTGCCCGCTGCCAAACCAACAGTTGCGCGTTTGTGAATGAGCGACCATTTCAAAATGCGTTGGTACAGCGCAATGAGTTTGTCCGTGGTGGTTTCAAACCATGCGGTCACTGGACCGATGGTTCGATCATAAAAGCTGTTGCTGCGTCCGTGTTCGCCATGTGCATGAATGGTCGGGTCGTGCCAAATGGATGACAACATGGGGTCGAGCGTGAAGCTCACAAACATGGAAATGAGGACGGCAGCCACGATGGTGATGCCGAACTCATGGAAGAACTTGCCAATGATGCCGCCCATGAAGCCGATGGGCAAAAACACGGCCACGATCGAGAGCGTGGTGGCCAATACGGCTAAACCAATTTCTTGGGTGCCATCCATCGCCGCGTCGTAGGGCGTTTTACCCATTTGCACATGGCGCACGATGTTCTCGCGCACCACGATGGCGTCGTCGATCAACAAACCCACGCACAGCGACAAAGCCATGAGCGTGATCATGTTGATGGTGAACCCAAAGATGTACATGAACAAGAACGTGCCGATGATGGCAATCGGCAGCGTGAGTCCTGTGATGACGGTGGAGCGCCAAGAGTTCAAAAACAAGAACACGATCAGCACCGTCAGCAATGCACCTTCAATGAGGGTTTGACGCACGTTGGCCACGCCTACGCGAATGGGGCGTGAGCCGTCTTGTACTTGCTCTAAGCGGATGCCTGGTGGCAACTGGGCCTTCATCTCAGCCACGGTTTTGTTGAGGCCATCAATCACATCGATAGTGTTTTCGTCTTGGGCTTTTTGCACGGTCATCAGCAGCGTGCGTTGGCCGTTGTACAGCGCCAAACTCTCCACCTCTTGTGCGCCGTCGTTCACGGTGGCCACTTGGTTGAGTCGAATGGGCGTGGTGTTTTTGCGCGCCACGATGATTTGACCAAAGTCCTCGGGGCGCAGCATACGGCCTTGGATTTGAATCACGCGGTCTTGCTGCAACGAGCGCAGGCTACCCACAGGCAAATCTTGAGTTTCTGTTTTGACCGCGTTCACCACTTGGTCGGCGCTGATGCCCAGCGACTCCATGGCTTGCGGGTTCAAATACAGATTGATTTCGCGTTTGGTGCCGCCCACCAGTGACACCGAGCCCACACCGCGCACGTTCTCAAGGCGCTTCTTTAAAACTTGGTCCGACCAATTGGTCAGCTCCACGGCGGAAAGTGGTTTGCCACCTTGTGTTGTTTCAGGAATCACGGCCAGTGACCAGATGGCGCGGCTGGAGGGGTCAAAGCGCAACACCTTAGGTTCTTTGACTTCGGTGCGCAGCGTCGGGCGCAGGGCCGCTACTTTTTCACGCACATCGTCAGCACCTTTGCGGCCATCGATGTGGAGTTGAAACTCAATCACCACCACCGACATGCCTTCGTAACTGCGCGAGGTCAGTGCGCTGATGCCTGCAATCGAGTTGACGCCTTCTTCAATCTTCTTGCTGACTTCGCTCTCCACGATCTCAGGGGATGCACCTGGGTATTCGGTGGTGATGACCACCACAGGGAAGTCAATGTTGGGGAATTGGTCAATCTTCAGACGTTGGTACGAGAACAAGCCCAGCACCACAAAGGCGAGCATCACCATGGTGGCAAAGACTGGATTTTTTAAACTGACTTTGGTGAACCACATGCTGTGTCAGTTGCCTTACTGGGGTGTGCTGGCACTGGCCAGCGGCTCACGGGGCGCTGATGCGTTGGCGTCGGGGGCGTTTGCAGCTGCCACGGTGTACTTGACCGCCATGCCTTCACGCAATGCACCCACATGACTTCTGAGCACAGTGCTGCCTTCGGTCAAGCCAGTCACGCCCACCATGCTTTCAGACTCGGGTTGCGCCAAGTCCATGCCACGTATGCCGAGGGTGACGGTTTTGTGAACCACTTGCAGCTGGTTGCCCACTTGCTCGACGACTTGCACATAGGGCTGCGCACGGTCGGTGCGCACAGCGGACAACGGCACCGCGATCACTTGGCTCTTGCCCATGCCCAAAATACCTTTGGCAAACAAGCCGTGGCGCAAGCCTTCGGCTTTGTCGAGCGCCAAATAAATCAGGACGCTACGGCTTCCAGTTTGTGCGCTGGGACTGATGCGTTTGACTTTGGCTGCGATGGTGTCTTTGCGGTCTTCCACTTGCAACGAAGCGACTTGGCCCACGCGCACATCCATTGATTCGCTGGGGCTCAAAGGCACTTCCAGTTCGAGTTGACTGAGGTCGACCAACTCCATCACTTTGGCGTCTATGCCCACACGTTCGCCCACTTGAGCCGCGCGCCCTGACACGATGCCCGCAAACGGTGCGCGCAAGGTGGCGTCATCCAAAGCCTTGCGGGCCACATCCGCACCTGCGATGGCGGCTTTGTGACTGGCGACAGCGCCTTGGTAAGACGCCACAGAGTTGTCCATGGCTGCTTTAGAAATGAAGCCTTGTTCAACGAGTGCTTTGTTGTTGTCCCACGCACGCTGGGCAATCTCCATTTGCGCTTTCGCGGCTGTGGCCGATTCGGCGGCTTGTAGCCAGCGGCGTTGGTATTCGGTGGGGTCGATGCGGGCGAGCACATCGCCAGCTTTGACAGCATCACCTTCGCGCGCTACCACCTCTTTGAGTTCTCCCGCCACGCGGGCTTTGATGACGGCATAGTTGACGGCCTTGACGGTGCCTGAGATGGCCAAGCCTTGGGTGATGTCTCGCAGCTCGGCTTTGAGCACGTCTGCGCTGGCCAACTCAATTTGCGTCACGGTTGCAGCTGTGGCGGAGGCGGCAGCTTGCTGTGCGCGTTTGTTGCTCATGGCGCGCCAAATGCCTGCCACGAGGGCTAACACAATGACGCCAATGACGATCCAACGGGGGGCGATTTTTTTCATTTGAATGGGTTTTATTTTGCGGTCATGCCGTGCAGCAGCACATCGACTTGCATGTGAATGAATTGCTCGGGGTCCACAATCTTGGCGGACGCCGCGCATGCCCCCATGGAATGTTTCCACATCATCAAAAAGATCATGGGGGCCACAATGATGTGAACGGCTTGGTCTAAGTCCATCTCACGAAACTCTTTGCTTTGGATGCCGCGCTCCAAGATACGGCGAATCATGGCGTTACCTGGCTGAATGACTTCTTCTTGGTAAAACTTTGCGATTTCGGGAAAGTTTTGCGCTTCGCTCATGACCAGTTTGGTGATGCCGCTGGCGCGTGTTTTGCCAATGCGTTCCCACCAAGAGACCAAGGCATAGCGCAGCATCTCGGCGCTGGGGCCTTCAAATTTGACGAATTCTTCCTGCCAAGTTGGAAATTTGTTGGCAATGTTTTCGCGCACCACGGCTTTGAATAAGTCTTCTTTGCTTTGGAAATACAAAAACAAAGTGCCTTTGGATACGCCAGCGCGAGCAGCTACTTCCTCGGCGCGGGTGGCCGAGAAACCTTTTTCTACAAATAAATCCAAAGCGGCTTCCAGCAATTCGCCAGGGCGTGCTTCTTTGCGACGCTCACGTTTTGGCGTTTGTTCGGTTTGGCTGATGGACGTGTCAGAGGTCATAAACTGCTAATGACTGATGGGTTATTAATGTAACAGCTTAATTCTTTTGATGCACTTAAGTCACTAAAAGCCCCAGCCACTCACGGATGACCCAGCCGCTGTCACGCAGGCCTTTGCCGCTGGGGAGCCACTGCAGCCATAACGAGGAGTCACTTTGGATGTAACCCATAGGTGCTGGCGTGACCAGTAACCCTGCCGCTTCGAACTGACGCACGCTGCGCGGCATGTGCCATGCGTGCGTGACCAAGGCGATGTGGGTGATGTGATCGCTTTTGACAAGTGCAGCGGTGAGCAATGCGTTTTCACGTGTGTCGCGCGATTGGCTTTCTTGCCATCGCAAGGTGGGCAAGCCAAGCCGCATGAGGGCAATGTTGGCCGTTTGCGCTTCTGAGATTTGCCCATGGGCGGCTGCCCAGCCTATGCCACCCGAGTAAGCCATAGGCAACTGAGTGGTACGTGAGAGGTGCACGCCATAGAGCAAACGTGACATGGCATCGGGCGACAAGGTCGGGCCTGAGTATTCGACGGCTTCGTTCTCAATACCCCCGCCCAGGACCACAATGGCTTGGACGTTTTGTCGCTTGAGTTCGTCAGGGCTGATGGGACTGACTTGCGGTAGCAGGTGCAAGGACAACCAAACGGCGACAGCTTGGCAGCTCAACAGCCACAACAGCAGGGTGGCAATACCAGCCAGCGCAATAGACACGCGCGCCTGCATGCGGTCGCTGCAACGCCATGCCCAGAGCAGGCATGCGAAGATGGCCAGCAAGCCACTACAGGCAGGTAAGACCAAGGCGGTGAGGATGGGTTTGAGGGCGAGCAGTGTGTCCATGATTTCCTTTGGGCCTACCCGTGTTGCGGGTATCTGAGCTTGGGCGCACGCAATCATAGAATCAAGCGCTATGACGTCTCTTTCTGCGCCCACACCTTCATCCAAGGTAATTACCTTGGGTGGCGGGTGCTTTTGGTGCACTGAGGCGGTGTTTGTGCGCGTGAAGGGGGTGTTGGATGTGGAGTCAGGGTATTGCAATGGCCACACATTGAAGCCGACCTATGCGCAAGTGTGTGAGGGCGATACGGGCCACAACGAGGTGGTGCGTTTGACGTATGACCCTGAGGTCATCAGCCTGCGCGAGCTATTACAAATCTTCTTTGTCATGCATGACCCCACGACCTTGAACCGTCAAGGCAATGATGCAGGCACGCAATACCGCAGTGGTATTTATTTGAGTGACGAAGCCGACCGATCAGTGGCGCAGCACGTGTTGGACGAAGTCAATGCAGCTTTGTCAGGCCGTGTGGTCACTGAATTGCAAACCCTGCATCACTATTCGGCAGCAGAGGACTATCACCAAGACTATTTCGCAAACAACCCACATCAAGGTTATTGCGCCTTTGTGGTGGCACCCAAAGTGCAGAAGTTTTTGCAGACCTTTGCGGACAAGGTACGCCATGACTGATTTGCGGCGCGACATGCCGATGGCATTGAGCCTGAGCAGCTGTCGGCGAATGCTGTCGATGTTGCTGACGGCTTTGCTTTTGGTTCAAACGGTGGGCGTGCTGCATCGCGTGGCGCATGCACAGCAAAGCGTGGGCGTGGTTTCCGATGCGGCACCAGTTGCGGTGAAAGGTGATCTCAATTTGTTTGCGGCCATCTGGGGCGATCACAGCAATTCTGCTGAGTGCCAACTGTTTGACCAAACTTGCCCCGATATGCTGCATGCGCCTGCATGGAACTTATCTGCTGCATCGGTCAATCCGATGTGGACAACTTCGTTATTGTTAGAACGGTTTGCACTGTTCGAACGCTTTTATGCGGCCCGAGGGCCACCTGCTGATTTGCTTTGATCACCTCGACAGCACACCTAGCGTCACGCGGGTGTGTTGATTCATTGCAAAACAGATGGGGCGATGCACATGCCCCGCAGGAATACCACATGACATATATTTTTCAACGCAGCGCCGCATCAGCTGCCGCTTATTCATTTTTTTCGCTATCAATCGGCAATGTATGTGCGCAGACGGTGCACACGGATGAAGTTCATCGCTTGGACGAAGTCACCATTACCGCTCGCAACTTAGAGAGTGGCGGTGTATTGGTTCCTGCGCAGCACCTATCGGGTGCAGCACTCGCTCAGCGCCAAGGCAGCACCTTGGGCGAAACACTGGATAACTTGCCTGGCATTGCCAACAGCTCATTCGGCCCCAACGTGGGTCGTCCCATCATTCGTGGCATGGAAGGCGACCGCATTCGCATCTTGCAAAACAGTGGCGCCAACATGGACGTGTCTAGTCTTAGCAACGACCATGCTGTCCCGATAGACCCACTCACCACCGAGCGCATTGAAGTGCTGCGCGGTCCCGCGACGTTGCTTTACGGCGGTAGCGCGATGGGCGGTGTGGTGAATGTGATGGATAACCGCATTGCGCGTGAGCGCACGTTTGACGCCAAAGGCGGCGTGATGGGTAAAGCCGAAGTGCGTGCCGGTGGTGCAGCAGACGAACGCAGCACAGGGGCGTTGGTGGAAGTAGGCAATGACAAAGTCGTGTTGCACGTCGATGCATTTGACCGCAGCACCAAAAACTTGCGTGTACCCAAAGACATGACGTGCGGTGATGGAGGTCCCTCGAACGGTCGCCGCGTCTGCAACTCAGCCAGCAACAGCAATGGCGGCGCGGTGGGCAGCACACTGTTGTTTGACCGTGGTTATTTGGGTTTGTCGACCAGCGAATACCGCAGCACCTACGGCACGGTGGCCGAACCCGATGTCAGCATTGGCATGGTGCGCCGTCACCATGTGTTGGAAGGTTTGTTGCGTGAGGTGGGGGCGTTTGAAGACATTAAGTTCCAGCTCGGTAATACCCACTACACACATCGCGAGTTCAAAGATCAAAGTCCAGAATCCACGTTTGAAAACAAAGGCCATGATTTCCGCTTGGAGGGGCGTCAGCATGCCATGCGCTTGAGCAATGGCATGCAACTCAGTGGGACGGTGGGTATTCAGCATGAGTTCAATCGCTTGCAAGCCAAAGCTGAGGACGGGTCAAACACACTTTTGCCACCCACGCGCACACGCAGCACGGGCGTGTTCACCTATCAAGCTTTGAAAACTTCATGGGGGCAGCTCAGCGCGGGCGCTCGCGCTGAAGATGTGGAGGTGATGTCGCTTGAAGATCACCAAGGTAATTTGGCGCAAAGCAAGAAATTCAAGCCCCTCAATTTTGCGGTAGGGGCGATGCGTAACTTGCGTGAGGGCGAAGCACAAAATGGTTGGCAGATGACGACCAACTTCAGCGCGAGCCAACGTGCGCCAAAAGACTATGAGTTGTTTGCGCATGGTGAACATGCGGCAACAGGTACCTACGAAATCGGTCAATCAACCAATCGGCTAGAAAAAGGCACCCAACTGGATATTGGCGGTGAGTGGAAGCAAGGGCCACACAAGTTTGGGATCACGGGATTTGTTTCAGAGTTTTCCAATTTCATTGCATTACAAGCAATGAATACGTCTGCGAATCCACCCCAGTACACCTTTGCAGGTGTTCAGGCTCGTTTCTATGGCATTGAGTCAAGCAGTCAGCTGCGTATGGTTGGCGGACAGTCGGCTCTGCTGTCGCCCAACGCAAGTCACGGCGCAATGGATCTTGAATTGCGGGCTGATGTGGTGCGTGCCAAAGACCTGACGCACAACAGTTATTTACCGCGCATTGCCCCGATGCGGGTTGGTGCTGATGCCGTGTGGTCTCGTGATGCGTGGGGCGCGCGCTTTGGGTTCATGCATGCAGCGGCACAGAACCGTGTACCTGAAAGCGGTGTCACGACTGCGGGTCATACGTTATGGCATGCGGCTGTCAATTACCACGCCCACACGTATGGGCCCACACATTGGGTGCTGTTTGCCAAGCTCGACAACATCACCAACAAGTTAGCCTATGCATCTACTTCGGTGTTGACGCAGACCCTGGGAACCAATGCACCGCCTATCGCAGGGCGCAGCTTGAAAGTGGGCGCCCAAGTGAGTTTTTAAGGTGCCAAGCGTTCGCGCAGCCAGGCACCTTCGTTCGATTGACGGTAGCGCAAGCGGTCATGCAAGCGGCTTTTGCGGCCTTGCCAAAACTCCCACTGCTGGGGCACCAAGCGGTAGCCGCCCCAGTGCGGAGGGCGAGGGGGCTGCAGCAAAAACTGCGCACCGTATTTGGCCGCATTCGCCACCAAGGTACCGCGTCCCTCAATCACTTCGCTTTGCGGACTTGCCCATGCGCCGATGCGCGAATCGAGAGGTCGGCTGTTGAAGTAATCGTCGCTCTCCGCATCGCTGACTTTTTCCACGCGGCCTTCGATGCGCACCACACGTTCTAGCTCGACCCAGTGGAATTGCAAGGCCGCAAATGGGTTGCCTGCCAATTGTTGGCCTTTGCGGCTGTTGTAGTTGGTGAACCAGACAATGCCACGCTCGTCATAGCCCTTGATAAGCACCACGCGCGTGCTGGGGCGCAGGTCGCTACCTACGGTGGCCAAGGTCATGGCGTTGGGCTCGGGTACTTCGCTGGCGATGGCTTCTTTGAGCCATTGGTCAAACTGTTGCATGGGATCTGCACAAGAGGCGGATTCGTTCAGCTCAGCACGTTCGTAGCTTTTGCGAAGGTTGGAAATTTCATTCATAAGTAATTCCGCCCGTTAGGTGTTTCATTTTGAGAAAAAGTGACGTGTGCATATTTCTTTTGAGGGTAAACCTGACGCGAGGGGCGTTTGCACCAATCGTAAGCTGTTCTCATTGTTATTTTCATCCAACGGAGACATCGATGAGTGTTGACTTCTCAATCAACGGCAAAGCCGCCAAGGCCAACGCCGAAACAGATACCCCATTGTTATGGGTGATTCGTGATGAACTTGGCTTGACAGGTACCAAGTTTGGTTGCGGTGCGGCGCTGTGTGGTGCTTGTACGGTGCACGTGGATGGTCAACCGACCCGTTCTTGTCAAACCCCACTCGCCAGCGTGGCTGGTAAAAAAGTTGCCACGGTTGAAAGTCTCTCCAAAGACAACAGCCACCCATTGCAAGTGGCGTGGATCAAACATGACGTCCCACAGTGTGGTTATTGCCAATCGGGTCAGTTGATGAGCGCGGCGGCGTTGCTCGCCAAAAACAAGAACCCCAGCGATGCTGAGATCGACCAAGCCATGAGCGCCAATTTGTGCCGCTGTGGCACTTATGTCCGTGTGCGTGCCGCCATCAAAGATGCCGCAGCCATGATGCGTAAAGCTTGATGAGGAGAATGAACATGAGCCAAATGACTACTTCTCGTCGTTCCTTTTTGCAAACATCCGCTGCCATTTCTGGCGGGCTGGTGCTGGGCTTTAATGTGCCTGGGACTCACGGACAGGCAATGGCCGCAGGTATTTCACATGAGGTCAATGCATGGGTTCATATCGCCGCGGATAACACCATCACACTGCTCTCACATTTCTCTGAAATGGGTCAAGGCGTACATACCTCGATGCCTATGTTGATTGCCGAAGAACTCCATGTGGATTTGAAGCAAATCAAAGTAGCCAATGCGCCGCCGAAAGCGGTTTACGTCAACTCTTTGCTTGGCGCTCAGATCACTGGCGGTTCATGCTCGGTGCGTGACGCTTGGACGAAGTTGCGCATTGCTGGTGCGCAAGTGCGAGAAATGCTCATCACGGCTGCTGCCGCACGTTGGGCTGTGGACCGCGACTTGATCAAGGCTGATAAGGGCATGATTTATGGTCCCAAGGGCTTGAAGGCAACGTATGGTGAGCTGGCAGAGGCTGCAACTCGCATGCCTGTGCCAGAAAAACCAAAGCTCAAAGATCCCAAGGATTTCAAAGTCGTGGGTACGCGTACCAAACGCACCGACACACCAGCCAAAGTCAATGGCTCAGCGCAGTTTGGTATCGACGTGACCTTGCCAGGCATGGTTTACGCGTCCTTGGCGCAATTCCCCGTGATTGGTGGCAAGGTCAAGAGTTTTGATGGTGCTAAAGCCAAAGCTTCTGCGGGCGTGATTGACGTGGTGCAAATCAACGACGGTGTGGCCGTGGTGGCTAACAGTTGGTGGCAAGCCAAGAAAGCCCGTGACTTGCTGAGCATTCAGTGGGATGAGGGCGAAGGCGCCGCCTTGAGCGATGCAAGCATCATTGATGGCACACGCCAAGCCTTGAAAACAGGCAAGGTATTGGAAATCACCAAGCCGCAAGGTGATGTGAATGCTGCACTCAAGGGCGCAGCTAAGGTGGTGGAAGCTGAATACGTCATCCCCATGCAAGCGCATGCCCCACTGGAGCCTATGAATTTCACGGCCCATGTGCAAGGCAACAAAGCGTTGCTGATTGGGCCGACCCAGTTCCAACAAGGCGCGCAAGGTGCTGTGGCTGGTGCCTTAGGTTTGAAACCAGAGGATGTCACACTGCAAACCACCTTCTTGGGTGGTGGCTTTGGCCGACGCTTAGAGCTGGACTTCATCGTGCAAGCCGCACAAATTTCAAAGGCCGTGAACAAGCCTGTGAAGTTGTTGTGGACGCGCGAAGACGACATGACACACGACTTCTACCGCCCCGCAGGTGTCAACCAACTCAAGGCTGGCTTGGATGCTTCAGGCAAGCCTGTGGCTTTGCATTTCAAAGTGGCGTCTCAGTCGGTAACACAGCGTGCGTTTGGTTTACCCAAAGAGACGCTTGATCCCTTCATGGCGGAAGCTTCAGTCGCTGGTTACAACATTGCCAACACCCAGCATGATTTGGTGATTCACGACACAGGCGTGCGTGTGGGCTACTGGCGTGCGGTGAGCCACAACATGAACGCTTTCGCCAATGAAAGTTTCATGGACGAGTTGGCTAAGGCTGCTGGAAAAGATCCCTATGAGTACCGTATGAGCCTGCTCGCGGGTAAGCCACGTTTTGCCAATGTATTGAAACTCGCGGCGAACAAAGCGGGATGGGGTAAACCGTTGGCCAAGGGGCATGCACATGGCATTGCCTTGATGGAGGGGTATGGCACTTACATGGCTCAAGTGGCAGAGGTCAGCCTGAACGCCAGCGGCGAGGTGCAAGTGCACCGTGTCACCGTGGCTGCAGACTTGGGTCATATGGTCAACCCTGACACGGTGGAGGCGCAGTTGCAGTCGAGCATCATCTTTGGCATGGGGGCAGCGCTCAAGCACCAAGTCACCATGTCCGCAGGCCGCGTGCAAGAGACCAACTATCACAACTTCCAGCCCGTACGGATGAATGAGGCACCTAAGATCGACATCGTTTTGGTCAAGAGCACCGAAAGCCCTGGCGGCGTTGGCGAGCCAGCGACTGCGGTGGTGGCGCCTGCCATTGCCAACGCGGTAGCCAAGTTGACAGGTAAACGCGTGCGTCGTTTGCCCATCACGGCTGAAGTGCTGAAGCAAACAGCGGTCGCTTGAAGGCTCGGTCATGGAGAGCTTAGACCTGCGTGTGTTGGGTGATGTGCTGGCTTGGCGACAAGCTGGGCGGCGCGTTACCTTGGTCACGGTGGTGGAAACGTGGGGCAGTGCCCCACGTCCACCTGGGGCTTTGCTCGCTGTGCGTGACGATGGCGTGGTCAGCGGCTCGGTGTCGGGTGGTTGCGTCGAGGATGATTTGATCGCCCGCATCAAAGCGGGTGAGTACGATGCGCTATCGCACCCCTCCATGGTGGCCTATGGCGTGAGCAAGGAAGAAGCTGCACGCTTTGGCTTGCCCTGCGGCGGCACTCTGCGTTTGGTCCAAGAGCCAGTGAACGATGTGGCTTGGATTGAAGAGGTGTTGCAACGTACATCGTCACACCAATTGGTTGCGCGCACCGTTAAGCTTTCTACGGGTGAGGTCACGCTGCGTGCAGCAGCGCGTACCGATGCGCTGCAGTTCGACGGCATCACGCTCACCACCTTGTTTGGTCCACGCTGGCGCTTGTTGTTGATTGGCGCGGGCCAACTCAGCCAAGCCGTGGCACACATGGCCAAGCTGCTCGATTTTGAAGTGCTGGTGTGTGACCCACGTGAAGAATATGCGGCCACGCTTGGTCTCGACGGCGTGACCCGCGTCATGGGCATGCCCGATGATGTGGTGCTGGCGCTCAAACCTGATGCGCATACAGCCATCGTGGCCTTGACGCATGACTCAAAGCTGGATGACATGGCCTTGATGGAGGCTTTGAATTCAGACGCCTTTTATGTAGGTGCCTTGGGTTCGCGGCGCAATCAAGCCACACGTAAGCAGCGTTTGATGGAGCACTTTGGCCTCAGCGCCGAGGCGCTAGCGCGCTTGCATGGTCCTGTTGGCTTGAGTATTGGCGCGAAAACGCCAGCCGAAATTGCGGTGTCCATCATTGCTCAAATCGTGCAGGTCAAGAACGCAGCCACAGCTGCCTCTGTCGTCACCGAATCGTCTTGCGTCAAAGCGTGACAGCACTGCCCACGGTCATTGTTTTGGCGGCGGGCAAGGGCGAACGTTTTAAGGCGTCTGGCGCGACCCAAGACAAGCTGGATGCGTTGTTGGCTGGGCAGTCTGTGCGTGCCCATGTGCTGGCGGCTGTGCATGCCAGTGGTTTGCCATGCCATGTGGTGGAGCGCTCGCACACTGCACATTTGCCACAACCTGGCATGGGTGACAGTATTGCTTGCGGTGTCGCTGCGACGCCTGATGCGAAGGGTTGGCTCGTCTTGCCTGCAGATTTACCCTTGATTCAGCCCAAGACTTTATTGGCCGTCGCCAAGGCCTTGCAGCAGCATGCGGTGGTCGTGCCGTGCTACGAAGGTCAACATGGGCATCCAGTGGGGTTCGCACCAACATGCCGCAAGGCCTTGCTGCAACTCACGGGCGATCATGGCGCACGTGCGGTGGTGGCGCAACACACAGTGTGCCGACTGGAGGTGGATGACGAAGGTTGTGTGCTGGATGTGGACACGGTTGACGCGTTGGCATTGGCACACACAAGGATGCAAAAAAACACGCTAATTGATATCCGTCAATCGAACTTAAAGAACTCTCGTTAAGATATGCATGCCAGCATTCTCTGGCCCAATTCCAAACTTTCCCAAGGGGACATTGATGAACAAACCTACCAACCGTCGCGTATTCATGATGCAAACCATTTCTGTTGCTGGCGTTGCCGCCTTCGCAACAACCGCTGCACAAGCCGCCATGGTGGACGAAAAAGACCCACAAGCTGCTGGCTTGGGTTACAAGGCTGACGCCACCAAAGTGGACAAAGCCAAGCAACCTAAGTACGCTGCTGGCCAACAATGCAGCAACTGCACTTTGTTCCAAGGTAAACCTGCTGATGCAGCGGGTGGTTGTCCCTTGTTTGCAGGCAAGCAGGTCGCTGGCAAAGGCTGGTGCTCAGCCTACGCCAAGAAGGCCTAATTTCAGCCTTGGCCTGCAAGCAGGTCAAAACAAAAGGGAGCCGAATGGCTCCCTTTTTCATGCTCGATTCTTTTTAGTAACCAGTGAATTTTGGGGTACGTCGCTCAGCAAACGCAGCGCGCCCTTCGGCAAAGTCTTGGCTGTATACCGATTGACGTGAGCGCTCTTTCAGTGCGGGTTCGTTGTAGAGGCCTGCAGCAATGTCGTTCAAACTTTTCTTGGTTTGTGCCAATGCCAAGGGGGCCATTTGGTTGAGAGCATCTATCAAGCGCTGTACCTGGGCTTCAAACGCATCTTCATCCACCAAGGCTTCAAATATGCCTAACGCGTCCAAGGCTTCGTAAGGCATCGATTGCCCAAGCAAAAAAGCACGTTTGCTTGCTTGCAGTCCAAAGCGGCTGACATAGCGACGTAAACCACTGGGGTAATAGTGCAGCCCTAGTGCAGCAGCGGGCATGCGCCATGAGCAGCCTCGCTGCGCCACGGTGAAGTCGCAAGCCAATACCAAGTCGGTGGCACCGCCATACACACTGCCGTTTAAGGCGCAAATCGTCACAGGACGGAGGCGTTCAAGGGCTTCGGGAATTTTTTCAAAGAACAACGGGGCCATGGGGTCGTTGTCAAAACCGCCCACGTGATAGCCCGCGCTGAATACCGCTTGCTTTTGTCCTACGGTGTGGGCCCGCACCACCACCACGTGCACATCGGCATTGGTGTTGATGGCCTCAAAGTGGGCCAGCAAGGTGGTGAGGTCGTCATCGTTCAAGCTGTTGCGCTGCGAAGGGCGACGCAAGGTGAGGGTGGCGACAGCGCCAGTGATATCGAGGATGGGAGTGCCTTCAGTCATAGTCTGTGATGTTAGCCAATCAGAGAGTAGAGTTAGGGGAAATAAAAAGGACAAGCGGAGGATCTCGTCATGGCTCAAGAAATCATGCAAGTCTCACCTTTGCCGCCGTTCATGATGAAGGCGTTGCAAGAAGCAGATTACGTTGTGCACGACCACACGCATATCAAAGACCCAGGTGCTTTGAGTAAGGTCACTGCTTTGATTGGTACGGGTTCGGCCAAGGTAGATAAAAAGCTATTGAAGATGTTGCCGAATGTGAAGCTGATTGCCATTTGTGGGGTGGGCTACGACGGTGTGGATGTGGCGGCAGCCAAAGAAAAAGGCATTGTGGTCACACACACGCCTAGGGTCTTGACCGATGATGTGGCCGACTTGGCGATGGGCTTGGTGCTGTCGATTGGTCGCCGCATCCCTCAGGCTGATAAATTTGTGCGCAATGGGGATTGGGTAGATGATGCATTTGCATTGACCCATAAAGTGTCTGGCTCCCGCTTGGGTATCGTGGGTATGGGGAGCATAGGCCGGGCCATTGCCAAACGCGCTGCTGCGTTTGACATGCGCATTTCGTACACGGGTCGAGAGGCTAAAGCGGATGTGCCTTACACCTTCCATAAAACCGTCACAGCCTTGGCCACTGATGCGGATTATTTGGTGGTTGCTGTGCCTGGAGGCGACAGCACCAAGAATTTAATAGGCGCTTCGGTGATACAAGCCTTAGGTAGCAAGGGTTACCTTGTCAACATTTCACGCGGCTCGGTGGTCGATCAACCCGTGCTGGTGCAAGCTTTGAAAGAAAAGCAAATTGCAGGGGCGGCTTTGGATGTGTTTTGGGATGAGCCCTTGGTCGATCCTGAGCTGCGTCGCTTGCACAATGTGGTGCTGACGCCTCATATTGGCAGCGGAACTGAAGAAACGCGTCGAGCTATGGCTGCGCTGACATTGGATAATTTGGCCGCTTTTTACCAAAAGAAGATGTTGCCAACGCCAGTGCCTGAGTTTGCCTCGATTTCATCTTGAGCATTGTGATTTAGAGGGTGCATATGTTCATAAAAAATGCTTGGTATGTAGCTGCCAACGCAGCCGAAGTTCAAGAGAAACCACTGGGCCGAACCATTTGTGGTGAGTCGATGGTGTTCTACCGCGATGAATCCAACAAGGTGTCAGCCCTAGAAGATTTTTGTCCGCACCGTGGTGCGCCCTTGTCTTTGGGTAAGGTTTGCAATGGCAAGCTGGTATGCGGTTATCACGGGCTGGAGATGGGCTGTGATGGCAAGACGGTGTCTATGCCAGGGCAACGCGTGCGAGGCTTTCCAGCCATTCGCAGCTATGCCACCGTGGAGCGGTATGGTTTTATTTGGGTGTGGCCAGGCCATGTGAGCGAGGCTGACGAATCTAAGTTGCCCGTGTTTGAGTTTTTTGATAACCCGCAGTGGGCGTATGGCGGTGGGCTCTATCACATTCAATGCAATTACAAGCTGATGATCGACAACTTGATGGATCTGACGCACGAAACCTATGTGCACTCGACCAGCATTGGACAAAAAGAAATTGACGAAGTGCCTTGCTCCACCAAGGTGGAGGGCGATCACGTGATCACCAGCCGCTTCATGGAGAACATTGAAGCCCCCCCATTTTGGAGAATGGCGTTGCGCCACAACAATTTGGCTGACGATGTTCCAGTAGACCGTTGGCAAATTTGCCACTTCACACCGCCCAGCCATGTGATGATTGAAGTAGGTGTGGCACATGCGGGTAAGGGCGGTTATCACGCCCCCGATGACAGCAAGGTGTACAGCATGGTGGTGGATTTCATCACGCCAGAAACTGAAACATCCATGCTTTATTTCTGGGGCATGGCTCGAAAATTCCAACCTCAAAATTCAGATTTAACGGATGCCATTCGTGAAGGCCAAGGCAAAATTTTTGCCGAAGATTTGGACATGCTTGAACGCCAGCAGCGCAATTTGAGCCTTTATCCTGACCGCGCTTTGCTGATGTTGAACATCGATGCAGGTGGTGTGCAATCACGTCGTGTCATTGACCGACTTTTGGCCCAAGAAAACAGCGGAGTTGCTGCATGAGCGATCAGATCAATGAAGGTGCAAACACGCCAGTCGGCGCCGATGGCGTATTCACACTGGCTTTGGTGAAATCGGCAAAGCAACTACAAGTGCCAGCAGATCAAACGGCACTCCAAGTGCTGGAGGCGGCTGGCATCGATGTGCCCATGTCTTGTGGGCAAGGCATTTGCGGCACTTGCTTGACACGTGTACTAGGTGGTGTGCCCGACCACCGAGATATGTATTTGAGTGGGGAGGAGCAAGACGCGAATGATCAATTCACGCCTTGTTGTTCACGCAGCAAAACTGCAGTCTTGATGCTGGATCTTTGAGGCTTAGCGGCCGTAACCGCCGCCGCCAAAGCCACCGCCGCTGCGGCCACCGCCTGAACGGCCACCGCCGCCAGAGCGATTGCCACCACCGCCACCTGAACGGCGGCCATAGCCACCGCCACCACCGCCGCGTTTGCGTTCGGTCAGCAAGTCAATGCTGGTGCGTGTTGGGTCAGGTTGGCGCTGACCGCCACCTTGTGTTTTGTGACCAAAAGCGTTCACGCCGCTTTGTGTTCCCAAGTGGGCATTGGCACGAGGCTGGAAGTCATCATCGTCACGGCGTGGCGCACGGGGTGCATCAAAGTCGCGTGGTGGACGTGAGCCGTCGTTGCGCGGACCACGGTTATCGAACTGACGCGGTGGGCGCTGACCTTGGCCTTGTGGGCGATTGTTTGAACGGGCTGGGCGGTCACCGAATTGTTCGGTGCGCTCACCGTCGCGTGGTGGGCGGTCGCCCACTCGGTCGCGGCTCACATGGCTGTTCGGTCGTGGGGCGCGACCACCTTCACCACCTTGGCCGCCACGGCCACCATTGCGACCACCGCCAGCGGCTTTGGTGTCACGAATGCGTTGCATCATTTCACCGCGTGCGGCTTTGGCTGCTGCTGCCATCACGTCGCGGCCTGGGGGCTTGCCTAAGCCACCCCACAGGGTTTGGCGCCCCATGGCGATGGGTTCAGCTTTTTCACCTTCTTCGGGGCCAAAGCCTTCCACTTCAACCACTGGCACTTGTTGTTTTGTGAAGATTTCAATGTCGCGCATGAAACCTTGTTCGTCTAACGACACGAGGCTCACGGCTTCACCTGTGGCACCTGCGCGGCCTGTGCGACCAATGCGGTGCACATAGTCTTCGCTGATGTTTGGGATTTCGTAGTTGACAACGTGTGGCAACTCGTCGATGTCAATGCCACGTGCCGCAATGTCGGTGGCCACCAAGGCGCGGATTTCGCCAGTCTTGAAGCCCGACAAGGCTTGGGTACGGGCAGTTTGGCTCTTGTTACCGTGCAGCGCCATGGCGCTGATGCCGTTCTTGGTCAAGAACTCGGCCACATTGTTGGCGCCAAATTTGGTGCGCGTGAACACCAGCACTTGGCTCCAGTTGTGCTCGTTGATGATGTGGGCGAGCAAGGCTTTTTTCTTGCCACGGCCCACAGGGTGAACCACTTGGGTGATGCGTTGCACCGTGGTGTTGCTGGGCGTGACCTGGATGCTTTGTGGGTCTTTGAGCAGGTTGTTGGCCAGTTCACGAATTTCGTCACTGAAGGTGGCAGAGAACAACAAGCTTTGTTTTTCTTTAGGCACCAAGGCCAAGATTTTCTTGACGTCGTGAATAAAGCCCATGTCTAACATGCGGTCGGCTTCATCGAGTACCAAGATTTCTACCGTAGACAAATCGAGCAAGCCTTGTTGTTGCAAGTCGAGCAAACGACCAGGTGTTGCCACCAAAATATCCACGCCTTTTTTGATGCGGGCGACTTGAGGGTTCATGCCCACGCCGCCAAAGATGACTGTGGAGGTGAGCTGCAAGTATTTGCCATAGTTGCGCACGGATTCTTCCACTTGCGCCGCGAGTTCGCGAGTGGGGGTCAGCACGAGGGCGCGCACGCCGTACACGCCAAATTTGTTTTCCTTGCTGCGACTCATGGTCAGCTTGTGCAACAAGGGCAGTGTGAATGCTGCAGTTTTACCCGTGCCAGTTTGGGCGCCTGCCAACAAGTCGTGTCCAGCGAGAACCGCTGGAATGGCCTGGGCTTGAATTGGGGTGGGGGATTCGTAGCCCTGTTCGGCCACAGCTTTTTGGATGGCCGGAGCCAAATTTAAATCTTCAAATTTCATGATGGAGCGCTTCATGTCAGCGCATGACACCAACCCGCTTGGCCCGAAGGCCACCCAGTCAAAGGTCGGCAATATTTACAGGTGAGCTCTAGAAATCACAAACAGAAGTGTTTGGAACCGGCTCCAGCAGAAGTGCTGATGTTGCGGCAACTGGCGGCGGCAAC
>JACCDG011773200.1_pt1 | contig 28970 bp, 37 predicted proteins | sample 7442471 | NCBI WGS metagenome assembly JACCDG01 (sample SAMN15323444, study PRJNA562643) | freshwater metagenome | isolation source: river surface water | place: USA:Blue River Watershed | collected 2017-08-17 | reverse complement strand
ACGATGGCGCGTGAGTCGGCGGACAGAGCGATGGCCGCCGCGAGAGAGCGTGGCGAATGCGGGGCGTGCGGTTATGCGCCCTGCGCGTGTGACCAATCATGAGTTCGTGCAGAGCAACGAATGCGAACCGCACGTCCCGATTCGACACGCGTCCGCGTGTCGGCAAGGCCGTAGCCGCCGCGACGCCCCCGGCGTTCCGTGAGGTGCTGCTAGGGCTTGCCCGTAGCGTTCGCGACGGCCGCCCGGGTGGCAACCTCGGACTCGAGGGGGAACCGAAACCGGAACCCGGGCGCCTCGCGCAGTAGCTTCCGCCAGGCGCGCCACGCGGGCCCCTGCGCGGCGCGGTCCGCCTTCGTGGGCGGCGGGATCACCCATTCGCCCCCGCTCTGCGTCGCCGGGCTGAACCGGCGCCAATAGGGATTCCACGAACAATGACCGTCTTTCGCGTGCGCGTAGACGGTCACGGCGCGCCCGAACGTCACGGCCAATTCGTCGCGCAGCGTGTCGGCGTAGCCCCCGTCCCCGCCGGGGCCCGGGAGCAAGTCGTCCGCGCGGTCCTTGTCCGCGTCCCGGCCGGTGTCGCAGGCGTACAGGATCACGGTGTGCAGCGATCGGAAGCGTGCGAGCTCGGCGGCGAGCGAATACGCTGACAGGCCCACCTGGAGGGACGTTTTGCCCCCGTGGCAGAAAATCGCCACCACCTCGGCGTCAGGGTACGTGCGCAGGGCCGCCGCGACGTCAATGCCCCGTTCCTCAGGGGGCTTGCGCGAATCGAACTGCACGACGTGATCGATCCCGTGCAGCTTGGCGAACGCACGGGCCTCGGGCTGAAACGCGCCCGTCGCGTCGACCCACGGTCGCTCCGTGTCGGGGTTCACGCCCGGCCGGTTGTGGCTCGGGCAAAACACGATCATCGTGCCCCCCGGTGCTTTTTCGCGAGATCCTTCGCGGTCTGCTTTCGCGCCTCGGCCAGTGCGAGTTTCAGCACCTCGATCGTCACCTGCTTACGGCTACCAAGGGCGGTGTGGAGGTCGACCAGCAGGGGCAGGCCCCACTTTGCGATCTCGAGGACGGTCGCGGCGGTGCTCACTGGGCCTCCACGGCGGCGCGGGCCTCGGCCTCGATCTCGGACAGGGCAGCGTCGCAACGCTCCCGCTCGGCGTTCAGCGCCGCGGTGTCGCGGGCCTCGCAAATGTCCTCGTCCAGTCCGTGGCAGCTCCGGCGCACGATCTCACGCTCGTTCGCGATACAGCGCGCCACCTCGGCGCCGTACCGCGCGCCCGGCGACGGTGCGCCACACCCGTACGCGGCTGCGATTCCGAGCCCGACAAGGCCTCCGACCAGCACCGCCAGCACGTCCCAGAAAGTCGACCACCGCATAGCTTACCCCTCCCCCTCGTCGTCCTCGAGGCGCACCCGGACCGGGTGGTCCCCATTCGTTTTCAGCACGGGCTGAATGCCCGGGTTCACGGCGACCATTTCGATCGCCTGAATCGCGTTTTCGATGTCTCGGCCCTCGCGCAGCATGCCGCACGCGCGCAGCAGGCGCGCCGCGTATGCGTACCCGCCAAGCTCTTCGCGGTCGAGCGCCCGTCGCGACTGCGCCTCAACGCCATGCTCAAGCGCCGCCAGCAGTTCCCACGCGCGCGCTTCCATCATCGATCCTCCGTGCCGCCCTGGCGGTCCTTGGCCTTCCGAAACCTCTCCCGGGCCTCGCGCACGCGGGCGACCTGAAACGGATCGTCCATTTCCTCGGCGAGTCGGTGAGCTCGCGTGTGCTCACGGCGCGAAAGCGCGTCGTCCACGTCAGCGACCGTCGGCCGCGTCATCGGCGTTCGAACGCGCTTGGACGGCGGCCGCTTGCCGGCGGGATTCGTCGGGGGTTCGTCGTCGTCGTGGCCGAAAAACGACTGCCGGCCAGTGCGCTGGAGGTGCCGTGCGCCAAGCTGGTCGAACAGCACCGCCGACGCGATCGTCAGGCCGGAGATCAGGTACGCCGCATCGTCGGCCTTGCCTGCGATGGTGAGCGACACCCACGCCGTCAGCAGCGCCACGAACACGAACGCTGTCACGGCCAGTCGTTGCTGGAGGGCCGTGCGTTTCATGGCTCGCGCTTCTCCGTGGCCACCGCGAGATCGGCGAGATCGGCGCGTTCGTCCTTTTCGACCGCAAGCGCATCGATCCCGGGCGTCTTCGTTTCCTGCGCGTACTTCGAACCATCGGCCGCGGTCGCCTGTGTGGAGGTAACCGAAAGCGGGACGGGTACGGCGAAAGTCCCGTCTTTCAGCGGGATTACCTTGACGGGCACCTCCGTCAGCACCCCGCGCGCGGCCGCTCGCGCCGCCGCCCTACCGGGCCGCGGGTTCTCCCCCTCGGTACGCTCGACAAAGCGAGCCTCGGGGGGGAGCGAGGCCACATGGTCCCGCGCCGACTTATCGTCGGAGAATACACGCATTTTCATACCGCCACTCCGTATTCGGCGGCCCAATACGCGTCGAGCTGGGCGCGTTCTCCGGCCGTGGGGGGCGTGGTACCGCCAGCGTCAGCGATAAACGCACCATCGATGCCGAAGCCCGCTGCTGTGTAGGTCTGAAAGATTCGCAGTGCCAGCGACGTAAGCCCTCCCGCGGCCACGTTTCCACACGCTACGGGAGCACTCTCGGCGGACGAGCCAACCTTGCAATAGATGTTGCCGCCCTGGTGTCGAACGCGAATCAGCACAGGCGTGCCGACCACGATGGAGCCGTTAGCGCCGTACACCTTGCGCGCTGCTGTATCCCATAGGTAGAACTGCGCCGTGTAGCCGCCGACTCCATCCTGGATATATGCGATGGACCACCATCCTCCGGAGGCGTTACCGATGATGGTCTGTACGCCGCTGAGGCCCGTTGCCGACGTTCCCGACGCACCGGCGTCGAACACCGCGATACAGTCCACCCACATTTCGCCAGCGTCAAAAACGTCATCGAACGTAACAACGGGCACGGACATGAAGTCGGAACCCGTGGAGAGATTTGCATCCAATACTGGGAGGGCGTTGACGGTCCGCCCCGTGTGCATTCTGTTACCGGATGTCGCTTGCGTGTAATCGACGTTCGCGACCGCCCCCAACTGGTCATACCAGTCCGTGATATCACCTGCGCTGCTAATGATATCGCGGTCGTCGTGCCAAAACTTCGTTGACGCAATCGACGCAGGGGTGAACGCGGCCGCCGCCCCGCCGCCGCTCGACCCGCGGCGCATCGATCGATCGCGCACGGCACCGCGGTCGCGGCCGAGCGCGCGCCGGTCGCCACGAAGGGGCGCGGCGTAATCGATCACGTCACGGAGCGATGCGCGATGGAGCACCGGCTTAGTCCCCCTTCTCCGGCCAGTGCGAGAGGTTACCGGTGCCGCTCACCATCTTCGCTTTGAAGTAGCGAGCCCCGTTCGCCGCAACGTAGCGATATTGGCCGTTGTGGCTCGCCTTTGCCGTGGTGATCGTCGCGGTGGTGCCGAACGAGATCAGCCACTCGCCCGAGTGACACGAGAAAATGAACGGTCGCCCCGCGCAGTCGGCGCCGAGATCGATCGCCGCTGATTCGGACGTCGTAAGCGCGGTTACAACGACGTCCCCTTCGAGGGGGGCCCATGCATCGGGGGTCTTCACGGTGTGCTCTCCTGGGCGCCGCCGTCCAAGGCGGTCTGAATGAATTCGCGGTCCTCGGGCGAGGCCGTTTGGAGGGCCGCGTGTACCGCAGCAGCGTAGATCGCAGGGCCGCGCCGGATCGCATTCCCGAGGAGGGAGCGCATCGCTGGCGAGATCGAGTCGATGAGCGCCGGATCGTTCATGCGGCGCGCCAGCGCCTCGAGGCCGGTCCCCGCGAGGCTTTTTTCTCGGCGCCGGAGGTACCGGTTCGCGCCCATGGACGCGAGCGACCACGCCGCCCCGGCCACGTTACCGCTGGACGCGTGGGCCGCGAGGGCCCCCGCTCCGGCGATCGTATCGGTCAGCGAAACGATCCGGTTCGCCCCGTCGCGCGCGGCCCCGGTGAACTGCCCGATCCGGGCCGCGGCCGCGTAGGCCCGTCGCGCGTCGGCGTACCGCTGTGCAAGCTGGGCGTCGCCGATCCGGGCGCCCGCGCTCTCGATCGCGTCGTCCACGCGCTCGCCCATGATCCGCCGCATCGCGGCGTAACCCTCGCGCACCGCGGTCGGTTTGGCTGCGTCGTATGCCGCGTGGCCGGCGAGCTGGACCTGGAGATCGTGCGCCGCTTCGGGCGTCAGCGTCTCGGCGGCGGTCTGAAAGTCATCCAGCCACACGTTCAGTTCGCGCGCAGCGCGCCGGCCCTGGGCGCCAGGCTGCGCCTCGAGGGGCTGAATCACTTCGCGGTGAATGCGCGCGGCGATCTCGCTCCGGTCGAGGCCCAGCGCGTCCGGGACCGCTTCGCGGTAGGCCGCCGTCCCCGGCCCCGCGGCCCGCGCGGCGTCGTCCGTGGCCCCGCTCGCGGCACGGAGGATCCGGCCCATTTCGGCGCCCGATGTGCGTGCGACCTCGGCCGCGCGCTCCACGATCTGAGGGGCCGTCATGGCCGCGCCGGTCATACCCTGGCGCTCCATTTCCTGGGCGAGCCCCATCCGGCCACCCGGGAACCGATCGCCCGCCCGGGCAAATTGCGTGCTGTTCGGGCCGGCCGCGGCGATCCGCATGTCGGCCGCCATGTTCCCGGCGCCGCTCGCGAGCTCGCGCCGGACGTGCGTGCCCGCGCGCGCGGCCGAGCCGATCACCTCGGGCGCCACGCCGTACGCTGCGCCCTCGCCCGCGTCTCGTAGACGTCGGAGCCAATACCCCGGGGACGTGGCATCGTCGCGATCCTGGCCGCCTCGAGTCGCGGCGTTCCAGGCCGCGCCCTCGGCCGCGCCGACGGCCATGCGCCCGGCGGCCTGCCCGACGCCGCCGACACCGCGCGCCGCGAGCGCCTCACCTGCGCGCGCCGTGAACGTGGGCGCCGCCGCGATCTGGGCGAGGAGGGACGCGTTCGCGCCTACCTGCGTTTCGGTGGGGTGTTCCCGGGCGTTCTCATCGATGACGCCCCGGATCCGCCCCTGGTTTTCCTCGTACGTGCCGCCGCCCGGCATGGCCGCGCCAAGTCCCGCCGCTGCGCGTTCAGCGAAGGGCACGGCGTTCGCCGCGCCGAGCCCCACGGCTCGCGGCGAGAAATCGATCGCTTCCGGCGCCGGGGCGGGGGCGGCCGCGGGCGAGCGCGGCGCGTCGGGACGCACGAACGTATCAAGCGGCGTCGCCTGCCCGAACGACTGCTCTCGCTCATGGCGCAGCCGCCGTACGGTGTCGATCCCCTCGGTCACCTGCGCGGGCAGGTCGGCCAGCACGCGATCGGGCCGGAACGCGCTGGTTTCGCCCTCCACTTGCGTCTCGGGCAGGATCGTCGGGCGCGAGCGCGCGGACAAGGACGGCGCGACGTCGCGCCCTTCGGTGCTGCCCTCGACCTCGATCGGGTCGAGCTGCGTCATGCCCGTTCGATAAGAGAACGCCGTGGGCGCGTCGCCCTGTTTGGCCTCCATCGACCGGAGCGGCTTGCCGACGGGGCTATCCTCGTCGCCGCCCTGGCGAGGCGCGGGCGCTTCCTCGATCGCCGGACCACCCGCCCACGCGGGCGCGTCGTCCTCTTCGTCGATCGCGGGGCCGGAGGCCCAGCTCGGCGTGTCGTTCGGATCACCCATTGACCCTCACCCCGCCGTCGGCCAGTGCGGCCGCGACGTTCGCCTCCGGGACCGGGTACACCCGGCCGTTGCGAGCTCGAACGAGAACCGTTCCCGCGGGCAGCGCCGCCGCCGGGGCGCCCTGGCCTCGAGGCCCGCCGAGGCGGGGCGTCGTCGTCGGGCGCGATCCCGTGCGCTCCCATTCCACGACGTCGGGATATCCCGCGTCGACGTTCTGACGGTCCCGCTGCACGGCGCGCCGGACCACCTGGAGGCCGTTACGGATCGGTGCGGCCGAGATCATGGATCCCGAGCCGAGCCCGGTGCGGTACCGGGTAAACTCCTGGCCCGAGACGGCGGCGCCCGACTGGAGGCGCAACTGGGCATTCTGCAAGCCCGAAACGGCCTGTGCGAAGCGACCCGCGCGGGGGTTTGCCTCCGTCAGCAGGGCCAACGCAGACTCGGCGCGCCCCTCGCCCGCGTTCATGGCGGCAATCGCTTGCTGAATGTCCGAGTCGCGAAGTCCCTCGAGGGAGGCCTCCACCTCGTCCAACGCGGCCTCGGCCGCCGTCACGCCCACCGAATCGAGGCGCGCATGGTACTGCGAAATCCGGGTCAGGTTCGCCCGCTCGGCCGCCTGATCTCCGTTGCCCGACGTGACGGCGCCCACGAGGCCCGCGGCCCGCTGTTCGAGCGCGCGCGGGGAAAGGGTCGACACCAGTGCGCGCGCCGCGTCGGCGTCCTCGCCACGGGCCGCCGCGGCCGAAACGAGGGCCTCCACCTGCGCCGCACGCCGTGCGCCACTGCCCGCGCCGCCGCCCCCGCCGCCGCGGTGGCGCTGCAACTGGGCCACCTGTAGCCGGAGGGCGCGTTCGGCCTCGTTTTGCTGCGCCGTGAACTGCTGGGCGTTCTCGGTCGCCGCCGTACTGTGCACGTTGCGCTGCTGGGCGGCGTACAGGGTCCGAAACGAAGAAATGTCGTTCGCGCTCAAACCCTCCAGCATGCGCGGATCGGCGACGATCCCGAGGTTCACGACGGTTTGAACGGCTGCCCGGCTTTCGGGGCTGTTCGGGTCGGCCATGCGCGCGGCGCGCTGGCGGTCGGCCTCGGCGCTCGCCGCCGTGGACTGACGTTCGCGCTCGCCCCGCCGAAGTCGCAAGTCCTCGAGGGGCTGGGTTGCGTTCGGGTTCTGACCGATCTGGGCCGTGACGGCCGAGCCCCCGCCGCCGAGCAGCAGCGCAAGCCCATCGATCACGTTCCCGCCGGTCTGACGGCGGTTTCGCTCGGCGAGCGCCGCGTTTAGCTCGGTGTCGACCTGCGACGACGCGCCGCGGATCGGCTGCTCGTTTCCGGGCGTTCCCCCCTTGCCACCAGGGGGAGCGTCGGGAGCCGGCGCGGTGCGCGGCGGGGGCGGCCCGTAGACCCCCCGCACGCCCATTTCATTGACGCCCGGATCGCTCGCGCGCGGCGTCGCCGGGGCAGCCGGCGCCGAATTCATGACGGCCCGCTCGGCCGCGGCGCGTGCGTTGATCGGCGGCGCTACGCCTGGCGCGGGGACCGCGGGCAAGGGTGCGCCCGGCGCGCGCGCAGGCGCGGGGGCGGGGGCCGGGGCTTGCGGGCTCGGCGGCTGCGCCAAGGACGCAAGCGCGCGCGTGCGCGCCTCCTCGAGGATTCCCTCCGTCGCGCCTGCGACGTCGGAGCCGAGGGACGCTAGCGGATCGTTCGGATCCGGGGCGAGCTCGGGAGCTGCCACGCGCCGACGACGGCGCCGACGCTCTTCGGCGTACGGGTCACCGGTGATATCCACTTCCCCAAGAACGATGGGATCGCCCATTACAATCCAGCCTTTGCGATGGAGGCGCCGGCGCCAACCCACGCGTCCCGCTTCTGACGCTCGGCGTCAGCCTTGGCGCCCGCGAGCTCGGCGGCGGTGCGATGCACGCCCGCGCGACCCGCGGCGGTGCGCTCGCGAATATCGGCCTGATCCCGGTACGCCGCGGACTTCGCGTCCACGTACTGATTCGTCCGGGTCATGTTTCGCGACATGACGCCCTGGGCGTTCTGTGTAGCCCGCTGACGGTAGTAGTCCGCGGCCTGACCGCGCCCGTACTGCTCGGCGAACGACTGCTGACGCATTTGCCCGCCGAGCTGACCGGAGGCCTGGATGGCCGCCAGGGCCCGCTGCTGGGCCGCCGCGTTCGCGGCGTTCTGCTGCTGGTAGGCGCTATTCGCGCCCGCCTGCGCGCCGCCGAGCAAGGCCGCCGTGCCCGCGGACGCGCCGCCCTGGCCGCGCGCCTCGAGATCCTGGAGGTTCGCTTGCGACTGGCCCCGGAGGGCCGAGCGCTGCTCGCCTAGCCCTTGTTCGAAACTCTGACGCTCGGAATCCGTGAGCCCCGCGCCGGTCTGCCCCTGGAGATTCGCGAGCGCACGTCGCTGCGCCTCGATCGCAAGCGGATCGGCCTCGGCCTGGCCCGCCTGCGACTCGCCGAAATTCTCGGCCGTCTCGCCGCGGTACCCCGGGCCGGCCAACTGCTGCCACGTGGGCTCTTCCACGGCATCCCACGGCGCCAAGGCATCCTGCTCGGCCACCTGGCGCTGCGCGAAAGGGGTCTGACGATACGGATCGGCCACTTAGCCCTCCTCGTCATCGTCAAAAGCGGCCTTTTTCAGCAGTTTCGCACCGCCGGCCACGTAGTTACCCGTACGCTGGGCCGACGCGCGCTCGCGTGAGGCTTCCTGGGCGCCCTGCCAGTCCTGCTGGCCGGTTTGCAGCGCCGCGCGCCGCTCCTGAATGCCGAATCGGTCGCGATACGCCTGGCGCTGACTGTCGATCCGCTGGTTTTGCCAGTTCACGTTGCGATTGCCGACGTCCTGCCGGTTCAAGGCGTTCCAGGCGGTCGTATCATCGGCGCTCTCGCCCCGCTTGAACGCTTCGCCGAACGACTGACCGCGCATTTGCCCGGCGACCGTGCCCGAGCCGGCCAGTGCGGCCAGTGCACGCTGCTGGGCGGCCTGCTGGATGTCGCCGGACGCCTGACCCATCGCCCCGGCGCCCTGGTCGCCGCCGAACAGGCTCCGAATCTCGGCGCCAGAGCCGGCCATGCCGCGCGCGGCCAAGGCCGCCTGCTGCTGCTGGCGCTGCCCGGCCATCGCCTGCGTCACGGCCACGTTCGCGCCCTGCGTCGCCTGCTGGTCGGCCGTGGATAGGCCGCGCTGGTCGCCGAGGCCTTGCAACTGCTGGAGGGCGCGGCGCTGCGCTTCCACCGCCAGCGGGTCCGCCGCGGCCTGCGCGCCCTGCGACGGGCCCAGCTGGAGGGCGGTCTCCTGGCCGTACGGGCCGCCCGTGAGCTGGTCGATCGAGGGCGCCGCGCCGAGACGGGCGATTTCATCCTGCGCGCGCTGCTCGGCCGACCGTCGATCGCGATCCGCCTCGCGAACGCTGGCGCCCGTGAGCTCGTTCACGCCCGGGATAACCGATAGCGCCTCGTCCAGCGTGTCGGCCCCTCGGCGGGTATCACGCTTGTACTGCGCGAGGCGTGCCTGTTCCTCCGCAACGGCCTGCTGACCGTGCTGTGCGAACTGCCGGCGCTGCTCTTCGGTGATCGCCATCGGTCAGGGTCCTTGGTATCAGAATTCGACCTTGAAACTCGCATCGTAAGCCGTCCCGCCCGTGAGGGCGGGCACCGCCGAGACGCGGACAAGCCCCGACTGGACGGACCACGTAACGGCCCCCCCTGAAATCGTGTCGGACTGCGCATCGATCTCGATCGCCGAGTGCAGCGAGACGCACCGCACCCGGTCCACGCTCGATACCGAAAACTCGAGGGGCAGATCGCTCGGGTCGACTCGCAAGGGGCCGACCACCTGGACGACGCCCACTTCCCGGAACCGCTGCGTCACGCGCCGCGACCACTCGGCCAAGCGCGTCGCGAGCGCCCCCGGGGACGTCAGGGCCTCGAGTTTCAATTCATCGACGGGAGTGGTCATCGCTTCACTCGCCCGGCCTGCCCGCCCCGGATCTCGAGGGCCAGCATGGACAGATGCCAGCGCACCCGATCGCGGATCCGCAGTCGCGGATAGAGGTGCGAGCACCGCCCAATGGCGCGCGCGGGCCAGCAACGGGCCCACACGGTGGTGTTATCGCTTTCGCCGCCTGAAACGGAGATCTCCGTCTCGGCCGCCGTAGCCTCGCGGTCCGTTTTCGCGCCAAACACCGCGGTCCATGCCGCGTCAGCGCTGACTTCCTGGAACGCGAAAGCCGCTTCCGAGAGCAGCATGCGCTGTTTGGGCGACTCGGCGAACACCGGCGCCCACGCGATCACGGCTTCGATAACCTCGATCGCCGTCGCGGTCTCATCGTCCGCAAAGCCGTGCGGATCTTCGGTCGTGATCGTCCATTCGCCCGCATCGTATTCGACCGTCGCGACCCGGGCGGGCGCGTTCACGTTCTGATACACGATGTCTCCCACCGCGGGCACCCATCGATCGGCGTTGCCGTCTGTGAACGTGATGGTGCTGGCGTCGGGCGTCGCCTCCACGACGAATTCGTGGGTATCGTCGCAGGATTCCTCCGCCGAAAACCCGGTGCGCTCCTTGCGGATCTCGCAAAACGACGCGAGCCCAGACTCTCGAAACATGGCGTTTCGGTCGGGGTCGAACGCCGCGCAGCGCGAGCCGAGCAAAAAGCGGCTCCACGTGCTCGTTACCTGGGCGTACGTCCACCACCGGGACGAATAGCCCGTGCTCGAATCCGGGGGCGTCGCGAGGCACACAAGGCCCCGCGTCGGCCAGCACACCACGAAGCACCCGCGGATCGTGTTGCCGCGCGTGAACAACTGACGCAGCACTTTCAATTCGTCGGCGCCGTCCCCCATGCCGACCACCGGCTCCGAAAGCGGAGACACGCCGTTCTCGCTCACGGCGACCATGCCGCGATCGGTCCACGCGTAGGCGCGGTTTCCCATCGCATCGACCGCGCTCGCCGAGAGCAGTCGTGTCTGGGCGTCTAGGGGCGTTACGGCCCACCCGTCGGGCGCGTCGCCCGTGACCCTGAAAATCCCGTCCTCCCGGAACACGATCAACGAGGACTCGAGGGGCACGATCCGGAGCGTGTGGAAGTTTGCCGCGCCGACGCGCAGCAGATTCGAGCTCGGGACGTGTTCGGGCTGGTCGGGCTTGCTGTAGCGCAGGACGTTGCGCTCTTCCCAGGTCGCGTCAGTGAGCGAGTAATACGCCGGCCACGCCGGCTGAACCGCAAACGCGGCCGGCGCCGTACACGCAAATTCGATGTTTTTGAGGGTCGGGAACATGAGCCCGATCCCGATTTCCTCGAGTAACAGCGTCCCGGGCGGCACCGTGAACGCGTCCTCCGAGAACGAGGACGCCGTAAGACCGGTCGTTGCCTCGAGGACCGCGAGCGCGTTGATCGTGTAGGCGAGCTCGCGGGCGGTGGAGCGTTCGTTCGACGCAGTGGCCGCAAACCGATACGCGCCCGACGTGACCCCCGTCGTCCCCGCTGCGAACGCCGAGATCGTCAGGTTCGTCGGGAAGTACGAGCTCGCGCCCATCGCGACTCTAACGACGTCGTAAAAGTACCGCGTAACCGGCGTTGCGCCGCCCGCGGCGGCCTCGCTCATGGTGACGGTGGTACTGGTTTTCGATACGACGCGGGCACCCGCCGAGAAGTGGGCCGAGACCGTGGGCGTGTTGGCGGCATCGGAGTACGCCATCCCCACGTGGATGTCGTCCGTGTCTGCGAACCCGGTGATCACGGCCGAACCGTTCGTGACGGTCAGTCCCGTTTTCGCGGCGTACGTCAGGCCGTCATCGGTGCGGCCCACGTCGACCAGCGTGCGGGTGATCTTTTGAGAGGGCCGGCAGTTCGCCCACCACACGCAATTCTTCCAAAGCGCAACGTCCGCCGCCGTGGGCGGCATGTCGTTCGCTTTCAGCTCGCCCTCCCGCGAGGGGTTCGTGTACAGGGCCGCGCCCAGGTCGGCGTCTAGGCACGTGTCGCGAATGGTCGCGTAACCGGCGGCCTCGTCGGCCGCCGTGATCGAATATTCCTGGGCCAGCCAATACTCGGCGCCGATGGCGCGCCGGACGGCGGCCGAGTTACCCACACGCGTTCTCGTGCGGTAGACCTCGATCACGTCCCCTGCGACCGCTTGGCCACACCAGATCGTGAACGTCGGATCGACCGTGCTGCCCGACGAATTCGTCCGCGCATAGGCCACCGTCGGGGGGCTGCGCACAACGAGTTCGTTTGCGTCCACACGCCGAATGCAAAAGCGGTGCGAATAGGAGTTGTTCGCCGGGACGACGACGGCGCCGCCGGACACGTCGCTTGCGCTTCGGACTTGCGGACGAATCAGCCCCGCGGGCAGCCCCTCGGAATCGCCCGCGGCACACACCTTGTACGTGCCGGTTTGCGTGACGAAATACAGGTTTTTCCGCGCAGCCACGGCCCGTGGAGGCGAGAAATCATACAGCGGACGCGTCGCGGTCCCCCCGACGTTGACCTCCGAATCGGCCCAGTCGAAGCGCGCGTTTCCGCCGTTCCCGTCGTTGGTATAGACCAGGAGATCCCCGTCAAACGGGAACAGGGCCGCCGGAAACGCGTCCGTGATATTGAGCTCGCACGATGCATCACGCTTGAACCCCGGGCGATACTCGAGGAGGTCAGGCCGGACGCACATCACGTTCTCAGCCTCTAGAAGTGCGCCCGAGGGCGCGCGCAGCGCGTTCGGGCCCGTCATGAGGCCGCCCACCGCGAGCGTGAGGGACTGGCCCATCACCGGCGGCCGCCGCCGCGAAGCATGGACGCCCGGTTCACGGCCTTCCGGGGCTTCGCCTCGACACGGGGCGTGAACAGCGCCTCCATGCCCTGGAGACGGACTAGGCCGCGTTCATAGGCCGCGTTTGCGCCCTCACGGTCCCCGTCCGCCTCGAGGGCGCGGGCGACCCCGAGGGCCACGAGGACCGGGTGTAGCTCCACGGGCAACTGCACGACCGGCGTCTCTCCAGCGAGCGCCAGATAGTCCCCCGCCGCGGCCTCCGTGGTCGGGCTGGTCGCAAACGTGACCGAAGCGCCGGAGACCACGCTCGCGGGCAGTACGTCGCGAGCGAACAGATCGAAATTCGGGGACGCTTGCACGATGTCGAGCGGCGTCGTCGCGCTGAACAGGTCCGGTTCCGCGCCCGAATACACGAGGCCCACGATCCCAGTGATCAGCATGGCGTCCGTGTGGGACACGAGGCGCGAGGGTCGGCGCGGGTACTTCAGGCGCAGCGTGCCCGTCGTCGTCGGGGTCGGCAGTAGCCGAACGAAGTCGCCCTCGACGCAAAACCCGTACGGCCCGGCCCAGTAGGGCGAGCGCTGGGCCAAATATTCGTCCGTTTCGTGGAGCGGGATCCGGTCGAGCGAAATCGCGTCGCCGGACGCGTCCACGTACAGCACGTCACGGAGCGCACCGCCCTCGGCGCGCGAGGGAATGCGATAGCTCGCGGTGCCGGCCACGATCGGCACGTCGGACGTATCGATCCGATAATCCGTGCCCGCAAGCCTGCGCCGCCAGGGCGCGATCACGCTGCGCGATTCCTCGTCCAAAAAGGCGAGGATCACCTCCGCAGTGATCTCGGTCGACGCGTCGGGGATCATGCCGCCGCGCCGAACCTGCGTCACCAGATCGTCCGCGGTGTACGGCATGAGTTAGTCGTCCTCGTCGTCCTCGTCGGGCTCCGTCGGGGCCTCGTCGCTCGGGCCCACGATCTCGCCGCCCTCGGGCTTGATGCCGATCGAGACCATGAACGCGGCCGGCGGCCGCTTCCCCGGAGGGAGCGACCGGGCAACCTTGGCGTTGCGCGCGTGGCCTTGAATGGCGTCGAGCGCTCGGCCCATGGCCTCGTCCTTGACGGTGCGGCCGACCATTAGCCCGTCCCGCCGAAGTCGAACGTGCGCGCGGCGGCCTTCTGCGTCGCCACCGCCCCCGCCAGCACGGCCTGCTGGACCGTGGTGTTTGTCCCAGACTCGGCCGTGGTGATCAGGTTTCCGATGCGGCCGTGAACGGCACACGTGATCGTGCACACGCCAGCGGCCGACGTCGCGACGACAAGCCCTTTGAGCTTGCTGTGCGCGTTGATCGCAGCCGCGAGGGCCGCGGCCGAGAGCGTGGCGCTACCGCCGATCGTCACCTGGTTTTCGTTCGCTGCGCTGGCCACCCACGTCAGCGTCACGCCACCGATCGTCACGGTGTCGTTTGCCGTCGGCACGCCCGTGCACGTGATCGTTCCGGTGGACTTCGTGAGCGTGGTCACGTCCTCCAGTTCGTACGTGATCTCTCCGCCCTGGATGCCGGAAGCGATTTGGTCCAGCAGCGTCCGAAACCACCGCATGAACAGCCGGGGCTCGCCCGACGCCTGCGAAAGCCGAGCGTCCACGGAATTGACGGGCACGCGCGCGTTGTGAACGATCGTGATCTTCGTTAGAGCGTTGTTCGCCATCTTCGGCTCCTTGAAAGAAGCCCGGCGCGTGACTCGACCCGGGAGGGAAGCTCGGGCGAGTCACGCGCCGGACGACGATTAGACGAGGCTCTGGTTGACGATGCCGCTCGCGTAGAAACACGACGCGGGACCGCGGATCGGCAAGAGCCCCTGGCACCACGACTCACGAAAGCGCATGGCCTTCTTGTTCTCGAGGTGCATTTCCAGATCCTTGGGCCACTCCATCTTCGGATCGTGGGTGCCGATGCGCTTGAAACGCTTCGGCATGTACCCGGCGAGCTCGCCGCTCATGCACATCGGGTGCGGCTCGAGCGTGAGAATGCCGCCGGACGAGTAGAACTTGATGTTCTGCGTTCCCAAGGCCATTTCGGACTTGGTATCGCTGGCGAACTGCCGGAGGGCCGAGAGATCGTTGTTCAGATCGTCCCAGGTGTACTCCGAAAGCAGGACGTTGATATCGCCCTTGGCGCCGCGCGCCGACGCGTTCCGGCGAGCCGCCAGGAGCTTCTCCATCGTCAGCTTGGCGCTGCCTACCGCGAACGTGTTGCCGATCCACTTCGTGTAGGTGGAGGCGTTGATCCCCAGGAGATCGCCGCTCGTGTGCGACGCGATCGCCATAAGACCCTTGAACGTGTTCGCAGTGCCGGCGACCGCGGTGGCGCCGTACCAGCCCGAGGGCATGATCACGTCACCGATCGCGATGTTGTCCAGCTCGGCCTCGGTACCCGTCAGCGTGATCGTCCGGGTCGAGGGGTCGACCAGCGAGACGGCGCACGAAAGGGCGGTGTTGCGCAGGGGGTCGCCGTCGTCGTCGTAAACGTCGACCAGCGCGCCCTCCATTTCCGCCCAGATCCCCGCGGCCCACGTGGCCTTCGTGATCACGACCGAGCAGATATTGGAGGCCGAGACGTCGGCCACGGACTCGACCACGCCAATGCCGACCGCGGGACGCCCGCCGTGCAGCAACTCGAGCTCCAAATAGAACTGGGACATGGTGCGCATAAGCGCGAGCGTTTGATCGACGATCGTGCCGTCGGACTTCGCGCCTCCGGCCGCGGCGGCGATCATGCCGGCCGCAATGTCTTCCTGGAGGGTGAATTCCTTGCCGTCGATCTCGACTTCCTGCGCGATCGAAGAGATCGGAGGGTTGAGATCGTAGGCGGTTCGCTTCGCCACGCCGGTCTGGGCGTGCGTGGTGCCGTGCGGCCCTCGAACGACCACCGGGTAAATGAACTTGCGGCCCTCGGCCTTGGCCTCATCGAACGGGATCGCGCGCTGAATCTGCGCGTGCTCCGTCATGAGGTTTTCCAGGGAACCCTGGATGTACTTGAGATACTCGCCCCACGAAGTGGTTGCGCCGGTGACTGCCACGGGAATGCTCCGAATTGACCGCCGCGCGACTGCGCGATTGCGGGCTATTCGAGCGCTTCGGGTACCGGTGGCTTACGGCGGCGCGGCTTACCCGCGCGTCCTTTCGGATGGCGCGGGTTTGCGGGGCGGCCCCAAGGCGGGTCTCTGCGACTCGGTTGGGTTTGTGTGGTCTCAGAAATGACAAGCCCGACGAACGGGGTCAAGTCCGAGGCTTGCGCTTTCGCGTGCCGCACGTTTCACACACGTACGAGGCGCGTGAGACGTGCGCGCAGTTGCGACACCGTTTGGTGTGCCCGCCGCGCAGCGAATTGACGAACACGGGCGCCGAGGCGCCGCAATCGCACCGGCAGTGAACCCGGAGCGCCGTCCCGCGTGCGTACACCGCGACCGGCGCACCGTGCCCCGTGACGGTCCACGCCCCGAAGCGCGTACCGATCTCGGGCAACGGACGGCGTGCCGGCCCGCGGTGCTGCTGCGTCACCGGGCCCACGGGAGCTTCCCGCTCGACCGTGCGGCCGCCATGTTCGCTTCCCAGTCGTCCCGGCTCTGAACCCTAGGCGCGGCCGGCGGCGCGGCGCCCACGCCCCCTGGGCGCGTCGGCGGGCCCGCGTCGTGCGCAGGCGTGCCCTTGCGCAACTGGTCGGCCTGGTACTGGGCGATCTTTTTCAGCGCCTCGGGGCCGAGCTCGGTCGCCAACTGCTCGGGTGGCAGATCGCGCAGGTGCCCGACGGTGCTCGTACGGCGCGCCCGGAACGCCTCGGCCACGTCGCTTGCCGCGTCCGCGAACGTGTCGGCCGAGCCGGGACCGTCCACGGGCAGCCCGAGATCGCGCAGGTGCGCCAGGTGCTCGGCCATGGCCTGGACGTGCGCCGGATCGTGCGAGCCGTCGGCACGTGTCGGAACGCCCGCTTTTTCGAGGGCGCCGGTCATGGCCTTCACGAAACGCCGCTCGTACACGGCCTGTTGTTTCGTGATCTGCTCTTCCTGGAGGGCCTTTTCGCGCTTCGTCAGCTCCTGGTCGCGCTGTTCGAGCTCGCGCTTCCGGCGGTCGTGTTCCACCTCCTCCGGCGCGCGCCCTGCGTCCTCGAGGGCCTCACGAAACTCGGCCTCGACCGCCTGTTTCAGTTCGGCCGGCGCGGTCGGGTCCATGGTGATCCGGAGCACGTCGCGCGCGATCTTCCGGTAGCTCGCGACGTCGGACCGAAGCACTTCGTGCGGCCGCTCGCGCAAGCGCTGCTCGCGCGCCTCGGCCTCTTTCTTCGCCTGCGCGCCGGATTCGAAGCGCTTATAGCTGGCCTTCGAACGGCTCACGTTCCGCATTGCATCGCGCAGCGGTTCGGTCACCTGCTCGCCGTCCAGCATGTAAGTCACCAGCCGATCGCCGTCGGCTCCGGCGAGGTCGAGCGTGTTCGCTCCCCCCGCCTCGGCCACGGCCTCGGCTACGGCCGCCGCCGCGCTTGTGTTCGGCGCGCCACTCGTACCCCCAGCGTTCCCGCTCGACGTCGAATCGGCCGCACCCGATGTACCAGCGGTTACCGGCGCCGGCCCTGCGCCAGTTGCACCGCTCTCGCTCGTACCCGTGGCCCCACCGCCTCCGGCCGTTCCCGCTCCATCGCCCATTTCGCCCTCCTCGTCCCGTCACCCGGTCGCGCCCGCCACTTCGGCCGGCTCACCGGTCGCCGGATTTCTCGGCATGAAAGGGAGGGACCCCGGGGCGACTGGCCCCGTATCGCCTCCCGGAACCTGCGCGCGCTCGGCCGGCGGCTCGCTCGGCCCCGCGTCGGGGGCCGGCCCACCGGGCGGCGGCGGCCCGCCCATCGGCGCACCCGGCGGCGGCATCATGGCGGCGGCCTGCGCGGCCGCGTCCACCTGCGCCTGCTCACTCGCCAGGAGCGGTTCGCCGATGGCCTCGAGTAGCCACGGCATCGTTTGAACGAGCTCGATCCGCTGATCCACGTGCCCCTGGACGGCGGCCAGCACGCACGCCGCAAAGCGCTCGTCCTCGAGGGCCTCCGGGCTGTTCAGGTGCCCGGACAGCTCGGTAATCGCGAGCAAATGCTTTTGTGTGTACGAGATCGGAACGCCGCCGTTCTCGGGGACGTGCTGTTCCACCCACTGCGCGAACGCATCGATCTCGGGGCCTGGCACCTGCGCGCCGGTCAGCGGGTCCATAAGCATGGGACCGGGGACCATTTGCCCGCGAGGGGGCGGCGGGGGCAGTTTCCGAGCCGTCTCGCGCAAGCGCTGGACGGTCAGTTTCAGCAGCCGCATTTCGTTGTTCGGCCGCTGAAACAGCGCGTCCGCGCGCCCGGTCGTGATGACCTGGACGTGCTGCTCTGGCGTCGTGATCCACTCGCGGTCAGCCCATTCGTCGGCCAGCGCCTTGCGGCCCTCGACGGTGTTGGCGACCGGGTTTCCGATCTTGATGGTGACGCGGGCGACCTTTTGCAGATCGTCGCGCGTCCAGTGCTTCACGGCGGCGGCGTCGTCCTCGCCCGCCACCTGAATCATGCGTTCCGCCGAGGCGAACGTCTTATAGATATTGAGGCGCGCGTTATAGACGCGTTCCTGGACCTTGGCCCACTCACGTTGCGTGACCGAATAGGTGCGCGTCGCGATGGCATCCAGGAGGGCGTTTTTCGCGCCCGATGAGCCGGGCTCGGCCTCACCTCGAGGGAGCGACCCGAGCGCGGGCAGCGTTTCGAGCTCGTTCCGGATCGCCTCGAGGTAGGTGAACGACTCGCCCGAGATCTGGAGGCGCTCGATCGGCTCGGGCTTGTTCTCGGTCGCCACGAAGTCGTGACCGTCCACGGACTCGATCCGGGGCCCATCGCCGCCGGGCTTGAGCCACGTGGCCTGCGCGCCGTTGTTCTCGTGGTTGCTCGTGATGATGCAAAACGCCGCGTTGTACAGCGCTTGCAGCGAGAGAAGGTCCCACATGGGGGACGATCCCCAGCAGCACTCCTCCTCGTAATCCGCCGGCATGAGGTGGATCGGGAGATCCTGGTAGCCGAGGGGCGCCGCGATCGGTACGTCGTTCGGCGTGATCATGAGGGCGTATCGGCCCTCCGGCATCCAGCACGTCGGCGCGTGGAACAACTCCCACACGTGGACGAGATCGCTCGAAACAGCGCGGTTCTCACCCATCCAGCGGCGCAGCAAGGTCCGGTTATCGCCGGTGTCGTTCTCGCCCGCGGCGGCGATGCTCGGGAGCGAGCGGATCGCGTCCGCGTAGTCCGGGAAGTCGTGCAGCAGCCGGAAGCGATTGCGCTCGCGCCGGACGATCCACCACTCGTGATCCTGGACGGCCGTCAGCGCGCGCGCGGTGTCGCGTACGAGGTCGAGCGGGCCGAGGGGCTGATCCACGATCGCGCCCTCGTACAGCGGGCCACCCTCGGGGGACTTGCCGACCACGCGGCCGGCCTTGGCGTCCCACACCTGGAGGAGGGCGCCCTCGCCCTGCACGAACGCCACGAGATCGATCCGCGCTAGCGCGTCCTCGAGGCGCATGTGTGCCAGATCGTGTTCAAGGATCTGCGTCGCTAGAAGCGTGTCCTCGGTCGGGCCGTACGTGGAATCGTCGGCCTGCGCGCTCATGGAGGGGCGACTCGAGGTCACCAGCACGTGGGCCTGATTGATGATGGAGCGGTAATGGTTCACGTTGACCATTACGACTTCGCCTTGTTTGCCCCCGAGGCGCACATAGGCGGAATCACCACCGCTTTCGGGATCGGCGCCGTAGTAAGTGGCGACCGAGCGGCGCACTTTGTCGAGGCGCCCCGACGTCTCCATATCGTCGTAATAGGCCTCGATCCGAGCCCGCATGAGCGGGCCGAGCTCGCTGCGCGGGGCGGCGGCCCAGTAGTCCCCGGGCTGCCACGGAGGCGGCGCAGGTTCCGGCTCGGGCGCGGGCATGACCTCGGCCGGCGGCCCAGCGGCCAGCGCGTCCAGCTCGCCTAGAGGGACGTCAACGGCAGTCTCCTCCTCTTCCGGGGGCGCGAGATCGAGCATGCTCGCCCACCCTAGATCGAAGGGCCGCGCCGGGTCACGTCATGACGTGACACTACATGGCGCGTGTGCTACCTGGGTTCGCATGAAAACGCCCTCCGACACAACGCAGCCGGCCACCCCGAACGCGCTCGCGCGCGACCCTCACCAGCACGCCAAGGACGGGCCGCGCCCGGAACCGATGATGCAATGGTTCACGTACGCGCACCTGCCCCCGAACCTCCAGGGCGTTAGCGAGCCGTTCTGCACGCTCGCGCGCGAGATCGCCGTCATGCTGCCCCCGAACCCGGAGCGCACCGTGGCCCTGCGCAAACTCCTCGAGGCCAAGGACTGCGCCGTGCGGGCACTGCTGTACAAGTGAGCGAGGCCGAAGCACTCGAGGCCGCGTTGTGGGCCTGGCGCGGTCTACTGCTGCGCCGGTACCCCATCGTGCGGTCACCGGGCCACTATTACCACGTCGTGATGTGGCGGCACGGTGCACAACCGATCGGTGTGAAGTGAGAGGTTACGCCGACTTGCGGCCGTAATTATGTGCTGCGCCGATCACGCAAAAATGGCCCCGGAGCCTGAAAAGTGAGCGGCGCGAACCTGTAAGAAACGCTTACAGGTTGGCCTAAGTCAGCGAACGGCCCTGAAAAGCGAAACCCCGCCAAGCGCTAACCTGGCGGGGTTTCTGTCCATTTACGGGTGAGAAGACGGGCCTTGAACCCCGGCGATGAGAGCATACCCCTCGGCCTGTCAGGGGCTGTAGTGTTGCATCGCCGGGGCAAGGGCCCGGTGGGGTCGCTAGGAATCGAACCTAGTGTGCCAGTGGCAGCCGGGTTACAGCCGGCCTGATCTCCAAGATCGTCGCCCCCTTGGGGTACACGAACCCGCGGCGCCTTTTTCGAGGGCTGCCCGCGGGACTGCTTTCGTGCACCGGTCGGGTGAACCCGGCCCTTTGCTGGCGCGGCCTCACTCGGCAGCGGGCCCTGGACTCGAACCAGGTCATCGGGGTTATGGGCCCCAAGTCGGCGCCTGCCGGCTCGCTAAGTGCGCTGATTCGCTCAGGGTTAAGCGGCCCATGCCATGCACCTTTAAATACCCGGGGAGATGCGAGCGGTCAGCGCCGGCCAAACATAGCACGCGCAAGAATCGCCGCTTCCGATTTCGACTGTTCGCGGAGCGCCTTGGGGATCTTGTGCGTCTCGCGGTGCTCGTGACCTTGCAGGAGCGGAAACGGGTTCGTTGCCCGGTTCAGGTGGCGCACGAAGTATTTCGCAGCGTCCACCCCGTCAAAATGGCCCATGCCCCCGCTGCGCTCATACGACGTGCGCGCCTTGTTCCAGATCGCGTGCCGGAGGTGCGAAATGAGGTGCGTACACCGGGGGTGAATGCGCAGCCGGCGATCGCGCACGCGCACGCGCAGGGCGTTTAGGGCCGCGTCGGCGTCGTCTTTGCGCGCCTCGCACCACCCGAGGGCCGAGAGCGCGGCCTCGTCCTCGTTCTCGGGCCGCATTCGAATCGGCTCGCCCGGGGCCACGAGGCGGGAAAGATCGGCCTCGATCGTCCCTTCCATCGGCGTCGCTTCGGGCTTGATCCCGAGCATGCGGCGCAGGTCAGCGACGACGATCGCGGGCGCGTCCACGAACCGGCCCACACGGTCCGGCCGCACCCGGCCCTTGGGGGTGTCCTTGCCGAACGCCTCCAACTCGGCTTTGGCCACCGCGACGTTGATATCGCTGCTGGTCGAGTGCTGGAGGACCACCTCATGGGTGATCACGTCTAGGCCCGCTTCGAAATCGAAGTAGCCCAGCACCACGAACGTCAGATCCTTGTACCCGACGTCCATGGCCACGCGGGGCACGAAGTATCGAGGCCGTTCGCGGGCCTCCACGATGTGTGCACACTCGCGCTCGAATTCGGGGACCACGGCGCGGGTCTCTTCCACCACGAACTGGCAGAGGGCCTCGCGGCGCCACGCGGTCGACTGCTCGCCCCCGCATTCCCGAGCAAACTCGGCGATAATCTCGGGGGTCACGAAGTCCATGCCGGACTGGTGAATGGTCCGCGTGAACAGCCGGCCCAGGGCCTCGGCGTCTTTCACGTACGCCGTGGACTCATGCGCGGGCGTCTCGGCCGGCGTCAGCGTCAGCAGGAGCTTTGCTAGCCGGCCCTCGTGACGCCGGTCGGCGCGAGCTCGGAACAACTGCCAGCGCGCCACGGACTTGCACAGGTACTCGAGGCGGTCGACGGTCGACGCCTCCTCTACCCAAAACAGATCGGTTTTCGTGCGGCCGCGTAGCTTGTTCTCGTGGCCGTTGTTCACGCCGACGACGGTGGCGGTTCCCCCGTTGGGCCACACGTACCGGCCCGGTTTCTGGGCCGAGGGCGCGTGATACGTCGACTTGGCCCACGAGGGCGCCAGGTCCCGCATGAGGGACATAGCCGGTTCAAGGTTCTCGGCCAGGTCCACGCCCGTGGACGCGGCGATCTTGATATTCGCGGGCCGGTCGAGAAGGAACGGCGTGACCTGAACGATCTCGTTCACGATCGCCGCGCCCAGCGTCGTTTTGCCGATCTGGCGCGAGCACAGCAGCACCATGATCGGTGCGTCGCTGTTCCAAAACCAGTCGCGGGCCTCGCGCTGCCAGCCCTGTAAGGCGTACGTCAGATCGCCGCGCGCCCAGCACTCGGCGAAGTCCGGATCGTCTTCCTCAGGGCTGGCCACGCGCCGCTGCTCACCCCGCCGGAGGCGCCTCGGGCGTCACGGCCTCGGGGGGCGGCGCCGGATTCAGCACCTCCTCCGGGATCGTATCGTCCTTGACCATGCCGCTTCGGACGCGCAGTACGCGCAACTCCGCCGCCGCTTGCACCGCCGCCGCCACGTCGGCGCGCCGCGTTCGGAGCGCCTTGTGGAACCCCGCCAGTTTTCCGTACGGGTAGCGGGCGAATTCCTTGGACGGATCAGCGCCGTCGGCTTGCCACCGCTCGTACTGTTCCGCCGCTTCCTGGGCCGTTTTCATCGTGTCTCCTTTGCGGCGATGCCGCGTAGTCTCACTAGCCGCGGGCGAATGGACCGCCGCGGCGAACCGGTTGCGGCGGCGCCGCCTGCGCGCAGCCGTTCACCGACTCCGGACCGGCCGGCGGGTTCAGCTCGCGCGTTGCCGCCGCGTCGCGCTTCTCACGCTCGGCGGCCAGTTCACGCGTCAGCGCCTGGAACCGCTCGCGCAGCATGCGATACGCCGGCTCATGAGCGGGGCTCGGCGCGAGCTCGCGATAGCGAGTCAGCGCGTCACCCGCCGCGAACTGGCGCAGGTCCAAGGCCTGTTCAACCGCGGCGAGGCGCCGATCGTGCTCTTCGGGGGGCGCGATGCGGCGTAGCCGCTTGACCTCCTTCATTTTCGTACCCTCCCTGTAAGCACGTGACTTGCGTTCTGCGCCTCGAGGCGATCGACCCGCGTAGCGACTCGCTCGACCAGCGAAAACGCCTCGTCCAGTCGGCTAGCGACGTCGGCCGCCGTCACGGCCTGCGCCTTGATCTCGTCGTGGCGGCGCTGCTCGCGCAGTTCGATGGCCCTGCGCACTTCGATGGCGTTGAGATCGCACCGCAAGGCGCGCTCTCGCCACGTCAGGCACACGGCCACCACCGAGACGACCAGGGCGATGGATAGGGCGATCACTGGACCACCTGCCCCGCCCGCTCCGCTTGCCCGCCCAGCGAATGGACCGTCACGACCTGGACGACGATCGAATTCGTCGCCTCGTCCACCGTCCACGTCAGCCGGAGATCCGGGTTCGTCGCCGCTTCGATCTCGGCGCGCGTAATGCGCTCGCGCCCCGTCCGCATCACGAGGGCGTACAGCATGGGGAGCGTGGCCCGCCGCTCGGCGTCGAGGCGCTCTTCCCGCGTGGGCGTGTCGGTCACGTGCCCTCGGGCGGGTCACCGGCAACCCTGATTCGCTCGGCCGGTCCCCTGAACGGGTTCGGCCGGAACACGCGGAGATCCACCGCGATCTGACGCGTTTCGCGGTTCGTGTCGAACGTCAGATCCACGACCCCGACGAGGCGAACGGGCTGCCCGCCGAAAACGAGCGTAGCCCGCCCGTCGAGGCGTTCGAGCGTGGTCGTATGAACGGCCGTCGCGCCGACGCCTGCGCTTTCTTCGTCCGCGATTCTCTCACGTGCCTCGGCCCACGAAATCTCAGGTGCAGTCACGGTTCCCTCCGAAAGCGCACCCTGACCGAGCGGAACAGCCGGGCCAAGAATGCGCGAAAGCGCTGCCAGCGAGACCGAGCGCGAAGCGCCTCGAGGTCCCGCGTCGCCTTGCCGGCGATCACGATGAGCGCACGTACCGCCGGGTACCACGCCGCAAGCTGCTGAATGTCCGCGTCCCGCCGGGGCTGGACCTGGACGGTGTGGCTCTTTTCGAGCGCGCGCCGCTGGGCTTTCCGGTTGGCCGCGCCCGGTACTTTCGAGGTCGCCATCACCCGCCCCGTACGATGAGAGCGCCGAAAAACTCGCGGGCCATCGCCATCGCGACCGCGGGCACGTCGGACTGGGACTCGACGCAGCCGCATGCCAGTAGCAGCGCGCGCGGCACCTTGCCAGTGATTCGGGTGTACGCGCCGCCGCCTGCGTAGCGCAGGGCCACGACGTCCACGAGCTCGACGGACGCGCCATTCGGCCCGATGAGCGCGTCAGCGACCGGGCTCGGCGGCGCTTTCAGCTCGGCGGGCCCCGAGTGAACGGGCACCGGTCGCATGCCGCTGTACACCTCGGCGTCGTCCAGGCTGTCGTCTTCCCAGTCGGGGACGTCCGCGCTCCACGTCGCGGGCAGGGCCGCGGCCTCGAGGGGCACCATTTCGCGACGTGCCGCTACCAAGGCATCCATGGAGACCGGCGGTCCAGGCTCGCGATGCTTCGCGGCCTCCCACGCCTCCAGGGTCGCCGGATCGATGGGCTCGCCCACGTGTTCGAGCTCGCGGCGCTCGACCTGCTCGGCGAGGTCGGGCGTCCGGTGATTCGGCCGCGGGTCTGCTGGCGTGGCCTTCCCTCGATTGCGTCGTGACATCATTCACCCTCCTCCGTGTCCGCGTTGCGTGCCGCTAGCTTCCGGGTGGCCCGTTCGCGCAGCGCTGCCCGTTCGGCGTCCGTGATCGACGCTTTTATCATGAGCGGGGCGTTTTGCGCCTGTACCTCGACCGTTGTCTTTTCGCCGTACACGTCCGGCCACCGGCGAGCCATGTACGCTAATTGCGCCGTCGTCGTTTTCGCGTCGGAATCGCGTAGGTTTATGAATTTCCGGCGCTGAACCTCGGCCGCCCTGGCCCTGGCGTATTCGAGTTCGGTCAGTACGTCGGGATCGATCTTGGCCCACGCGTACAGCGTCGACCGCGCCACGCGCTCAAGCGCGCAGGCATGCTCGATCGGCGTCCCCCGACGCACGCGCCGGCAGATCTTCGCCACCACGTCGGGCCGATACCGAGGCGTCTCGCCCGCGTATGTCCGACTCGGGTCCGGGGGGCCTACGGGGTACCGCCGTCCGTTCTCGGGCTTTCCGGTCACACCGTCGCCTTTGCGACGTATCCGGGCGGGTTCTCGTGACGCCACTGCGCCGCGGTTCGTGACGTGAGGTGCCAGAGCCCGCACATGGGGCACTGGTACGTCCCGAGGGCGGGAGCGCCCGTTTCACGTACACCACGGCGTGCGGCCCCGCGTGCGCCCCGTTCGTCGAAACAGTGCTTTCCGCACCGGCACGTGTCCCCCGGGCGCCATACGGGGGCTCCGGCCCCTTCGCGCGCCCGCTTGCCGGCCCCGTAGTCCCGGGCGTGCCTGCGTCGTCGTCCGCTCATGGGGTGCGCTCCGGGGTGGTGGGTACGGTCAGCGCCAGGGCAGCAGCAAGGCCCACGGTCAGCAGGTGGGCGCGGGACGGGGGCGGGTTTCTCACCCGTTGCGCGCGGCCCCATGCCCAGCGTTCCCAGCATACGCAACACACCCGTTGGGGGCAAACGCCCCCGGTGTCCGTGTCCATGAGCGGCTCCGGGCGCACGCGGGTGGGCCTGCTGCAAAAGTCGCAGACTTCCGTGGGAAGGGCCCGACACCGGGCAAGGCCGCCGCCGGTCTTCGGGGTGGACGGGCGCCGCCACCGGGTCACGCGTCCCTCACAGCGTCAGCGCACAGGCACCGCTCGCATTTGCAAAACGAGGACGCGGCCAGGTGGTCCATATCGCGGACGCCCTGAACGTACCCCACGAGGACCCGGCCGTCGCCGTTGCCGAACTGGTTGATTTATTCTTGTAAAGCGTCATCGGAGGATACCTTCCCATCGTTTCTTGGCTCGCGGGGGCAGCACGGGCTTATCCCGCTTGCCGTCGTCCTTGCTTGGGTACGCCTCGATCTCGACTTCAAGCCGAGGCCGCTCCTTGTCGTGGTGGCGGGTGATCGCCTTGGCGTCGATCTGGGCGTCGTCGCGCCACATCACGCCATTCAGCCCGTCGCACAGCGATTTCAGCACGTTGTCCAGGTCGCGGGCCCGGCGGTCGCCGAAAAAGGCGCGGCACGTCACGCGGTAGCGGGCGTGCAAAGGCCACCCGCAATGGACACCGAAGATTCCGCCACGCGACTTGGCCTGCGCGCCCATGCCCGCGATCCGCACCGTCGTCTCGTACCGCTTCGTTTTCGCCGGGGTAAAATGCCCCATCTTCCCGCTCTTGGTACGGTACGCCCGTGCGCGTCCCTTGGGGACCGGCGGGCCCGGGACCTCGAACGAGCACGACGCCAGGGGCAGCGTGGTGGGCGTTACCGTCGACATTCGCACCGCCCGTCCTCGACGCGAGCCACGCCGCCCGAGCCGCCGCACGCGTTCCGGCACTGCGTCTCAGCGCGCATACAGTCCTTGAACGCGGCCCCCGTGATCGCCAGGAGGACCACGGTCACGCACACCAGGGCGAGCCCGGTCAGTCGTTCGCTCCCGCTCATCGCGCGCCGCCCCGGCCCTCAAGCCAGATCTCGATCGACACGATGAGCAGGGCGGCCGCGGCCACCACCGTCGCGCCGAGCCCGAGCGCCACCACGAGGCGCGCCCCAATCCAAGCCACGTCCACAATCGTCATGATCTCAGCCCTTTCGCTTTGCGTATTGCTTGTCCGTGCCGCCCGTTAGTAGGGGCCGCTGGGATGGAGGCGTCCCGTCCACGTACACCGTCGGTTCGTCCATTTCGGACATTCGGCGGCGAAGCATGTCGCGCAGTTCGTCCCGGAAAGCGGGGTTTGCCTCCGCCCACCGCTGTAACTTCCCGATGGCCTGAAACTCGATCTGCCGAACACGCTCGCGCGTCAGGCCAATCAGCGAGCCCAGCTCGCTTAGCGAGATCCCCGAGGGGTGCGCGGCCACGACGTACTGCGCCCGTTCGTCCTCGTCCCACGGGAGATCCGGATCGATGAGCCGCTCCGGGAATGCGAAGTACACGCCCAGGTTGTCGGCCACCCACCCGGCCGCCCGGCGCGTCGGGATCCGCTCGCCGGCCTCCTCGAGTCGCTCCGCGGTCACGAGCGACACGCCGAGCTCGGCGGCAAACCGTTCCCGTGTCCAGCCCCGCGCCTCACGCGCCGCGCGCACCGCCTGCCCGTACACGGCCGGGTCCGAGTAGGGCCCGGGCAGCACGGCCCGAGGCTTCGCTACCACCTCGGACGGCCGGACGCGTTCGCCGTCCTCGTATAGCGCCCCAAGGGGCACGCCCAGCACTTCCCCCGCCGCAATCTCCATTGTTACCATGTCGCCCTCCCCAGGGTTACAGCGAACGCCACTCGCGCGGCATCGTTAGGTAATCGCGCGTGGACCGCATCGCCCATGCCCGGATCTCGCCCCGTTCCACGGGCATCGTCTCGCCCGCCTGCCCGTACCTCGAGATCCCGCGCGCCAGCCGCGATTGGATCTGCTGGATTTCCTCGATCCGATCATCGCCCTCGGGCAATCGCTTGGCGACCCCGGACAGGGCCACCGCCAGCCCCGCGAGCGTCGCCAGCCGCGCCGCGTTCGTCGCCTCGACCCTCGAGGCCTCGACCCGCCAATCGCTGATCAGGCGTGCCACGTGCCGATCGTCGTCGGGCACATCCCGGCCGTCCCGGAGCGTCTCGAACGCGTGCGCCACCTGTTCGGGCTGCGCGTACCCCGACGGCCGGGCGGGCAGGGTTTGCGGGATGTACGCCGCCGCGCAGTCCAGCAGTTGCCGGGCCGCTTTCAGCGTCATTTCATCCACCTCGCGATCGTCCACGAGTTCGGCGCCGAGACGTGTCGGGGGTCCGCCGCGCTTCAAAGCAGCCTCCCGAGCCGGCTGCGCCCCGTCGACTCGTGGCGCGCGACGATGGCGCTCGATTGCAGCCGGCCAAGACACCGCAGTGCGTCCGTTGTCATTTCGTCCCTCCCATGGCCCGTGGGCCGAGAATCTCCGCGTTGATCGCGTCCACCGCCGCGTAATCGCCACGCGCGTAGGCGTCCCTACGCGCCGCCTCGAGGGCTTTGACCTCGCGGGCGCGCTTATCCCGGCCGAGCTCGGCCGCGCCCGCCAGGTACCGCGCAGGGTCCTTAGCGATGGCCTTCCACGGCCACCGGCGTTTCGCGTCCGACATCCAGGGGTCAGCGAACACGCCCGCCATAAGCGCCTCGGCCACCTCGGCCACGGACGTCCCGGCCTTCTCGGCGTGCGATAGCGCCCACCCGGCCACGGACGCGATCTCGCGTTCGTTCGGCCCGTAGGCCATCCACGGCGCGCCGGCCTGGACCTCGTAACGCTTCGCGTACGCGACCCCCAGCGCGCGCTGCGCCGCGTCCCGTTCACGGGAACGCACCGGGTCGAACCCGATCGGGTCCGGCTCACGGGTCATGACCGGAAACTCATGCGCGCGCTCTGATGGTACGGGTCGGGTCGGGCCGGGATCGGGCCGGGCCGGGCCGGGAGGGACGGATTCCGTAACAGACCGGAACGGAGTCACGGTGGGCGTCGGCGCGGTGTCTGATTGTGAGTCACGCTGGATGTCACGCGTGACAACGGGCAGAATCCCGAGCAATGCCGCGGCGCGGTCCCTCGCGCGCTTGGCCACCTGACGCTTGGCGTCCGCGTCCCGCTTGCGCTCGGCCTCCTCGCGGGAGGTATTGAATTCGAGGAAGTCATGAACTTCGAAATGGTCCGAATGCTCGATTAGCAGCCCGGCCGCGACACATTTCGATGCGATCCGCGCATGGTTTACCCGATGTCCGAGCGGCCGAAACACGTCGGCCAACTCTTCTTTGGGTATGAACCCGTCGTTTTCCTGACGGCAACAGTAGTTTCCGGCGAGCCACCAGAACCCGATCACGTCGAGTTTTGCCCGGCGGATTTTCTTGGACTCGCCGGCCTGGTCGTCCGATTT
>JACCDG011742439.1_pt1 | contig 28987 bp, 17 predicted proteins | sample 7442471 | NCBI WGS metagenome assembly JACCDG01 (sample SAMN15323444, study PRJNA562643) | freshwater metagenome | isolation source: river surface water | place: USA:Blue River Watershed | collected 2017-08-17 | reverse complement strand
GCACGTATCGAGTTCATTGCGCTCACCGCACTCACATTAAAAGAAAGGCCGTAATGCGTAGGATCGACCTGCTGAACTTCTTCGACGCGCAGACGCATACCGCACTGCATGAACAGCGTATTCATCTGATGAACAGCGGGCTTGAGTTGATCCACACTCATGACGGGGATCCCATTGCGGGTGAACTCAACGAACTTGAGTGCGAGAGTGAGATGATGAGGACCTGCGGATGCCTGCGCAAACTCATCAGCGATCGCCAGACCACTCACTTCGTTAGCGATTGATCTACTTTGAGAAGTGCACATTCCAAAAAAAGCGAAAGCCACGATACCCATCCGGGCCATCAAAAAATTTTTCTGTTCCATCCTTGGCCACTCCTGGTCGATTGAGTTGATCGGCCTGCGCGACGGGCCAATCCATTTGGCCGCCGAACATATTCAAAGGAACCTAGGGAACCCACGCCGCGTTAAGCAACTTGAAAATGCAAAATGCATCTTTCATCGATTCAAAATGAAGGGGTTTTCAGCCACAAACCGGGCGACTTAAGCAACCCGTCCCTCACAACTTAAAATGGATCACTACCGTGAGATACCTCACTGAGGCCCTACTTCTCCTAAGCTACGCAGGGGAGTCGCTTCACTTCTCCGAAGCGCGTCTTGGCTTCTCATTCTCGCGAAAAAACTCCTGCCCAAGTGACTCAAACCTATCCCTCACATCTACCGGATTCAGCTTCGGTAGATTGCCTTTTGCACGGGCCTATGGCAGCGTTTACGGATGCACCTCTGTTATTTGGGAGCCACTCTGGGGATATTCGCGGCTCTATCGAGTAGCTGCGCTTCCAGAGCGCCCTCCGGTGAAAGAGGCAATCGCAATCGGGTCGTCATTATCTCTCTCGATGGCTTTAGGCCGGCTTTCTATCGCGCGAATGGCGCAAACGGAACTGAGCCCGAGTTTCAAACACCGACTCTCAAAAGCTTGGCAGCCCGAGGGGCCTCAGCAGAAGGTGCAGAAAGCATCTACCCATCGGTGACCTATCCTAGCCATACGACGATCGTAACAGGAGCCCTCTCCTCTGAGCATGGCATTTACTTCAATACGCTCTTTTCAGTCGAAGAGGGCTCGAGCCCTCTTTGGTACTGGGACTCCAAAGCTATTCGCGTCCCCACGCTCTGGCAGAAAGCCAGGGCACAGGGACGCACAACGGCAATCATGACGTGGCCGGTGAGCGTTGGAGCGGATGTAGACTGGCTAGTGCCGGAGATTTTTCCTGCTGACCCGGAGAGCTCGACCGAGAAGACGTGGGATCTCACTCGCAAGAACATGAACTCGGATTTTTTGGCGGAGCTGAGTGCCAACAATGAAGAGCCAGAACTCGCAGGATTTGAACCGCGCGATCGCTGGATAGCCAACGCTGCCAACTACATGTCGCGCAAATACCGCCCGGATCTCATGCTGATCCATTTATCGAATGTGGATAATGTTGAGCATAACACCGGCAAAAACTCGCCAAAAACTCGTGCAGCCCTGGCGCAAGCGGACGCTCAAATCGCAAAGATCCTCGAGCCCATCGACCTGAGCCGCACGACAGTCATCATTCTTGGCGATCATGGATTCTATGACTTCGACAAAGTCATCGACATCAACACGCTCTTTGAGAAGAAGAAATGGCTGCGCGTGGAGGCTACACCGGGCAGCGTACCCAAGTGCATTCAGGGCTGCTCAACCGCTGAACCAAAGGTTACCGCTCCCTGGACGACTCAGAAAGGCTTTCGAATCGCATCAGATTGGAAAGTCATGGCGCACGTTACAGGTGGGCAAGCCGCCGTGTATACGCGCGACCCTAGGCTCAATCAGGAAGTAGTATCTTTGCTTAAGAAGAACGCTGGCAAGGCCTACCGCGTGATCGAGCGAGAAGAGCTCGATCGGTTGCATTCGTTTCCGGGAGCCCTGTGCGCAGTCGATCCAATAACCCGTACGACCAACTCGCAAGGAAAAGATGCCCCAGGTTACAGCATGGGCAAAGGCTTGCGCGGACCCCTCATCACCCACACCCAGCGCATTCTTGGCAATCACGGGCCATTGCCCACAGATCCGCAGATGAGAGCCGGTTTTATTGTCGTGGGTCCTCACGTAACGCCCGGTAAAAACCTGGGACTCATCAGCTTGCTCGATGTCGCTCCAACGGTTTCGAAGATTCTTGGGATTGATTTCCCTCAGGGGCCCGGTCGCGTTCTGAGTTTCGAGTAGGTCATCTGCAAGCTTTTGGCCCCGATGGGGGCGACGGCAGTCCTTCTCAATTGTCAGAAATGATTTAGGGAAACGGAGAAGCATTCGAGATGAGAGTCCGCGCTTCGCCGGAAGCTCGGGATCAGCCCTCAGGTGGACAACCCAAGATTCAGGCGGGTTAAAATTTTGTAACAAATTCGAAGCATTAAAACCCCTTCCAATATGACTTAATGTGCCATAAAGGAAACTGATGCTGAGCCTCCCATCATCATCAGAGCTTCACTACTTTCTCGAAGTCGCACACACTCTCAATCTCTCACGAGCTGCTGAGCGCCTGGGAGTCAGCCAACCCGCCCTCAGCCTTGCCATGCAACGACTCGAGAACTCGTTTGGAGTACCTCTTCTCATCCGCAGCAAAACCGGAGTGCAACTCACGCGCGGAGGACAGCGCCTCGTCACTGATGCGCGCACGCTGCTTCACTCCTGGGAGAAGCTTCGCGGAGATGCGCTTCTGGACCACTCAAAAATCAGCGGTCGATTTGTCTTGGGTTGCCATGCATCCGTAGCGCTCTATGCGTTGCCTTCTTTCTTGCCCACCCTCCTGAGCGAGAATCCCAGCCTTGAGTTCAAGCTCGTGCACGACCTTTCTCGCCGGTTAACCGAAGACGTCGTGAGCTTTAAAGTAGATTTTGGCATTGTCGTGAATCCCGCACCTCACCCAGACTTGGTCATCAAGCGCCTTTGCAAAGATGAGGTCAGCTTCTGGGTTACGGACCCTCCCTCTTCTGCGCAAGACCCCTACTCAGGCCAAGGCACCTTGATCTGCGACCCGGACCTCGTGCAAAGCCAAGCGCTTCTGAAGCAGATGAATCGCAAGGGACTTAAATTCGCTCGCACCCTTTCCTCATCAAGTCTTGAGGTCATCACTGAGCTCGTCGGCCGCCAAGCAGGCGTCGGGATTTTACCCGGTCGCGTCGCCTTGCGCGTGCCAGGACTCAAGCTCAAGCCCCTCCCTGGAGACCTGCCCAAGCTGATAGACCACATCTGCTTGGTTTACCGCGCCGATGCCCAGAAATCGCCTGCTAGCCGCCTCATTGCTCGAGTCATCGAGCAAGCACTCAAGCCGATGGAGACGTGACAAGATGCTACTGGATAAACTCAACCTCAATCACCTGCGCATCTTCGAAGCCGTACACCGCTTGGGCGGCATGACCCAAGCCGCGCAAGCGCTCCACCTCACGCAATCCGGAATCAGCCAGCACATCAAAGCGCTTGAGGACATGCTCGAGACCAAGCTCTTTGACCGAGTCCATCAGAGGTTGATCCCGACTTCGTCAGCGAAGATCCTCTACGAAAGATGCACGCTGGGGCTGCAAACAATCGAGCAAGCACTTCTTGAGCTTAAAGGATTGAGCAAGGAGCATGCGGGCACGATCACTCTCGGAGTCCCGATCGAGTTCGGAAACAATATCGTCATCCCGCTTTTGAGCAAGTTCTCACGCAAGCACCCGTTGGTGAAGTTCAAGATCCGAATGGGCTTTGCCTCGGCCATCGCAGAAGAGCTCCTCAAGGGCGATATGGATTTTGCTTTCGTCGACGACTACCGAATGGACAAAAGGATCTCGACGGAGCGAGTTTTCGACGAGACGCTTGAGCTCTGCATCTCAGAAGAACTGCTCAAGAACTACCCTACTCCCAAGCTCTCGTCCGACTGGTTCGAACAGCTCGGTTACGTCGAGTATCAGGTGGGAGAGCCTGTCCTGAGAATGTGGTTCAATCATCACCTAGGTCCACGCGAAGGCCGTCGAATTGGCCTGAACGTCAAAGCAACGGTGATGGACGTGCAAGGCATTGCGCGCTTCATCTCTCACGGAGCCGGAGCTGGAGTCCTACCTAAGTACCTAGCGGATCAGATGGATAAGACGCCCGGACCTCAAAAAATCTATCGATTTAAGGGCTGCGGAAAGCCCATGATCAATCGAATCAGCTTAGCTACTCTTCATGAGCGCACGCAGAGCTCGGCTGCGGCTGCGGTTCAGGATTTTTTGAAAGAGAATCTCTGAGGCCTGAGCCCTGGGACGCGATGAAGCGCCGACAATCAACATCAACACATAGCGTCGCAACGAAACCATTCGATGAGTTTGAATTTATACACTTAAATTTGCATCGAACTTTCTCATCAGCTACTAAGCCGCCAAGGGGATTCGGCATGAAATCAGTTGTTTTGATAAGTTGGGGATTGCTGGTGGGCGCGGTTTTGGGGGGGTCGGCTTTTGCCGAAGAACCCGATCCTTACTTTGTTTTTAAACAAGTGAAAATAGAAGAACTTAGCGAAACCCCCTTCGAGACACTGACCTCGCACCTCGATCTCTATGATGATCCGGTTTTTGTCTTAGGCTATGGACCCTCAAAAGCAGACCCCTCCCCCGGTAGTTGGCTCGATGAGACAACCCACGCTAATCTTGTGCTCGACCAGATCATCAACTTCGGGAAAAAAATATGGAGCGTCATCGAAAGCAATAAACCCGTCGTGAACGTGAGCATCGACTCGGCCAATGCGCTCCCTCAAGGAGCCAATAGCTGGCTCGCGGTCGCTGGCTGGAAAGCTCCCGTCTCGAAGCTCTACAAAGTCACCTATGCCAACCTCCTCGGCATGACTGTCGTTGAGGTGAGCTACCGTATCCTGTTTACAGCTGGAGGAAACGTGAATGGCAAAGGCCGTTACCTTTCCCACGTCTCCGTTGCCCCCGCTAAAATCTCCGCTGCCTGGGGTTATAGTTTAGATGTGAAAGCGTTCGTTCCGAGCGTCACCAACGCCGGCACTCACGAAGACCCGATTGGCGCCGCGCAGCTCCAAGTCGAATGGAAAGTGAATACCGTCATGAAGAGTGAACAAGGCAGCCAGAGCTACTATATCCGGGGCGATGGTGAGTTCATGGATCTGAACGCAGCTTCGACTCCCTAAAACTTAAAAGCATCTGGAGTCAGCATCGCAGCCACCAGTGTTAGGTCGTCATCCAGAGGCTTGGTACCGTTGAAGGCTAGAAAGTCTTTTACGACAGCGTTGATCATATGCTCTTCACCGCGACCGTAAGCGCTTTCGATGGTCTTGCGAGCCCGCTTCTTCCCATACATCGCGCCTTCGACGTTCTTGCCCTCGAGTAAACCGTCTGTGTAGAAAATAATCATATCGCTGGGCCCTAGCTTGACGGTGTGCTCCTGAATCTCATCGATCTCCGGAGACTCGCCCAAACGAGGTCCGGCTGACATGAGCATGCGAGCTTTGGGTGGCATGCCCGGGGTGTGCTGAATGAACCATGGAGGACAGTGAGCGGCATTGGCATAGGTCATCTCCCGGGTGTCGAAATCGATGATGCCTATGAAGAACGTCATATTGATGCCCGAGCGGCCGCTCTCGAACACGGCAGAGTTCGCCAACGGGATGATCTCTTTGGGGGTGAGCTTGAGGACTTCGGGCTTAGAGCGCAAAAGCTTGTGGATCGTGCTGAAGCAGCCGCGGATCGCAGCCGTCATCAAGGCTGAAGGGATCCCGTGACCCGTGGCATCCGCAATCACGACGGCCAGACGGTTGCCGACTCGAAAGAATCCCCACCAGTCACCACCGCACTCGCTGGCGGATTGATAATAGCCCTTGAGTCGGATCTGATGGTCTCCATAAGTAGGGAGAGGAAACAGATTGGCTTGCACGGAAGCGGCCACGACCAACTCCTGCTCCACGCGCGCTTGGTCCGAGATTTTGTGGACCAGGTCTCCGATCTTCTTGGACATCACTGTCACCGCGCGGGCCAGTGCTCCCACCTCGTCATTGCTCGCGATCGGGAGATTCACGTCAAAGTTTCCTTGCGCGACCTCTTTAGTGGCCTCAGCGATGCGCACTAATGGACGGGTCAGGGATTTTGCGAAAAATAACGCAAAAACAATGGCAAACGCGATTGCCAGGACACCGAAGAAGACGAGCTTCTCGATCAACGTGTAGGTCGCATGCATGGCTTGAGCAGTCTCTGTCCGCGAAGACACGACGAGATCCAAGCCTGGCCTGTAGAACGAAGCGAGGAAGCTTTTTCCTCCGGCGGAGACCTCCTTCGCGCCGCCGACCGCCTTGGAGGCCTTGGCTTCAAGATAGATCGGGTCGTTGGCGCCCGCACTTGCCGCCATCGCGGCCGCACGCCCATTGAAGATCGAGCTCCCATAGAGCAAAGACGACTCGGAGTGGAAGAGCAAATCGCCCTGACCATTGAAGATCGCAAGGCTTCCTACGCTCGAGGGCATGCCCGTCTGAAACGAATGCAGTGACACCACGGCATATGAAAGCCCAGCCTCGGTTCCTGCTTGCGCTTTGCGATCGAGCAGTAGGACTGCCATGAGAGGAGGCTTGCCGACTTGCGAGATGTTCATAAAAGCGCTGCCGTGACTCGACAAAGCTTCTTGGTATGCCTTCAGCGAAGCGGGAGAAAGCATCAAGTCTTGCTCAGTCAGACCTGCCGCCTTCATCGCATCCGCCTTAAAAGCCCTAGCAACAGAAACAAACTCCGACGAGGAAACCCTGTACTTGCCCACCTGGATAGCCATCGACACGCTTTGATTGTCGAGAAGCGCTTGGATCTGTTGCTCAGCGACGCGAAGAGCGTCCGACTGAGAAGCCAAAAAAGGAGTTCGTGTTGGAGGACTCAGCGGCTCCGCTTGACCGAGCTTGAAAGGATCAACAATCAATAGAGAATGCCTCACCAGATCCAGTGAGGACTGCGCGTAGGAAGAGAACTCTCGGCCTGCAAGCGTGCATGCGGTCGATTGAGCATCATAGACATAGGCAATCTTGTCGCGCTTGAGCAACACAACCGAAGAAACCGTCAAGAACGCCACCACAACAGCTAAGATCATCACCACAGTCGCGAGCATTTTCGTGCTGAGCGACCATTTGACCCCACTCTTTGGTTGTTTCATAATGTCTGCTCGTCCCTTTGCTCTTTAATGCTAGTTTACGGAGCCTCATGTCGACTGTCACTCCGAGAATGCGGGAGCCAACGCAGGCTGGCCTCCCGATGAAACCCGCGCGCGAGTCTTTTCTCAAGCTCTGGGAGTACGGTGCCGTCATTCTGTCGGCGGGCGTCTTCATGACTATGCTTTACTTCTTGGTCACCGACTTCTCGGTTCGTCGCATTCTTTGGCCCACTTCGGGCGAAGGAACGCTGGCCAAGCCGATTGGAAAGGTGACCTTCTCCCTCAACAAGGCACTCCGCCAAGCCAACGGCCAGCCTGAGTTTGTCGCCCTTGCCCAGGGTGATGCTGTTTTCCCGCTCGACACGATCATGGCCGGTCCGGGGGCTGCCCTAAAAATCACCATGACGGACACGAGCATCGTTGAGATCGGCGAGAACTCGATGATTAGGCTTAGTTTCGACACCCAACTTCAACTCTCGGGCCTCAACCGAGAAACTGTCGTCGAAGTCGTGAGCGGCATGGTGGCCGCACAGCAGGGCGCCACCAAGACGGCTATCAAAGTCAAATCGGAGGGCAAGACGTTTGCTGTGACACGGGAAAAGGCGATTCGAGTTTCTAAGCAGGGAGCTCAAGTCGCAGCTCATGAAGCTAAGAAGCTGGACATAGTTGAGAATGCGAGAACCAAAGCAGCCGCCGTCAACCCCGTGGCGGTTTCTCTACCCAAAGTAGAACCTAAGGTGAACGAGACCGAGGCGCGCGCCATGTTCAAGAAGCTAGGGGGCACCCTCTCGGATGCAAGACCTCCCGGCGCTCCGGTTTCTATTGCCGACACTTTTCAGAAGATCAAAGGCAGGGGCCTTCCTGCTGGCATGGGCAAAGTCGCCGCCGGTGGCGGCGGATCGCTGAACGAAAAGCTGGCAAAAGATAAAACCGACAAGGAACTCGCATTGAGCTACAAGTCGGCCGCCGAGATGATGAAGCGATCGTCGTCAACGCTCTCATCCGCCAAAACTGAAGTCGCCAAAGCGCTTAAGATCGAGCCAGCCGACAATCTGTCCCTCAAGAGCCGAGACGGTGGCAAGGCCGCTTCTTTTGCTCTTCCTGTTCAGTTTAAATGGCAAGCAGAGCCCGAGGACGCGCTCTATTTTGTGAAGCTCTCCCACGAGGCCGACCCTAAAGGCAAAGAGCAAAGCATCCAAGTGCAGGCCAAAGACGGGGAGGCCCAGGGAAAGTTCATCCTCCGCAAACCAGGACACTACAAGTGGAGAATCGTAGACCGCGGCGGAGCCACTCTTGCGATCCGATCCGTCCATGTCAATGTCAACTATAGACAAATTGAGCTGCAAGACCCCATCCTCATCGGACGCGAGAAAGGGAGCGTCATGTGGTCCGCTCAAGATAAGTGGGGATTTCTGTTTAAATGGAGTCCCGTCGCAGGCGTGACGAAATACAAGGTAAAGATCGCGCGCAATCTATCGACTGACTCCGGTGCAGTCGCCGAAAGCGAAGTGTTCAAGCCCGAGTTCTTGCTCCCCTTCAACAAAGAGTGGCAAGCCGAGAGAATGTACTTTTCTGTCGAAGGCATCCACTCGGGCGGGTACTCGCTTACTTCCAATCACGTCCCTTTTATTTTTACTTTCTTGCCGCCCAAGCCGCGCTCACCGATCCACAAAGCCAAGTACGATCGCCAGAAACTGACTGAAGGCGCCGTGAACCTTCAGTGGGAAGCGAACTCAGATGCCAACAAGTTCACCCTGGAAATCTCCAGAGATCCTCATTTCAAGAAAAAAGAAGAATCAGAGCAACTCAGCGAGGCTGAGTATCGGTACTACCCGCAAGGAACCGGAACCTTTTATTGGCACGTGCGCGGCGACAAGGACACGGTCTCTAGCCCATTCAGCGAAACGTTTGAGTTCTATCTAAAATGAGCTCGCGCTTTTGTGGAGTGAGGTCGAGCCAAAAGGGCCCGGGGCCTGACCTCCTTACGCAGCTTGATCGTCCGAGCTTGGATCGATCTGGGCGACTTCAGCCGTCGGAACCTCGGACGTGCTGCTGACACTCTGCAACTCGCCCATGTCCATCGGTACGGCCTCCAAAGGGGCCGCCTCGTAGCTCGTCGCCAACTCCATCGGTGCGTCAGCCGCTAGCGTCGAAGCAGTTGGACCAGTATGTCCGCCGTGCCCGCCGTCCAGCATCGAAGACTGTTGAGATGACCCATCTCCGCCGATGCCCAGCTGGTGGAGCTCAATACCGCGGTCTTTTAGAACCTTGCGGACCAAGAGAATAACCTGTTTGCGCGCAACCGAGACTTCAGCTTTTGAGAACGTGCTCTGCAAGTTGGCGATCTTGACGTCATCCTCGATGATCGCGCGCTGTTTAGGTGGGAAGACAGAGAGCACTGCCTGCACAGAGCCATCGTCCATTCCGACCAATGCCTGAGTCACGAGCTGAGGATCCATCTCGGTGAACACAACAGCCATAATGTCCGAAGGCAAAGTGCTGATGCTATCGAACGAGAAATAATGCTGCCGCAACCGGTCTCGGGCGGCCGGGTCTTCGCGCTCGATGAACCGCAACAGATCCTCTTCATTGGTGTTGTCGGAGGTATCAAGCATTCTTGCGACGACTTGGCTTCCGTCAACATCGACCTCATTGCGAGCGCGGAGGACCCGGAGGCGCTCGGCGAACCGAATGGCGGCCTGCTGAACCACTTCGCGAGGCAGCCCATTTAGGCGGGCAATGTGAAGGATAGTCTCTTTGCGGCGAGCATCGTTGAGAACTGAGAGGATCTGGGACATCTCTTCTGGCTCCCAATAGGCCGCTATAAAAGCGATATGCGATGGCTCTTGGGACACGAGCAGTTTTGCCATCTCGGGCTCAGTAATCTTGTGCAAGAAATCAAACGGACCGTTTGAGTTCTGGCTGGGATCCCAACCCATGCTTTCTGCAAGCATCTCGGTATAGATCTCAAGAAGGATCTTACCCAGAGGGGCCCGAGTGATCTCGCTGAGATTCTGCCGCAGGTACTCTCCCATCGCGCGCCATTTGGCTGGGCTAACGGTGTCGAACAGTTGCTTGGTATATTCAAACCCGATGGCTTCGCAAGCGACCGCCAGCTTGCGCATCCCCTCGCGCGTGGACATCAAGCGACGCGCAACCAAGGAGCAGGCCTTGGGTTGAGAGACAGCCAACGCCAGGATCTTTTCTTTGAGCTCGACCGCGGAGATCGGATCGCCATTGGTGATCCGCCGTTCGCCGTTCTCGTCGGCATCACCGTTGAGGTTGGCCTGGCCAGGAGCAGCAAGCATGCCTCCACCCGAAACATTGGAGTTGAGGTCTTGGGACGAGTTGACTTTGATGTCAGCTTTGAACTTGGCCCGCGCGTCGACCCGCTCTCGAAGTATGGAGACCTGCCAAAGCAGCAGAGCGATCGCCAATCCCAGCGTCACCGCGAGGCCGATCAGAAAGTAGCGGACCCAACTCTCGGTGCCCGAGACCTGATGAGTCGAGGCAATCTGGCGATCCAAGGATGTTGGGACTTCGGCGCGACGAATGTCGAGCGCGTCGCCCTTTTTGTCATCTAGCGCTAACTTGGCTCTCAGAATCTCCTTAGTCACTAGTTCCTGGTCAGCTGTGACGAGCTTATCGAGAACGACGATTATCTTGCGGGTTTGGATCATCGAGTGAAGCTTGTTATTGGTAGGACTGCCGAGATCTGGGTCTGGCGCCGGGATCCCGGGTAAAGTAGTCAGTGCGCGCTCATCGTAATAAGCTTGGAGAGCGGCCGCATCAGCCTTGATCGTGACTTGGACATACACGGCATAGTGATCGGCCTTAATGACTCCATCGAGAATATCGCGGACCTTGCCCTCGAGCGAACGCTCGATCGCGCCCTTTTCTTCGGTCGCAATCACCTCACCGCCGGCGCCTCGCGTGACAGCAGCCTCATTGGGAGTTGCCGTTGGTGCGGCCTGAACGCTCGCCACCGTGAGCCATGCGCAAACAAAAGCCAATGCCCATGCTCGGGTCGCCCCTGGCTGTTTGCGTGTCAGATGATTTTGGATCGAATGTCCCATCATAGCCGATGAACCTTCCCTGTCCTTGGCTTTATCGGAAACATGAACGGGTTCCTTGAATTGATTTTATGGAGCTTTTGTTTTTGGAGTTTTTATACATTAAACATATAAAGTTTAATATTACCCAACTATCTCAAGTACCTGCACCAGGCGCATCGCTTTTCATGATCTTCAGAATAACGCGCCGATTCTGAGACTGATTCTGAGGGATTGGGACACCCTTCGCATCACGATTGGGCACGAGTGGCCGCGTGTCTCCAAAGCCGATCGCAGTGAGCAATTTGCGATCAAAGCCCTGAGACTCGAACATCCTGATCACGCGCGAGGCACGCGACCCAGAGAGCTCCCAGTTCGATGGATACGTCGCCGAAGAAATCGGAGAGTCATCAGTGTGGCCTTCGACGATGAGCTTGAACCCGGGCGCTTCTTTCTTTATGACGCCGCCCAGTTGAGTCAGCACATCGGCTCCGTTTGGGCTCAGATCCGTCCTGCCGCTATCGAAGAAAAGAGTTCCGCGAAACGTAGCAGTCACGCCACTCTCGTCGGCGTCTATGGCTACTACCTTTTCAAGACCCCGCTCCTTGACGATACCCTGGAGCTTCTCGAGCAGCTGGCGATAGGGCTGCTTGTAAACTCCCCCAAAATACTGAGAGGTCTCGCGCTTCATCTCCTCGTACTTTTTTGGATCCGGATTAGCCATCGAGTACATGAGAACGAAAAACACGCAAAGCAAAGTCATCATGTCGGCGTAGGACACGATCCAGTTGCCATCGCCCTCTTCAGCGACCTCTTCAGGGTGTTCAAGAGCCTTTTGCTTGCGTCTGTACTTAGCGGCATGAGGATCCGTTGGACGCAGAGCGACCACTGTCGCTGACTTTCCGGGAGGAGGTGCGAGTGGAGGAGTTGCCATAAATTCTGTTACCCGCCTTTTGCTACTCTAGGCGCTGGTGCAGTCTTTGACCCCGGAAGCTCGCCACGCAAAGACACGCGCTCTTGTGGCAGCAAGTAGGAGTTGAGTTTCTCTTCGATCATGATCGGATGGACCTTGTTCTTGAGCATGATCACCCCTTCGAGGATGATCTTGCGCAAAGTCTGGTCCTCGCGATTCGCCTCAGCCAAGTTCTCGGCAATTGGGATAAAGATGAAGTTCGTGAGCGAGATACCGTAGAGTGTCGCAACGAGACCGATCGACATGGCTGGACCGATCTGCTTGGCGGCGTCGGCGCCCCCGAGCTTCTGAAGAAGTGCGATCATCCCCAGCGTGGTCCCCAAAAGCCCAAAAGCAGGCGGAAACTTGGACATCGTCTTAAAGATATTGGTTTCGATCTGATAGCGCTTGCTATGCGTTTCGATTCGCTGCTCGAGAATGTCGCGCAGCTGGTCTTCGGTCATACCGTCGTTCACGAGCATGATGGCTTCCTTGAGGAAGGGAGTGGTGATCGTCTCCGCTTCCTTCTTGAGAAAATTCAGGTCGGTACGAGCCTTGTCGCCGAGCCCAATGATGTACTTGATCGTCTCAGGATAGTTAGGACGATAATTGAAGAGCATCTTCTTGATCGCCAGCATCGAGAGCTTGAAGATCTTACCGAGCGGGAAGCAGATGGCGGCTGCCGCCAGCGTGCCGCCCATGACGATCACGATCCCGTGCTCGTTGAGAAAGATCGCCCGATTGTCCGTCGACGTGAGCGTCGAGTGTAGGAAAACCACAGCGGCACCAATGAAGCCAAACGCTGTCGAAAAATTCATTTACGTTCTCCTTGTAAAGTAATCAGCATGCCCTCTAACCCCTGATAGGCTGGCTCACCCGCACGTGGATGAATAAGCCGCGAGGGAACTCCCAAATCAAGAAGCTGCTCGCGCGTGGATTCGAGCTTGGCAAGATCCGCTTTGGAATCGGCTACGAGCGAGATTTCTCCGAGCGCGCGTGCCTTGCGAACGGCGTCGACCACCTGCCAAATTGGGTGCTCATCGGCGGCAGCAAAGCTCAAATAGTGAATCGCCGTCTGGTTCTTGAACTTAACAAGCTCCGCGGACTTTTTGCCCGTCATGATATTGACCATAGACACAAGGTGTTTCGCATCGATGTCGACTTGAGTGAGCTCGAACTTAGATTCTGGTGCTGCACCTTGCGGAGTGCCCAGGTGATCAGCTTGGTCCTCGCCCAGGTCATCGTCGGTTGGGACCGGAAAGCCTGGCAAGAAGCCGACGCTAGAGGCTCCCATCGCAGCACTAGGTCGAGAAGCCCCCAGAGGACGCTCGTCTCGAGCCGAGATAAAGCCAGGCCGTTGAGCTGCTGCTTGGGCCAGCTCCTCATCAGCCGTGAGCACAGGGGATGCCGATTGGGCCACCTTGCTCGGCTGCGCCCTGCGACGATTCTCATAGTCGCGCTTAAAAATGAGCTGGTTGAGCTCAGCCGTCTTCAACGCAAGCTCCCGCTCCAAGCGGGGCACGCGCTCGCCTTGGTGCTGCACTTTGATATAGCGCCAAGCAACCCATGCCTCTACTACCGCAGCAGCGAGGACCAGAATCGAGGCAATCTGCAAAGGCTGACGACGTAAGAGTCCCATCCAAGGTCTCTATCGGCTCGCAAATGAAGGCGGTTGAGGAAATGTTAGTACTGGGTGTTTTTGCTATAAGTTTGGCAGAAAGATCATTTTTCGATTTCTGAGCAAACACCAAGAGAGTCACTCTCTTGACACTTCAGGGACGAACCGTGAATCCGATCAAACCTGAATACAGGGAAACTTCGATACCGCCGCCCGTTGCTGCCCCGCCTGCGAGAGTGCCTTCTTTAAAAAGCTCAAACAGCAAAGACATGTTGGTTAAAATAGGGATCTCCGCACCTACCCCAATCTGATAGCCAATAGTCAGCGCGTTGAACGAGAGTGCGTCCGCCCTGCTCGTGACAGCGATCACTGTCAGAGGCACCTGCACGCTGATGAAAGGGGCAAAGTGGTTAGAGCTTGTCGTAATGCCATTATCGACGACTGTCTTTTTTATCGGTAGTCCGGCCGGGTAGTACAATCCACCGACCCCGAAGCGAGATAGCGGAAAACCACCAAAGTTGGAGCCCAATCTCCCCTGATAGAAGATATCCATTGCGACACCCAGCGAGACCGACTCAAAGCTGATCTGCGGGCGAAACTCAGGGCCAAACCCTCCATCACGATCAAAATCAGATCCAGCCTTGAGTCGAAACGTCGACATCCCCCCAGCAATACTCACCGCTGCAGCTTGAGCAGCACCCGAGCCAACCAACACAAAAATCAATAGCCCGACACATGCAAGCGACCGATTACGGACTCTTATTGGCGTTCGCAGGAGTCGACGGCAGATCTCGGAGCGAGCGAGAGAACTCATCCGTAGCCGGAGCGCGCAGCATGCTTGGACGATCGGGCGGCATGGCTTGACCGAGTTTCCGGTCGACGAGGCGGAGGTAGTTGTAGGCTTGAGCATTGTATGGGTCAACTTTGAGGCAGCGCTCCCAACTCATTTTGGCCTGTTCATAGTTTTTGTTCACGTAAAAAATCGTACCTTTAATCAAGTAAGCTTGTGGAAGATACTCGTCGATCATGAGCGCTTTATCGAGCTCATCTTGGGCTTCGGGGTACTTCTTGAGCATCACGAGCTGCTGAGACTTGAAGAGATGGTCAACGACTTGGTCCGTACGGTCGCGATCAAACTTAGCTGGCCCACCTCCGCTGTAGCGACCACTGAAGAGCGCGTCTTTGTACATGGCGACCGTGTTCTCCAGAAGCGCGATGCGAAGATTGAGGTCCTTCATGGCATCTTCGGCTTTCTTCTTCTCGTCCTGCGGGCCGCCCTTGCCTTCGCCATCCTTATTTTTTTCGGCGAGCGCTTTGTCCTTCTCCTGGCTCGGGTCGAGAATCACAGAAACCGTCAAATTCTCGCCATCTTTGGGAGTCATGAGCACTTGCTTGGCTTGAAAGTTGTCCTTCTCGATGCTGAAGAAAAACACTTCTCCCATTTCTTTGGTCTTTTTGAGGACCAACGGAGTTTGACCGACGAGCTTCTTTTCTTGAGTCACCAAATCTTTGACAAATACGGTAGCGCCCTCTGGAAACGACTTGACGGTATAGCGGGTCGCGCAGCCGCTTACAAAAAGCGCCAAAATCGTCGCTAGTGCTGCCGCAATGCCTGGCATGGTTCTCAAAGTCGAGTTCTCCTAGCTGATGTTTCGGAGAGTCTGGGAGCAGTCTTGAGAGGATTCTGAAGCCAAATGATTTTGAATGGTTGGAATGATTAGGTCAAAGGGAGTTGGCAAATCCGCAACGGTGTTCATCTCTCATCGCCAACAAAGAGACGCTTGACGCTCTAAAAGTCGGCGAAATCGATAGAATTCGTGTCAGCCAAAAGCTGCCGGTAGATCAAACAGGAAAGAGAGCATAAGTTCGGAAGCATCAAATGACCTCATCACGATAAACTCTATTCTTTTGTAAGATACAAAGAGTTAATCCAGACGTCTTTACTTATCGTTACGATGGTACCAGTTTCATAGTCTTTTAAAAGCGTATCGCCAGCCTCAGTCTTACCTTGCCACTTTCCAACGAGATTGATTTCCATGGGTGGCGTGCCAGTAAAGTCCAGACCTGAAAAGACGAGCCATACTTTACTATCTACTCCGGTTGAATTTGCGAAAAAATCCTTATCTTCACTTAGGTCGTCGATGAACCTTCGTGATCGGTCAGTAGGAGTGGGACTCTTCGTGAGCTTAGTAACAAATTTTGAAGACTTCTCTCTGTTATTACTTGCAAGAACGTCTTTGAGCTCAGATAGCAGCTTGGGTTTAGCAATCTTGGGTAAATAGACATTTTCGATCTCGCTTAAGTCAATAAAGTTATGATCGGTACGGCCGCCGACACCCTTACTTCTAAAGCCAAGATAATGTTTCGCATCTTCAATGGCATCGCGACCATACAATTTGTTTATCACTCCAATATGAGGAACTTCGGGGCCTCCTGCTCGGTCCTTTGAAGTGAAAAATATCGGTAATCCATCAAATGCATTGGGGTTTTGTCGAAATTCTCTGACAAATTGCGTTCCGCTGAGATACTCTAAGTTTTCGCTTTGATATTCGAGATCCCTTCCCAGCAATCCTAATAGACCCTTTTTTGAGATAAGGTCGTTGAAGTGGTTGGCAAGGAGTTTTCGATTGTCGGAAATTTTTGATTCATGCTCAATTACATAGACTTTACTTAGTCCATCAATGGGCCACATAGCTAGAAGACGGTCTAATTGACTAGGTGAGCTGGCGACACGAGCTTCCCAATTGTAACCGAAAAGTTCAAGCCTTGGAAAAATACAAATGATTCCTTCTCGGCCACTTCCTTCTGATCCATACTTCTCTAAAAACTCCTGAGGTGAGAATGCAACCACCCTGTCGGGGCTATTTTTGACTAGTTTTAGCAAACCTGGGTCAAGGGTGCTCAATTGTGGTGCAATCTTTGTTGAAAATTCAGTTGAAGTGGCGATTGGTTCTGCAATGTGACGAAAGGCTACTTCTAATTCTGAAAGCTTAAAATTTTGTGTCTCTTCTAGAAGGTAACCACTTTCTAGCAATCTTACCTCGAGGCCAGAATCTGATGTTTTCGAGACTATTCCGGTGATGAGGGAGCGATTGGATTTCACTTTGAGTATAATTGCGTCCCCAACTTTAAGTTGTTTTGCTTTAAAATTGGGTAGTCCCGAGTAGGCGAGTTCGTACTGATCAGAGTTATTGCGTAATGTGCGGGCCACTGTATCCGATTGGGAGCTATCCGCAATCCACCTTTTCCATAGAGCATTTTTCCGCGCAGATTCTATAAAGTTTGGTGAGGACATGATCCTTACGGACGATAGACTCCCAAATTTACTTTCAGGTAAGACAACTTCTTTGGAGGTCGTTGCGTCGGTGATTTTGATCGATGAAACACCTTGTGTTCTATCATTTTTAACAACCTCGATTAGACCTGATGCCTCGACTTCACGTGCAAGTTGCGCGTCATACCATTTAACGAGTGCCTCGTGTCGATCTGTGCTCAGCCAGTCCGGCCAAAGAACTGTTTTTTGTGAACTAATCTTAGGTGGTCGCGACTGAGTGCGAGTTAAAGCCACTTGGTCTTGCACAAGTTCGATTTGATGCGGTTTTTCAAAGCTTTCTAATATTGAGCCTACTTTTTTGACTGCAGACTTTTGTTGATCAATCTCGGCCTCAATTTCCGATTCAAGCAGTTCTAAATACCTTTCCCGTCTCAAGAGTTCCGACTTAAGTACCTCGACAGTGGTGAGCGGTAAGTTATTGCCCGCTCGAGTAGCAGCCTGTTGGGCTTTTGCTCGCACCTCCCTGCTACTAAAATAAAGGACATCATCATTTTCAAAAGTAACGGTACTATCTATTGGTTTTGATACTTCTGTTGTAATTTTATACTTACCTTCTTCGATCGCTCTCACTGCTTGCGTTAGAGTCCTTCTTTGATGTTCTATAAAAATTTTTGTGTAGGTGGTATTAAACTCAAAGGCCCAAGAGAGTCTCTCGAGCGCCTCAACTTCATAGTTTAAAAAATCTAGATAGTCTTTTGCTCGGATCACTTCTTTGTTCATTTTTTTATTAAAGTGATCGACAGCCTTGTTGATCTGCTTCAAATCGAATTGACTACTGATTCGGTATTGCTCAACTTCGTCAAACGAGTACCCATGCCTAGCATCGTAATGTCTGCTTAAACTTTCTTTAAGTGCAGTAGAAAATCGGTCAGTAAAGGAAGCTCCGTTTTTGTTGCTATACCCAAATTTTGAGCTCGTGGTTGAGGCGGGTGACAATCGTAAACTCTGTGCGTCGCTAACATCCTGATCCGACATTGCGTGGCCTCGTTCATGCCTGCCAATGCTTTTTAATCCATACTCATCAAGACTTCCCCACGGCAACGTCATTGTTTTGGAGTTACCTAAAAAGTGTCCACCGGTTCCGCGAATACCCAGACCTTCCATGAGTGAAAATGCCACATTCATAGGAGGCTGGCGGCGAGCTAATAGAGTAGCAAAAGAGACGAGCCAAGGTTCGTGAACCATTTCGGAGAGTCGTTTAAGCTTACCGTCTGGGCGTCTGGAGGGTAAAATCTCAAAATAGAAATCCCCGTTGGTACCTCTTTTCTTAATTTCAGTTTTTATCCCCATGAGTTCCATTTGGCTTTTAATTTGGTTTATAATTTCGACTCGCTCAAGGAGCACTGGATGGGGTTTATTTTTTTCGGGTTTGATTTCATAAAGAAATGAATTTCCTACTTCTTCATTCCAAAGAGTCGCTTTAAAATCTGAGAGCGGTTTCGTGATTCCAGGAGTGGTCGGCTGTCGCTCCCCACTTTCAAATTTATTGGGATCGGCATGTCGTCCAATTTTTTTACCTAGGATCATTAACTCTTCTTTTGACAGCCCTTTCCAGACATCTGAAGGAAAGTCTGGGAACAATTTTGGGAGTAGCATTTGAACTTCTTTGGGACTGAGATTGCTCGGTACCTTTAAATCGATTCCATCTGTCATTTTTTTGAGTAGACAGGAGAACTGAGAAACCATTGATCGAGGATGAGCATTGGCCGATGAGATTCCGAGGGATCCAGTTAGCTCGAAGATGATGAAGGCCACCTTGAATAATGTGAAAAGGTTGGACTTGCTCATTTTTACCTATCGGTATGCATGGCGTGAGTGTTGAATTTATGCGTATTTCTGGATCAGGAGAAATGGCCAGGATTCTTCTCAAAGATGAAACGAAAGCCCCAAAAACCCAGCTGCCCCTGCGATACTCAACCCCCCGTTAGCTTCCGTCCCATCAGACTGTGAAGCACCGCCAGCGAGAGTCCCTTCGAGCAAGATCTCGAGCTCGATGATCATCGAGGATGTCAAAGGTATGTCGATCCCCCCGCCCAGCATGTAACCGATGGCCAAGCCATTGAACGCCAGTACTTTTCCGGTAGTGCTCGATAATGAGGTGATGGCGAGCGTCCCATAGTCGACCTGCGCGGTGATGAAGGGTGCGAATCGGGATTGGGAGACCCCGACCCCGTTATCATAGCTATCGCCCGAGATAGCTAAACCAAAGACGTAATAATATCCTGCGAGACCGAAGCGAGACAATGGAAACGCGCCCAAGCCGTTTGAGCCCATCCGTCCCTGATAGAACAGTCCGGCGGCGAAATTGAGAGAGGGAATCTCATAATTCACCTGAGGTCTGAGCTCAAGCCCCATGCCCGCGTCTTTGCTGAACGTAGTGCCTGCTTTTACGTTGAAGGACGAAAGTCCAAATTTCATCAAGACCGAAACCGCCTCAGCCGCCTGAGCAGTACTGGGCAACATCAGCGCGATCACCAGAAGCAGAGAAGCGCAAAGCTGAGGCGCACGAGAGTGATGATTCAATATCATAAGCATAACCGAGATTTCTCGAGGAAGCATCAGCATCCTCGCGCTCACCTTTCAAATGGCTACTTTTTGTCTCCTTGCTCGAGATGCCGCTGAATCTCTTCGGCAGTCAGATCATCCAGCATCTTGGGGCCCCTCTTCTCGCTTGGATCCGCTTTCTCCAAGCGCGTAAACGTAACTGTTCTGCCGGGAGGAGGCACGGGGATGCGCCTGATCGTGCGGTCTTCAGGATAGACGTTCTTGAGAATTGAGTTGCCGGCAGTCTTGATGAGGTACCGGCCAAGCGGCAGAACAAGCGGCGTATTGGTCAAATAGCTGCCGAGGTCCAACTTCTTTTGATCGTCAAACACATAATATCCAATGGGCAAAGTGCCTTGGAGATCAGTGTTTTCGAGCTGAAGTCCGCCAAAGCCCTTGATGTTCTCCTCGTAAATCCCATTAGGCGCTACGGTGATATCGGCGATGATGGCTTCAGCGAACGGAGGAGACACCGCTTGAATCTTATAAAACCCGGCAGGCACTTGCGTCGGGACATCCGAGGGAAAACTCATGACCGGAGCTCCCGCCTCATTGAGCACAGTGACGGCAAAGAGTTGATCCGAGAAGTTAATCGTCACGGTCCCAGTCCCCTTGACTTCAAGCACCTTCACTTCATGGGGGGCGACTACGACTCTCTGAAACTCATACCAAGGATTCAAGAGTACTCTCACCATGTAGCTCTTGTTAGGCTCGACATGAGTCCCGAGACTCGAGACAAACTGACCGACTTTTAGCGGCTTCTTTTCAGGCCTAAGCTCCCACACCTCGCTCATCCCCAAAGGGTCTGGGCTTTTGACGATCAAATTCTTATGGGGATTGGCCAAGCCCTTGAGCGCATTGAGTAGCGAATTAATGTCAAACGCATCGAAAAACCTGCCTCCCGTAACACCACTGAGGCACCTGAGCCTTTCGGCATCATCAGGAGTGAGCGCGTAACCGACGACGTAGATTCGGATGTCATGCTCGCGCTTGAGTTGCTCAGCAATCTTGCAGGGATCTCCCCCGCATGTCTCAGCCCCATCCGTGACCAAGATGATGCGTTTAGGTTTGTTCTTGTGAGCGCGCAGGTCCTCGCTTGCCTTCTGAAGCGAATAGGCCAGCGGCGTCTTGCCATAACCTTTGGGGTCGATCCTTTCGATCGCAGACTCAATGGCGCTTGAGCCCTTCTCGCCAAACTTAAGCATCAACTTGGAGTCTTTGCAGTCTTTGGGCTGGGTCCCGTAGACGCGCAGGCCGAGCACCATATTGTCTTCGTGGGCCTGCTCCATGAACGCGCGCAATACGCGCTTGGCCTGATACAACTTGGTGCGCTGCCCGATCGATGCCTTCATCGAACCGGAGGCATCCAAGATCAGCTCAGTCACCACGTCTTTTGGAGAATCCAATAGATTCTCGGGCGAAAGCGCCGGAATCACGTCAGGACCCTGCGGATCCTCTGCTCGAGCCACAGCCCCTAGGACCAATGCAAGAACGACAAGAATCCACGAATATCTAGAGACCACTGAGAAGCTCTCCCACCATGTCTCGCATATTGTATTTGATCCGTATGCCGTACCAACTCTGGGTCTCAGTCGCGACAACGTTCTCCGGGATGAGAGTCGTGCCGTCCGGAAGGAACCCTTGCGTTGCCCCGCTAAACGCCAGGCTGTAGCGCTGTTGCCCGCCCTCGAGCACAAAGAAAATATCCTGCGTAAATCGAAGCCCGCGAATCGCCAAGTTGAACTCCAATCCACCGTTGAACGAAATCTGGTTGCCAGAGACCGATGCCCCGCGCACAAACTTCTCATCGCTCACATTGACCGCTGGCGCGTACCCGCCTCCGATTTCCGCGTTGTTGAACGAGAACGTAAATCGCCAAAGCTTGAAGATCTGAAGGCGATACGGATAATAGAGCGTCACACCTAAGTTGACGCCCGAGTAGCTACTCGAGATGAGGTAATCGTCTTTGTTCTCGGTTGCGAATTTGTTGATGAAGTAAGTGACCGAATAGATCGCGGGAATGAAGATAAAACGGCTTCGGTAGATGAGGCCGGGATTGAGGTAGGTCTGAGTACTGTTGAGGCTCACACCCTTGTCGCTGACGGTAGGGATGTTGCCGCTCGCATACTCGACGTTCAGCCCCAGCTGAGGATTGAAAAAAAACCACCAACGAAGGCCAAAGTTTCGAAGCGAGATCTGATTGGCTTTCTTAAAAGCGTTGGTGTCGGATTGAACTCCTCCAATTTTTGAGGTTGAGGCGAGCGACCCGGTGTAGAGCCCGAGCTTGAACGAAATAAGACCTGTATAAAGGTCTTCTAGCTCCTTGTCTCGATCGAGTACGCCGATCACTTCTTTGCGAAGAAGGTCCATTTCGTCCAGAGTCAGAGGATCACCTGTCGGAACGATGTGATCTTTCTTTCTGAGCTCAGCACCCTTGAATGGCTTATAAAGGACGAAGTGAGCCTTGTTAATGTAGGTTTCTGCGACAGCAGCACGACCCACGACTTCAAAGTCAAACCAGCCAGGTCGAAGCGGGTCCTCGATTTGCCTGACGACAACAAAAACCTGGAGCTCTTTGAACGGTTCTGTGCCCGAATCGTAACCTACGTAGAACTCTTTTGGGCTAGTGACCTCATCCACTTGCATTGTGTTCTTGAGGAAGTCACCGTTGCGAGTCGGTACGGCTCGCGCGACTTGAGGAGCAAGAGAACACAGCGCCAAGGCGCAGATCCAGAATAAATATTTAGATCTTATGTAATAAACCATTCCATAGCGAGCACGATAGGAAGGGGTAATTGCATGAGATCTGGAAGGCACAGTTCATTTTTTGCGGCGTCGGATCGAAAGTCAAACGTCACGAACATGACGCCCGATGGATTGCAAGAGTGTCGACCGATACCTGTGTCTCATGCGACAGCAATTGAGTCCCGAGCTTTCGTGGAGGTGAGCCACGGGAGCGCCAACTCGAGAATCACTCATTACTTCTCAAGAATCAGGATTACCCAGTCGACAGGTATAGTTGACAGTTGCTGTCTGGTTTATGTTAAACTCTTACGAAGCACGGCAGTACGTCAGTTTTGAGGAATACCCATGAAAACGAATTATTCGAATTCTCAGTTTTCACAAAAAAATAGCCAGTATTCCCAGTATTCCAAGAAGAATACAAACACGCGACGATCTGTTTGCGCGCTCCTGGCGATCGCAAGCGGCGCCTTTGGCGTGGGATGCGAAACCCAGCTCGGAGTTCAGGAAGGCATCCTGAGCAGCATCGCATCAAGCTCCTTCAATGGCATCTCAGGAGTGACGATCTTAAGCCCTACTTCGGCCACCGTGACATGGAATTCTTCGAGCAAGTTCTCTTCGTACAAAGTCTATGCTGCTGGCCAAAGTCAAGCGCTCGCCTCAAGCCTGTTCTCCTCTGCCACCATCACCGGGCTAACTCCCAATACCACCTACACACTCAGCGTCGCGGGCACTCCTACGGGCGGCGGTCCGATCTTCGGTGCCGACATCACGATGAGCGCAAAAACCTGGTCGAACTTCACGGGTGTGGGCGCCGTGTCGGCACCCAGCCCAACCTCCATCAGCGCCAGCTGGAGTTTCTCGCAAACCGGACCCACCTATAAAGTTTACGTCAACCAAGGTTCTGCGCCGACAGACTTCAGCACGCCTGAAACCACGACCCAAGCGCTCTCCGCCGTACTTACTACTTGGGGAGGCGGCAATCCGATCCAGCAGGACACGACCTACTACGTCGTCGTGCGCGCCAGCTACCTCGACAACACCAGCGAATTCAACTCCAACGCCGTCTCCGTACACACCCCTAGCATCATTGACCCTTTGCCGGTGATCACCACATCGCCCGTGATCACAGGCAAGTATCCGGTCTTCACCGTATCCGGCGGCCTGTCTTCGTATCAGACCACTTTGACCTGGACCACCGACGGCGAGACCATGGTCAATACGATTCTCGGCAACTCAAAGTACAACACGCCCATATCCAAGCCTCTCGCTCCGGGCGTCAACACGATTCGGGTATCCGTCAGCTATCAGGGTTACACGGCCAACCTTCCGGACATCACAGTCGTTTCGCGCTCCCTATCGACGACCCTGCAAGACGCGCCTCTCCTTCAAGGCGGCAAAGGACGACAACTCTTTGGTTCAAATATGGCGGCCGGCGACTTCAACTGCGATGGCTATGACGATCTTGCTGTATCCGCACCGCTGGGCACTTTTTATACTTCGGGCAATAGCGCCAATTCTCCTTATCAGGGACCTATGAACGGCGGAGTCTACGTGTTTTACGGCGGCAACGCCCAAGGACCGGGCCTTTGGTTGCCAGGCACCACGATCGGCACAACGACGCCATACACGGTTCAAGATCCTGCGACTACGCCGGTGGTCGGCACTTACAGCACAGGAGGCGGCAACCTTTCTTTCTACAGAAATCCTCTTTTGATCAAGTTCCCGACCAACGTCGATGGAAGAGGCAAGCAACTATTTGGCGTGAGCCTGGCGGCCGGCAACCTCAACGCCGATACCGCGGGCGCGGGTCCATACGACTGCGACGATCTAGCGATTGGTGCGCCCTATGCTCCGTCCAGCGGCTACACAGGCTCGGCCCCAACCAACTTCGCTCCGGGAGCCGTGTTCGTTTATTACGGTTCTACGATCGGCCTGCAGATCGCAACTCCCGTCGTGAACTCGACGGCTTGCTCAAGCGGCACTTGCTCGCCGCAATGGATTACGCCTTTGAACAACGCTACTGCGGGTGGCGACGGCAACTTCAATACAGCCAGCCTTTTTGCTCAGTTCGGCGCCTCACTCGCAATCGGCAAGACGGATCCTGCTTCTCGCAACTCGATGTCTCTCGTCGTCGGTGCTCCTAATCATCCTGGCATGGCTTCGATTGGAGTCGCTCAAACGGCGGCGAACCTGCGCGGACAGGTTTTTGTCTATCGTGCCGACACCTCGGGCGTCATCTTCGAGACCAATGCCACAGGCTATGCCTCGGCCGTCATCCGCGCTCCGACGACAGCAGCGGCCTCGACCATCGCAATCAACACTGTGCTGACTGCTGCACCCACGACAGGTTTTAACACGACGATCGGCTCTTGGACGACGCCTGGGTTTGGCATAGCGCTCGCCTTAGTCGATACAGACGGCGATGGTTACGATGACCTGTATGTTGGATCCCCACAGGACTCCGACACTGTGGTTGCTACGCTTCGAGCCAATCACGGTAGCGTCTATTATTATAGGAACCCAGGAGCAGGTAACGGATTCACCCACTTACAAACGCCCACCTCGCAACTCCAGCTGGGCGCTGTGACCGGATACGCAGGTTACGATGCGGCCAACATCTATTGGGGCGGCACGCTCGCAAAAGCCGGCGACATCAACGGAGACACCGTTCCCGATCTATTGGTCGGCACCTCGCTCGGAGGAGTCAGCTATGGCGGCGGCGGAACTGCGCCTGCAGGTGGACCGCAGATTGTAAGCGTCATCTACGGCGGAAAAGTCGCACAAGGCGCCGCCTCCGCTGGCCCTCAAGGATTCACAGGCACTCATGGTGTCACGTTCAACACCGCCCAAAAACCCAGTGCGCCTGCCATCAATGCCTCAGCCTGCAACGCAGCCTGCGTCGGCGGAACCGCCGCTCCCGCCTGGAGTGCGACGGCTACGTACTGCGGCTCCTGCCTTGTCCAGCACTTCACGATCACTGCCAACTCGTGGCTCTCCTCGGCCTGGGGCGTAACCACCAATGCCACGACCACCACCTCGCCGTTTGGACTCAAAGTGGCCGGAGCCAAGGCAAACAGCCTCGTGGGCGTCACCAACATCCTGCCCTACGGCGGACAACGCCTCGATCAAAACGATTCGTATGCGGACGTCTTGGTCGGTAACCCTTCTGGCGGCACAACCAATAGCGGTGTCGTGGTAGGCCTTTACGGCAGAAATAACGGACTCAGCACAGTCCCAACTACATTCAACCCGTCGACTTCGCTCTCAAACGACGCCACGGGCTTGGGGATCGCCCTCGGAACCTACTTCTGGTCCGGCTCTTGTAGCAGCGTTCCTCTCAGCTACGCATCCATCGGCTCACCTAACAACTCGAAACTCGGCAACGGCTACTTGGGCGGCGTCATTTACCAATTTGCTCCCGTCACTTGCGCTTACTCCGCTTCAGTCACAAATCCATCCGCTACGATCAAGGTCAATAGCTCCAAAGAAAACGCCACGGTCGGCAACGTGTCTCTTGGCGGACCTGCAGGGGGAACTCCTGTAGGCACCTGGGGCAGCGCCATGGGGACCACAAGCGGACTGAACGCAGCGCCTGCAGGTGACCTCAACGGCGACGGATATGGAGATCTCCTTGTGGCGATGCAAACGATTGCCAATTACCCGGACGTCTCGACCAACACCAACACGGGCGCGCCAGATAAATACATCTGGGTGCTTGCAGTCTATTACGGAACCTCATCAGGCATCGACATCACGGTCGTTCCTTCGATCAACCCGACTGGCCTCGCCCCATTGCTCATGGGTCCTGCAACCACCAGCAACTGCGGATTAGCGTCATCCCAATCTCCGGGCTGCTACGAAAGCTCATGGGCGCTTCGGTTCTTGCCCGCAGGCGACATCAACAACGATGGCTTCGCCGATGCGATCGCGGCTGGCACGACGGGTCTATCGATCTATTTTGGATCTCCTTCTGGAATCCAGCATGCCACCTCTCCTGCCTTCTTGAATACTGGCCTGGACCCTCGGTGGTTGGCGTTCAGCACCACGTTTGGCATCAACGACCTCAATGTGACACAACAAAATCTGACGATGCTGCCGTACAACTTTACCTACGGCGACTTCAATGGCGACCTTTACAGCGACTTTGTGTGGGCCGATCCCCTAGACACGAGCTCTCCTCCCTACAACGGCAATACTCGCGGGACTGCGTGGGTTTTTTATGGATCTGCAAGCGGACCTCAGGGGCCGGACTGGTCTGTTGGTACCAAGCCGCTCATGTGCACGGGCACTTACGCAGCCAGTACGGCTACGATTGGCACCGCAACTAATTCTCCTGTCTGCGATGCAACCAATCGAATCGTGGCGCTCATCACCCCTTGCGACGGATCCACCCCAAACACTTGCGTCGTGCAACAACTCCAGGGTCCCGCTGTGGGCACCGGCAACCGCTTTGGCGGCAGCCTAGCCAATGCCGGTGACGTCAACGGCGACGGCATCGATGACCTCATCGTCGCGGCTGACGCTGAGACGACTGCCACCGGGAGCACGACCGGCGGACAAGCTTACTTGTTCTACGGCAGCCCGCGCGGACTGCTCGTGGGCGCGACCGGATTGCGAGAAGGCTACTACGTGCAATCCTCAACCTCGCCCGCAGTTCGCAGCCCTGTTCAGATCAATCCGCCGGGCGGAGCGGCAGGTCGCCGCCTCGGAGTTGGTGGCGTAGCTGGAATCGGAGACGTCAACGGTGACGGCTATGGCGACTTCGTTATTAGCAACAGCCGACAAACCGGACTCGTCACCGGCAACACCAGCTATGGCGGCGCATTTCTGTTCTACGGATGCAGCCCTGGCACAAATGGCTGCACGGAGACCGGAGTGTATAGCGTGTCCTATGCTGCCGGCACATTTACGACCCTCCCGTTTGCAACTCCAGCCTCCAGCTGTACCGCTGGCTCTCTCACCTGCATCGTACAAAACGCTGCAAGCTGCGTCTCTGGCGGCGCATGCACGGCCCTTCACTTTCAACCGCCACTCACGGTCACGGACTGGACGACCAACTACTGGGGAGAAGGACTCGGCCCAGTGGGCGATGTGAACGGTGACCTCTACGCCGACATGGTCTTAGGCGGAGGCCATCCATCCGGAGTGAGCGCCACCACGATCAGCAATGGTCCGACCACGCCGTCGAGCACCGGCTTTACGCTCTCGACATGGGGTATCGGGCGCGCGATCCTCTACTCAGGCTCACCCACTGGATTGGTCACCGGCACGCCTACCACCGCTCCTCAGTGTGAGCCGACCACAGGTTGCCAGCCCTATCTGCTGCAGCCCAGGTATGCAGACTGGGGTCTGATCGGAAATACGCAGTGGCACAATCTCTCGCTGCGCCAATCCTACGTAGGCTACCACCCTCGCCACGGTCTCATCGACTTCAATGGGGATAGTTTGGGAGACTTCTTTCTACAGTACGACACCTACTGGAACGCCGCTCAAACCGGCTTCGGCATGGGAGGCATTGTATTCTTGCAATAAGAGAGTGAGTGCACCCTGGTGCCGCTGGATCTGGCGCATCTAACTCGACTTTTATTGCGCGCATCGGGATTGCCTGAGAACCTCTCCTGGGCAGTGCGTTTGGCTGCAAGCTTCTTCTTGATTCGCTGATTATTTCGCTGATTGTTTCGCTGAGACCTCCGCCACATCGCGCACTCAGGCAGCCGCTGCAGCGTGCTTCTTGAGCTGCTTAACAATTTATATTTATAAATTATTTATTTAACAAAATTAAACCGTTGCGAAGCTAGTGGACATAAAAAATATTGGACCAATTCAGTCAACTTAATATAGACTAGTGGTTAATGACTTTCCGCCGATCGATCAGCCGAGCTTTTTTACTGCTTTCGCTGCCCATCTTGGCAGGAGCCCCGATTGCGGGTTGCAATTTTGGCGTCGAAGGCGGTAGCAGCGCCTTGATGACTCATTTTGGGGGCATCGACTCGGCAGCTGCGATCTCCACCTCATCGGTCACCGTCAATTGGACCCCTGTTTCGGGTTACACGAGCTACGCAGTCTTTGTCTCAGGCAGCGATCAACCTCATGGCAACCTGACCACAGGCGCTTCCTTCACCGTCGGAGGCCTCAAGGCCAACACTTCTTATAGTTTTTCTGTCGTCGGCACCAACCCCGACGGCAACCAGTATGGGATCGGCAAGAACGTTCAAGCCACCACCTGGAGCAATTTTCTCGGCCCCGTAAGCGCCACCCCAATCAACTCCCAATCCGTCAACCTCGCTTGGTCCTACAATGAAGGCCCTACGTTCAACGTGTATGTGAGCGCTGGAGCCGCACCGCAGATCTCCTCTGGCAATCCCGCCACGCTCTTGCCCGCTCAGTTCACCACCACTTCATCGGGTGGCTACACCGTGAGCGGGCTGCTTCCAAACACGACTTACTACTTCATGGCCGCGGCAAAGTATCCTGACGGCACAGACTCGTTTCAGAACACTCAATCAACATCCGGGACCATGAGCGACGAGTACCTGAACACGGGAGGACTGAGCCTG
>JACCDG010291928.1_pt1 | contig 29004 bp, 3 predicted proteins | sample 7442471 | NCBI WGS metagenome assembly JACCDG01 (sample SAMN15323444, study PRJNA562643) | freshwater metagenome | isolation source: river surface water | place: USA:Blue River Watershed | collected 2017-08-17 | reverse complement strand
GCCAGAATCCATTATGACGTTTCTTTCTCCTACATGATATATGTGCTTCCATTTATCCCTATTGGTCGTCGCTTGGTTGTTGTAGTTTGTAGGATCCCAAAGGAAAACCTTTGGAGTAATGAACTGAAGATTACCATTTCCAAATGGAATTTTCAAGAAATTATTTACATCCTGGGCAAGCAGCGACATTTGCTCCAGCATATATATTACATTCTGTTTTCCAGCTGTATATCCAAGAGGATCTGTATTATCTATTAAAAGATTGAAGGCAGCTAAATTTAGATCTAATTCTCCTGCTCCTGTTAAATCTTTCACTCTCTCCACCAGCATACTTACAAGATGGAAAATGGAGCAGGTTGGAATATCCTTGCCTTCAATGCTGCAGCCAGAGTGGAAGGGAGCGAAACTGTAATATCCGTTCGATGGTGGATTTAGTGGAGAATAGTGACCTAAGTTATTGCCAGGCTGCGAACACTCAAGAGTAGTATTGTTATGAACTGAACTTGCTCCAAAGAGAGGAAGCTGCATCACATCATCAGGAGAAGGTACTATCTGCCCTGAGCGAGTGGTGGAGGTCCTCATGAATGCTACATACACATTATCAGCCAAGGAACCAGAATCATAGCATGATTGCCAATTGTAAGACTTCCTGTATCTGTTCTTTCCTGATAGAATTATTATCCTGTCAGATGATCCATAGGTCTCATAGGACACGCATATCCATCCATAGCTTATGATAGCAGCGGGATCTACTTCTCCGTTATAAGATCCTAGATTATGCCAATACGGCACGGAGGTGTTGCCTGTTTGACAAGTTAAACCAAATGGGCTATTTTGCCTATTGCATTGCAGAACCCCAAGAGCCGATGGATTAAGTTTTCTTTCGCGAGGGCATCCAGTGAAAGATGCTGACATGATATTTGTGGCTGCTACCACGTCATTGCAGCCAGTGCATCCACCTGGCATGGTAGAGCTGTTTCCATTATTAGCACTCATAGATACCGCAGGACACTGACCTTGACCAATTGTTGCACCTGGATCTGAGCAGCTTCTAGTGGCAACGCAACTGCACTCAGGAGGCAAGGCTTGTCCCTGTGCTCCAAAATCGGGAGAACTGTCTAGATAAAGAGCGGCAAGACAAGAGCCGTTGTTATATAAGCAGCAAATAAGATTAATATCCAGATAGACTGCTGTTATTTTATTTTTACCGCCACAAACTGCCGTAGAACAACTATCCGTACTAAAGAATATCTTGTTAGTGCTTATATTTGCTGGTGAGAAGAAATTGGAGTTTGCTGGTATGCTTGAAGCACAATGCTTGCCTATGTAGTCTAAAAGATCAGTAAAGACCTGCCCTGCCTGGAACTCATTGCTTCTTGCGGCATTAAAATCGTTAGTAATCGCGTAGTCTATCTGAGATACGGAGCCATCTGAACAAACTACAAATAGTTCTACTATGGAATTTTTAGCTGCAGCGAAATTTGGAGCCGTTGAAGTTGGATTAAATTCACCTATGACGCTAGCCAAATTAACATTATCGCCAGGATTAGCACAAGCACTTGCAGTGCACAGTCGTTGACCTGCATAGAGACCATTGACAAGACTAACATTTCCCCTAATGGTGTTTCTATAATCAGGAGTTAGATTGCAAGGAGCATTAGCGGCTTGACTGCTAGAAGAAGACGAACTGGATGAAAGACTCGAAGAACTGGATGAGAACGAACTGGAGCTAGAGGAATAACTACTTGACGAAGAAGATGAACTGTTTGAAGACGAAGAAGAAGACGAAGACGAAGAGAAGCATGTGCCTGGAAGATATCTGAGGGTCACAGTTGCGCTTGAGATAAGCTGCTGCAAAGGGGAGCTCTGTGTAGAGTCTACAAATTCTAAAGTCCATGTTCCGTCTATCCTTTTATTATTCAATATACTTACCGCATTTAATGTTGCTTCAGCACCATTAGTATTCGTGGCAAATGAATAACTTGTTAATGATGGAATAGTGACTGCATTCCTAGCTGCAGCCCATAAAGAGGAGACAGGTGAAGAATCTACGAAATTGTATGTTCCGTTAAAATCTGCCGTATATCCTCCCGCAACCGAAGCAGTGGCTCCTGGTCTATCGAAGATAGTCAGTGATGTCACTCCATCTGGACATCTTAATCTAGCAGTCAAATGGCCTGAATCTGGACTTACGAGGCCATTTAAAACCACTGAGATAGAATTTGCTATGTTGCATATATTTCCACATTGTGGGCTAGAAACTAATGATTGAAACGATGTTGTACCCCGATCCCTTATATTGCCCCCGCCGAAGTTTATAGTCAAAACACTGCATCCAGAACTAGAACTGCTGCTGCTATTGGAACTGCTGCTGCTATTGGAACTACTGCTGCTATTGGAACTACTGCTGCTATTGGAACTGCTGCTGCTATTGGAACTGCTGCTGCTATTGGAACTGCTGCTGCTATTGGAACTGCTAGAACTATTAGAACTGCTGCTGCTGCTGCTGCTATTAGAACTACTGCTGCTATTAGAACTGCTAGAACTACTAGAGCTACTACTGGAAGCATTAATGAATTGTATGTCAAAATTCCCAAACGGACTGGTAAGTTCTTCGTTTATTTGTAAAACACCATTTATTATAACTCCGAATACAGCATCCACTTCCACTGTCATAGTAAAGTTGTTAATAACTATCGATAGGGGATGCACAGCCCATGCGGTATAGGCGAACTGCGATGGGGGAGAAAACAAAGTGATTACTCTTCCAGAAGATAAACGACCAGACCAGCCAGGATAAGGAGTAACATGATCAAAAGAATTATCTATATAAAATGCTTGCTGCTTATAGGATAGAAATACTGTGTTTCCTGCTGGTGCATTCCATCTTGGTCTTAAGTACCTCTGCCCTGAACAAGATGTAATAAAATTGTTGTTTGGTAAAAACTCTGGATTTCCAGGCAAATACGCACCATTATATCCTACAAAACTATCCCATACTGGACATAAAAAGCTACTTGATGAAGATGAAGATGAAGATGAAGATGAATAAAATATTCCTCCGCAGTCACACGGGACATCATATTGAGAACAATTAACAAAAGAACTTTCGAGGCAATTTCTTGAATTTAATATAGACTTCGCTATGTTGGATCCGCATGCAGCCATGCGACAAATAAAGTTATTTCTATTGTTTATGGATATATTGTCTATTTTTCTAGTATAAGTTTGAATGCCATTAGTATAACATTGGCAAGGAGGAAGACCACCACAACCATCAAAAGATAAGTATTCATTTACAGAAAAGCCTATTCCAGAAAATTCAGCTGGATTTGATGACTCAACAAAAGGAACGACAGATCTGTCTGCAACAGTAAGTAGGTCAAGCAAATCGCTATATATGAAAGATATCTTCCATCTGTTCTGGAGTGCTGCATTTCCAGCCGCATTAAACGTAAGCGTATTGAAGTTGCCCTGATCGTCATAGTATGTAATAGATATGCAACCATCAGAATTAAGCAGATTATCACGAATAGCATCTATGTATTCCCCAAGAGTATTTGATGCATTGGTAAATAAGGCTCCGTTGTAGCATGGCGATAAGGGATAATTGAGCGAATTGATAATACAATTTATATTGGAAGTTCCCAACAGAGATCTAAATTGATTAAAAGATATTCCATCATTGCAATTTCCTGTTTGGTCGTCGTTAGGAATGATGTTTGATGAAGGAAGGCATGTAACTGCACTGCATCCTACGCAAGGCTGCTGAAGTTCCACAAAGGCACAGGTTGCCCATTCATTAAAACAAGCTATTTCCAATATGGCACGCGCAATAGTGGATCCGCATGTTGCCAACCTGCATAGCATGTTGAAATTTACATCCGTGGTTCCGTTTATGACTATTTTCGCGTATTTGTTTCTGGTCGATACGCAAGGCTGTCCTGGCGTGCAGAATCCGCCTCCTCCCTGAGTACAGCAGGGATCCGTTAGTGGATCACAGCCATCCTGTGCGCTTTCTATTATAAATCCTATGAACAGATTGTTATCGCCTGGACCCCATCTATAGTCTCCCGTCCATGCGGCTGAAGATATTCCCTGAACCAACTGTATGAGATCTGTATAAACAAATTTAAGGTGAAAATTATCAGTAGGAGGTATAGAGATATCAGGATGGTCAAATATGAAGTCTCTTATGGTAGATCCATCACTTCCAACATACTGTATCTTTATGCAGTATTCTGTGCCTCCTGGAGCAAATACATTTGCTCTTATATGTTCTGCTGCTTGACCAAATGTTACATTTGTATCATCAGGCACTCCCCCTACTATCACGCATATTGAATCTAGTTGACAAGAGCCAACAGGACTGCAAGGAGGCTCTTGACATGAAGGTGCATCGCCGTAGGAAAGAGGTCTTCCATTATTTATAAATTCCTGATATGTGATTTGACCTTCCAGATTTACGCATGGACCAAGTTGATCTGGAAGCGGCATAGGAGGAAGACATGGCAACGGAGAACTGCTCGAAGATGAAGATGAGCTGCTATTTGAAGAAGAACTACTATTTGAAGATGAAGATGAGCTACTATTTGATGAAGATGAAGATGAAGATGAACTACTATTTGAAGAAGATGAAGAATAAGACGACGAAGAACTGCTTGATACAGGATTGATAGCAATCTCGAACGGAGCACCTAGGTCAAACACTGCAAATTGTTCTGGTGGGATAAAACTGATAACTTCCCTTACTGTTACCGATATAATTCCACCATTTACAGGAGCAGGAGTGGTTGGCTGAATCGCAAAAGCTATCCACTTATTTGCCTCTATAGATATATTGTCATTGCTTGCAATATTACTCCATCCAGAGTATGGAGGCTGGTGATCCAAGGTGTTCGTAATCTGAATATCGCTTATTTTATATTGAAGACCAAGACCGCTTATATTATTATACGTCACTCTTAGAGTTCGTCTCAATCCGCAGTTAAATTGAGATATGTCATTTGGATACTGATATTTATCTACTGCAGATCCATCAAATCCTATAAAATCTCCAAACACAACAGGAAGACATGAACTACTAGAACTACTAGAGTTACTAGAACTGCTACTGCTACTAGAGTTACTAGAACTGCTGCTGCTATTAGAACTACTAGAACTACTGCTACTATTAGAACTACTAGAACTATTGGAACTGCTAGAACTACTAGAACTATTGGAACTGCTAGAACTGCTGCTATTAGAACTACTAGAACTACTAGAATCACTAGATGATGACGAAGATGAAGATGAAGATACTGTACAGAATGTATTTGTGCATATTATAAATACAGGATAGGGTATTCCATTAAGAATGCTCTGGTCAGCAGGTCCGTTGACGCCGTCGCCATTGAAATCTACTTGTATTTTCTGAGGATCTCCGCCCGTAGGCTCCCCGAAATTTCCTAATATTATTCCCAATGCTTGAGCATAATCTGAAGAGTCAAATATACCATCGCCGTTCATGTCTGGGCACCCACATAATTCATGTATATAAGTACCCATTAAGCTGCTTGAACTGCTGCTGGAACTAGAAGATTGAGAACTGCTACTGCTGGAAGATGAATCGCTTGAAGATGAAGATGAAGCTGAATCGCTTGAAGATGAAGATGAAGATGAAGATGAATCGCTTGAAGATGAAGATGAATCGCTTGAAGATGAGGAACTACTAGATGAATAAACACACGATGTATTTGTGCATATTATAAATACAGGATAGGGTATGCCACTAAGAATGCTCTGGTCAGCAGGTCCGTTAACACCGTCGCCATTGAAATCTACTTGTATTTTCTGAGGATCTCCACCTGTAGGCTGCCCGAAATTTCCTAATATTATTCCCAATGCTTGAGAATAATCTGTAGAACTGAATATGCCGTCGCCGTTCATATCTGGGCATCCGCATAATTCATGTATATAAGTACCCATTAAGCTGCTTGAACTGCTGCTGGAACTAGAAGAATTGCTGCTGGATGAAGAACTGCTACTGCTGGAAGATGAATCGCTTGAAGATGAAGATGAATCGCTTGAAGATGAAGATGAAGATGAAGATACTGTACAGAATGTATTTGTGCATGTTATAAATACAGGATATGACAATCCTTGAAGAAATGTCTGGTCAGAAAAAGTAATTATCCCATCGCCATTGAAATCTAATTGTATTTTCTGAGGATCTCCGCCCGTAGGCTGATCTAAACTTCCTAATATTATTGCCAATGCTTGAGAATAATCTGTAGAACTGAATATGCCATCGCCGTTCATGTCTGGGCATCCACATGCTGTGTGTATGTAAGTGCCCATCAGACTACTGGAACTGCTGTTGCTGGAGCTAGAGGAATTACTGCTGGATGAAGAACTGCTACTGCTGGAAGAAAAACTTATAAATGTTATGTCGAATTGATCAAGCAATACTGTCTTAGTCTCATCCACTACATAATTACCATTAGTATCATAATTTCCAAATACAGAATCTATGAAAACTGTCATCACAAAGTTACTTACAATTATAGAACTGGGATGCACAGCCCATGCAGTGTAGGAATAGTCAGATCCAGGGCCTGTAAAACCAAGAGTAATAAAAGGAATTAACTCACCAGTCCAACCGTTGTAAGGAGGAAAATGCTGCAGGCTCTCATTCTGCGTCACATCAGCAGCTAACTGTTTCGCAGAAAGGAATACTGTATTTCCTGCTGGCGCAGTCCATCTAGGTCTGATGGTCTTGTATCCCAAGCAAGATGTAATAAAATTGCTATTTAACAAAAACCTAGGATCATTTGGAGTTAATCCATATGTTCCATCGTATCCTACGAAATCATTCCAGGATTCGCATGGAATGCCACTGCTAGATGAAGAAGAAGATGATGATGACAATAATGAACTGCTGCTCGAAGATGAAGAGCTTGAAGAAGGAGTTGCTGGCTGCGTGCAACCGAGGCAGCGCACCACCAGACTCCAAGAACCCTTGCCTACCTCCGTGCTGTTAGGAGGATTACAACCAGCAAATACAAAACATCTCAACCTGTATGCAAATGGATCTCCAGAAGCAACTTCCAAGTATTGTTTCTTTATCCTTATGTAGGCATTGAACACTGAATTGCCAGGTCCAGTCTTGAACCATTCTACATCTTCTACATCCTCGGATCCCAAGAATGCAGAAGACCAATCGAAAGAGCTAACGCAACCAGTGTCTGCTATGACAGCCCATCTAGGCATCTGAAATGTTTGAGGAATTCCTTGTGATGGATTCCATGTAATCGGATGACCAAGTTGGGTGTCTGAAAGCAATGAGGGATTGCTGCATAGGTTTGTCTGCCTATCCAGAAGAGGATCAGCGCTATTAGCAAAATGTGATGGCTTTCTTTGGGGCGGAACATTTGAGTCGCAAAGAGTATTCGATCCATAGAATCCGTTTACCGCAAGATCAGCGTAGCCAACGCCTATACCATTGACAAGATACCTGTTGGTCTGGCTCATTAGCCCGCCATAGCCATATGCTGGAGACTTAAGCGTATTGATATTCGCAGCAGAGCCAGCGCCAGTGCTAAGTATGGCATCAGGAGCAGAAGTTCTTGTTATGATCAGCCTGTCGGCATTAGAGCCAGGAGAAAAAGACACCTCTAATACTATGTAGTCACCCTGAGCATCCGTGCAAGAAGGATTCGATGGGCTGAAGAAGTTAGATAGATTAAGATAGAATTCACTTGCTGGATCCTGTCCAGACACCTGAGTTGTGGCAGATCTTACTACTATGAAGTTGCATTCAGGAGGCAGACCAGTATCGACAGAAGATGATGAAGAACTGGAAGAACTCAGAATTGGATCAGATACATTTCCGCCTCCACAACATAACTGCGGATCAGAGCAGCAACCCTGACAAGTCATTACGGCATCCCACGATGAAACTGGATTAAGGTTCCCGTCACATCCTGGGAAGATCATGACTCTTATTTTGTAGTTCCAAAAAGAACCAGCATTTGTTTCTTCAGTATCAAAATACCTGTCATCAACCCTGAAAAGCAGGTAATCAGAGGCATCGGCTCCTTCTCTCCATGGAGGCAGAGGCTCTCCATTGCTGTACATGACGCAGCCAGAATCTGCGATTATGTATGGAAGAACAGAAACTGGAGCATCATTAGGGGCGGGCCACACATAAGGATGGGGAGAGTTTATTCCCACATTCGCATTAAGGTATGAGTCAGAAGCGTATCCAACGGATCCTTGAGGAACCTGCCTTCCTCCTTCTTCTGGAGCGGAGGGGTCTCCGTATATCGGCATGCGCAGATACTGCGTCTCTTCGATTGACGACTGTATCTTCGTGGGAAGTACGAATATCCTGGCTCCTCTGCCAAAAGCGCTAGCCTTGAGGCATATCGATCCATAAGCCCTGTCGTCAACGCATACCAAGGCATCTCTCACATCCACTATCCAGTCAATCGGTCTTCTGGAATTGTCAAAAGTGACGCTTGAAAGACTGGCAGAGAAGAAGCATCCAGCGTGGGCTTCCGAGCAAGATGCAACTGGTATGGGGGTTGAAAATTCAGAATGAATAAAATTCATTCTGTTAACTACCTCCATCACTGCATTTGCATATCCACCACATGCAGATATGAATTGCTTGATTGACTGATAGTTTACGACATAAGGGGGAGGACCTGCAAATATCTCAACTGCAGCCTGGTTCAATCCGTCCTGTATTGCCTCCTGAAGATTGGACAAAAACTCTTCAGATGGATCGCCGCTTGCATTAAGCCTATGGAAAAATCCATTTGGCTCTGGACAGTCGTTGCCTATGACATTCTTATAGAATTGAGCCTGCTGTGGGAATCCAGGATCGTCAAGAAACTGCATGCATGCATTCCTGATCAGTACAAGGCTTGCACTTACCTGATCAGGAGTATCGTATGTAATGCTCTCTATGTTTATAAGTTCGGCGGCATATACGGACTTGGACCCCTTGAGGTAGCCTAAAGCAACCGCTTTTTGCCTGAGCAAGACGGCTTCCTTAAGTGCATCCATTATTCCTTTTATGCCATAGAAACCCAGACCTTCTGCATCAAAATCTCCAGAAGATTCTATAAATTGCTTATAAGAAGTAGTGTCGAATGGGTTTCTTGGCATCTATGTCAACCAACTATTATTTTTACTGAACTGCTTGAACTACCAAACGGATCGGGTCCGCTGCTTGAGCTGCTAAAAGGATTTGGGCCTCCCCCTCCTCCGTCATTAGATGGTATTCCTGTTTCTCCATTGGTCTCTGCATTGTGCACAAGAATTCCTTCGGCAAAGAACCAGTCATATGGTTCAGTGTTTATTTTAACAGTGGCTAAAGCCATATCTATCTTTTTGATAACGCATGGCATTTCCTCTAATTTTTCGTTGTATGCCTTGTCTGTAGGCTTTATTATGCTCGTACTTCTAAAAAGTATTTTTTCCTGGTCTTTTACAAGGACAGGATGTTCAAAAGTGGCCCTTAATTTCTCGTTTATTACAAAATAATCTTTTTCAAAACCAAACTTTATTGATTTAACCGTTGTTTCTACATATCTCCATGTATCTCTGGGGGGTATATTATAATTAGAACTAAGAAGATCAGTTTTGGATAAATAATATCCAAAATCAACGCTTAGGATTACATCGCCTTCTTTGAGGCGCTCTATCTCCTTCAGAGATCCGTCAGCCATTGTTACTTTTGACCCTATGCCCAAGCAATTTTGATCGCAATTTAAATCACATAAATCTTTAATATCAACTGATTCGCATATGCAATCTGGATTGCCGCTCTGCTGTACATAAACACCGTCCTGTGCTGGACCAAAAGGAGCTGGACAGCATCTGCCTTGGACAAAATCAAAACACAGAAATTCTTGAATTAAGCATAAGTCACGCTCTCCTATAAGTATAGGATTAGGACACAAATAATTGTAGCACTGCGTGCATAGGTCATTAATTTGTACGAAAGAATCATCTGGTATGTCCTCACAACTCGTTATTGAGCTGCACGGCGGGAAAGTGCATGGTACAGGTCCAGTTCCTCCAGAAGATGAAGAAGATGGAGGCGGAGGCTCTGCCTCACTTGACGAGGAAGACGAAGGAGGCGTAAATTCGCTTGATGAAGAAGACGAAGGAGTAACTTTGCTGCTGCTACTGCTGCTACTGGATGGAACGACATAATCATCGCATGGACATTGAGAACAGTTAGAACCTATGCAGTCTCCAGAGGCAGTCCATGCCGCTACTCCTATGTTGTCGCAGTCATCAAATACTATTATTCTTACGCGCCTGTACCAAGGGTCGTTTATATCATTGCTATAAGCCTCAGGCGGTATGCTTATACACGCTATGAATGAGCCAGATTCAATTTCATAACACCAGTCTACTATAGGAAAATCCACATCATATGGTGTGAAATCGTCTGGTATGCGGGAGTGAACGCATCCACTGTCTAGCAATATCGCGCTTGATGGACAGTTTATTCTTGCCGAACCAGGTTGGCCAGCTCCTGGTCTTGAGAAATATGGATGCTTATTGGCAGATGAATCATGAGAAAAATTATTGGAGTCTGCTTCTGACTGATAGAATAAAGGATTGTAGTATCCTGTGCTTGTCGTCTGATTTAATCCCTGGCCAGTAAGGTCAACGTCTCTTGCTCCGAACACTGGAGAACGCACGGCGCTTATCATGTCTTGAACAGAAGCATATCCTGGATCCACGGCGTGATCTGATGGATACCATGTCCTTAAAATATACATTCTGTCTGGAGCGAATGATCCTATGTTTGTCCTGAATCTAAGGCATACTTTATCGCTGGAGTTCGTTGGAGCCAGAACCACATAGTCATGCACAGTAAGCGGACCAGGTCCAGATCTAGTCTGGTTGAATGTGCATATGCTTCTTGGGGGTCCAGGCGGCGGAGGGGGATCGTCTCCTCCGCAAAATATATCATCACATGTGCAATCCATGCAGTTTATGCCTAGATTCCATTGCATAGACGATGCGAAGAAAGGAGAGCAATTGGGAAATACTATTACTCTTAACTTGTATCTCCATCCATCATCAGCCTCTTGAGAGGTTGAGAAATGATTTGTATTGATAGGTATGCATACTTTGCCCACATCGCCCTGTTTTTTCCATGGGAAAGGTGGGAATTGAGAAATCGTGTTCACGCAAGAAGAGTCAGCCAGCGGACTGACAGGGCAGGGTATCCCCTCAGCCGCTCCATCAAATCTGACAGCCTGAGCAGCATTATTTGAGTAAAATTGAGAATCAAGATAGCCAGATGTTCCTGTTCCCCCGCCATATGGAATTCCTTCAGATCCAATTGATTCAAATCCATACAGCCTCGATCTGAGCGTAATGGTGTTGTCAGGGGAATTGCGATCTATGGTGGGAAGAACCACCACTCTGTGCCTGCCGACAAGCGAGGAAAAGGAAAGACACAAATATCCTGATTCATTAGGTCCCGCACATACTAGCGATTCAGAAACATCAACAATGATCTCCACTGGATTGTCGTTCCATGTGGGCTCTACATCAAAGCCAGCCAGTGAATAGTTAAATGCGCAGTTGTTTTGAGAACCAAAACATTCTATATCTGGAATTCTAAATATAAGAGATTTATGAATGAATATGAATTTATTCAGTATTTTTATGAGAGAATTAGCCCATGCTCCTTGAGCTGCAACATATATGGGAATAGTAGGAGTTGCGTCATTGCCAAGAGTGGGTGGCTGCAACAGTATATTTATGTCATTTTGCGTTAAGCCATCATCAAAGAGATCTGCTAACGAAAAAAAGTAACCTTCTTCAGGATTGTAAGTTCCGGATGAAAAAGAAAACTTTTGGAAAAAGCCAAAAGGATCAACTGCTTCTGGGTTGCAAGATCTTGTAGCCAGCCTTTCATATTCTCCGGATGAATGACCAGAAACAAATTGAAGAACAGCATCAAGAAATATTAATGAGGCGCTACGTATGCCTCCTGGAGTATCGAATGAAAGACTTGACACATCAACTGGTCGAAAAGGCTGATCATTTGCATAACCAGATGCAATTGCAGCCTGCCTAAGCAATATAGCATCTCTTAAAGTGGACATTATTGCCTGCGCGCCAGACAAGGTCGCAGTAGTTACATCAAAGATCTCAAAGGAAGTTATGCTCGTCTTGTACTGACTGGAGTCAAATGGATTAGGCAATCAAGCACCTCCACCATACCATGTACAGTAAGTTCCATAAGATCCCAGGGCTTTCTTGTGCTCGCGCTTGGACTGTGGATTTAGGTCTACTACATGCACGCTTGCGTCGATCTTTAGCAATCCAGTGGCACCAATAGCGGTGAGCTTGGAATACATCGATGACGCAAATTGAGATGGCGTTATTGAATCTGGCACGGTGGCGCTTGGTATTTCACCACATATTATAACCATATGTGAGAACTTCTGGGTATTATTAGATGGCTTTACCCTATCGAAAACAACTCCATTTGTAGAACTTCCATCGGGATTGAATCTTATTATTTTGCTGAATATATCGCTTGTGGATCTGGTCTTCCAGGAAGACATCCTCATATTGGCCACTATAAGATATTCTTGGCAAACACAAGTGAGAGGAGAAGCCACTCCCGCAACTGGCGCTGGATAGGACTGAGAGGAAGAAACATCATCCAGCGAAGAGGAACAGGCGACGAGTATCTGATCTCCTATGAATAGGTCTCCATCAACAGGATCGAACATGCTTATAATAGACTTCATGGCCCTATTGAACATTGTCTTACTATAGACTGGAGAAGATGAATCCACTGCATATTTTCTAGAATAAGAAGTAGACATGTTAACCAAGTTATTTGGATACGCATTGTCCAGAGGAGAATATTTAGGAAGCCAAGTCGATCCTGCAGGAATGACCTCAAATTCATTGACTACAAAAGATGTAGCACTTGGCAATGGAGATGGAGATCCGCCCATGATAGCATCCATCGCCAGGCTGTCATCAATAACTATCAGCACTGGACCAAGCGGAGACACCGCTCGTTCCCTGGCGAAAGCCGATATTCCAGACTTGCATATCTTGGCAGTATCCTTGGCATTGGAGCTGGCGTTGCTGGCTCCAACCATAACTGATCCTGGTCCATTCATGAAGAATCTAGGTCCAGATCCAGATGTAAAGAAGTCATCTAGCGCTACGGTGGCAAGAATCTGCCCATTAGGTGCGTCTGGATTGGTTGGTGCGGTTATCCTGACAATCTGACCAGATCGAATTGAAGTATCCGCGCCTCCAGCCTCCAGTGTCTCCTCCCTGAATGAAGACAATTGATTTTTGTGCGTATCGCTAAGATCGTCGTTCGAAGACACCTCTGCTCTTTTGGTTTCTCTTATTACGAATATATCCTGAGTTCTGGCAGAGAAGCAAGACATTCCGAATATGTCGCTCCAGTTCATCTGCATGAGTGGACCGAGATTGCTTATTTGCGAATCGTGCGTATGGGAAGAAGACATTCGTATGGGTCTAAGTCCAGCCCAGCTCCATATTCCTTCTTCTTCATCCCATACGGGCGGGCATGTGGCAAATGAAGCGGCATACTGAGGAGTAAATTGCAATCCAGTCAATAGTGGAGAACCTACTCCAAAAGATGGACTTGCGGAACTGAATGGGTACCTCTTCAGGAACAGTCTTGTCGATGGCTTATATGACAATAAGTATCCTTCTGTCGAGTTCCATATGGCACCGCCTCTTGGAGTACTGTTGAGCTTGTGCATGTATGGGGCTGCACTTTGGTTGCCGTAGGACGCGGGAAGCACATCGGGAAGACCTGCGCTTGCGGAAGAAGGCACGCTGTCGATTCCTATTATCGAAGGAGAAGTAGTGGGCCTGTATGAAAGAGCCCTCTTGCCGCTCATGAGATTTCCAGAGACATTAAGAGTTGAAGCGCTCACGGATACTCTTGCTGGCTTTGGTGTATTTATATTGTTTATCAGGAAGATGGCGCATTGAACGCATGTTACTCCAGATGAAGGAAGAGGATACTTAAAAGCCGACACGACTGAAAACAATTTTGCCAAGGCGGATGACTTTTGCAACTCCCATGTTCCCTCGCCTTTTGCGCTCATGGATATCATGTCATCCATGGTACTGAAGTACATGTAATTGTCGTGCGAGGAGAATACTATGGACTGAGAGCCATTTCGAGCCGACATCGGAATATACGTCCAGAAATTCAGGTTGGCATAGGTCGATCCTACGAAATTGGTGTTGTCTACAGGAAGAAGATCGTTGCATTCAGCCACAGCAGTGGGGGCTATTTCAGTCAAGGAAAGCTTGTGTATCTTACTTGGTCTTGACCTTAACTGCTGAGAGGAGGCATCGTAGAACTCTTCGTTTGGAGTGACTCCAGAAGCGCTGTTGAACGCTATGTCGCTTCCGCTGGATACAAGAACCGTCTTTATGCTTCCACTTTCATGCAGGACAGTGGAATCCGCAAAGGAAGTAATGGGCACTTTGTTGCTAGATGGTCCATTGCTAGGTATGATTGCTGAACTTATTGCTCCAAAAACAGACCATGATGTGCCGTTCTTTGCAAGAACGGAAATTTGATCGGGATTGCCATATCCAGTCAAGTATTCATTAGAGAAGGCGTTAGTGGTATCGGTTTCGTCCGCAAAAATATGACCAGAGGCTATTATTGTAGTTCCTGCATCATCAATATTTACATTCATTCGCAGCGGAGTATTAGTATATTGATTGAATTCAAAATTCATCGTCGATCTAAGAACGGAAGAATCATAGGTCAATTTGCCGTTTTCGATCTTAAATATATGCAAAGATGATATCTGATCTCTTGTATTTGAAATAACGAACCAGTCGGTATTGGCATATCCAGCAACAAAGCCTTGAACAAAATCGCCGTCCCATCCAGATCCCTTTCCTATTCTTGCAATTGAATCATCAGCAAGTACGGTTGCTGTCACATCAATTACTTCAACATCTCCGATATTGGTTAATTGTCCTATAGGCAGAGGATTGATCTTAAATACATAACCAGCATACCATACATGGGCAGCGCCGTCTATGTAGAACTTTATTCCGCCACCTAATGCTATAGCCATGTCCATTTCTTGACTATCAACAAGCCTAGAAACAGTTCTGCCGAATTTTTCCACTGGAGGAGTTGAATTATCGAATACCGCTATCCAAGAAGCATATCGGTAACCAGTGGATATCTCTATTGAAATTACATCAGACAAATTGTCCACTATAGTTCCGTTAGATATCTTGGTTGCAAGTTCGTTCATTCCCGCTATGGTTCTTTTCATGCAGAAGGCACGCGCACCTATCGCCACTATCGCTATGTTGCCTGCAACTTCCCATGAAGATATGGATGTATTGTTCTTTAATAACTTTGCCTTGCTGTCATCCGCAAACACCATTCTTGGACCATCTTTGGTAGAGAAAACTATCTGGGAGGCATCCATGTCATATCCAGAATTAGCAACATCAATTGCCTGAGGATTAAGAGGAAGAGTGCTTGCCATATTGCTAACAGAGCCAGAGAATTGACTTCCATTAAATGGTCTTGATTGCATCCATATGTGCTGCCTACCTAGTTCATTTCCAATTGAAGACGTACCAGTAAAGCCTTTTGAGAATGTGGCTGCAGACAACATTATCAACACATTGTTAGCTGGATTGCCAGTGTCAATGTAGATAGAGCCTGCTCCGATTGCATGCAGAGAAGGAGGAACTTGGAAAGTAGAAATATCAAAATCAACGGGAGATCGCTGAGTACTTCCAGCATTCTGTATTCCAGATAGAGTATAAAGATATGATATCTGGTGATTCTGAGATGTAACTTCATCGTCAGAACTTAAAGAATGATATTTGCTGGAAACTATACCGTATGCTGGCTGGACGGCGCTGGTATTGGTAGGGAACACGGATATGCCAGGTACTATGGAATCTCCTACCGATATGGCGCTTTCAGATGGTGCTAGTGTATAATCATTTGATTGCGTGCCTGAATTTGAAAAATATCCGCCTTTTACTGTAGCAATTGCATTTTGAGTAACTGGCCAGCCGATTTCCGACCATGCAACCCTGGTGCCCCTATAAGATACAAGAATTGCCGCACCTCTTCCGAGAATGTCATGCATGCCCTGTGTCAAATCTGGGAAGGTACTTCCCTGAGGAGGCAACCCACGCCTATAGACAATTCCATATTCAGTAAATGCATATTGCCCTTGTCCATTTGCTGGATAACTTGAAAAAATACTAAAAACAGCAGGATGATTTGAACTTGCATTATATAACCAGTTTGCAGTTGGATATAAGTCAACAGAAGAGTATATATTGCCATCATAAATTGGATTGTATATTTCACCTGGCGTAACTGCATATACAGACTGGCGTTCAGTGTTCCTTACATTCTGTGCTGTATCGGTAGGGTGAGATAGATATCTATGCCATTCATCGGTTGAGTAAACGCCAGCATTAGAAAACTTATTGACAGCATACGGCTGCAAATAGGACATCAGTATATCCGAATTGAATGAATACAGACTACCATGCGCTTTTTCAGCTCTTTTTCCAATTGAATTCCATATTACTTTTCTTGCAAGCAAGGCGCTGCCGCCAAGAAAACTTGGTAGACTGGAAATACCTATTCTTCTGGTAAATGTAGGTGTAGTGCTGTTATTAGTTGAAGCAATTGTATCTCTTACCTCTCCATAATATGCACGTATACGAGGGGTTAGGTACTGATAAATACTAGCATTAGAAAGATCTTCAGCATTGTCTTCAAACTGATACGAATATAATCCTAATAGCTCGACTCCGTTTGCCTCTGCTAACGGATTGGAAGGATTGGACACGCCGTTGACCTGCAAGTTGGTAGACACCGCTCCCACAGCAGTGGCAAAATATGATGCAGTATTTCCTCCAGATCCAGCCACATAGTATGGAGTTGCAGTGTTTATCAGGCTTCTCACGTTTGGATAATTGTCTATGTCTGCATCGACAACGCCCGCAAGAGCATCTATTCTTGGAGGGGAGAAATATCCGCTCTGACCTTCTATTAAGTTGGGGTCTGGAGACCCATTGAGACTGCACTGAGGCTTGAATCTATCCGTGCCTTGGAATATGAGGTTCTCATAGTCAGTAGGTCTGTCCAAGACCTTGAACGGTCTCCAGTGAGCTTCTGCAATCCTCACCGTTTTTGCCAGTTCAGAGTACATAGGCATGATGGTGGTGGAATGCTCTGGGATGTTCACGTCTGCCTTTACTGTGAAAGCAGCCATTGATCCATAGTGGTAGAGATTGGGATCGGCATTTGCCTCGCTTAGCACTGGATCCTTTGTCGGTATGGCTAGTTTTGTTCCAACATCGAATACTGCAGGACCTTTAAGTATGGTTGAAGCAGTGCACAACTTGGCATCTGTGTATTGAGGTACTTTATAGAATTTTCCGTTTTCTATGTGCGCTATCTGGTGCTTCTTGCCAATGGCAATGCCGCTTATTCCAGAGGTTATAACATGCGCTGGGACATCGCTTATTCTTCTTCCGCATCCAGATGGATAGTCGTAGTTGGGAATTATATGCACAGCACCAGATGCTCTTATTCCTTGTGAAACACCAGCTGCACTGGTTTCGCTGGGATTTGGTCCAAAACGATATTGGTGTGGCATCCCTATCATTGCTTCATGAATGCCCAGATATCTAGAAAAGAACACATGAGATTCAGGATATAAGGTACTGGTGCTTCCCCAGTCATTTATCTCTTTGTAAAGGATCCAATCTGGATACGTCTTGCCTGCAGCTATGGTATTTCCATATTTGTATATTGCATAAATATGCTGATGAAAAACACCAGGAGCGGATGGAGCAGAAGCCTGCACAACTAACATTCCATTATTGGCAGCCAATTGAGTACCTATCTGCGCTCCGGACAAGGAATTTAAAATATTGTCTGATATCTGTATGCGCCTAGGATCATTCTGTATATAAGAAACTGTTCCGCTAGATGAGTCTATAATTGGATCGTAGCACCATACGCTGCCATCAAATTCTCCCAATCTGGGAATATCTATTTTTTTAACCCAAGAAAGAATCAATTGCGCCTGATTTTCACTTGCAGACCTGTAAGTGTGGGAAAATTTTAATTTTGTAGCAAATCCATCTGAAGATCCTAATTCGGGTGGATCTATAAAATCTATTGTTCCAATTGTATTTTTTAAACTAGAACTATCAATATTAAAATTGCCCTGTATGACCTTGCCTATCTTGGCATTCCCATTAGGTGTTTTTATAAATGTTATATTAAAAACATGCTGAGCTGCCTCAGTGAGTTCTTCATTAAAAACACCATCACCCTCGGGGTCATAAACATAATCAACTTCCACTGTCATTGTAAAATCACTGATTATAGATGAGGAGGGAGCCACAGCCCATGCAGTGTAGGAGTAGCTTACTCCGGGGCTTTCAAAACCAGTCGTGGCACCAGAGTTTAATGCCACCCATCCATCATAGGGAGGCACATGGTCACCTAGGTTGGGGTTGAATTCAGGAACCTGCTTCACTGCAAGAAACACTGTGTTCCCTGCGGGTGCAGTCCATCTGGGTCTTATAGTTTTGTATCCAACGCAAGATGTAACAAAGTTGCTGTTAGGAAGATACAATGGATCACCAGAAGCAAAATTGGCATTATATCCTATGAAGTCATTCCATGTTGGACACGAATTGCTACTGGAACTGCTGGAGCTGCTGCTAGAAGAAGTCGCATTCGTGTCTAGGAAATTAGCAGATATAGCCATATTGTATCTATTTAATATACTGCTATCAGATTGGACAGACGGAACGCAAACATCAAACGAATATCCAAAATTTCCAGTTATAAGTGCTGTATCGATGTCTTTGGCAAAAATTATATCGTTTCTATCGTTTGGGCTTCCAGAATCGGAATAAGAACTTATACAAATTGCTCCTCCATTTGATGTTAAGACTCCATCCTTAAGCGGAGAAGTTATGAAAAGCACTCCATAAGAAGAATATATATTAAGCCATTTTATAGAATCTCCGAATCTATAATCAGATGTGATGTGAGCATCTGGAACTATGACTGCATGGGCTGCATAAGATATGGTTTCTGTAGAACTTGTTTTTCTTATTATGCATACCCTGTTTATGCCTGGCGCACCTACGACGATGTCTCCTTTGTCAGTGACAGCAACAGAATGTCCAAACTCAGAATTTGCAGTACTTAATGCCAGCAAGGAATCAAAAGCAGTTGCATATATTTTCTGAACAAAAACCCACCTACCATCTACGGATGCATCTGTTGACGACGGTATACTGCTGTCTGGGTTGTATTTAATCCATATGGAAACTGATCCATTATTTATATCTTTTATGTTAGATGCCGCCATAACGGCAAATTTTCTTGCTCCAGTGCCTGCATCTCTGGAATGCACTCCGCATGAAATGGATTTTCCCAATCCTGCTGGAGTATTTGCAAATCCACCAGAATTCATTATGGAAAATGCATCACTATCGTCATTGAAGAACGACCAAATACCATCTGCATTCTTTATAGCCATTCTGCTATAACCACAGTATACATTAACAGCATTTTTTCCGGTTGCATCGGATATGTCGCTTGGTATAGAAAATGTAGGAGAAAGAACATCAGTGTATACCCTCAACCTATAAGGTAATGTCGTAGCAGTTGCCACTCTCCTGCATACTGCGAGGAAATTGTAACCAGCGTCCATGTCCTTTACATCGCTGGTGTTAAGAGTTGTTCCTATTAACGCAGAAATAGCACTTGAACCTATAGTCCCGCTTGCTATTATTTTGCCATAGCCACTGGTATCGGTATATTTTACTGCGGCAAAATTACCTCCTGCTGCCATCTTGTCTATGACTAATCCAGCGGGCAAAGCAGAACTTACTGCAGCAGATATGCCTGTAGGATCGCTAGTATTAGCAAAGACATCAATAGTTCTTTTGTCAGCTCTTAATCCCATTATGAAAGCAGCGCTGAAAGTAAAAGAGACAGAACATGTCAGGTATATATTGGTTGAGGCGTTGGCTGCATCTACGGCACTCTGCATTGCAGCATGAACCGAGTTAGAAGGATCAAGAACATTCCAAGCATGCAACTTTCCACTTGAGTCAACGGCGCATATTACGCTGTTACCAGCGTCCACATCGCTGAAAATAATGTTGTCTTTGTGAAGATTTGGCCATAATATGCCTGTGCCAGATTGAGAAATGCCATCGAATCTTCCATGCAATCTTCCCTCGCTGTCAAGTATTACGCTAAATGCAGTTTGAGAAGTAGCATTTGTCTGAGCATATCCAGCAGCCACCTTACTGATGTTGCCCACAAATGGCTCCACAAGCGATGCTGATGTGTTTCCGCCGTGATTTCCTCCGCCCCAAGAATATATGCTAGAAGATGCATAATACCAACCACCTGGGATAAGCCTGTATATTCCTTCTGTAGTTATGAAATTCCCAGATGCAGAATCACTAGCGAGCATCTTGAAATCACCACTGCATAATGCCCATAAGAATCCCCTATTATCCCATGCGATGTGCTGTATATAAACAGGCATGTTCTTGGAGACATCAAACATGTCCGCAGTGATGATTCTTGGTCTATTTCTAGATCCAGATTCATTTTCAAAAGACAATGTATTCGCTAATGATCCATATACTTTTGGGTGAACGTCTTCAAAATTGATAAATCCAGCATGATTCCATGATATTTGTGCTGAATTTATACTACCAGAAGATATATCAACTGCATTTGATAAATCCGCATATGCCAGTTCAGCCACTCCTGGTCCATCATGGAACTTGTTATGGATGTTTTGCTTAACCATCCATATTCTATATTCTGATGAATTTGAAATATAGGTCTGCACAGGAGTAGTCGGGCAGTTTTCAGTCCCTGGCAACGAAGAAGAGGAGGAAGAAGAAGCTCCCAATACTCCTCCAGCGACTATGTCACAGCATCCTATTCTGGTTATTGGCTCATGCTTCTTCATCTTGACATAGAAACCAGTTTCCATGCCCTGACTGTCCAAATCAGAGACTGGACCCATTGCTTCTGCAATTTGAGCACGACTTACACCGTCGTTAGATGGCACAACCTCATCTGGTATGTTAGATGAACTGAAGAATGAATCAGGAACCTGAGAATCACTGCATGATATTCCTGGTCCTGATTTATAAACAGCAAATAGCCTGTATCTTACTGGCTTTTTTGTTACCGCATTAAATTCAGATACAGAAGCCACTTCAACTGGATCACCAAGCAATTCAGATAGAACAGAAGGAGGCAATACAAATCTTATTTCACCAGGGGAAACTACTGGATTATCTGCACGTAATCCTGTTGGATTACCACTAGCATCTGTATCTAGAACTTCATCATCTTGTATATTTAATTCTGCTGATATCTTTATGCAATTTTTTACACCATATATAAACTCAGAAGCGCTTGCAGCAAGCCAAGCATCGGTAGGATCGCCATCACGCACCAAGGTTGAGGCTGCATTTTGTTCGGAAAGAGGGATTTCTGGATCATAATCTCCACTGGGATTTATTATGACTGCTGCATGCCAGTATATTTTTCTTCTAATAATCATTTTATAATCACATCTTCCATTTCTATATCATCCCACCGTTGACAACCCTTCTGTCTTCATTATATAGATACCTAGTTCTTACAGGCATGGTCAAATTAATATTAGGAGAATTTATAGGAACTCTGAATGTTGCTGTCAAAACTAAAAATTCATCCTTATTTTTCTCTCCAGGCTGACTCCAATCCTTGAATTGAAAACCTATTCCAGCAATAATTTCTTCGGCTGGAAAAGATTTACCAAATTCGTCTGAAGGGGGGAAGCCAAACCTAGGTTGAACTAGCATCCACTGAGAGTTTGAATTTTCAGTTATTCTGGCTATTTCTACTATGTCTGTTGTAAAAACTGATAGGTCAGCAGGGTTATAATATAACACTGTCTTATTGGCTATGGCTACTTCTAATGGCGAAAGAAGAATGCATGAGTATTCCCATGGTCTAAATGCATCTGGTATTCCTGATACTCTTTTTGCCAAGTTTATTCTAAAAGGTACAGTTGGCTCAACAGATATTAACTCAGACTGTGCAGCATCTCTCTTGATGAGAAGCAGAGAATTACCATTGTTAAGAGTAGGTATGTCCAGCATCTTCAGCATAAATGTGTTAGATATATCAACGAATCTATTGGGGCCTTCATTTACTATCTGAGTTGGAGCATCACAGTCTATAAGTTCCTCAAATTCTATTTTTATTGTATTGGGAACTCCAGCAAATGGTTCTGGATCCAAAGCGCTGCCAAGATTCCAATAAAACTCGCACATATCATAATCAAATATGCACTTGACATCAGCAAAAACTCTTATGTTGGCTGTTCCTTCAGCCAAGCTTGTGCTAGCCTTCGCATATATGGGTATATCTATAAAACACCCATCAAGCGTCTGACCTCTAGCTTGCCTTCTTATGTTAGCCATATAAGCCTTGACCTGAGGCTGAAGCCTGACCACCCACATGGATGCAAATCCTGGTAGGGGAAATATGCTTATAGATGAGCGAACAGCTGACGGTATGGATGTTTGATCAAATCCCTCTACATCATTGTCAGCATTTATTACTGGAACGCCTATGCCCATTATGAATCTATCATCAGTATCAATTATCTGACGATTGAATCTTGACCCACCAAAGGATATTGACCCAAGTTCGTCTCTTGACAGTATTGCTTCTGGAGAAACTATAATGTCCCATGCTCCAAATGAATCCAGGACCAGACCAAAATTCCTGGCGACTCTAGATTCTGGCATCTGATAAGAAGGATTATTTCTGTTTATAGCCAAAAAGCCGAACTGATTTATACTTTCTGGACTATTTACAACTGTCAAAGAACCAAAAACTTGTGAAAGATAATCTATAGATATATGATTTACTATTCCAGAAAGGGGCACTGTTATTTTTGCTGGATAGACTGTGTAATTATTATCTGATAAATCTGTTTCCGCTTGCGGGTATTCTGATCCTGGAGCAACTCCAGCAGCATCAGTGGCATTTGATCCATTAGTGTACGATACCCTGGCAATGAAATTTGAGAATGTAAAAGTAGACGATGAAGGAGAGTATGTTCCATCACTATCTCTTAGTCTAACTAGCAATATTATGCTAGAAGCGTCTGTGACATCAAATCTTATTCGATCAAATACATTTACTCCAGGAGCCAAAAAAGTGTTTGGAGCGCTATTTATTATAATAGATCCATCAGATTTTGTATAGCCACCAAAAGCTATTTCAATATCTTCGATAGCCATTATTTTTGTCTCCTAATAATATCCTCTACAGCCATTCTTCTCATCTCTTCTATGCTGTTACTTATTGCATTTGTATTATTTTTGTCTCCGACTATCTGAGTTGGATTGCTTGAGGCGCTAACTGACTTTGCAGGAGATGTGAATGTCTTATTTGCTTCATATGGAGAACCAGATATTATAGATCTAACGGCTGGATCATTCCTGGGTCTTTGATCACTAAATTCATTATTTGCAGGTGACGAGTTAGAAGGAGTAGATCTTCTCGCGACATTAAAGTCAAAATCAACAGAGAATGCTCCAGAGAATGAAGGATCAATTGTTTCTACTTCAACATCAAATGAAGATAGACCAGGAGATACACTTAAAACTGGCTTAGGCTTCTTTATGTAATTAAATACATACCCAGCATATGGCTCATTATCAATATATGGTTCTAAATAAGGATTAAACATCTTGATGAAATAATCTTCTGCATAAGGATCTTCCGATTTTACATTGCTTCTTGATCTAAATGAATAGCTTTTATTACTAGACGACTGATCGTAGAAGTCTATGTAAGATCCTATTTTGTTCGTACTTTCAATTAACTGTGCGTAATTTTCTGGTACTAAAGATCCATAATCAACTCCAGATGGATTCAATCTCCCACTAGGGTAAGCTGCCCCCCAGAATGGATCAAAAACAAAACTGTCAAGATCATCGTTTCTTACACCTAGAATATCAATAGTACCGTCTGCTCGGACAGCCTGTATAGATTCAGAAGCGCCCTTAACCCAAACAAAATGATTTTGCATTTTTTCATTATCAGCCAGTGAAAGAACATTCCAAATAGTGCCATCTTTCACATTATAATTAGGGTTTATATTACCATTAGAATCTATTGGCATATTGCCATTGTTATCAGGGTATGCAATTACTTTTACAATATGACTATTATTTATATAATTTGACTCTTTAATAAGATGCTCAGGGAATCCGCTTTCTGAATCATATCTTCCAAAAAAATCATAGTAAGAAAACCCAAAAATGTTGTTTAATACAGCACCATTGAAACGTATATTTGAATATGACGGATAAAATCCGTCAACTAATGGAGGATTGCCCCATCCATAATAAAATTTAACCTGCTTATGCATTTCTGAGAACATGGTATCTGAATTAAATTCATATAAACTAACATCTGCAATAGAGGCAGGACCTTCTCCTTCAGGCTGCTGACCAAATTTATATAACAAACCACCTACAGCATTGCCATTTCTATTATTAAAAATAGCTGGAGGACCAAAAGTTGCGTAATTAAATTCATCACTTCTTAGTAAGAAGTCTCCCTTAACATTTAACTTGTTATTCTGCAATTCTTCTAAATAATTATTATTATAATTTGGGTCGTGCTTAAATGGCAATATGTATAACTGAGATATAGCTATGCCTATGTTTCCATTATTGCCCATAACTATAACGCATCCATCTATCATTCTACTAAAAGAAACGCATCTTGGCGGAACATAAATCAAATAGTATTCATTATTGTATTCATAATGTACTCCAAAAAGAGAATCGTATAACTCTTTGTCAAAAGAATTGTTATATTCATAAGTCCATTCGCCGCTTGAAGAAGAATAATTTGCACTGTATCTCTGTATGTTTTTAGTTGACCTTCTTATTCCTGGACCAGTGGTTATTAAATTATGCAATTTTACAACTTCGCACATTTGTATTGGATGAGCAAAAACATTACTTATACCAGAAGGGTAATCAGAATATTCAGGATTTACGCATACTGCCATTCCTCCAGTATGATAGCCTCCCGTAACGGATATAACAGGAAATCTTCTATTATTTATTTTTGGAATTAAGTTCAAAGCATGATATATATCATTGCAGTATCCATTATCTTTCGCTATGCCATCTTCAGTAAACACCTGATCAAATTCATCTGAAGTATTTGAATATTGAGTAATAGAAGAATTCGGCAATTCTGATATATTTCCATTGATATCTTCAAGTATTTCCAAAGCCTTGCCAAAAACAGGATTTCTACCAGATGAATTATCATTTGCTGAATTAAATTTAATTCTTTTTGCAAAATAGTATGTGTCTGTCTTGTACTTATTTTTCTTTAAACATCTAGCAGAAGTAAGTTCAACTCCGTACATCTTTCCGTTTTCATGAATGCACCAAACATATTCAGGAAGACCAAGAAGACCAGAAGTGGCACATACAGAAACAAAGCCTTTGTTTTCAATAAACACAGGCTGACCTTCATCATCAGTCAAAAAGCCATTGGCTATCCAATCTTTGTCAAAGTATATTAAAGAGTTCCAAGCATTACCTAAAGAATCTGAACCTCTTGGTGTTTGATCGGATGTGTTTATTATCCTTACAGTTCCTTTTTCATCTAGCGTAACGCAAACAGAATCTACTGATTGGTCTATGGATATCAACCTAATTTGATCAGCAGGATCTGTAACATCTTCAATACCATCTGCGTCCAGATCATTGCTAAATAGTTCTCTAATGGGAGCCTTTTTACCACCTTGTGTTATGACTACTGAATAATCCCCTCCAGCAGATATAGCCTTAGGAGTCTGATGTGGAGAATAAAATAAGTAACTTGGTACATTTGTTTTTCCGAATTGGCTATTTCCCCAAGAAGCTATAAAATTATTTTCACTAACTATCGCTAATGCATGATCGTATCCAGCAGAAATTTCTAAAACTTTACCCTGAATATTAGGGGGAACATCGCATTGTCCAAAATTATTACTTCCCCAGCAATATACATATCCATTTTTGGCCAAAGCCATTGCAAATGATTGACCTGCTGATATACTGGTACATTTTAACAAAGATTCTCCAGAAATGTCTTCTGGTATGTTTTTTATGTTTAAATAGTTGGCATCAGTTACGTCATTATCTCCCCATACAAAAACTCTGCCTTCTGAATTCAAAGCCATGGTATAATTTTGTGCTGCAGATATCTTGACTATCTGCCCCATTCCAACAGGCACATCACATTGACCTTTAGAATTGTCGCCCCAGCATATCACATTTCCAGAATTATTTAATGCAACCGCATGACCACCTCCAGCAGCAACATCTACTATAGAATTATCATATATAAAATTAGATGGAATATTTGTTACATTATTAGAGTTTGCTGGAGATAGCCCCCAAGCCTCCATACTTCCATTGCTTCTACAAGCAAAACCAAAAAATCTTTTACCTCTTCCTCCAATTGCAACTTTTGTAAAATCATTTCCTGTGGGCAGTCTTGATATAGGACCTCTTTCTCCAGAATAAGATAGAGAACCATCGATGTTTATAGCAATTGTTCCTATTGCACTCGTTGCAATCTTATCCGCATTAGAAAATATTTCTTCTCCACAATTAAAGGCTGGGCAAGATCCGAATACTGAATAAATATTGTAAGCATTGCTATTATCTATTAAATCATGATTTTTTATCTCTAAAGACCATATACTGGGATTTGTAATGATTAAATCATAAAGTGAGCTATTACTGCCTGGTTCGACTGTGTATGCAGCTCTTGGTGTATCAAGCTTTCTTGTATTTTTTGTAATAAAAGTAGCGCCACCATATCCAGCCGCTATTGAATAGCGATTGGATCCTTTAACTTTATTTTCATTAAAATCAAACCATTGATATTTATTTATTACAGAAGGTTCTATCAATCCTGAAACAAAACTTCTTCTTGCAGTATCTCCAATATCGTACATTGATGTTACTGAGACACTTTGTGAAGATACTACTTGTGCAAACTCTCTTTCTGGAGAATCTGGCTGCCCAAACTGCTTTCCTTCTATATCTGGAGCTTTACCAGCAGCTCCTCCAAGAAACATTTTTCCAGCGTGTCCTTCTGCCCATCGGGAAACATCTAATATCAAATTGATGTTTTCATTTAAATCTCCGCAGTTGTATAAAGATCCGTCAATTGTATAAGGGAATTTAGGATAATGGTTATCTATAGAGTCATAAAAATTGCATCTTTCTATAACATATCCATAAACATCTCCATCAATAAATCTAAACAAGTTCATACCATAATCAAAATTTAAAGCAGACTTGGCTAATGGAATTTGTATAGTTTCTATTTCATTGACAATGCTTAAGCTTGTTTCTAATATGTTTGTTCTTGGAGCAGCTACAAGTTTATTGCTTATAAAAGATTCTGGATTAGAAACAGCAGATGTAGCATGAATTCCAAATGGTCCCAATCTGTCTTCAATAGACTGGATAAGATTCGCTATAGTCCTATTTTTTCTTTCATTTAGATTAAAATCAAAACGACGCGCATCATTTATTACCTTAACTATAGAAATTGCGGGGATATACCCAAGAACACACTCAGTGTTATCTAGCCTTCTTGATCTAAGCAGAAGTTGAGCATAAACTGGATTGGGAATAGGTCCGTATGGCTCAAGATAAGGCTCGTAGGCATAAGGATCTATATATGGATTAAAATCGTTAAAAACCGTATTTTGTGGAATGTATTTTTTTGTGCTTGTGTTTTCGTAATTTATACTATATCCATATGGCTCCGTATGATATGGTTCTACATAATATGGTTCTATTCCATATGGCTCTGGAAAAATTTCTTCAGGCACAGTGGGTCTGTTGAGAAGTTCTAGTCTTATAGACTCAAATGGAATCTTATCTTCTCTGGCTAAAATTGAAGACGGAGTATAAGAAACAGACCAACCTAAAGAATCATTTAAACTTTCTATTAAATTACCAAAAGTGTTATCATATACTTTATACTTTAAATTATTAAGGTATGCTTCAAAAGTTTCATAAGGATAAATTGACCTTATTGCAAGTTCTCCTTTTACTTCTCCAGAAACTGGAAATGCAATTGATCCTGGATTTTCTGATCTTACAAATCTTTGAACATTTCCATTGAATCTGTTTGTTGATCTACAAAATTCATCTAAATCATATCCAATATTTGCAACATCTATATAAAAAGCCTTACCGCGAAAATCTACGCAAGGGTTTACATATAATCTTCTTTTTGAAGAACCTGCAAGTCCTCCCTCCGATTTAAGAGATGCTTCTGCTCCATGTATGAAAGGATTTAATGCTTGATACTTTGAGATCCCAGCATCGTTATACTTTATACCTCCAAAATAGTCTTCAGTTAAAGTACTGTACAGCACATGCCAGTCACCTCCAGTTGTGGCTGCAGCACTTGAAAATATATCATTACTAGAATTAGGATTGAATCCAGAACGAGGAGTATTGAACATCCTGCCTGGAGAATAGCATGCAAATATAGACCCGCTTCCTTGTCTGCTGAATTTAGATATACGTAAAGAAACAGATGAATTTGTCATTCTAAAAGGTTCTGTTTGCGCTAAAGAAGAAAGGAAATAAGATCCAACTTGTTTGTAGAAATTATCAGGTTCAAACTGATTGCCACAGCAATAGTCTATTCCTAATCCAATATTAGATGCACCTATGCAAGGTCTTCTTTCTCCATATGACCTAGTTCCTGATGCAACACCTGAAGGATATAAGTTCTCCTTTAATGAATCTGATATTCCTATATTTTTAGCTGCTTGATCAGAT
>JACCDG010485674.1_pt1 | contig 29013 bp, 30 predicted proteins | sample 7442471 | NCBI WGS metagenome assembly JACCDG01 (sample SAMN15323444, study PRJNA562643) | freshwater metagenome | isolation source: river surface water | place: USA:Blue River Watershed | collected 2017-08-17 | reverse complement strand
GCCGATCATGATCCAGTTGCTCGCGAATGCCCCGGGCTTACCCCTTCACGATCGGCACGATCTTGCGCCGGATGCCGCGGTTGTCCTCGGGCTCGCGGTACCAGTTGTTGAAGTCCGCGGTCTTGGGGGCGAACTCTGCGTTGAAGTTGGGCTCGTAAGGCGGCACCACCGTCTTGGCGACGATGGCGTTGAACTCATCTTCCGTAATCCCCAGGTATTCGAGAAAGAGCATCAGCGAGGGTGGCTTGCGGCCTTCGTACTCGTCGATCAGTTCGCGCGCCTTTTCCTGGGCAATCCGCTTGTTGCGCAGGTCCAGCGCGGTCATCTGGGTGACGCGGCCGTAGCCGCGCTTGAGGTACTTGATATAGTCGCGCACGCCTTGCAGATGACACTCGATTTTCTCGTAGGGATACTCGCTCCACGGCATGCCCTCGACCTGATCGCCCTGCCAGCCCAGTTCACTCTGGATGATGGCGACCTGCTTCTTCACGTCCCAGGGGATGTAGGAGCCCAGACAAACGGAGCGGTAGCCCAGTTTCTTCAGGTCGCGCAGCGGCGGGTAGGAGAAGGGCTTGAGGTCGCGCGGATCGAAGTCGAAGTCGCCCGAGATCATGCCGGCCATGTCCTCGGCGGTGATGCCTAGGTTGGTGGAACGGTTGAATTTTTCCTCGTCCACTTCTTCGACTTCGTCATCGCGGTAGTCGTAGTAGGCGGTGTATTCGGAGGAAGGCTCGCCCCAGAATATCAGCGGTACCTGCTGATGTATCGCCAGATGCATCGGGTAGGAGTAGATGCCGGTGTGGCAGTGCCAGCAGAAGTCGCCCTTACGGATCAGCGCTTCTAGCATCAGGCACTTGACCACCTGCCAGTTTGGCGTGAAGCTGATCACGTCCACGCCCAGCTTGCGGAAGGTGCGCTCGTTGTTCTTGAGCAGGCCCTGACGCATGAAGCCGTGGTTGAACTGCACCACCAGCGGCTTGATCTTGAACTCCTTCATCAGGTAGAGCAGGGTGAAGGTGCTGTCCTTGCCGCCCGAAAAGGGCACGATGCAGTCGTAGGCATATTTGCCGCGATACTGCTCGACCAGCTTGACGAGCTGCTCCTTGCGCGCGCTCCAGTCGATAGCCGTGTCTTTGAATTCCTTCTGGCGGCAAATGTTGCAAACGCCTTCCTCGTCGAACTCGATGGTCTCGTAGGTTTCCGGCAGGTTACAGGCCTTACAGTGCTTGAGCATTGCAGCTACTCCAATTAAAACTTAATGTTGCGTTTGGCTAGCGAGGATCAGGCGCGACATGTCCTCGATCTCGCGTTGCGGAAGTGGTACGGTTTTGCCGCCGGGCGGAAAGCAGCTGATCACGCGCTTACCGGCCAGCAGGCCCACCACCATGGCCATGGTGGCGCAGCCGGCCACGATGTCGCAGGCAGCGACCTGTTCGAGCAGGGTCTTCTTTTCGCCGCAGATAAGCGGCAGGTCGAACTGCGTTGCCGCCCAATCGTATTTGCCCAGCGGCTCCTGGGGATGGGGCCGCACGACGATGCGGTTGACATGCCCGCCCAGGCTGCCCACATGCGAGAGAAAGTAGGACAGGGCCTCTTCCTCGGTATAACCCCAGTAGCGCTCGTCGCCATGCAGGGCGATACCGTCGTCGCGCAACGGCTCGCAGACGTACAGGATGCTGAGCCCTTCGCCCGGTGCGCGCGGCGGCACGGCAAGGGCCTTGATCTCGTCCTGGATGTCCATGAAATAGGCGTTGGGCACCAGCGTTTGCTTTAGCTCCGGCAAGTCTTCGCGCGCGATACGGGCGGCGGTCTCGTCCCCCACCCAGACTTCGTCCGGCCAGTGCCATTGGCCGTGCCGCGTGAAGCGCTGGCGGTAATTGACCCAATGGTCGAGCACCACCACGCAGCGCTTGCCGGCCTGTCGCGCCAGGCCGACTGCGCGCCATTCCAGGTCGGAGAGAAAACTCGTGCCACACAGAAGCCATTCGCTCTGCTCCACCAGGGCTTCCAGTGGCAGCAGCGGCACAGTGCCGAGCTTGCGCGCCACCACATTCACGGCCGCGCCTTCCACGCAGAAACCGCAGTCGAGGTTCTGGCGGCGGATATGGCTGGAAATGATTTCCATCGCGCCAGCATCATGGCCTACCACGCCTATCATTTCGCGGAGCTCTGCATGCCCATGAATTCGTCGCGCAGCACGCCGTACTCGACCAAGTCCTGCCAGATACCCTCAAGAAAGAGGTGTTTGCGGCGGCGCCCTTCCTCGACCATACCGATGCGGAGCGCAAGCCGCTGCATACCGAGATTGCCGGAGGCCGTGCCGCAGTAGATGCGTTCGAGATTGAGCTTTTCAAAGCCGTGGCGTAGCAGTGCCAGCGAAGCATTCAGGCCAGCCGACCTGCGCCAGTGCTTGCGATTGCCGATCAGGATGGCGTATTCCGCGTTGCGATTGATGCCGGCGATGCTCTGCAGGCTGACATTGCCAATATGGCCGTCGTCCTCGTGGCAGATGGCCCACACCACCTGATCCTCGCGGTTCAGGCCGTCGTAGAAATCGCGGAACCACTGGGCATTGCGGAAGAACTTGCCGTGGGAATTGTACTTGCACACCTCCTGGTCCTCGAACCAGGACGGATACGGGCCGGCCAGGTCGCTTTCGCGCAGGCCGCGCAAATGGTAGCCATCGGCAAGCTGGTGGATCACCGCAGCGCCTCCAGGTTGCGCCACACCTTGCGGAAGGCGGCGATGATCATGTCCACTTCCTCGTCCTTGTACTCGTGCGAGCAGATGCCGAAGCCGAGGAACTCCGCCTCATGCAGGCGCTCTGCCACCGGGCAGATGCCCTTCGCGTAGCTGACCTCGCGCTTGCAGATTTCGGAGGTCCACGGGAAGCCCTTGCTGCCGTAGGCCATCTTCTTCTGGTACATCGGCAGCATGTGCAGGTTCTGGTAGCTTGCACCGAGGGCCGGCACGCCTTCGGCAAGCAGGGCCTGGTGCAGGCGCTGGCGGCTGATGCCCAGGGCCACAATGTCCACGTACATCGAGTAGACGTAGTAGACGTGGGTGCAGTCGGGCTTGACCACCGGCGTGCGCAGGCCGCGCAATCCGGCCAGGCCGGCGTCGAGTTTCTGGGCGATGCGCTGGCGCGACTTCACCATCCTGTCCAGCTTCTTGAGCTGCTCGATGCCCATTGCGCACTCGATTTCACCGAGGCGGAAGTTATGGCCGATCATGTTGCTCAGGTTGGTCACACCCTTGTCCTCCACCACCACTTCGGCGTGGTTGCGGATCAGGCGCAGGCGGTCGGCGAAATCGTCATCGTCGGTGACCGCAATGCCGCCCTCGCCGGTGTGCACGTGTTTGTGATAGTTCAGGCTGTAGCCGCCGATGTCGGCCAGGGTGCCGGCGAACTTACCCTTGTACTTGGCGCCGGGCGCCTGGGCAGTGTCGGAGATGATTTTCAATTTGTGCTTGTCGGCAATCTTGCGCAGGGCGTCCATGTCGGCCGAATGGCCGGCAATGTCCACCGACATGATGGCGCGCGTCTGCTCGCTGATGTTCTTCTCAACCGAGGCCGGATCCAGGTTGAAGGTCTCGGTTTCGATGTCGGCGAACACCGGGATGGCGTTCCAGTGCAGGATGGCGGTGGCGCTGGCGGCCATGGTCCAGGGGCTGACGATCACCTCATCGCCCGGCTCGATGCCGATGGCGCCGACGGCGGCGACCAGGCCCGAGGTCCACGAGTTGAAGGTGACAGCGTGCTTGACGCCGAAGTAGCTCTCCCACTGGCGCTCAAACTCCTGCACCTTCGGGCCGCCGAAAAAGTCCGGGTCCCAGCAGCCGAGGAACTGCGAGAGCACGCCGCTTTGGACCACCTTCTTGGCGGCTTCGACCTCTTCCGGGCCGAGCGGGTTGTAGCGGCCGAAAGTGTGGTTGATCAGCTTGGGGCCACCGAGGATGGCCAGGGTGTCGTTCTCACTTTGCTTGCTCATCGTGCCGCCTTCATTTCCAAAAGTGATTCCAGGGTACACAGCGCATCTTCACCGCTGCACAAACTCGAACTCTGGCCACGCAGGCAGGCGCTCACGTGGTCGGTCACGTACCACTGAAGCTTTGCGCTTTCGGTGGCGATTCTTTCTCCGGGCAGGGACAGCACAGTGTATTCGGGAAAGTCGGGGTCGCGCGCCGCGCCCTGCCAGATTATCTTGCCGCCACCCTGCTCGTAGCGCAGGCAGCCGTTCGGCGCGACCAGCTGGATTTCGTGATGCGAAAAATGCTCTTCCATCGCCGCCATGAAGGTCACCTCGCCTGCCGCAAACTTTACCTGAACATCTGGTTCGAAGTCGGCTTCGCCAAAGGAGCGGCCGGCGTTGATCACGCTGATTTTCTCCACCGGGCCGAGCCAGAACTCCAGCAGGTTGGAGAAGTGCGAACCATTATGCAGCAGGCCCTTGGTGTACCAGAGTACGCCCTTGAGCGGGGTGGCAATGGCACCGCTTTGCAGGCGGCGCTTGACTTCCAGCGCGCCCGGCTCGACACGGCGCAGGTAGTTTACGTAGAGCAGGCAGCCGGCTTCGCGGCAGGCGGCCACCATCGCGCGCGCATCCTGTAGCGAATAGGAGAGGGGCTTCTCGCACAGGATCAGCTTGGGCTTGGCATGCCGCAGGGCCGCTTGTACAGCTCCGGCGTGACATTGCGTGGGCGAGGCCACCACGACCACGTCAGGACTCACGGCGCGCAAGCCTTTGGCCATTTCCGTGCCGGCCCAGCCGCCATAGCGCTGCTGGAATCTCACGCAGGCACCCGCGTCGGTATCGACCCCGCCGGCCAGCTCGAAATCCGCATGATTGGCAAAGGCTCGGGCGTGGGTGGACACGACACCAGCATCCGTGGTGTCGAAGTCGTAGCCCATGCCTACCGCGCCCAGGCCGATCAGGAGCACCTTGTGCTTCACGTTGGGCGCGCGTCCTTGCGTTGCACCATGTCGTTGATTCTCAACACCTGCGGGTTGGCGCGCAGGAAGCGGATCACATCGCCGCAGCCGAACAGGGGGTTGTCGCGACCGAGGTTCTCGATCAGGGTGCGGATCAGTTCGTAGTCGGCCGGCTCATCCAGCGTCAGGCCCAAGCCGGGCCAGTGCAGCGAGGGCGGAGCGATCAGGTAGACGTGGGGAAACAGCTGCGGGTTCTGCACGATGTGGCGCGATACGTGTTCACGGTCGAGCGGATCGCCGGTCATCGAGAAGGACTTCTTCAGCGCTTCGAGGGTGATCACCTGCGTATCCATGCCGTCCGGATAGCTGCTGATGAAGGAGTTCGCGCAATACACCGCTTTTTCGTTGCGCTTGAATACGCGGATGGTCTGCTCGACGAGGTCCGGGTCGATGATCGGGCAATCGCCGGTGATCTCCACCACCACGTCGGCCTGGGCCGATTCAGCGGCGCCGATCACGCGTGACATCACGTCTTCCTCGCTGCCGCGGAACACCTTGATGCCGTCCTGCTTTGCGAATTCGACCAGCACGTCGTCGGTGGCGTTGACGGTGGTCGCCAGCACGATCTCGTCGATCGAAGGGGCGGCCTTCAGGCGGGAGGTGAGGTGCGCGAGCATAGGGCGGCCCAGGGCAGGCAGCAGCACCTTGCCGGGCAGGCGCGAGGAGGTCATGCGCGCTTCGATGGTGGCAACGATCTTCATAACGTCTCCTTAAGCGGCGGCGCGGGCGGCCTTGACACGATAGATCGCCTCGGCCAGCTGCCAGTCCTGCTCGTCGTCAATGTCGATGGCCGTGCCCTTGTGCAGGGGGTAGCCGATGAAGCCGCTGTCGGAACCGGCGCCTTCGGATTCCAGCACGCGCCTGGCCGGAAAAACGGCGAAGCTGCCGGCATCGAAATAGCGTTTCTGCAGATCCTGCGACCGCACCGCGAACATGCCGGCCTGCACCGGGGTAAGCGCACCGTTCTCTCCTCGGCTGAAGGCCCACTCAATCGGGGCCGGATATTCGGATACCGCCAGCAGAGGCTGCTGGCCGCCCGCCTCCTGGAACAGTCTTGCTGCACTGACCAGGTCCTTGGCATCGATAAGGGGCGCGCAGGCCATCAGCAGCCAGACTTCGTCGAAATGCTCGCCACGCTTCGCATACTCCTGCGCCGCATGGCGCAGCACCGGCATGATAGGCGTATGGTCGTCCGCCAGTTCGGCCGGGCGGGGGAAATCGGGGGCAAAGCCGAATTGCGCCGCCACGTCGCGGATGCTCTCGCTCTCGGTGGACACGTGCACCTTCGCGAACAGGCCGCTGGCGCGCGCCGCGCCGAGCACATGCGTGATCATCGGCTGGCCGCAAAAATCGCGGATGTTCTTGTTGGGGATTCGCTTGGAACCCCCACGCGCGGGAATGATGGCCAGACGTTTCATTGCAATACCTCGCTTGCGCCCTGGATCAGGGCCGAACTGCGTTCGCCGCAGTTGAACATCATGTCGATGACGGACATATAGGGAAGAAACTTGCCGAAGGGTTGCAGGTATTCCGGATGATTGAATTCGTAATATTGCACCGGCACGCCGATCGTATAAAAAGCATCCGATTCATCCAGATAGTCCTTCGAGCCGGGCGGCGAAACATAGGCGGTGGCGCCGATTTGCTTGCAGAGCGAGGCCAGCAGGTCCGCCCTGGCGCCGTTGCCGTCCAGCTCGCTGGCGCGCAGCACCCGCGTCTCGATGCCCAGTTGCGCCTTCAACTGCAGGATCAGGGCGATGGTCATGTCAGCCAGCAGCGGGCTGCTATTGTCCAGCAAGGGCAGCAGCGTGTCCGCGTACCGCTTGAAATGCGGCGTCTTCGCGTAACTCATCTCGATGCTGCGGCGATGCGTGGCCGCGAAGCCCGAACTCTTGTCCAGTTCCACTTCGCTGATCAGCTGATCGCGCTTGCCTTTCGAGAGCACCGGGACCGAGAGCCATTGCGCGCCGTTCGCCGTCTTGATCTGGTTGCGCTGCTGCCAGGAGCGGCGCGCGAACTGCACCGAGTCGAGCAGCACGAATACATCGACGGATTGCATCAGCCCGAAGTATCCGCTCCAGGGCAGATAGGTGGGCTGCATGATCGCCACCCGCGTCATTCGCTCACCGCCAGGCCGATGCCCTCAAACCCGTAGTTGTTGCCGTTGTAGAACATGAAGCGCCGCCCGTCGTACCGCACCACGGCGCCGTACTCGACCATTTCGCTGTCGAAGCCGGAAGGGCTGACGTCGATGCCGGCCAGGTGATCCAGGCGCTCCCAGGCGAGGCCGTCGCGCGATTCGGCGTAGCCGATGCGGTAGTCGGTACTCTTGTAGGAGAACCACATGCGCCACAGGCCGTTCTCCAGCACCACATAGGGCCGTGCCAGGGCATGCTCCGTCTCGTCGCGGAAGTCCAGGCACACATGGCCTTCGCGTACCCAGTTCTTGCCGTCTTTGGAGGTGCCGGTCTTGATGTTATAGCGTGGCAGGTCCTTGTGCAGCCACTCGTGGCCGGAGACGTAGAAGATGCGGTAGCCGTCGCCATCGCGCACGACCCAAGGGGCGGTGTTCAGGTAAGGGTCGGTGCGGTTGCGCTCCAGGATGGGAGCGCGCGACCAGCGCTCGAAGCTCTTGCCGCCATCCTTGCTGATCGCCAGGCCGCCGAAGATGTGCATGCGCACCGTCGAACCTGGATTCCAGCCGATGTAATAGAGGCCCAGCTCGCCATCCGGCAGGTCGACCACGCAGGAGGGCGTCACGCCGTTGTCGTCAAAGCAGCCCAGCGCGCCGGGGGCCAGCACGGGCTCGGCCGTGTAGTCGACAAGACGGCCGTACTGGTTAAGATCCACCGTGGCGTGCCCGATGTGCGAGCGGTTCAGCCCATCGCGGCCGGAGAAGAACACGCGTACCAGGCCATTGCCCAGGCTCTGCGGCGTGGGCACCATGCAATGCGTCTGCGCCCAGAACAGGCGCTTGTCGGGCCGGATCACCATGCCCAGCTTGCGCCACTGTTGCACCTTCCTGTCCTGCATGGTCGCCTTACTCGATGATGATGAAGGTGCGGTCGGTCATGAACTGCGACTTCTTCACGCGGTACTTCATGCCCTTGTACACTTCCTTGAACGCCCGCGTCTCGCCGGGGTAGTCCTTGTTATTTAGTTCATCCAACATCACCACGCTGCCGGGTACCAGGTGCGGCTTGATCGCTTCCAGCGCCGCCTTGGTAGGCTCATACAAGGCCATGTCGAAATAAGCCAGCGCGATGATCACGTCGTCGTTCTTGGCGAAGTAGGCGGGCGCGGTCTTGCTCACGTCACCCTGCACTAGTTCGTGCTTTTTTACCGCTGCCAGGACGTTGTTCTTCTCGTGGTAGTCGATCAGGTTCTCGAGGTACTCGCGGTAATTCTCCGCCACCTTGTAGCCGCCGATCTTGATGGTCTCGCTGCCGCGGTCCTTGTCCGAGATTTCCGGGTAGCCCTGGAAGGTATCGAAGCCGATCACGCGGCGGCTCTGGTTGAAAGGCTCGTAGATCGCGCGCAGGTTCTCGAACAGCACCTGGTTCTGGCCCCACCAGGTACCGAACTCGACGATGATGCCGGGCTGGTTCAGGATCAGCTGGTAGGCTTCGTTGACGAAAAGTATTTTCGCCAGCGCGGAACTGCGCATGAAGAGTCCCGGGCAGATGAGTAACTGGTCGTCCGGCATGGGCCGGTCCTTGAACATCTGGTAAAGCAGTTCCCGATGGGCAAGCTGCTGCTCGCTTGCCTTGGTTTCCATGGTGTAGCCGAAGTCTTTCTCGCTGGACATTATGCGTCTCCCGTCATTCACTAGATCTTGAAATACATGCGCTTGAGCGCCTTGGCGCGGCGATCATCCGCCTCGTAGACCTCGGCCTGCGGCGCCAGGGCCACCGAGCCGCTGGGCATGTCGCGCGCCACCGAGGCGCCCATGGCGACGAAGCAGTCGTCGCCGATATTGCAAAAGTCGCGCAGCGTCGAGTTTACGCCGAAGAAATTGCGCTGCCCGATCTTGCAGTGGCCCGAAATCACCACGTGCGAGGCAATGTAGGTATGGTCGCCGATCTCGGTGCCGTGGCCCAGATGGTTGCCCGACCAGATCATCACGTTGTTGCCGATACGCACGGTCGGCTGGATGGTCTGGTTCTCCAGGATGAAGCAATTGTCGCCGATGGCCAGGTCCGGCCAGGTGGCGGACTTGCTGCACACATAGGAGGCCAGGGTGTAGCCAGCGGCCTTGGCCTGCTCGTATTTTTCCCGGCGCAGTCGGTTCAATTTCGCGTACGACAGGGCCACGTGCATGTCGAATGCCTCGGCCGGATAACGCTTACCCATTTCGCTGAACGGCACCAGCGGCAGGCCGTTGAACTGGTCATCCTTGACGTACGCGTCGTCCACCGTGAAGGCAACGACCTTGCGTTCGCTGTCATGGGTGAAGTAGAACTTCGCCAGTTCCGCCATTTCAGCGGAACCGAAGATGACCAGGGGTTTGCTCATCATGCGCCCGGGCTCAGCGGCAAAGTGCGACGAGGAAGTCGAGCGGCAGCTTGATCAGCTTTTCCGTCACGCGGCCGGTTTCCACGCTCTCGAACACCTGCTCGCAGTAATGCTGCAGGTAGCGTTCGGTATCGCAGAAGAAAAATTGCTCGCCGGTGCGGAAATCGAAATCGCGCACGCGATAGCGATGGCCGCCCAGCACCTCGGCGCGCCGGTAGATTTCATGCTCCGGGCCGACTGTCGAGATATACAGGCCGCCGCCCGGCTTGAGCACGCGACGGAACTCGCGCAGCGCGGCGAGGAAGTTTTCCTCCGTTCCCTCGTAATGCAGTGTGTTGACCGAGAGCAGCAGATCGAAATGCGCGTCCGGATAAGGCAGGACGCGGTTACTGCCCGCCTGGATGGTGGTCTTGTAGCCGCGCTCGTCCATGATCTCCTGGACGGTGGCGGCCATCTCCGGCATCAGGTCCACGCCGTGGCATTCGCAGCCAATGTCGGCGAACGGCACGAGGTTGTTGGCGAAGCCGCAGCCCACATCCAACACGCGCCACGAGGGCTGCGGGCGAAACGGCTCCTTTAGGTAGTCGCTCCCGCCGAAGAGGATCTTCAGCATCACCTCATTGGGCCACTTCGGATACTTGCGCTCTTTTTTCTCGCGCTGGATTTCCTTGTTCCACTCTTCGGTGGCGTGATTGGGATTCTGCTCGCTCACTTGGCGCCTCCGAAGCTCAGTGCATCCCAATTTAGCGGCTGGTCCTTCTCCACCGAATGGGCCAGCGTGGCGCCAACCACCGCGCCTGCATAGCGGGCGCGCAGCCCGACGGCGGGACGCTTGATCACGATATCGGCGGCGGTGATGGTCTCGCCCTTGGCCATGTTGCGCGCCAGGTACAGGCCCTCGCGGCGGCCCAGTTCGCGCTCTTTGGGCAGCATCTGCTTTTCGCCGGAGCCCAGGGCCTCGTGCGCCTCGCGGATGGCTGAGATGTAGGACTTCAGCTCCGTCGGCTCGAGCGCGTAGATGTGGTCCGGGCCCGCGCCCTTCTTGTCCAGCGTGTAGTGCTTCTCGAACACCGTGGCACCCAGGCCGACGGCGGTAATGGCCGCCACCTGGCCCAGCGTGTGGTCGGAGAAGCCGACCGGGCAGTTGAAGCGCCGCGCCAGCGACGGGATCACGCGCAGGTTGACTAGTTCGTTGGGGAGGGGATACATGGCGCCGCATTGCAGCAGCACGACCTGGCTGTTGCCGGCGCCCAGGCAGGCGTTCACCGCCTCTTCCACGTCCACCATATCGCACATGCCGGTGGAGATGATCATCGGTTTGCCCGTCGAGGCCAGCTTGTGCAGGAAACCCAGGTTGGTGGTTTCGGAGGAAGCCACCTTGTGCGCCGGCATCTTCACCGCATCTAACACGTCGAACGAGCCCATGTCGAAGGCCGAGGCCATGAAATGCAGGCCCTGCTCACGCGCATGCTTGTCGAGCACCGGCACCCACTCGGCGTCCAACTCGATGGACTTGAAGATGTCGTACAGGCCGTCGCGGTTCGGGTAAAGCACGTCGGCACGGAACAGTTGGAACTTCACCGCGTTGGCGCCGGCTTCCTTGGCCACGTCGATCAGCTTACGCGCCTTGTCGAGGTTCTTGTCGAAGTTGGACCCGACTTCCGCGATCACGTAGGGAGCCGCGTTGCCTCCGACGGTGGTGCCGCCTATGTTCAATTCATTTTTCAGCAAGATAACTCCTTCTCGAGCTCGTCAAACAGGCGCTGCGCGCCCATCCCATCCACCAGCGACCTGCCGCGCGCGGCCATGTCCGCACGCGGGGCCGGATCATTCAACAACCGCTCCGCTTCCCGTTCCACCGCCCGCGGGACCACGCCGATGCCCAGGTCCACCACCGTGCCCATCGCCGCAAACGGGCGGTTGACCTCGTCATGATAGGCGTCGATCGAGAACAGCAGGGCCGGCGTGGCGCTCGCGGCTAGTTCGTACTTAGTCAGGCCGCTCGCGCTGATCGCCAGGTCGCACCACAGCATTTCGTCGAGCAACGTGGGCGGGGCGGTCAGCAGTTCGACGGAATGTTTCGATTGCGCGGCGAGGCTTTCGGTCCCGGCCCGCAATTCGGCACCGAACATCGGGCCCATCACCACACGGATTTCCAGGCGCTTGCGCACATTCTCCAGGCCGCGCAATACCTCCACCGTGCACGCTTTCGGATCGCTGCCGCCGCAACTCACGAGCACGCGGTTCGCGTCCACACGCTGCTGCCGCGCCGGCAGGGCCGCATATTCCGGCGCAAGCAGTGCATACGCAGCGCCTTCCAGGAAGCGCCGGCGTGCCTGCTTCACATTCGCCGGCGGCGCCACGTAAGGGCTGATGACGATGTCGGCCGCCAGTTCAGGCAGTTGCCGTGCGATCGAGTCTTCGCCCAGCACGTCGATCGCGACCAGTCGCCGCGCCATCCCATGTAGTTGCGCAAACAGCGCAACTGGCCTAGTCGCGTTGAAAAAGCCCGGATACAGCATGTCGGCGATGATCGCGTCCGCGCGAATGCCCTTGGCCTGCGGCCAGTCCATAGCCATCATCGCCGTTTCATCGAGCAGGATGCAGCCGAACCCAGCCTTCTCGACCCGCGCTTGCGCGACCGCATTGCCGAACACCAGGAAGCCGACGTCGACCCGCCGCTGCCGCGCATGAGCCGCCAGCGCCAGGCAACGGCTCAGGTGGCCGAAGCCGATCGCGTTGCTGGCGGCGCAAACGAACAGGATGCTCGGAGCGGTCACCTCAGGCGGCATGCGGGCTTTGAACGCTTCAGTTCAGGCGCTTGAAGCCGGCGTGGCACACCGGGCCCTTGAGCAGAGACATCACGTCGCGGCCGTCCTCGCATTGCTTGATCAGCGCGAAGATGGGATCGAGCGCCTCGAAATAGCCGTCGACGATCTCCCGCGTATGCGCCAGGCTGGAGAAGATCAGGTTGCTGGCAAGGTAGCCCTTGGCGAGCATTTCCTGGGTGATCAGGGTTTTGTAGGCTAGTGCATTGGGGCTGTCGAAACCGAAGGCGCAGATGGCCGGCAGGCCCGCCACGTTGACCTTCAGGCCATGCGCCTCGCCCAGCTTCTGCCAGCGCGCCATGATGCCCGTACCGGTCGCGGTGATGCGTTCCCACGACTTTTCGCGTTCCATGACTTCCAGCGTCTTGAGCGCCGCGGTCGAGCCGATGCGCTCGGTCCAGAACGTGCTGCTAATAAAAGTGGATTGCGCGCTCTGCATGATCTCGCGGCGGCCGATGGTGGCGGTCACCGCATAACCGTTGCCCATCGCCTTGCCGAACATCGCCATGTCAGGTTCGACGCCGTACATCTTGTGGATGCCTCCAAAGGTCTGGCGGAAGCCCGAGGTGCACTCGTCGAAAATCAGCACGATGCCGCGCCGCGTCGCTAGGTCGCGCACCTTCTGCAGGAAGTTGTCCTGCGGGCCCTGGTTGCGCATCACTTCCATCTTGATCACGCCGATGTCGTGTTCGGCCACGATCGCTTCGAGCTCGGCATAATTGTTGTAGTTGAAGGGGTAGACCGTGCCGCGCAGGTTTTGCGGCACGCCCTTGGAGTCCAGTCCGGGCAGCAGGTGGCCGGCGAGGTGATTATCGTCGCCCAGGTTGGCGGCCAGGTACCAGTCATGCCAGCCGTGGTAACCGCAAATGGCGACCTTGTCCTTGCCCGAAGCGGCACGCGCGATGCGGATGGCAATCGCGTTAGCCTCGCCGCCGGAACGCGCGAAGCGCGCCATGTCGGCCCAAGAGTGCATCTCGATCAGCTTCTCGGCGAGGTAGACCTCCTCGGGCGCGTTCAGCGTGGACATGTTGCCGGCCTGCACACTGGTCAGCACGGCGGCGTCCACTTCCTCATGGCCGTAGCCCAGCGTGTTGGTGCCGATGCCCATGATGCACATGTCGGTGTATTCCTTGCCGTCCAGGTCCCACACCTTGCAACCCTTGGCCTTGCTGTAATAAGCCGGCCACTGATCGGGCAGGAACATCTCCGCACGTTTCGACAGCAGCATATTGCCGCCGGGGATGATTTGCTTGGCGCGTTGCCAGAGGTCTTGGCCGATACCCATATCTATCTCTCGTAAATGTTGATCGTGTTGCGGGGGTGGCGGGCCTTACAGGGCCGGCCATTTGGCGGGGTTGATCAGATTTTCCTCTTCGCAGGCAAGGTCTGGAAGAGGGGCAGTGGTCGCATGACCGGCGGCCAGCGCGATCTGCCGCAGCTGGTCCACATCGAGCGCGCCCACCACGACGCGATCAATCTCCGGGAAGGACAGCGGATAGGCCAGGCAGGCGCGCACCGCGTCCATATCGTGTTGCGCGAGCCAGGCATGCCAGCGATCCCACAGCGCGCTCCACAGCGCGAATTTGGCGGGAATGGCGTCACGCTGCATCAGCAGCAGGCCTTGCAGGAAGACGGAGCGCACATGCACCTCGCAGCCTTGGTCCTTCAGGCGCTTCAGCCAGTCACTGCTGGAGAGGCGGTGATCGACCAGGTTGAACGGCGCCTGGATCAAGTCGAAGGTGTAGGTGCCCTCATGCGCATCGAGTTCAGCGGGCGAGTAGATCGACACGCCGATCTTGTGCACCTTGCCCGCTTGCTGCAACTCGCGCATGGCGGCGTATAGCGCCGCCCCCTGCGGGCCGGATAGGTCGGAAGAGCGGTGCAGCAGCAGGCCGTGCAGTTGCTTCACGCCGAGGCGCGCCAGCGAGGCCTCGGCTTCGCTCAGCGCCCAGGCGTGGGCGTCGGTGACGGAGGCCGGGAGCGGCAGCAGTTTGCTCACCACCTTGAGGTCCGCCATGCCAATGCTGCCCAGCACTTGCTCGCTCTCGCCGTAGCCGATAGCCGTGTCCAGGGTATCGATACCGTTAGTGCTGGCGAACTGCACCATGACCTGCGCCGTTTCCAGTGGCACCTGGCCGCCGGTGTTGGCCACGCCATAGGGCACGCCGAACTGCACCGTGCCCAGCGCCAGGCGCTGGGCGCCGCTGCCTATGGTCATGGCTTGCGGGACGGCATTCATCCTTGGATCGCTTCCTTCAGGGCGCCTGCCACCTTGAGCAAATCCGCTTCAGTGAGGCCGGGATAAATGGGCAGGCTGATGGCTTCGCTGTAATAGCGCTCGGCCTCGGGGAAGTCACCTTTGGCAAAACCCATCGCGCGATAGTAGGACTGGGTGTGCACGGGAATGTAGTGAAGGTTCACGCCGATGCCGCGCTCGCGCAGGGTGACGAACACGTCGCGGTGCGACTTCTTCATCTCTTCGAGATTGAGGCGGATCACGTACAGATGTAGCGCCGAGTAGTCGGCGCGCTGTTGAGTGCGCAGGGGCAGCCCGGCCAGCAGCTCGTCGTAGCGGGTGGCTATTTCGTGGCGGCGGGAGACGTACTCATCCAGCCGGTCCATCTGGCTCACACCCAGCACCGCGTGCAGCTCGGTCATGCGGTAGTTGAAGCCGAGGTCTACCTGCTCGTAATACCAGGGGCCATCTGGCGCCTGGCTCATCAGCTTGGGGTCGCGCGTGATGCCGTGGCTGCGCAGCAGGGCCATCTTCTCGGCCAGGCCCGCCCGATTGGTCAGCGTGGCGCCACCCTCGGCCGTGGTGACGATCTTCACCGGATGGAAGCTGAATACGGTGATATCGCTATAGCGGCAATTGCCCACCGGCTCATCGCGGTAGCGCGCGCCGATCGCATGCGAGGCATCCTCGATGATCTTGAAGCCGTAGCGCTGGCCGAGCGCGTGGATCTCCTGCATGTCACACGAGGTGCCGCACAGGTGCACGGGCACCACCACCTTCGGCAGCCTGCCTGCCTTCTCCGCAACGGCGAGTTTCTTTTCCAGCGCCTGAGGGCACATGTTCCAGCTATGCGGATCGATATCGACAAAATCCACCTGCGCGCCGCAGTAAAGCGCGCAATTAGCCGAAGCCACGAAAGTATTCGGCGTGGTCCACAGCCAGTCGCCTTCACCCAGGCCCAGGGCCAGGCAGGCGATGTGAAGTGCCGAGGTAGCGCTGTTCACGGCCACTGCATGGGCCGCGCCGCAATAGGCCGCAAGCTTCTCTTCAAAGCGCGGCACCTGCGGACCCTGCGTGAGGAAATCCGAACGCAGGACGGCGACAACAGCGTCGATATCCTGCTGGGTGATTTCTTGGCGGCCGTAGGGAATCATGTCCTAGATGGCGCCGATCTTCGCGCTGTTCTGCTCGATCCAGCTACGCAGGGTCTCCACGCTCATCCACTCGGCGTTGTTGTCCGAGCAGTAGGTGAAGTCCGGGCTGACGGGCACGCCGTCCTTAATGCGCGCCGGATCATTGCTCCAGCCGTGGATGGCCGGCAGGATCTTGAAGTGGTCGGCGTACTCGTAGGAGTAGAGCGCGTCCTCGATGCCGATCATCTGCTCGTGCAGCTTCTCACCAGGGCGAATGCCGATGATTTCATGTTTGGCATTTGGCGCGATAGCGCGTGCGATGTCCAAAATATTCATGGACGGAATCTTCTTTACATAAATCTCGCCACCGACCATATCTTCAAACGCGTGCCACACTAGTTCCACGCCCTGTTCGAGGGTAATCATGAAACGGGTCATTCGCTCGTCGGTGATGGGCAAACTGCACTTGTTGGCAAGACTGACAAAGAACGGGATGACAGAGCCGCGCGAGCCCATCACATTGCCATAGCGCACAACTGCAAAGCGAGTGTCGTGCCCACCCGCGTAGGAATTCCCCGCAACGAAAAGCTTATCCGAAGCAAGCTTAGTGGCACCGTAAAGGTTGGCCGGACTGCTGGCCTTGTCAGTTGAGAGCGCGATCACTCTTTTGACGCGGCTGTCGATGCAGGCATCGATCAGATTCATCGCGCCAATGATGTTGGTTTTTATGCACTCGAACGGGTTGTATTCTGCCGTGGGGACGATCTTGGTGGCCGCAGCATGGACGACATAGTCGATGCCATCGAGGGCGCGCACCAACCTGTCCTTATCGCGCACATCGCCGATGAAAAATCGAACCCGCTCATCCTCACCATAGAGCTTGGCCATCTCCCACTGTTTCATCTCGTCACGCGAAAAAATGACCAAGCGGCGAGGGTTGTACTTGGCAAGGGTCATGGGAACAAAAGTGTGGCCAAAAGATCCTGTGCCGCCTGTAACCAGGATGGATGAGTTGCTTAGCATTCTTATGCCTATATGCAGTTAGCGAGCTCTTGGTAGGAGCCGATTCGCGATATGCGACCCTTCTCGAGTTCAATAATGAAATCACACTTCTGTAGTGTGGACAGTCTGTGCGCAACTATCAGAATCGTTAGGTCCGGACTGAGTAAGTCTATAGCTTGCATAACGGCGCGCTCAGTCTCGGTATCAAGCGCACTGGTAGCCTCGTCAAAGATAATCACATCGGCGCGTTTGTAGAGGGCGCGGGCGATACCGATTCGCTGGCGTTGGCCGCCGGACAAACGCACTCCCCGCTCACCCACTTTGGTTTGGTATTTTTCGGGCCAGCTTTCGATGGTTTCGTCAATCTGGGCCTGTTTCGCCGCCCGGCGTACGCGCTCTGGATCAATCTCCCTGCGTGGCAACCCGAAAGCGATGTTTTCCTCGATACTACTGTCAGAGAGATAAATGCTCTGCGGGACATGCGCAATATGCGCCTGCCAGTTCCGATAATTATGTAAGTCGACAGCCTGCCCATCGACCTGCATTGTGCCCTCACTCGGCATAAGCAGGGACATCAGGATGTCGAGCAAGGTACTTTTGCCAGCCCCCGTGCTACCCACAATACCAATACGTTTTCCTTTGGGGATTTCAAGGTGGACATGACGCATGACCCAGGTTCCGTCTACCGCATAGCGGAAACCGACGTCGTCTAGCCGAATCGAGCACTCAAACCGCAACGGAGGGAATGGGCCTTCGCCAGCATGTTCAGGCATTGGTTGCGCAAGGAGATCCAGTCCATCACGCAACGATGCTTCAGCGCCGAAAATTGTGGCGAGTGCGTTGTAGCCTTGTTGCAAGATCGGCAAAAGACGCTGCGCGCCAAGGGCCAGCGCTCCTAACACCGGCAGAGCGGCGGAAACCCCACCCTCGCGAAGCGCCATGTTGTAGGCGAGCACCGCAATCATCACCATGCCGAGCATCTCCATGATGAAGCGTGGGCTGGCGCCAGTAAATGTATTGCTCGCCTGGGCTCGGCGCAGCGGCAGGTCGGCGCTGCGGTAAATGGCACAATAGGTTTCCTGCGTGCCGTCGATTAGTACATCTCGGATGCCGCCCAATCCTTCCTGCAAGGACTTGATCACGAGAGTGGACTCGCGGGCTATGCATTCGCTATTTTCTCGCAAATTACGTCGCGAAACCAGCGCTGTAATCAGATAAAGGAGACCAAAACTCGAGCCCGCAGCAATCGCAATTACGGGGTCTATCAGCAAAAGCATCCAAAGTACCCCAGTCAGCAATATGGCTGAGCTGATCAGCGTCAGCATTGGCATAAGCACGCTGCCGATTAGCATGGCCACCTTACCGGTTATGCCATTGATGATTTCGCTGCTGTTACGGCCGATGTGCACCGTGTAGGGCTGGTAGAGCGTGCGTCGATAAACGTCAATACTGAAATCTGCACCAACCGCAAAGGAGAATCGTGTAGTCGCGTACAAAAGTGCCAGCCGAAGAAGCCCAGCAGCGACGGTTGCTACGCAAAAAATAAACGTGAGCGGAAGCAGCAAGTCCTGCGGGCGGCCAACATCGAAAAAGTCAAGGATCGGCTGGGCCGAAGGGTGGTTGAATACCTGCTGTGGATTTATCAATGCGCCGAGGAAGGGTACCACTGTACCGATGCCGATCATTTCCGCCATCGAAGATAGGAGCATCAGCGCCAGTATCAGCGCGAATTGGATTTTTCGCCGCTGTTTTAGGTGGCGCCACAGACTGGCGACTGATTGACAGAACGTTTTCCGCTGTAGCATCTCGACGAATGTCCGGTTACTCGAGGCTCACCTGAACTTTGTAGCCATGCTGCTTTAGAAGTGCTTGACGTTGGGCCTCTTTGAGGTCAAAAGAGACCATTTCTTTGCACATTTCCTGCACCGTGATTTTAGGCACCCAACCGAGTTTTTGCTTTGCTTTTCCGGGGTCACCCAGCAGGGTCTCCACCTCGGTAGGGCGGAAGTACCGTGGGTCAATTTTAACTATGGTTTGTCCCACCTTAAGTGCCGGAGCCTTGTCTCCTTGAATATTTGCGACTGAAGCAACTTCTTTTACGCCTTCACCCTGAAACTGCAGAGTGACACCCAGTTCGGCCGCGCTCCACTCAATGAACTGCCTCACGCTGTACTGACGTCCTGTAGCAATTACAAAATCTTCGGGTTGGTCTTGCTGCAACATCATCCATTGCATGCGTACGTAGTCTTTCGCGTTACCCCAATCGCGTAGTGCGTCCAAGTTACCCATGTACAGGCATTCTTCCAATCCCTGGGCGATATTGGCCAAGCCACGGGTGATTTTGCGAGTTACGAAGGTCTCGCCTCGGCGCGGGCTTTCATGGTTGAAAAGGATGCCGTTGCAGGCATACAGGCCGTAGGCTTCGCGGTAGTTAACGACAATCCAGTACGCATACATTTTGGCTACCGCGTACGGACTGCGAGGGTAAAAAGGAGTCGTTTCTTTTTGGGGGATTTCTTGCACTAGGCCGAAGAGTTCGGAGGTAGAGGCTTGGTAAAAGCGGGTTTTCTTTTCCAGGCCAAGGATGCGGATAGCTTCGAGCAGGCGCAGGGTACCCATACCGACAATGTCGGCAGTGTATTCAGGTGATTCGAATGACACGGCTACGTGGCTTTGCGCTCCTAGGTTGTAGATTTCATCAGGCTGGGTTTCCTGAATAATGCGTACCAGGTTGCTGGTATCGCTCAAGTCGCCGTAGTGCAGATTGAAGTGGGCGTTGTTGACGTGCGGGTCTTGGTAAATATGATCGACCCGCTGGGTGTTAAACGAACTTGCGCGACGTTTGATGCCATGGACAACGTAGCCTTTTTCGAGCAGGAATTCGGCTAGATATGACCCGTCCTGGCCTGTAATCCCGGTAATGAGCGCAACTTTGGGTTTTATTGCCACAGTTGATTCCTTCAATACTAACTAGAGTATCTCTCTAAAAAATCTTCGTAGGCGGCTTTGAGGCCGCTTTCTAACCCCACCTGTGCTTTCCAGCCCAGTCCATTGAGGCGCGAGCTGTCCATGAGCTTGCGCGGGGTGCCATCTGGCTTGCTTGCGTCGGTGTGAATGGGGCCGGTGTAGCCCACAGTACGGGCCACGGTCTGGGCCACCTGAAAAATGGTCACATCTTCCCCGCAACCCACGTTGATGTGGCTGAGCATGGGTTGAGTGTGCTGCCTGTAAGTTGCCATTGGAAGAGTCATGACGTGTACGCTGGCCGCGGCCATGTCGTCTACGTACAGGAATTCTCGCCTAGGGGTGCCTGTACCCCAGATGGCGACATTGGGGACATGGTTGACCTTGGCTTCGTGGAAGCGACGAATGAGCGCTGGGATAACGTGGGAGTTTGCCAGGTGGTAGTTGTCGCCGGGGCCGTAGAGGTTGGTAGGCATGACGCTGCGGTAATCGACTCCATGGCTGTTGCCATACTGGCGGTTGTAGCTTTCACATAGCTTGATACCGGCAATCTTGGCAATTGCGTAGGGCTCGTTGGTGGGCTCCAGAGTGCCAGTCAGCAAGGCGTCTTCGCGCATAGGTTGCTCGGCCAGCTTCGGGTAGATGCAGCTGGAGCCGAGGAACAGCAGCTTTTTCACGCCGTTGCGAAAGGCTGCGTCGATGACGTTGGCCTCCATCATGAGGTTGCTGTAAATGAACTCTGCCGGGTAGGTGTTGTTGGCATGGATGCCGCCCACCTTGGCGGCGGCCAAATAGACCTGGTCGGGCTTTGCGGTGGCGAAGAAGGCGCGCACGGCGGCCTGGTCGGTTAGGTCCAGTTCGGCGTGGGTGCGGGTGATGATGCGATCGGCCGGATGGCCTTGGGCCCGCAACTGGCGCACGATGGCTGAGCCCACCATGCCGCGGTGGCCGGCAACGTAAATCTTGGCGTGAGTGCTCATGACTGGGTGCGCCCGTAGTGGCCTTCGAAACGAACGAATTCACCTTGGCCCGGGTAGCTACTCGATTGAACCTCTACGATTTCGAGCGGAATGATGCACAGGTTCGCTTGTCGACAGACCTTGCCTAACAGGATGTAGTTGGACTGGCTTTCGGTAAACAGAAGCCTTTTGAGGGGATCGACCATCTGATCGCTTTCGGCGCTCAGCCTAATCAATCGTTTAGCCGCTTGCTGAAACAGGCTTTCCGCGTCAGCCAGATACAGGAACTGTTTGGAAAAGCCAGCACGCGACAGCGGCCTGCGGCGTGTGCCAGCGCCACCAAAAAGGATGACAGGTTGTACTTTGGTCTTATGGGTCATGACGTCGAACCCGATCCTGCATATTGTTGAAAGCGCCATGAACTGGAACACATGTCGTCCAAAGTACGCACAGCACGCCAGTTCAATCGTTCGCTGGCCTTTTTGGGATCTGCATAGCATTCGGCCACATCACCAGCACGGCGGGCGACAAATTTATAAGGCACTCGGCGGCCAGACGCTTTTTCAAACGCCTGAATCATATCGAGCACGCTGTAGCCTTGCCCTGCGCCCAAGTTGATGGCATGCCAGCCGGCGGATTGAGACAGAAATTTCAATGCGGCCGCGTGCCCCTCAGCTAGGTCCATGACGTGGATGTAATCCCTTACGCCCGATCCATCTTTCGTAGGGTAATCGCCACCGAAGACGTTCAATACCCTTCGTTGCCCTGCAGCCACCTGAGCGATATAGGGCATAAGGTTGTTAGGCACACCGTTGGGGCTCTCGCCAATGTGGCCGCTTCCGTGAGCCCCTACCGGGTTGAAATAACGCAGACAAACGATGCGCCAATCCGGGGCAGACGCCACGACGTCGCTCAGCATTTCTTCGATGTGAAGTTTGCTGCGACCGTAAGGGTTGGCCGTGCTGGTGGGATGGCTTTCATCGAGAGGGAGATACTTGGGTTCGCCGTACACCGTGGCACTGCTGCTGAATACGAGCGAGTTGACCTGCGCCGACTGCATGGCCTGCAGCAAACTGATGGTACCCTGGATGTTATTGGCGTAGTAGTCGATAGGATTTTTAACTGACTCGCCAACGGCCTTCAAACCAGCAAAGTGGATGACAGCATCAATACAGTAAGCGGCAAGTGTTTCTGTTAGCAACTCGCGATCGCGCACATCACCTTTCACAAACGATATTGGCTGCCCAGTGATTTGCGCAAGCTTATGGAGAACCAATTCACTGCTATTAGACAGGTTGTCATACAGGACTACTCGATGACCTAACTCCGTTAGCACTACCGATGTATGGCTACCAATGTAGCCCGTTCCACCTGTGAGCAGCACATTCATGGGCTATGCCGCACTTTTGCAGAACAAGCCTCAAATTCAAGCTCAGACTTCAATGAATGGATCTTGACCCAACCCTTTTCCACTAGCGACCGGAAGCAGAAATTGATGCTGCCCAGACTGATGCCGAGTTCTTTGGCCAGAATGCGCTGACTAACCTCCGGCGCCTGGTGCAAACGGCGCAAAACTTCGAACTGGATTTCCTCTTGGAAACCAGCCAATTTCTGAGATGGGGAGATGAGGCTCAAGGTAGTTTAGGCACGCTACCGCCGTGCTGTTTCACGTTCAGCAAGCGCGGTCTGCGAGTTCTAGCAGGGAGCCCGGATGATTGATGGCGACAAAGAAAAATGTGGCTCGTTCAGCGGACGAACGGAATTGTGCCACATCGTCATAACTTCGAGAAAGGTTTTTGCCAAAGAGGCAATGATCAGAGCAGGCTTCTCAGCTCGCCTTTCGCAAATTGCCCGGCGCCACCAGCACGACCACCGGCTTGCTAAGTATCTCGATCAGCACCATGACTCGTCGCTCGCCATCGGCCATCTGGTAGATCCCTTCGATTTCGGCAAACGGGGCTTCGGTCAGACGCACACGGTCGCCAGGATTGAATAGCCGCTCTGGCGCCGCCTGAGCCAAAGCTTCCTGCGCCCGCAAGAGGTCGATCAAGCCTTCATTGACCTTTGCAGGCTCCACGCCGAATGTCACCAGCCGGCTGACGCCCTTGGTCGAGCGTATGGGAGCCCAGCTCTTGGCAGAATCGCCCTGCCCCAAACGAATGAATAGATAGCGAGGGAACAGCGGCTCATCTGAGACCTTCAGTAGCCCTTGCCGCAGCTTCTCCGATGGGACAGCCGGCAGATAGCACTGATAACCTTGACGTTCGAGGTTCTCCAGCGCGCACTTTTCCTGCCTGGGCTTGGTATGAACGAGATACCAGTGCATCGCCATCTCCGAACGTTATTTTAACTGGCATCATTTTACCGCCGGCATTCCAGCACGACAACGAATTCGCCCGCTGTCACGGCGAGATTGTTTGTTGCGCCAGTCACGAAGTTATCAATTAAAGAATGGATGACGTCATTTTCCTGGTTTGGCAGCGCGCCAAGTTACGAAGCCTCGTTAAATTATCTATTTGATTACAGCGGCTACCGAGGTGTCTTCACTGGGGTGATCACAAAGGCCTGCGGTTTGAGTTGACTAGGGGTTTCGGGTTCAAATTTGGCGAAGCGATTTTCAGGCCAAGCGCCAAGCCAGCCAAACAAGCGTGCTACTGCCAGAGACTCATTGTGCCGCTGGGTATAAACCGGGTAACTTTGTCGAGCTACCTCAGCGGGAAGTCGATTGGCGACAAGCGTGACCAATACGAGCGCGCAGGTCACTTGGTGGGGATCCATAAAAACTTTCGCCTTCTGTTCCCGCAGAACCAGGGCTATGCCCACCGCTGGAGCACCGCCCGCAACAAGGCCTTCGAAAATCTCACGCAGGTTGAGGTTGTGAAAAAGTGGGGCTTTGCGGGTCCGCAGGTGGTGCGCGCTCACCTTGATCGAGCAAGGGGTACTTGAACAAGCTGCCGAATGCACTCGCTCTCCACTCATCTCGCACTGGTCGAAATTCACCAAGAATTGCCGAGCGAGTGGTGTTTTGCGTTGCGTGCAGCTCGGCGCGGCTCGATTTCCGAAACACCGCTAATGACCCTCCGGATTTCGCGCATCGGTCGGACTCTACTCTACGTTTTTTTGCGTAGACGGGGGAGGGAATGGGGAAAACCGAACCCCAAAAACAAAAACCCCCACCATTTCTGGAGGGGGCTTGCTATTCCTTGGTGGCCCGGGGCGGAATCGAACCACCGACACAAGGATTTTCAATCCTATTTCCAACCTGATAACTATAATTGATTCAGTGCGATAGCTTGCCGTGAATCAGCTGTCCTGTCTGCAACGCACATTCTGGCACGCTTAGGAACGCCCTGGCGATGCCCTCACTTAAGCACCTTTCCTAGCGGGTTCAAGCGTCCAGTTGCTGGACGGTCGCAGGACTGTGTTCTACTGCCAACTGGAATGGTCTTGATTTTGCAGCGTCCGCCACAAAATCTTCCTTGAAACGGAGGTCATCATGGAATCAAAATCGCACTGGGAAAAGGTCTACAACACGAAAGACCCTGACTCCGTAAGCTGGTATGCGCCGCATCTGGAGACTTCACTCAATCTCATCCATCAAGCTGCAGCAGATAAAAACGCTGCCATCATCGATATCGGTGGCGGCGAAGCCACTTTGGTCGATGACCTATTGCTGGGTGGCTACAAAGACATCAGCGTACTAGACATCTCTCAAAAAGCGATTGATGTTGCTCGGGCTCGCATCGGGAGCGAAGAGAGCAAAGTTCATTGGTACTGTGCTGACATTACGCAAGCAACGCTTCCGCAGAATTACTTTGATGTTTGGCACGATAGAGCGGTGTTTCACTTCCTAACTGAAGACGAACAACGCATGAAGTATGTAGAGCAAGTTATGCGCTCAGTTAAGCATGGCGGGCATGTGATTGTTTCAACATTTGGACCAGAAGGTCCGGAGAAATGCAGCGGTCTAGATGTCGTGCGTTATGACGCTGAAAACCTTCATGGGCAATTCGGCAAAACCTTCAAATTACTCAGCAGCTCAACTGAAGTTCATAAAACTCCCATGGGTACCACTCAACAGTTTTCGTATTGCTTTTGCCGAATGGAGTAGGCGTCAGTTAATAACTTGGAATCAAACCCTACGGAAGTCCTCGTTAGCGATAACGGGGACTTTTTTATTGTCTGACCGACATTTGCCGAATATAAGCGTCCAGTTGCTGGACAGTGACCGACTCAAGGATTCCTTCTCCTTGGGTTGGTGGCTTTTCCATGGAGCATCGTCTATTTGCTAGACGGTGTTGTATTACGGTTATTGCTGCTCAGTATTGCTTGGCTTATATTCGAGGTGCTCAGCAGGTTGCTGCTGAGGATCATCACGAGCTGTCAAGCCCGGGCGCATCGCCAAGCGCGATATGCATGAGGATTGACAGCGCCGTTAGCGTGATCTGCGACAAGCAGCCCTCCATAGCGGCAACAAGAAGATGATAATGCAATTCTGACAAAAGCGGCCAAAGCCCGGCTTTCGGGTAAGACGGTGTTAAGAACTCTTGAGTACATCCGAAGAGGCGGCTCGTGGATTGCCGCCAACCCTCGCCTCTTCGGTTTGCCAGCGATATGCCAAATCCTCACCAGGACGCAGATTGGTACAAGAGCAGGTCATACCTACATTTTGACCTTCCGCTGAGCTATGAGTCAGCCCGTGACTTAGTTTGCGACCCAAACAGAATCGCAACACATGCTTTCTTCCCACTGATTCGATTCGTTATTACCTCGAAAAAGCTTGCGAGAGAAAGCTTGCCGCACAAATTCGAGCACAAGCCAAAAGAAAGGGAGATCAGATATGCATCGCATGCAGATGCACATATCTATTCTTTCTATGCCTTTCACTTACAGACTCAGTACGAGTCAATGCTATCTAAGTCAGAATTTCAGGAGTCCGTACTAGCCTTTAGGCGCCTGAGCAAGAGCAACATACATTTCGCAAGAGATGCATTTCAGGCTATTCGAAATGTTGGCAATGCTGATGTGCTGGGGCTAGACATAAAAGATTTCTTTGGAAGTCTCGATCATGAAATCTTAAAAAAAAGATGGATTGAATTAATTGGCAAGCCTAACCTCCCGCCCGATCAATACAAAATCTATAGATCAGTCACACAGTACTCATGGGTCGATCGCAAAAAGGTTTACAGAATATTCAACATCTCTGAGCACAATCCGAAAGTTGATCGCAGACGAATTTGCGACGCAGGCGAATTTCGAGAACAAGTTAGAGCATCAAAAATCATTGAAACCAATTCTTTAAAGAAAGGAATCCCTCAGGGCACACCGATAAGCGCGCTTCTTTCGAACATATACATGGCAGAACTGGATCGAGAATTTTCTGCGATAGCGAAAGAACATGGCGGAAAATACTTTCGTTATTGCGATGACATATTGTTGATTGTCTCTGCTGGGCTTGGTGATGTCGTGCAGGAAAAAATAAAAGCACCACTTGCAGGGCACAAATTAGAAGTGCAGGATAAAAAAACAGAATTCCGAAAATTTAGAGTGATTGGAACGGAACTGAAAAGTGAGAAGCCATTACAGTATCTGGGATTTCTTTTCGATGGTGGAAAAGTGGTTTTACGATCCTCTGCACTGGCGAGATTTTCGGAGAAAATGAACAGCGCGGTAAGACTTGCAAAACTAACTACGCGCAGCAGAAATTTGAAGCGCAGCCAAAGGAACGAGCCTGAGAAGCCGCTAGGAAAGAAAAAGCTTTATAGAAATTACTCTTATTTGGGGCGTCGAAATTTCATTTCTTATGCTCTCAGAGCATCAGAAATACTTGAATCACGGTCGGTGAAAAAACAAGTGAAGCCATTATGGCGAAGATTAAAAAAGGCGATTCAAAGATAGGAGGAGTGACGGATTGGTCTAGCCCATAAGGTTCGAAAAATGCAGCTCGGCATTTGCATGGCTTGATACTTTCTCTAAAGCGGGCTAAATATTCAAAATGAGGATATGTCCAATGCGCTTTTATGAATTCGCCCCACACGCCAGACCAATCCTAAAGATCAGCCAGCAGCAGCAAATCAAGCAAGCTGAGATTCAGGCAAACACACCACATACGCCATTCCCGACGAACACTCAGCCCACACCTGCTCCCCAATCAATCAAGGTATACCCAAAGCAATGGCAGCACCAATGGGTGCAAAAGTATCTTGCCGCTCAAATGGCTCGGGATGCACAGACTGTGAAGCCGACTGAGATAGACATAGTCAAGGCGCAGATGATGCAAGCTGACGCCCAGCGCCAAGCTGACCAAGACTACGAGAAAAGCTACGGCACAGCAGATGATGAACTTGGATGGCAAGACGAGCATCGATGGGTAAAGAGAAAAGACTGATCCCAGCGTCCTGTATCTAGACGCTGGGTATTGCCCCGATGGCTTAACGCTTGAAGCCCGACTTCAACCCAGCAGAAGCAATCTCGATCTGGGAATCCAACTCTCCAGCCTCAACGGCTTGCTTGATCGTCTCAAGCGCAATGACCAGCTCATCTGCGCTGCCCACTTCGACACTGGGCTTCCCTTTTCCCAACTCAAGCGTCCAGCTCCCATAGCGGACTGATACACAGACCTTGCCGTTCTCGGTCACGAACCACCAAGGGCGAATACGCTTCGGCATCTCAACCTGCTTACGCAAGCCCGTATCCCTATCTTTCACCGAACGGAAGCGTGTCACAACAAACGGCTGACCGCTTATCTGGCTCTTTGCAAGCTGAATCTGTTCCCACAATTTATTGCTTAGCTTTTGACGGCGAAGCTGAATCGTGGGCATCTGCTGCGGCTTCTTTGCTGCTACCAGCTTCAAGGTGCTCAATGCGCTCATGTGTGCTCTCCTAAAAAGTTAAAAGCACACTTAAGTTATGCCCGATCTGCCAAATCGGACAACCTCAATTTGTCCGAAATCGCTGAAATTCAGCCAATTTTTGCTGTGATTTTTCGTGGTTTTCTTATCGCAGGCATAAATATTTGTGCGAGTTGCTTTGTTCAGTTGCATGAGTAGCTAGAAAAAGCAGTCGCAGGCGGGTAGCCGAGTAGGAGTTGTTCAGTTGACTTGGTGGCAAATGAAAAGCCATGACTAGCAACGACACGAAGAAACTCTCCCTTTGGGAACTGCGACTTCGAACTCGACTACCCGTCGGCGACATCTTTTCTTCTTCTCGCAACTGCAACTAGACCAGCAACACCGCAGCGAGAAACTAACAAGGAGAAATCAAATGAGAACAATCGCAGATAGAGAAATTGCAGTACGAGGCTTCATCAACGACAAGCACAACACCACATTCGGCAAAGGATTATTCCGTCGTGCCATCTTCAACGGGTCAGTAGAACTGGGCAGCCCGAACCAGAAGTATCTGATCGACCTGTACGAATTCGGCATCTGGCAGCATCAAGCCAAAACTGCTTACCAGATGGATGTCTTTCGAAAGATGGATGCGATGGAAGCCGACGACGAAGATGGATTGTTGTTGAGTTGGGTTTTGCATTACGACCCACTGACCAAGACGAAGTCACCCGTCGATGGGTACTGTATCTTCATGCAATCAACCAACGAGCTGTACATCGAAATCCGTGACCCAGCCAGAGGAACTGACGGTTGCTGGTCACTGGACGCAAAGTCTTGCAAAGGGATAGGTAAAAACAAGCCTGTTTTTATCGCAACCAATGTGGAATTGGGCAGCTGGGGCAATGCGTAATTAGCCAGCAGCGTTAAACCCCTCAAATTCACGCTACAGCAAGCGATCTCAAGAAGCGCAGCGTCTAGCTACTGGACGCATCAAAAACAGCGTGTAGCGTGGATTTGAAGCATTACACGATCCCATGCGATTGTCGCAACGAAATCGCTAAATACAGCAAGCAAAACCCACATAAGAAAACTAGGATTTTCTTATGTGGCTCTACTAAGTCATTGAATCTTGGAAGGTCTTTGCGGGTTTGAGCAGTAGAAAAATTCAGGTCGCCCAAAAGAGAAAAAGAAAACACACTATTTGCATGTCTTTTATTTATGAAAGGATGCAAACATGGCACAAGCAAAAACACTAACCCCAGCAGAATTCAATCAAGTCCTCGGCTACATCAACTCGCGGAAATTCGCCCTACGCGATCGGACAATGTTCCTCATCAGTCACTGGTCGGGAATGCGGGTCGGAGAGATCGCTAGTTTGAAAGTGCGGGATGTCGTAAATTCCGATGGCACAGTCAAAGCCGAGATACGACTATCTCCCGAGCAAACGAAGGGGCGACATGCGAGAACGGTCTATCTGCCAAAGAAGCTACAGGCGGCGATTGCTGAGTTCATCAAGTGTCGTTGCATCAATAGCGCCGATGAGCCTGTGT
>JACCDG010036256.1_pt1 | contig 29013 bp, 39 predicted proteins | sample 7442471 | NCBI WGS metagenome assembly JACCDG01 (sample SAMN15323444, study PRJNA562643) | freshwater metagenome | isolation source: river surface water | place: USA:Blue River Watershed | collected 2017-08-17 | reverse complement strand
CGTTGGTCGCAATGAAACGGTCGCCGGCCGGGAGGCTGCTCGTCGTCCCGAGCGGCGCGTCCGGGAACACGTCGGCCGACCAGACGTGCATCTCTGGCGCCGTGAAGAGCTTCCGCGCCGTGTAGGCCACGCCGCTCGCGGTCGCGCCCGTGAAGTTGGCCGTCAAGGTGATCGAGATGTTCGAGTTGACGGTGAGAATCGTGTACCAGACGGCCGACACGCTGTCCTGGGAGGCGCTCCCGAAATGAATCTTGTCGCCCGCCTTCAGGTTTGTGGACCAAGTCGTCCCGGTCCCCGTCACCGAGGCTGAGCCGTTGGTGACCGCGACTGTCCCCGTGACATAACGCGGCGTGATGTAGAGCGGGAGATTCGCGACTTCGTCGTAGCGAAGAAGGTCGCTCTTGGTGCCGAAGATCGTCGTCGAGGCGCCGAGCGAGGTCGCGAACTCGTAGATCAGCGTGATCGCCGCGCCGATCGACGGCGCGAAGAGCAGGCTGTAGCCGACCGCCTCGGAGGTGATCTTGCCGTCCTTGATCCGCACGTTGTTGCAGTCGAGCAGGCCGCGATCCGGGATCGTCACCGCCGCTCGGCCGAGGAAGAGCCCGAGATTCGGGCTCAGCACGTCGTAGCGGCTGAGTCCTCGGGGCGCAGCGAGCTCAGGGAGCGGTCGGCCCAGCATAGTTTCCCTTCACCGTGGTCGACGAAACGCCGGCGGTCGCGAGGATCGTAGCGCCTCCCGAGTTCTTGACCGCCCAGCCCCACTGCGTCGAGGACGCAGTGATCCCGGTCGGCGGGCCGTAGCCATCGCGGGGGTCGTGCGCGCCGCCCGGGAGCTCCCCGTCCTGATAGCCTCCCGCGCCGCCGGAGCCGCCGGCGACGATCAAGCCGGACGTGTTCGTGATGTAGAGCGTGATGGCGGTCGAAACGACGATCGCGTCGCCGCCAACCTGCTCGGGCGTCCCGAGCACGAAGGCGCCGTCCCCGATGCTCCCACCGAAGTCGTTGTCGCCCGCCGTTCCGGGCGTCGTATTCGTGCCCGCCGTTCCGGCCGTCGAGTCGTCGTCCGGGTCCGGCTCGACGCAGGCGAGACCGCCCGCGCCACCCGGGCGGCCCGTACCGCCGCCGCCGCCACCGCCGCAGAACGTCGTCGAGTTCGTGTTGTCCCGTCGGCCGCGGTCGCCCTGCCCGCCTGCGCCGCCCGCGCCGGCGATCTCTCCGAGGTTGATGAGATGCACGATCGAGCCCGCCGGGAAGTCGAGAAGCAGCCCGGGATTCGGGTAGGCGCTCGAGGAGAGGACGACCCCGCTCGACACGATCACGCGAAAGACGCCAGGCGTCGGCGGAGATCCGAGATCGACCCACGGGCGCGCGCCCGTCCGACTCGCCGGATAGACGATCTGGTTCGACGAGATGAACAGCGGCGACGCGAGACCCGGAAGCATCAGCCCACGTCCGCGGCAGCGAGCACGAGCCAGTTGCCCGTCGACATCTGCGTCAGCGAGAGCAGCGTCACGTCGTTCGCACCCGAAGCGATGATCGGAGCCACGTTCCCCGGGAATCGGTAGGCCGTGTCGAATGTGAGTGCGCGGCCCCCGGTCGCGTCTTGGATCACCTCGACAAGAATCGAAGTGACGCTCCCGGACACACCTGCCGTCGGATTCGAGAGCTGGAGCGAAGCCGCGTTGAGCGTGACCTTCTTGTAGGGCGAAGTGTTCGCCGCCACGGCGATGTTTCCGCCCGAAGGCGTAACGACCACCGGCGTCGCGAACTGCGCGGCGCCGAAGATGTTGAGCGCCGCGAGGCGTGGGATACCCGCGTGCGGCTCGAGGCTCTGCCACCCTCCGAGCGCCGAGATGTAGATCTGCGGCACGAACCCCGAGACGATGCTCGTGTTGAAGAAGATCGAACCGTCCACCCAGGTCGTGATGCCGTCTCGCGTGGCCGTGGTACCGAAGGCGAACTTGTGCCGCCCTTCGTTCACGTCGTGCTCGACAGCCCAGCGCGCCTTCAGCATCGCGCGATGCGCGCGCGCGTTCGACGGGTACGCCGGGATCGAGTACACGTCGGTCGGATTCGTCTCGTCGTCGCTGAAGGCCACTGTGCGCTCCTAGGAAATGAGGTCGAGGCGCCGAAGACCGCGCAGCCGATTGACTTCGTTCGCGCGGCTCGACAGCGACTGCGAAGGATATAGTCTGGTCTCCTTCTGCCGCATGAGGTTTCGCTTGTACTGGTTGCGAATCTCGATGAAGCGCGCCGCGGCGACGGCGCTCCACCAGTTCGCCTGTGGGTCTCGCATGTCCGCGAAGACGAATGCGATGGCGCGGAATGCGAGCACGTCGTCGAGGTGCAGCGACCACCAGTTCTCGTCGTCGTCGACCGCGAGCTCTTCGAGGTGCTTCCAGTAGTAGAAGCGCACATCGTAGGCGCCCGCCGTGACGCCCGACGGACCGAGTCCGTCGCTCAGCGGCCAGACATCGAAGGTCGAGTCCCCCTGGATCGTCCAATAGCGCGGCACACCCCCTTCGGTCGCGAACGTGAGCTCATCGAAGTCGGGGTGCTCCTCGAGCCGCTGGTACTGCTTTGCCGTCGCCGTGGCAAGGAACGACGGGCGCTTGCGCACGGCGATGAAGTCGGCCGGCAGGGCAAAGGAAGAGACGCCATCCGTCACCGTGAAGGTCGACATGGCCTCCTGCACGGCGAAGGCGCAGCGAGACTCGATCGCGAGCTGCGCGCGGCGGACGTGGGTGGTGATCGCGCTCGTGACTTCATCGACGTGCGCTTCGACCGTTCGCAGCACCTCGGCTTTGATCTCGCCCAGCGTCGCCATCACCACCCCCAAGCAAAGACGGCGCCCCGAAGAGCGCCGTCCGTGGTCTCACGAAGCCGCCCGGCGCTCAGGCCGGCGTCGTCTCGAGATCGATCTGCGCCTCCAGCATGGCTTGGATCGCCTCCGGCTCGACGAGGCGCGGGCTGACGACCTTCCGGTCCTCGGCCCGGCTCTGCACCTGCCAGAGACCGGCGCCCATGTGAACGAGCTCGAAGTCTCGCGTCGCCCGCGGCTTCCCGTCCTGCGTCCGCTTCTCGATGAGCTGGTCGGCCAGCTCGCCGGTGATGGCGTTCTTCGGCGTCGCCTCCGCGACCTCGGCGTCGAGCCGCGCGCGGACCTCGATCTCGGCCTGCTTCTGCGCAGCGAGGATGCGCGCCGTCGCGGCCTTGATCTCGGCCTGCACCCGAGCCTCCTTGCGGAGCGCCACCACGTCGAAACCCGCCTCGGCGGCGAGTTCGCCGCTGATCTCGTTCCCCTTGGAATCGAGGAACAGGCCCGGCATCGACTTGTACATGTGGACCCGCTTGGTCCCGAGCATGCGAATCGTGAGGCCGAGATCGGCGTCGAGCGGAACGGGTTCGTATCCGTAGAACTCCGCCATGCGCTCCATCAGGCGATCACCTTCGTCAGCGCCGCGAGCGACGACGTGTTCGTGGTCGAGCCGGAGTGGCCGCTCACCGAAGCCCGCATGTCGGCGTTGTTGAAGCCGAGAACCGCCACGATCACGAAGGGCGTCACCGCCCCCGCGGTCGAGGTTTGGGTCACCGCCGCCGCGATGCCCTCACCCGGATACACGATCCGGCGGCCCTTCACGGCCGACACGTCGAGGTAGACGCCCTTGTTGAGGGCGCCCGACCCACCGACCGTCAGGGTCGTGGTGCCGAAAGACGCCGTCCCCACCGGAACCAGGGAGCCGACCGCGGAAGTGACGTGGTTCCACGAGATGATGGCGTTCGTCACCGTCACCGCCGTGGTCACGATCGCGCCGACCTGCAGCACCTGCACCGGCATCGGCAGAACGAGCGAAACGGTGTTGCCGCCCGACGTGGTCAGCGACGGAAGGTTGAAGGGGAGGACCAGAAGACTTCCCATGCTCATGACGATGTCCTTTCGCGCCTGAGGCGCATCGAGCGATCAGGCCGAGACGTTCGCCGCCGCGGTCCAGTGCAGCACGCGCGCCTGGGAAGCCTGATCCCAGACGAGGCCCGCTGCGGTGGTGCCGACCCAGCCGACCTCGAAGAACCGGCCGAGGTCCATCGGCAGGCCCTTGCGGAGCTCGGGCTCCTCGACGGTCGCGAGGAAGGCCGCGTCCGCACCGAAGAGCAGCGCCTCGCCCGACTCGCCGCCCGAACCGATCGAGTTGTCGAGGGCACTGAAGTGGTTGGTCTCGATGATGCGGATGTTCTCGATCCGCGGGATCTCGCCCGTCATCATCGGCTGCGCGGTCGTGCGCGAGAACCACTCCCGGTAGTTCGTGTCGCTCTTGATCCCGCGCAGGGCGAAGGTCGACCCGATCAGAACGTAGGAGCCGTCCGCGAAGGGCGGGCACTTGAGGTCGCCCGCCAGATAGTCCCGCATGAGGCCGAGGTGCGCGACGTTCAGGTTGTGGGTCGGGTTGTTCGACATCGTGCCGTCGGTGTCGAACGAGATCGCGCTCGCCGAAGTCGACGTGACCTTGATCGGCGTCGTCTTCAGCGCCCGGGCGCACATGCGGTCCATGGTCAGCCGGAGCTGATCGCGGAGCGCGCGCTGGACCTTGTTGGTCAGGTCGAAGTGCGTGAGGTTGGTCTCGAACTCCGTCAGCTTCACCTTGTAGCCGTACTCGCTGGGCGAGAGGCTCACGGTGTCGATGAGCGGGCGGCCGGACGGCAGCTCGGTGTTCTCGTCGACCGTGTCTGCGAGCGGCAGGTTGCCGACGCGCGTCAGGTTGAGCGTGCCGCCCTTGCCCTTGCCGTAGCCGGGCTCGGTGTCCATGAACGGCATGAAGACCGACGCCGCGACGGCCGCGTCGCGGATCTTGCTCGAGAGCGCGTGGTTTCGGTAGGTGCCCGACGGAGCATCGGCGGTCCAGGACATGAGGTCTCTCCAGTGCGGGCTGGATCAGCCCGAGCGCCTGCGTGCGCTTCGTGTTGGACTCAGCCTCCGGCACCGGGCTCGTACCGAGGGTTCGTGTTGAGCGGCGGGCCTAGATCAGCCCCAGTTCCTTCTTCCGCTTCGTGATCGAATCGTGCATCGTGACGATGCCCTCTTCCTTCCGCGCCGGCGCCCGGCGCTGGCCGGGAGCGGGCGGGGTGGTTCCGGCCGTTCGACTCGCCTGCCGCTCGCCCGCGAGCCGGCGCATCTCGTCGCGCACGGCATCGACGATCCCTTCCTCGTCGCTCGGGAGCGCCCCGCGCGCGGCGAGCTCGCGGTAGGCTGCACCCGCGAGCGCCTCGCGAGCGCCGAGCGTCGGGTACTTCTCACGGAAGCGAGCCCAGAGCCGGGCGCTCTTCGCGGCCTGCGCCTGCTGCGCCGCCGCCTCGCGGTCGCGCCGCTCGAGACGGGCATCGATCTCGGCCTGCCGACGCGCCTCGCGCTCGGCATCCCAGCGGGCGAAGGCCTCGCGGTCGGCCGGGTCGGGCATCGGGGGCAGGGGCTTGGCGTTGGGCTTCTCCGTCGGCTGCGCGTGCGCGCCGCGGAGCCACTCGTCCTCCCGGGCCCGGATCCGCTCGTTCTCCTCGCGGACCGCCGCGGCCCGCGCCTCGGCGGCGGCGAGCTTCGCCCGCAGGGCGGCGGGGGACTCGTCGTCGCCTGCGCCCTCGGGCGCCGGGGACTCGTCGTCGGGATCGAGGTCGTCGAGCTCGGGGAAGAAATCGGCTGCCATGGATACCCCTCAGGAAAAGATCATCGGGCAGGTCAGGAATTCCGTCAAGCGGCCGGCGGGCGGGGCCGCGGCGGGACCTTCGAGCGGGTGAAGCGGTTGAGCCCGTAGACCGCGGCCTTCTCCGCCCGCGCGGTCTCCTGGACCTGCTGGTCGATCTCCTTCTGGATCCGCATCGACGCTGCGAGGCCGTGCTCGGCCGACGCGCGCAGCCCCTCGACGACGTGCCGCGCCTCGAGAATCGAGACCAGCAGCGCGTAGGCCTTCTCCGGGGTGAGCTCGTTCGCCGCATGCAGCGCGTCCGCCTCGGTGAGCTTGCGCTCGGCCCGCTCGGCGAGCGCCTCTTCGACCACCTCGAGCGCCGCCTGCGCGCGCGCGCCGTCCTGCCGTCGCTGAAGATCCGCCTCGTTCACATCGGTCCTCCTTCGAGTCCACCGACCGCGCCCGGGATGAGCGGGTCGGGCCCGTTCTGGTTCTGGGAAGTCTGCGGAAGCGCCGGTCCGCCCGGGGCGCCCGCACCCTGACCGCCCAGCGCCTCCGCAGCCTTCCGCTGCGCTTCTTCCTGGCGACGCTTCTCCTCCTGCAGGAACCGCTCCTCCTCGGAGAGCTCGATGCGCGTCACCGGCACGCCGAAGTCCTCGAGGATGAGCGCGATCAGCGCGTCGAGGCTGTACTTCTTGATGAACGACTGCACGAGCAGCGGGTTCCCGCCGATCACGTTCAGCGCGCCGAGCACGCCGCGGAGCCGGTTGCGCCGCTCGACGGCCTTCGTGAGACCCTTCGCGCGCACCTGGATCGGCCGAGCCCGGAACTCCTCGCGCCGCGCCTTCAGCATCTGCCGCTGCGGCTCGGTGAGCGCGTACCAGATCCCGTTGCCGAGGAAACGCGAGCCCTGCCCCTCGTCGACGTGCTGGATCCCGGTGTAGTACACGAGCTCGACGAGCGGCCCGAGGAAGCCCAAGTCGATGTCCATCGAGACCGAGCCCGTGAGCGCGTTCTGCCCCTGCGACGAGAGCGACGCCTCGGTCGCCGTGGTCTCGCCCTTCGCCGTCTGGCCGAGCGAGAGGTCCGACTGCGCGCCCGCCTCCTGCGCGTTGCGCTTCGCTTCGCTCGCGAGCCGCACGATGTCCGACGTGAGGGGGCGGCCCATCTCGATCGGCGTGATCGCCTTCTCCCCGGGCGGCGCCATGTCGGAGCGGAAGACGGTCTGGTTCGGCGCGATGCCGTTCTCGAGCAGCGTCGGGTCGTCGAGACAGTCCGGGTTCACCTCGAAGGCGTTGAGCGAGTTCGTCGAGACCGCATCGTAGATGCGGTTCATCACGTTCTCGTACGTCTCGACCTCGGGCCGGAAGAGCTCGACGTAGGTGCGCCCGTCGCCGCGCTGCAGCGGCGCCGAAAGGATCGGGTGCGCGACGATCCAATCCTTCCCGTGCCAGTACGGGTTCGACTCGGGCCCGCGGATGATGCGGTCGTCGTTGGCGGTGACGATGAGCTGCTTCTCGCGGACCTTGCGGTGCTTGCCGGCCTTGCCGCGGGTGTCGATCAGATCGACGAGCCACTCCTTCAGGAGGATCGGCGTGCGAGGCGACGGCAGATCCTGCCCGGCGCCCGACGAGATCTGCTTGTCCTGCACCAGATCCTGATCATGATGCGCGACCAGCTCTTCGATCGCTTCTCGATCCCACAGAGGCTCGCCATCCTCGTCGACCTCCTCCTCCGCCATGCGGAGCAGCGTCTCCTTGTCGACCTCCCAGAAGCGCACCCGGTAGAGCCCGCGGCCCGTCGGGTCGAAATAGCACTGGCGCGGGTCGACCGGAGTCACCTCGACGCGTCCGTCCCGCTCGTTCCACGTCACCGCGGCCATCATTTCGGTGAGCGCGCCCGCCTGGACGAGGCCGCCGAAGATGGCCTCGAAGGGGACCGTCTGCCCGGAGTCGTTCGTGCCGCAGAAATCGAGGCAATGCCGCACGAAATCGGTCGCGAAGCGCGAGAGAAGCTGCGAAGGGTCGTCTCGATCGATGATTTCCGCCCAATTCGGGCTCTGCGCGAGGGCCTGGCGCTGATTTGCCGCGAATCGCTCGACGAAATTGGGCACCATCGTCGACTGTTCGCGCGCCTGCCACGGCATTTTGTCGCCGAAGTCGCGCCGCATCCAGAAAGCGTGCAGATTTCGCTCCCAGACTTCGTGCCGCGGCTCGAATCCCGTCTCCCGGGCGTTCTCGGCCTCGTCGAAATAGCGCCCGAGGAGCTGGATGATCTCCCGTTCGTCCATCTCGAGCGGCTCTTCCTCGAGTTCCTCGGCGGCGCTCGCCTCCTGCACCTCGGTTTCGAGCTCGTCGAGCGCGAGAAGGTCGTCGTCGGTCAGCTCGTCGGCCGTCTCGAACGGGGAAGCCATGGCTCAGGTCCTCATCTCAGGGCAGTTTCCTGAATTCCTTCGGGATCCGCGGCGCCTCGAGGCGCAGCGACCGGGTCGCCCCGACCGTAGCAGACGAGTAGCGCGCGTAGCCGGCCCCAGAAAACCGCCCCTTCGTGCGCACGCGCTCGTGCCCGTACGGGAAGAGCGTGCCCGCGAGGTACCCCATGGCGTCGCCGAAGTCCGAATGCGGGTGATTCTTGACGGGTGAGGGGCTCGTCGTGCCGCCGCCGTGCTTCGCGCGGTGCCAGCCACCCCGCAGCGCGTGATGCACGCCGCGCGCGCGGACGCGATCGACGAGCACCATGCCCGTCCCGCCCGGGCCGAGCAGCCCGAGGCGCCGGTTGAGCGGGTCGACGCGGTGGTCGATCTCCTTCTGCCCCCGCACCCAGCGCCCTCCGAGCATCTTCTGGATGCGCCGGACCGGGGACTGCGAGATGTCCGACTGATCGCCGGTCTCGAGGGACGGGTCCCCCGTGTGCGACCACTGCCCTCGGAACATCGCGTAGCGCGTCTCGAGCAGCGGGAAGACCTGGTCCTCGATGAGCTGGTAGGTCCCGCCGTGGGTCTCGGCAAGCGCGTCGAGCACGAGCAACACACCTGACGGCATGAGCTCGCAGATCACGCAGACCGGCGTCGCGCCGCCGTCCCACGAGAGCCAGAGCTCGCCGCCCTTCACCGGCTCGAGCGCATCCATCAGATGCACGTCGTCACTCCAGAGCGGCGTCACGGGGACGCCGAGCTGCTGGAAGCCGAACTCGCCCTTCACGAAGCGCCGCTGCAGATCGGGGCGGCCCACGAAGTCCTTCGACATCTGCTGGTAATAGCCGGGCGGCAGGTGCTTCGTGTTCTCCGGCGTGCGCGTCTTGAAGTGCGTGAACTCCGGCGTCCCGGGATCGACGAACCGCTTGTAAGTCCAGTGGCTCTCGTCGGGATTGTTCTGCGCCATCTTGAGCGCGTACCACTGCATGTTCTGCTGCCGCAGGCGCGAGAGCGCCACCTCGAAGATCATCTCCTCGATGCCGCCCGTGCCGGCCGCGGGGCTCGGCTCGTCGACCCCGATCAACCCGAAGAAGCGCGACTGCAGCTTTGCCGCGTCCTTCTCCTCATCCATACCGAGAAAAGTGACGGTTCCTCTAAGCCCGGTGTGCGGGAACCAGGTGAACAGCTTCTCGCTCTTGAGGTACTCGCCGAAGACGCCTTCCGGGAACCAGAAGAAGAACTCCTTCAGCGTCGTGTCTCGCATGTTCTCCCAGGTGTCCCGGAACAACAGGCACGAGGCGCCGGGGTTGTACCGCGTGTAGAACCACGTCGCCCAGACGAGCGCCGCGCTCTTCCCCTCCCCCATCCGGCACGAGAACAGATCGACGACGCGAGGCGCCACATCGTCGGGCCAGTCCTTCGGCCGCACGAACCCATCGAACGGCCGGTGCTCGATGAAGAGCTTCTGCGTCGGGTTGGCGACGAACTTCACATGCCCGGGCGCCGGCTCGTTCGCTTCAGTCTTCTTCGCCATCACCCACCCGCTTCGCATACACTTCGTAGGCGTCGTCGACCGTTTTCTCGCCGTTGCCGAGGTTCGTCTCGAAATAGAAGTTGTTCTGCGTCGGCGCCGCCGCTGCGGGCGCCGACCCGCGCACGTCGAGATCGAAGATCCGCTCCGCCATCGTCACCGCCTTGAGCTGCGCATTGTAGTCGGGCTGCGAGAACGCCGACCCGTCCTTCATGAACGTGATCTTCTCCGCGTCGAGCGCCGCGGCGATCTTCTCGACGAGCAGGTTCGGCGTGACACCCGACTGCAGCAGCAGCGCCTTGTAGGCGTGCCGGAAGACCTTCCGATCGCTCGCGCGCCCCTCGAGCCGCCGCACGAGGTGCGGCACCGAGGTCTTCATCGCCGCCGCCGCCTTCCGCAGCGTGCCGCCCGACGCGAGGATGTGCAGCCCCTCGATCTCCGCGCCCGTCAGCGAGTTGAGCGGGTTCTCCGACGGCGGGCCGTAGGTCGAGCAGGCGTCGCAGAGCTGCGCCGGGGGCTCGCCTTCGGCGGTGTCCGAGAGCGCCTTCAGGTACCGCTTGAACTGGTGGGCGTCGAGCTCGCGGGCGCAGCCCTCGCACGGGATCAGCGGCACGGGTGCCCGCCGGGCGGAGCGTCGGCTAGGCTTTTCGTCGACGACCTGGGAAATCCTTCTGCGGGTCATACGAGGGAATCTGCCATGAAGAACGCTCCGTGCCAGCCGATGAAGGCGTCGATGAACAAGGGCGCCAAGACCAAGGCCTCCAAGGGCGCCGCCGGGCGCGACGGCGGCAAGATGCCGAAGGCACCGTCCGACAAGATCGCCAAGACCAAGGTACCGATGAAGAGCCTGAAGCGCGCGATGTCCTGAGCCGCTACGCTCGAGGCCGAGCGGCGGATCCTCCCAGGTCGCCGGCCAAGGAAGCTCTCACCCCGAGAAGACCCTCCCACGCGGATGCGTGGGAGGGTTTTCCGCTTCTGGGGCCGGAGTCCCGGGGATGGGACCCGTTTCGGCAGTTGGCCGGGGGCCGGAGTCCCGGGAATGGGACCCGTTTCGCTGGAAGTCGAGCGGCGGGGTGCCGGAGTCCCAAGCGATGGGACCCGTTTCGCTGGAAGTCGAGCGGCGGGGTGCGGGTAGACGGGGGTGGGGACCCGGCCACCCCGGGATGGGACCCGCTCCGCTCCCGGCCCTCCCCACCGCCGCTCGAGGCCAATACCCCCCACCCCGCAGGCGACCGCTTAAAATCGAGAATAGCCCAGCGAACGCAAGCATACCGCCGATAAGCTGCAATATGTCAACCGAGCTCCGCGCCGAATAGCCTAGGCATTCCGGGGGGATAGCTGCTTTCAGCGGGCCCGGGTTTCGATTATGCGGGGTAGCTGGCGCGGGTGTCAATAGACTCCCCACGGGAAAGCCTGGGGCTCGAGCCCCCCATGCCCCGAGGGTAGTTGTACTCCCGTACAATTTGGTAAAAAAAGCGCTAGGCGAGGGCAGCGACCCCCCATCCCCACGAATTCCCGACCCAATCGGTATGGAATCCCCCCGAGGGTGTTGGCGCCTCCGAAGGTCTTATCGGACTGGCCCCGCGTGATTCTTTGCCCTTGCCTACTTTTATGCACTCGTGCATAATCGCGGGGTGGCCGATGGTGGCCCATGAAAGGGGACCTCATGCGATACCAGCGCGACGAAGGCGACGAAGTGGCCGACGCCGTAGCGCAGCTACTGGCCGAGACGGATGGAATCGATTTCACGCTCCGCGATATAGACGCGAATCGGTGTATGGGCGAGGCGGAAGGCGAGCCCGAGACGGTCGCTTTTTGGGAAGCGGTCCGAAAGGCTTTCATCGACGCGTGCATTAAGCGGGGGGAAATCTAATGCCTGCTTATACACTGATTAGTTACTACCACGATCGGCCAGACGGTTCGGCCGAATTTCTGGCTGAATTGGCCTAACGAAAGGAAAAGACAGAATGGAAACCATGCCGAGCACTGCACGAATCCACCGATCGGAATTGCTCGACCAGCTAACGGCAGAGTGCCCTGCGTGGGATTGGGAAGTCAACCCTAACAACGCGTCCGGCATTCTCGGTCGCTGCAGCTACGGGGGCGGCAGCGAAGTTTGTATCGATATCGAAGCGGATCCGCTCGTGCTCCGCGTCGATTGGGAACACAACGCAGGGCGAGACGACAGCATGACCATCCCCGAACCGCCGAGCGAATCCTACGCGGCATCGGTGATCGCTGAATTTCTGGCCGAACTGGCCTAACGAAAGGAAAAGAAAAAGTGGAAACCATCCGAACCTACACCCACGAAAATTACCCCGAGCGCGTCGAACTGAATACTCGAATTCGCTTGGTCATCGACGCCGACTATCAATCGAAAGGCTCTTTCGGGCTGGACACACCCGAAGATACGGAAGCCGCGGAGCGTGATGAGCAATCGAAGTTGGACAGCGGGGACTGGATTGCGCTTGCCCGAATCACCGAAAAGCAGTGCCATCATTGCGACGCATGGTCCGAAGTTGATTCGTTATGGGGCATCGTGGTTGAATACTCCGATGCCGGATTTGCGGACGCGGCTTTTAACATTTGATCGGAGGAACCGCTGATCATGGCAGCAAACAATCTCAAAGAGTGGCTGGAAGCGAACGCGCCCGAACCGATCCGCGCCGCAGTGGTCGCCGCATGCGCCACGAAGGGAAAAAACGCGGGTCGGCTTCTATCGTCTGCGCCTCATCGGGCCGGGCCCGAAGCGGTGGGCGCATGGCGCGCCATGATGATGGAGCTTTGCCCTCAAAGGTCTGGATTTTTCTCCATCATCCTCGCCGCCGGCGCCGAGCGGAAATCTTATGAGGCTGTCTCGTTTTGGCTGGATTCGACCATTGCCGGCCGAATCGTCCGGTGCGCGGGTGGGCGTCCGCTTCAGTATTCCATGTTTCACTGGCACGTGAACCCGAAGCAGCTGCGCCAGCTGGCAGCGGCCGCTGATATCGCACCCGAAGCGCTCGGCGTCGCATTCTGCGAAAGCTAATGCGGGGTCGGCGATCCCCGGAGCATGCTCCGGGGATATCCGATCGCGCATTATGCCGATCGAATTGAGCGAGGGAATGGCATGCGAGTTTATTTGGTCCTGCTTTGGTTTGGGTTGGGGTTGGGGCTCGGCGCGATGGTCGCGACCGATGCCGCCGAGCGGGCGGCGCGACCCCCGATCGGTTCCGAGGCCTATTGGGCGCAGTGCCCCGTTCACGATTGCGGCGAATAACGAGGAGACTAACCACGATGGACCATAAAGAGGCGACGGAAACGATGGACGAGGAAGCGCGCAGGCTCGGGCTTCACATCGAAGCAATTTTTGTCCCCTTGTACCGATCCCGAAACGCGAACGAGAAGCACCCGACGGTTAACTGGCGCGTCCGATTGCTTCGGCATGGCGCGAATCGTGTGATTTGGGAGGGCGATTACTCGCAAGGAACGGGCCACCTCAAGACGCCCCCACGGTTCGACCCCCGAAGCGTAGACGGCGCCATGGCGATTCGAGCAGCCTGCGAAACGGGAAAGGGTCGCCGCCATCCCGCTTCGTTGGTGGCATCCGTCCAAGCCGTTCCGCCGACCGTGGTGGACGTTCTTTCTTCCCTGTTGCTGGACGCAAGCGCAATCGACGAGGGAAGCTTTGAAGATTGGGCGGCATCGTTCGGCTATGACCCAGACTCCCGCAAAGCCGAAAAAATCTGGAAGGCTTGCGTGGAGACTGGGCTCAAGCTCCGATCGGCGCTCGGAGACGAGATTCTTCGGCGCTTTCAAGAACTGGCCTTCAATTTGTAATTCAACACCCCAAACACTCAGTCCCTGCCCCCGGCGCGTCATGGCGAGGGGGTTCGGGCATTAGGAGGATTAAGACAATGTATGCTGTGCGATCCGTGAGAATGGGAACGGTCCTGCCCGAACGATACCGTACGCTACTCGGAGCAAAGCGCGCCGCAGGGAGGCGTAATCGAGCGGAGGGGTGGCGCGCGGAGGGGCTTCGCGACGGATGGGGGGCCGTATATGTTGGGCGGTAGAATCGACAAAGAAAAGCGGACGACCTACATGCCGCTGCACAAGGCGCAAGAGCTTGCGGCCGCGCTCATGGCCGATGAAATGGACGGCTGGCAATACGTGGCGATCGAAGTCAACCCCGAGCGCGGTTACGGCATCGTGCGCGTCATCGACGACTCGGGCGAAACGGTAGGGGAGCTTTAGGAATGCGCTATCACAAAGGAGACAGGGTAGAGCTTCACCCGGCCACAGATTGGTGGATGATGGGCGCACGATACGGGGACGTGCGGGGACACGTCAAGCTGACCCTAAACGGAGAGGCTGTTATGTACCGAGTAAAGCTCGACCACAAACTCGGAATCATCCACGTCGCAGAGCAAGACATTCTCCGGAAAGTCGACTAACCCAAGCTCTAAACCCTCGGGCCGCGCAAGCCTGGGGGTTTACTGATTGAGCTAGCCTCGATCGAACGAAACACACAACGGAAGGGAGAAAAGCATGGGAAAGTCTGTTTTCGCGCCTCAGGGCCGCATGATGGAACACACACCAAAAAACCCAGAAAAAACCGCATATCGAGTCGTACGCGCGGCTCTTTATTCGGCTTCATGGGGAAACGTAGAGATTAAGGAGTTTCCCACGAAAGAGGGGTTAGACCTCGCGCTACAACTGCAAGGAAAGACCGAGCCCTCTCCCTATCACTGGAGGCGCTGGCCGAGCAAAGCCTAAACCCCCCGCCAGGTTTTCCCTCGGACCACGAAGGAAACGCATGTCTGCGTTACCGCGTACTCACTCGCGAGGTCCGCCTGCTTTTCACCCCCCGCGACGCGGCGCCGGATATCCCGGACAATCTCAGGCGTGAGCTTCGCGCGGGCAGAGGGCTTGCCGCGAACCTGTAACCGCGAAAGGTAAAAACCATGATTCCCAAGGTCCGACAGTGGACGGTCCGAACCGTCGACGGGGCTCGGCACAGTGTGCTCGCCCCCACCCGTTTCCTGGCGATGCTCGTTTTTCATGACGAGCACCCGCGAGCGGGTGTGATCCGATCGATTACCCCCACCCGCCTCGCGCCCGCGCGCGAGACCGCGAGGAGCTCGAGCAATGTCGAAAGCGCCTAACGGCATGGTCATATACTCAGGCCCGTCGGCCATCGACGGCGCCCCCATCGTCTGCGTCTTGACGGGGCTAGCGGGTGGATCAGCGAACCGGAAGACCGGCGCCATGCTGCAAACCTGGATCCTGCGGGCCGATCGGGATCCCGTGGAGGCGATCCGCACCGGAGCGGACGGCGCAATTTGCGGAACCTGCCCCCATCGCGGGTGCGCGAGCGGGGGAAGCGGAGCCTGCTACGTCAATGTCTGGAAGGGTCCGCTTTCGGTCTATCGCGCATGGCAGCGGGGCCGGTATCCGCTGGGGGCTCGAGCAGCCTGGGGTGGAATCCCCGACGCCATCGTCGGCAGCGCGATCCGCATCGGAGCCTACGGGGATCCGGCAGCCATCCCCGACTGCGGGACATTCTGGACCGAGTGGACGCGCGGCGCGAGACTGCGCACGGGTTACACCCACCGCTGGCGCGACATCGGCGCGCCGCTCCGGGGGCTTTGCATGGCGTCCGTCGATTCGGAGGCGGAATCCGCGGAGGCGCGCGAGCTCGGGTGGGCGACCTTCCGAATCGCGCCGGCCGGCGAAGGGCGCGCGGCGCGGATGCCGGGCGAGGCGCAGTGCCCCGCGGCAACGGAAGCCGGAAAGCGGGTCGAGTGTGCGGGGTGCCCCATCGCCTGCGACGGATCGGTGCGCAGGGGTGGGCGTGTCTCGGGGCGGGTCATCCGGGCGCACGGCGCCACCCGTCGGCGATTCGCTCCGTGAGGCTTCAGAAAATCATCCGCCGAGCGGGCCGGGCGATTCCGCCCGCTCGGCGGATCCTGCCTCCGCCTGGGCGCGGTGGGAGGCTCGGCACGGGCGAGGGCGGAGGGTGCTGGCGGGTGCGGATTCCCGAGTGGATGGAGGGCGGCGAGACCGAAGCGGGTGTGGACCTCGATTTTCCGACCCTCGAGCTTGCGACAGCCGAGCGGCGAAGCGCGATCGTCCGCTGGGCCTATCGCGAGCTATGCCGAGAAGACCTGGACCCCGCCAGGGCGTGCGTCTCGCGCGAGGGCGGGGAGCTCCAAACCTTGAAACGCGCTTTAAAGGCACGGCGTGAATTAAAATTGGAGTAGGCTCTAACTTTTTCGCGACACGAAACCCTGTTTTTTGCGCCGCTACTGGGCGCGCGTGGGGGCGTCCCCCGAGGCGAGGGCTTCCAGGCGGTCCTAACAGCGTTAGGTGGCGCATGGTGGCGCATAACCCTTGTTTTCCTATTAGCTATAATAAATAAATAAATATAAGAGGGTAGGAAACGGGGGTTATGCGCCACCATGCGCCACCGAACAACATGCAACAGGGTTTAACAGTGTTAAAGCTTTTCGACGCGGGGCGCACCCAGGCCCCCCATCGTTCCGCCGCCGGCGAAGCCCGCGCCCGCCCCACCGACCCCGCCGACCCCGCCGCGAACCAACGTGAGGCCGCGCAGGATCCGCACCCCCTGGGCGCCCTTCCGGGTCGTGACGCCCCGCTCCGCGAGCATGAGCCCGAATTGCCGCTGGCTGATCCGCCCCGCGCGCCCGTAGCGGGCATCCATGAAGGCGCAGTAGTGGCCCCAGGCCTCGCCGCTCGGGACCTCGCCCGCGCCGAGCCGGACACCCTCGGCCAGCCAGTCCGCGAGCGGGTCGAGCCGAGCTCGGTAGTCTGCTGTCGCCGCGTCGACCTGGGCGCAGGACCCGAGCCCGCCGGCGGCCTGATAGGCGCGCCAGCCCCGCACGATCCACTGGGCGACAGCCGCTCGCGCGAGCGGCGCCCCGAGCCGGAGCGGGAGCGTGGCATCAGCCCGCCCGTGAACGCGCTCGAGCGGGATCTGTCGCAGGCGGCGCCACACGCCGGTGTCCATCCAGTCTGCCTGGGGCTCGCAGTTTCCCGCGACCCAGACGGTATGCGAGGGCGCGAATTCGATAGGGCGACCGTACATCGCGCGCGCGAGCACGCGGTCCCCGCCGGTGAGGTCCTTCATCCGAGCTCCGAGCCGGGCCCGGTCCGGGATCTCGGAGCAGACCGCGAGCCGGGCGCCCTTGAGCCGGGCGACGTCCGGCGAAGCGCCCGCGGCCGAGCGGCGCGAATCCTCCGCGAACGTCCGCACGTCGCACCGGACCCCCAGGTCGCCCATCGCGTCGGCCAGCGCGTTGAGCAGGGTCGACTTCCCTGTGCCCCCGGGGCCGTGGAGGAAGAAGAAAACGTGCTCGAGGGTCGTGCCCGCTAGGGAGAGCCCCGCCGCGCGCGCGAGGTAGGCCCGGAGCTCCTCGTCCGGGACCGACGACTCGAGGAACGACTCCCAGTCTGGCGAGACGGCCCCTTCGATCCACGGGGCGCCCATCGCGCGCGAGAGCAGATCCTCTCGCCGCGGCTCGCGCAGGGCGCCGGTCTCGAGGTCGAGCACCCGGGCCGGGTACCACACCTCGCCGACGAGGGCGCCGGGGAACGTCACCAGCCAGGGCCGCGCGTCGAGCTCGAGCTCGTCGAGCGCGTAGGCCTTCTGCGCGCGGCGCAGGGCCGACTCGACGCGCGAATTGTTGCGCAGGAGCCGCCCGAGCCCCATCAGCCGCGCGCGGCGCTCGACATCCTGCTCGCGCAGGGCGTCGTCCACGAGCACGTCCGCGAGGCGCCCGATGGAGCGGCCGAGCATCTCATCGTACCCCCGCGCCCAGACGCCCCGCGTCTCGTCCCAGGCCACCCACTCACCCGACTGGACGAGGTAGCGCCAATCCTCCCCCGAGGTCGCGGCGAGCAGGTCGAGGCTCCCCTGGTCGGTCTTGTCCTCGGCGAGCGGCGCCGCGCCGCCGAACCGCGCCCAGCCGGTCGTGATGAGTTTGTCGAGCTCGCCCCCACGCGCGAGCACACCCGCGAGCCGGGCCGGGTCCCGCGTGCCGTAGAGGCTCTCGGCGTAGCGCCCCGCGCGCTCCCGGATCCCGGCGAGCACGCCCTCGAGGCCCGTGCTCGTGCCCGCCGTGTAGCGGCAGAGGCGGTTCACGTAGCCGCGCAGCAGATCGTGCCCGGCCGGGGGCTGCAGCGGCCCGGAGAGCCGCGGCACGAGCTCGACCTCCGCCGGGTCGGTCGCGAGGTCGGGCGCGTCCTGGGCGACCTCGGCGGCGATGCGGGGGTGCAGGACCGGGCGGACGATGGAGAGGCCGAGCTGCGCCGCGAGGGCCCGGGCGAGCGCCGCGGGCATCATCGGCAGGTCGTCGATCGAGGCCGGCAGCGGCCGGGCCCAGACGTACGGCTCCCCGCCGGCGGCTTCGCTCGGGTGCCTCGAGGGCGCGACCACGGCCTGCGAGCGGCCCCCGACGCGCAGGTCGAGCTGCCCGGGGCTGCCGTCGGGCAGGAGGAACCGGAGCTGACTCGCGCGCAGCGGGAGCTCGTCCGGGTCGTAGCGCAGCCACAGGTGCGCTTTCTCGGTGCCGCGGACCTGCTCGGGGGTCGAGCGCAGGAGTTCCGCGCCGATCATCGCCCGGGCCCAGGCGCAGGTCCCTGCCGTGTCGCAGTCGAGCGCGACGACGCCGAGCGGCGGGACGAGGCCGACGTTCAGCCCCTCCGCGAGCCAGCCCGACACCTCGTCCGCCCAGGCCCATACGTCGAAGAGCCCCTCGCGCGCGCGGCGGTAGCGATCGATCGCCTCCACCGTGAACCGCTTCATCAGCGGCCGCTTCCCTGGGGTCTTGCAGACCTCCCCCGCGTGGCGGTGATTCGAGCTCGGCTTGCAGAGCTTCGTGAGGCCGGGGGCGAAAGCCTCCGGGATGGATCGCTGGAGACTCTCGAGGGCTGCGCTATCGTTCACGATGCCATTCTCCTTGGTTCGGATGGAATCGCCCACAGAGCAGACGGGGCTTTGTGGGCGATTTCTTTTTTCGGCAGTATGCACTTGCGCAATGCAAACGCGCAAGGTAATTCTCGACTGCACGCCAACGTACGGCGCGAAAAGGAGAGTGGCAAATGGATCTGGAGATGTTAGTCGAACAGAAGTTCGGCGCCGGCCTCGGGATTGTGATCCGAACGCTGCGCGACATGGCGCGAGGGAAGCGTATCGATCCGGCGGTGACCGTGCTCGTCGCGCAGGATGCACTGAAGCTCCTCGACAAAGCTCTGCGCGAGTCTCAGTCGGGCGGCTTTCGTTGGCGGGATTTCTCGCAAGAGAAGCCGGCCCCGAACCAGAAAATCCTCGCGCATCTTCGGAACGGCAACATGGCCGTCTTTCGTTACGCTGCAGCGCACCGACCGCTGGCCTGGATTCCGGTCGACGAGCTGCCGCCTTGCCCGGAGCCGCCGGTCACTGTGACGATCCCGGCGGAGACGGCGCGGGCTTTCGCTCGCGAGGAAACGCTTCAAACTCTAGCATCGTGCTCCGTTCGCCTGCGGGTGGCGGACGAGCTGAAGGCGCGGGAGGCGAACGACGATGAGTGACATCACACTCGCCGAGAGCATCCACCGCCTTCAGTTGGCGATCACGCGCATCGAAGCTCGTCTCCAGAAGCAGTCCGAGGCGATCCACGGCCTGTGCCAAGTCGTCGGCGAGATCGCGAAGACGTGCGAGGACCTGGTGACGCTGCTCTTCGTCGAGCAGGAGCCGACGCCGCAGGCGGATCCCGACAAGTGCCTCATGGTGCTCGGTCCGCGCGAGAGCCGGCTCTGGCAGGAGGAGAGCGAGGCCGCGCAGGCGCTGCGCACCACGCTCTACCAGATGGCGCTGGCGCACGCGGGCGAGCTCGGGAAGCCTGTCGAGATCTACACGTTCGACAACAAGCTGCTCGCGCGGGTCGAGTAGGAGGTGACGCATTGAGCGGAGCCATGCGCCCTCCGGGCGATCTCGCGAATGTGGATGAGTTCAACGACGGTGAGTTCTGGCGGACCGTGTACCAGACGCCGAAGAGCCCGCAGGAGATTCCCGTGCAGCACGACGGCAAGGACGACGAGGGCAAGCTCGATCTCACGCTGCTGCCGCCCGGGCCGCTGGTCGACGTGGCGATCGTGTTCCAGAAGGGCGCGGAGAAGTACACGCGCGAGGGTTACCTCGACGTGCCCAACGCCGGCCACCGCTACTACGCGGCGCTCCGGCGGCATCTCATGGAGTTCGAGCTCGGGGAGGACCGCGATGTCGAGACGCACGTCCACCACTTCGCGCACGCCGCGGCGTGTTTGCTGATCCTGCTCGCGCTGCGGGATGCGGGGCAGGACATCGGCGCATGGCGCTCGCGCGCGAACCGGGGGAAGGCGTGACCGACGAAGACGTGATTCGGCGGATGCGTGAGATCGACGCGGAAAACAAACGATTCCGCGACCCTGAGCAGTGGCACGAGGCTGCAGATGGGCTTCTTCTAGATTGTCTCGGGCGGCCCTTGAGCGCGAAGACGGTGGCGAAGCTCAAGAAGTGGTGGTTCGACGGGATCCGGTGGTATGGATGACGGATCTCGCGCTTCTTTTTCTCTTCATCATCGCGGCGCTGTGCGCCGAGGAGGCGCTATGAGCGGCGATTTCGATGTCGATGGAAAGCTCTTTCGATCCCGGTTCGATACGCCTACGGTCGGTCTCTGGTATCCCCGGTTGGATGGGTCTGCGAAGGAGATCGAGATCGAACTGCATGACGTGCGCGCAGCGGACAGCATTCGCGTCTCGTACGATTTCAACCGGGATGGGTGGGTCATCAAGCAATCCAACTGCGATGATCCAGAGGTTTGGACGGAGGTTTCGTTCATCAAGGCATGGGCGCTGTGCGCCGAGGAGGTTTGTTAGGTATGATGGTCGAGTTCAAAGGCATGCGCGGCGAGCGCGTTTTCGTCAACCCAAACAAAGTGCTCTGGGCCTACTCGGACCCGGCGAAGATCGGGAGCGTGAGTCTCGTGCTCCAGATCATCCCGGTTGCGACACCGGCCGGGCGGCTCGAAACGTCGCTCTTCACGCTCGATGTCCAGACCTCGCTCGACAAGGCCATGATGCTCCTCGATGGAGAGCAGATCATCGACCTCTCGACGGCCAACTAAGGAGAAGCCATGTCCCGCCCGCATGCGATGCACAACTGGTCGAGCGCGAAGTTCTGGCTCAACTGCGATCACTGGTACGGCTTCAAGTCGAAGGCCGCCCGGGAAGGCAAGTCCTGGGATACCGGCGGCGCGGCCGCCGACCGCGGCCACAAGCTGCACGAGGAGCTGGAGAGCATCCTGCTCAACACGGTCGACGGCGGCGTCACGGTCGACGAGCTCAAGGCAGGCCCGCCGCACTACGGTCCCGAGGCCTACGTCGCGGCGCAGGCGATCATGGACGTGCTGAAGGCGTACCCGGCCGCGAACGTCGGCCTCGAGATCGCGGTGCCGCTGCCGCACGAGCCGGAGTCGGACGGCTATGTCGACGTGGCGTTCTGGGACGAGCTCACCCTCGGCGTGATCGACGCGAAGTTCGGTCAGGTGCGGGTCGAGCCCGACAGCGAGCAGAACATGGGGTACGCCTACTCCCTGCTCTGTGAGCTCTCGAAGCGCATGGAGAAGCTGCCGGAGCAGATCTTCCTCGGCATCGCGCAGCCCGCGCACTCGGACGACGTGCTCTACGTCATCGTGCCGACCGACGAGGTGATCGCGTTCGGCCGGCGCGCGAACGAGAAGGTCGAGCGGCAGATCGCGGGCAAGGATCTCGAGCACCCGAGCGACCTGTCGACGTGCGGCTACTGCCCGGCGGCGCGGGTCTGCGGATACCGCGTCTCGATCATGGCCGGCATGATGTCGGCGTTGAACACGGGGGGCGCGACGGCGACGGCGCCGGACGCGTCGGCGCTGCTCGAGAACCCCGACCTGGTCGAGCAGATCGTGCGCTCGCGCAGCGAGATCGAGCGCATGGTGAAGGAGTGCGTCGAGATCGTCGTGGGCAACCCGGACATGTTCCCCGACTGGCGCCGGACGCGCGTCGCGAACGCCCGCAAGTTCGATCTCGAGCTGCGCGAGGAGGACGAGATCGTCGATCTGCTGCTGAAGGCTGGCGTCGACTGGCCCTACACGCTCGCGACCCCGGCGGCGCTCAAGAAGGGCTACCCCGAGTTCGCCGAGGCGATCGAGGCGCTCACCGTCGACATGGGCGAGCACGTCCGGCTCTCCCCGCTCGGCGCCGTCGCGCGCCGGGCGAAGCAGGATCGGCCGCCGGCCGCAAGCTTCACCGACGCCGTGCAGCAGGCGATGCAGCCGGCGACACCCGTTCCGACGCCCGAGGCGCCCGCGCCGAAGGCGAGGAAGGCCGCCGGGACGAAAGTCCCGTCGACCCGCAAGAAGGCCCTCGAAGAGATCGAGGGCAAGACCACGAGAAAGCGAAGCAACGAAACCAAGAAACGAGGCAAGAAATGAGCGTGCGTTCCGATTTCATCGTCATCCCGGGTCGTCTCCTGTTCGAGGATCTCTACGAGGCCGTCGTGCCGCCGAAGGCGACCAAGCCCGACAAGCGGTTCTCGGCCACGGTGCAGACGAGCAAGTCGGCGAAGGCCGTCGAGGAGCTCTTCGCGCTGATCGAGCAGGTCGCTTCCAAGACCTGGGGCCCGGCGGCGGGGAAGTACCTCGCCAACATCCAGGCCTCCATCGACGACGGCTGGCCGGCGAGCAAGGGGCTCGTCTCCATCCGCGATGGCGACCACGTCAACAACCAGCCCGAGCGCAACCGCGGGTTCTACCTGATCACCTCGACGCTCTACGAGCGCCGGGGCGTGCCGGGGATCTACGGCATCGACGGCAGCCCGGTCGCTCCGGGCGGCGCGGAGGCGCCGAAGGCCGGCGACGGCGTGCTCATGCTCATGAACGTCTGGGCGCAGCCCCAGTACGACCGGGTGAACTTCACCCTCGTGAGCGTGCGCAAGGCCGTCGAGGGCGAGGCGGTCGGCGGAGGTCCGGCCCGGGCGGAGCTCACGGCGGCGGCCGAGGCCCTCGCCGCGGCGCCGCTGCCGACCTCCATCGAAGGCGTGCGCGCGGCTCCCGCGCTCGCACCGCAGGCGGGCGGGGCCTCGCCGGGCTGGGGGGCCCGACCGGCCGCGCCCGAGCCGGCCGTGGCACCGGAGGCGCCGCAGGGGCGGCGATTGGTGCGGAAGCTCTAGCAGGACCCCCTGAGGGGTTTCACGGGGAACGATCGTGATGGAACGACTCGAGAAGCAGATCGCCAAGCGGGTTCGTGCGATCCGGGGCACCCGGACGCAGCAGGCCTACGCCAAGGCCGTCGGCCTCACGCAGTACACGCTGTGCCGAGTCGAGCGAGGGACCTTTCTCCCGCGGGTGTCCACCCTCATCGCGATCGCCCGTGAGGCCCGGGTCTCGCTGGACTGGCTCTGCACGGGGGAGGAAGGGCCGCCGAATGCGCGGCCCAGGCCGCCCAGAAGCTGAGGATTCGGCCTCACGCACGTTTCCGGGGGGTACGCGCGTAACAGGCTTCTGGGCGGCCGCAGGGCTCTGGGAGGGCCCATGGATGCCGCTGCTCTGCATCGACTGTGAAACCACGTCCCACGCCGACCTGAAGGCGGTGGGCGCCGAGCGCGTCGCGAAGGACCCTTCGACGCGGGTCGTGCTCTGGGCCGTCCGGCACCCGGAGTGGCCGCGGGCGCTCGTCTTCGAGGGGATGCCCCTCGAGCGGATCCTGCTGGAGCTCCGCCGCACGAAGCAGGTCGTCTGGAGCGCCGAGGACGCGCTCGAGCTGGTTCACTGGTCCGCCTACGACCGGCTGATCGTGCAGTTCTGCGAGGGCTGGGCGCCCGCGGAGTGGGCGATCTCGGCCACCGCCACGCCGGGGTGGCTGGGGCCGCTTTCGACGCGCTGGATCGATCTGGCGCAGGTCTCCCGCACGTTCGGCGCGCCTGGGAGCCTCGACCTTGCGGCGGAGTTCTGGCTCGGCGCGCGCAAAGACCCCATGGGGAAGAAGCTGATCAAGCGCTTCTCGAAGCCCGGCAAGGACGGGCAGATCCGGTCCCCGCAGGACGACGTGGTCGGCTGGGAGCAGTTCCGCTCCTACGCGGGGCAGGACGCCGACCTCACCTGGGCCATCTACGAGCGGATCGCCCGCCTCGAAGGCCGCCACAGCCTGGCCGACCACTGGCCGACCCTCGCCGCCATCGAGCGGATGAACCGGCGGGGGCTCCCGATCGATCGTCCCGCGGCGCGTGAGGCGCTGCTGCAGATCGATCTCGCCGAGACCGAGCTCGTGGCCCGGTGCGTGAAGACGTGGGGCTTCAAGCCGAGCCAGACCGAGAAGGTCCGGCAGGCGCTCGGCCTGCCGAACGTCCAGAAGGAGACGCTCGAGGCGGCCTACGACAGCCTCACGCCCGAGCAGCGCGATCTCGCGGACATCCGCCTCGAGACCGCGGGCGCGGCGCGGCGCAAGCTCGGGCCGATGCTCTCGCGCTCGACTGACGCCGACCCGCGCGTTCGGGACGCGTTCATCTACCATGGGGCCTGGACCCACCGGCTCTCCTCGGTCGGCGTTCAGGCGCAGAACTTCGTCCGCAGCCCGATCGAGCCCGCCTACTTCGAGGAGCTCGCGCAGGCGCGTGCGCTGGAAGATCTGTGGCCGGTGCCGCAGATCTTCCAGCGCACGCGGGGCAGCATCCGCGGTTTCATTGCCGCGCCGAAAGGACACACCTTCGTCGCCGCCGACTACTCGGCGATCGAGCTGCGCGTCGGCGCGTGGCTCGCTCGGGAGTACTGGGTGCTCGAGGCGCTCGAGCAGGGGCGCAAGCTCTACGCGGAGGTGGCCGGCGACATCCTCGGCCTGCCGGCGTCGGAGTGCGGGAAGGGCTCGGGCTGGCGCTACGACTTCGGCAAGATGGTGGCGCTCGCCTGCATCTACCAGCTCGGTCCCGACGCGCTGCTGCTGCGCTGCCAGCTCGCTGGGATCCCGATGACGCTCGCCGGGGCGCAGGAGGCCGTGCGGATCTACCGGCAACGGCACCCGGCGATCACGCGGTCCTGGCAGGAGTGCCACGGCATTTTCAGCGACCTCATCGACGCGCCGGCCGGGACACGTTATTCGGCGCTCGGCGGCAAGGTCTGGTTCGAGCGGCACCCGCTTCACATCCGGGTCGTGCGCCCGTCCGGGTTCGCGCAGTACTTCTTCGGGCCACAGTTCGTCGAAGGGAAGTGGCCCGACGGCAAGCCCCGTCTCGAACTCGCGTTCATCGGCAAGAACAAAGAGCGCCCGGGCATGGCGCTGCAGACGACGCACGGCGGAACGATCTTCCAGGGCATCACGCAAGGCACGGCCGGCGACCTCATGTACTTCGGCATGGCGCAGGCCGAGCGCGAGGGCTTCGCGCCGGTGATGAGCATCCATGACGAGGTGGTCACCGAGATCGGCGACGACGGCCGGGACTGGGTGCCGACGCTCTGCGAGATCCTGTCCCGCAAGCCAGCCTGGGCGGAAGGTCTGCCCGTTCTCGCAGAAGGTTGGCAGGGGCCGCGATTCACGAAGGGGTGAAGCATGACGAAAGAACAGCAACTGGAAGTCGAGGTGAGTTCTCTCCGCGCGGAGCTCGCGTCGCGCGATCTGATGATCGCGTGTCTGAAGGCTGAAGCGGCGGCCGCGACGGACGCGAAGAGCGTGATGAAGAAGCTGCTCGACCGCGTGATCGAGCGAACGGGCGTGCAGCTCGAGCTTCCCTTCTGATGGGCCCCGAAGCGCAGCTCGAGCAGCAGTGCCGCCGCCGCGCGCGCGAGGAAGGGGCACGGCTCGTGAAGTGGGTGTCGCCGGGAACGCCGGGGGTGCCGGACCGGATCCTGCTGATCCCGTTTCACGAGCCGATCTTCATCGAGTTCAAGAGGCCGGGCGGGCAGCTCCGGCCGCTGCAGGAACGGTGGGCCAAATGGCTTCAGGAAAATGGCTTTCGCGTCGAGAAGATCTCTTCGTTCGTCCGGTTCGAGCTGCTTCTGAAAAGCTGTCTCTAGCCGACTTCCGCCCCGATCAGCGAGCCGACCTCGAATGGCTCGTCCAGCGGGACGAGGGCTTCCTCGTGCTCGGCACGAGCTACGGCAAGACAGCGATCACGCTCGCGGCCATCGCGCGGTGGCGTGAGCAGACGCCCGGACTCCGCACGCTCGTCGTCAGCACGAAGGCGATCATCGACCTCGTCTGGGGCGAGGAGATCGAGAAGTGGGACTTCTCTTCGGGCTGGCGCTACTGCGCCGGCCTGGGGACGAAGCTCGAGCGCGCCGCCTACCAGCGGCCCGACGTGCTCGGCATCAACTTCGAGAGCCTCGAGCGATTCTACGACCTCGTCGACGAGGAACCCTCGCTGCTGCCCGACATCCTCGTCATCGACGAGAGCAGCAAGATGAAGGCCTGGGAAAGCAACCGGGTGAAGCGCCACTGCGGCTTCGTCGGGCAAGGGTACGTGGACCGTTTCCGAAAGCGCATTGCGCTCTCGGCGACGCCGTGCGCCGAGGGGTACGTCGGCTTCTGGGCGCAGGAGCAGAGTACCTCGACGACGCCCCGCCTCGGCCTCAACATCACGACGTTCCGCGCGCGGTACTGCTACGAGCAGGCGATCCAGGGGGCCCCCGCCGGCGCGCGGCGCTACTTCGTCTCCCCCGAGAACGAGCGGCGCATCGAGGAAGACCTCGGGCCGGACTTCCTGCGGATCTCGCGGCGGGACGACTACCTCGACCTGCCGCCGCCGATCGAGCGCCTGGTCACGATCCCGTGGGACGCTGAAGAGCGCGCCCGCTACGACGAGCTCGAAAAGAAGGCCGTGCTCGATGTCTCCGAGCTGCTCGATGTCTCTTTCGCGGAGGCCTTCGGGGAGGACGGCGTCGTCGAGGCGGCCGGCAAGGCGGTGCTCTGGAACAAGCTGCGCCAGCTCTGCTCGGGCTTCCTCTACGGCGAGGCCCGCGTCGCACTGCGGCTCCCGGGCGCCGAAGCGAAGCTCGCGGCGCTGCGCCGGATCTACGAGTCGGCGGCCGGCGAGCCGATCGTCGTCTTCACGCAGTACATCGAAGAGCAGCAGATGCTCGCCGAGCACTTCAAGCTCGCGCAGGTGGGAATGCCCCCCACGCTGAACGACTGGAACGCAGGTAGGATCCCGATGCTCGTGCTGCACCCTGCGAGTGCGGGGCATGGCCTGAATCTGCAGTACGGATCGCCGACCGCCGTCTGGTTCGCTCTTCCGTGGAGCTACGAGCACTGGCATCAGGCGAACGGCCGGTTGCAACGGACCGGGCAGACGAAGCAGGTCCACATCATCCGGTTCGAGCGGGAGAAGTCGATCGATCAGATCGTCTACGAAGCGCTGCAGGACAAGTCGCTTCGACTGAAGTCGTTCCTGACGCGCATGCGAGAAAGGCAGGAAGCGTGAATGGCTTGGCTTTATGTTCCGGGGTTGGAGCAATGGAGCTCGGAGTCCGAATGGCCCTGGGCGAGCGATATCGAACTGTGTGTCATGTCGAGCGGAACGCTTACGCCGCGGCCGTGCTCGTGGCGCGGATGGAAGACGAGGCCCTGGATCGCGCGCCTATCTGGGACGATCTCACTTCCTTCGATGGCGCGGCTTGGCGCGGTCTCGTGGATTGCGTCACTGCGGGTCTCCCGTGCCAGCCCTACAGCGTCGCCGGAAAGCAGCGCGGACACGAAGACGAGCGCGCGCTCTGGCCGCACTTCGTCCGCATCGTCGACGAAGCTGAGCCGGGCGTCGTCTTCCTCGAAAACGTCCCGCTCTTCCAGAAGCACTTCGAGCCCGTCTGGCGACGACTTCGCGACATGGGCTTCGTCTGGGCTCCACCGCTGCTTCAAACCGCCTCGGAATTCGGGGCGCCCCATCTCCGAAAGCGCTTCTACGCTCTCGCTGCCCACCCCAACCGCTCGGGATTGGAAGGACGGCGACTGCGCGGAGGCGGACGTGCCGACGAACGCATTGCTCGGCCGGTGGGTGGCGCGGCTTCCGACGACGACGACGAGCGACGCGAAGGCGAGTGGTGCGGCTGGTTATTCGACGGCGAGCGGCAGACACTCCGGCACGACGCTGACGGACATCGTTGCGGGTGCCGCATCGACGGGTCGTACTGGGATTCTGAATCCCCGCCTGTCCGAGTGGATGCAAGGCCTCCCGGCTGGATGGACGAGCTCTACACCGTTGGAAACGTCGGCGCTCCTCCGGTGGCGTACGCGAATGCTTTCCTCACTCTCTGGGAGACGCTGAAGTGGAAATCGTGATCGAGCACCCGGTCGAGTTCCACGCCTATCGTGTCGGCTACGACACCCCCTCGAGCATCGCACGCGCCGTCGGCGAGCGGATCGTGGCGAGCCGCCGGCCGCCCCGCTTCACCATCATGACCAAGAGCGGCCCGAAGGATGCGGTGATCGGCGACTTCATCGTGAAGCGCGGCCCAGGGGAGATCGAGGTACTGACCGCGGCGGAGTTTCACGAGAAGTACGTCTTCAAGCGGGCGGTCAGCCAGGGCCGGCGGATCAAACGGACGCACAAGCCCCACGTCAAGTGGGACGAGTACCTCCCGCCCGAGGAGGAGACGCCCATGAGCGTTCACACCGCTCGAAAGAAGGAAGCCGAGAAGCAGGCTCGGAAGGAGGAGTAATGGCCACTCTGGATTTCACGCTGCAGTTCGCCGTCATCGATCCAGGTTGCTGCAATGCGCAGTTCGCGGTGCCGAAAGAGGTGTATGACCGATGGGTGTCGTGCAAGACCGGCTGGCACTGCCCGCACTGCGGGAGCAGCCGACACTTCACTGGAGAGAGCTTTGAGGCCAAGGTGAAGCGGCTCGAGCAGGAGCGCGACGCCGCGCGACGCCGGACGGAGCTCGAGTACCGCTCGAAGATCGCGGTCAAAGGGCACCTGACGCGCACGAAGAAGCGGATCGCGAACGGCGTGTGCCCGTGCTGCCAACGCAGCTTCGAGAATCTCCACAAACACATGAAGACCCAACACCCGGACTTCGCTCAGGGAGAGTCGTGATGGGCCGGTGGAATGAGCAGTGCTGTCCGCACGAAGGGCGGGGACGAGCGCGTGTGGGTCGAATACGACGGCACCGCCTCCGACCTGCTCCGCGTGATCCGCGCGGCGAGGAAGGGGGAGTGATGGACACGTCTGATCTGGCCGAGTTCAAAAGCATCATGGAGCAGGGTGCAGAGAGGTATCGTGCCGATCAAGCCCGCATCGCCGCCCTCGAAGCGCAGCTCGCCGCGAGCGAGGCGCGGTGCGCCGAGCTGGATGGCGCAGCGCGAGCAGATGAGCAGCGCCTTCGCGGCGCTGCGGAATGCGCCGGCGTCGGTTGGTT
>JACCDG011892158.1_pt1 | contig 29023 bp, 51 predicted proteins | sample 7442471 | NCBI WGS metagenome assembly JACCDG01 (sample SAMN15323444, study PRJNA562643) | freshwater metagenome | isolation source: river surface water | place: USA:Blue River Watershed | collected 2017-08-17 | reverse complement strand
TTTATACGAACAACCTGGAATTAAATCTTTTTTAGAAATTTTTTCTGTTTTCAAAGAAGAAAATTTAATTGAGGTTTTATATTCTTCACATGCAGTTGGAAGTAAAATTAATTCTTTACCTTGCCAAGCATAAACAAACTCTCCTTCTAATCCACGTTTATGACAATTAGTGGTCATTAAAATAAAAACCAAATTATCACAAGTAATTTCAAACTCCATTCCTCTATCATCATAAATACGAATCATGTTTCTTCCAGAACCAAACCACTCACTACTACGTTGAACATCTTTATTAATTACAAAGCCTGAGTGTGGTTTATTTTCAATTTCCTGTGCCGGAATTTTTTTATCTCTCCATCCTTCCCAAGAGGTTTCTTTTCTTAAATTACCTTTCTCATCATAATAAATAATGTAGGCAAGTTTTTTAGTGTAGGTATCATTTCTTTTTTGAAAGCCTACTTTTAGTTTTTGAGGAATAAAAAGTTTATTATTCATTATTAAAATTTTTAAAATTTAAAGAGGAGATTATGCGGAGCACTCTTCACATCCCTTTAGTCTTGCGCTCCCCAGTGTAATACGTTCTGGTTTAAACTATTATATACTATGTACATATTAACGTATTGTGAAACAGGGTATGGCATTTCACAATACTATCCAACGCATAATCTCCAATCACAAATATAGAAATTTTTTTTTAAATTTCTAATTTTTATTTTTAAAATTTTAATGTAACAATTCTAATTTACCTTTGTAGATATTTTTAAGAGATGTACTCCTATTAGTAATATGGTCAATAACCAAATCTTCTTTTACACGATATGTGCGTCTTTTTTCAGAACGAATTCCAGAACCAACCTGCTCTTGTTTTGAATCCGATATTAACTGATTGGAATTACTATCATGAATTTTTTTTAATTTTTCAATTAAAATTTCCCAAGCTCGTTCTTCGTTCTGATGTTGTGTTCTGTGTTCTTGGGATTTAACAAGAATTCCAGTTGGAATATGTTTTAAACATACGACAGTTTCTACTTTGTTCCGATTCTGACCGCCTTTTCCTTGTCCTCTAGTAAACCAACGTTCTACTTGCGACTTATCCAATACAAATTCTTTCTGTTTCTCATTTTTAGAAACAGATACAGTAATTACACTCGTTTGTGTTCTTCCCTTTTTTTCTGTTGGTGGGACTCTAATCCAACGATGATTACCTATATCCTGTAAGAAAAATTCGTAAGAGTTTTTTCCGGAAATAAAAAGAAAAATCTTACTGTCAAGTCACTGTACTTCGTCAATAGAAAAAGAATGTAAATTACATGCTTTCTTATAGATTGATAACATGTCTTCAACTAAAAGTTTTGAGTCCTGACCGCCTTCGGCAGCAGAAATCTCGATAATTGTTTTCATTTTTATTGTTTTTTGTAAATATATAAATTTATTTCTTATTTTTCAACTGTAATTCAATTAATTCTATTTCAACTCCTGGAGTGTTATTTAAGCCATAAGAAAACTCAATACCTAACAACCTAGCTTCTACGTTCTTTCCGTTATATCTAATTGGATGAAATCCTCCTTTAAAAATAAACTCTTTATTCAAAACATTATAATCAGAACCTATATAAGGCTGTGTTGAAAATGCCCATTTCTTTTTAGACCCAGGCAAAACATATGTTGTAGATTGAGTAATCTTTAACATTTGACCGGTAGTTTTATTTCGAGCAGATAGAAAAACAAAAACAGAATCTAAATTATTTGGGTCTGGCTGAATATTTACATTGGTTAATTCTATTTCCTGAGGTAATATTAATAACATAGAAGAATCTTTTGTAAGAGGTATAACCTTAACTACTTTTGTAACTACACCGCTATCATTTCTAAATATTAAACTATCACCTTCCATTTGAATAATGGATTGATTAACGGTAGTATATTTATTTTCAAATTTCAAATCCTTAATCTCTTTTGAGATCGCCTGAGGTATTAAATCCCGAATTTGCTTATGATATTTCTCGGCAGCAGTATTAAATAATTTATCGAACATTCCCGGAGGTGGAACAACTACTACAGCAGACTTTGCTGAAACACTATCGGATAATTGTCTGAATTGATTATCCATATTGGTGTTTAATGCTCTTTGAGCGGAACTTAATTTTTCCTGAAGAACATTCATTCTCCATTGAAAAAGGAATATAATACCGATTATTATAACGGCAACGAATACATAGTCTTTAATTTTCATAAATTAAAGATATGAATTATAAATTAAAAAATCAATCTTTGTTATTTAGCGTAGGAAGACCAAACTTTCAAATCAAGTTTTGCCGGGGAAATCCTTCTTTTTCTACAGATATTCAAAAATATATTCTCTAAACGCTCATATTCCTTTTTACTTGAAGGGGTTGATTTTGGTACATCCGGTACTTCATTTTCTCTTAGAAACTTTAAAATATGAACATCAAGCACACTATGTTGGGCATTACTTCTTGAATGCAAAATAAACCCTCTGGAAGTCTTTCTACCTATTCCATATATGGATTCAAGCTCAGAAATATCACAAGTACTTAGATTTATACCTGAATTAACTAACTCAAAAATCGTTCTGGCCTTAGCATTGTAACATCCACAACCAAGATTTTTTAATTTGGTGGCTAATTTTTTTTGAGTATAATTTTCTAATTGATGAAAAGGAACATCACGTTTAGGTACCAAATTGGTCAAAATTTTCTCTGCCGTCTTTGCGGTTTTTCCAGCAGCAAGAACCCAGAAAATAATCATAGATTGCAATTCCCCTCTTGAGGCATTAAAATTGGTAATATTTTTTGAATCAATTGTCCACATTAATTTTTCTTGCTATTATTAATTACTAATTTAAACAAATTAACCCAGTTCTTGTAGAATAAAACTCCCCATGTTTATCTTTTTGTTTTGGATATAATCTCCAAATAAAAAGTTTAAAAACTTTTGGTTTACTGCTGGTCAAATCTAAAATTTGCTTTAATCCTAATTTCATTTTCTAGGCATTAGAAACATTACAGAAATTCCAACGATAACTATTAAAGCCCCTGTAATATCATAAACATCAGGTTTGTGACCATCAACCTTCCATCCCCATAATAGTGATAAAACAACAAATACACCTCCATAAGTAGCGTAAACCCTACCAAAGTTTTGTGGTTGTAATGTTGCTATTACACCGTATAGAAAGAGAATAAAAATACCGGCTATCATCAGCCAAATAGATTTATCCTCTCTTATGTGTAGCCACACTAAATATCCACCACCAATCTCACAAAGACCGGCAAGTAGGAAAAAACCAATTGCTTTTAGAATTTCCAAGATTTATTTTTATGTAAGTATCCCTTTTTCTGTTGAGAAAAAAATTGTATAAATATTACAAATCATTCCGATTTCAAAATGGTATTTAAACCAAAATGTTAAGATTATTTCTTTCATTCTTTTTCCTCTATTTTCTTAATGAAACTACTATTAATCCAATCCAGTTTTGCTTTGTCAATTGGTACAATCTGCCTAAGATGTTTTAACGACCCTTCCATTCCTGGAATTCCACATGCAAAACCTCCATGAACTCTCAACATTATTCCAAGAGCATTCTTTTGTTCGTCAGTAAGGTCTGTTGAAAACTTTTCCTTTGGATTACCACTATTATCAAAACCCATTATTTGCATAGCATGTAAAATAGCATATTCATATTCTGCTAATGATTGTCGCATTTTATCCCACTCTTTTTTAATACTCATTGCTTGTGACAATGGCATTGAAGGTCCATATGTATTAAGTGTTTCTAATAATTGATCTGATTCCATAATTTTAATTTTTTGGAGGAAAACCGCCTCTTTTTGTTATTTCACTTAGTATTGCAGATATATAAAAGCCAAAACAATCACATGAATATCTTCTCCATAATTCTTCACATTTTTCATACTCATCAAGAAGTTCGTGGTAAGTAGACTTTTTAATATCAATTTTCATATGGTTTTTATTTTTTCTTGCAAAATCTTATATTTAGATTCCAATTGATTTATTTCTTTACGTATTTCATTTATTTTTTCTTCCTTCTCTTTTTCTTGTTGACACTCTTTTTGAGTAGCCTCTACAATAGTCAATCCATTAAACACATAAGAGTGATGGTCTGAATGATGCATAATTTCAACATAAGTTGAACCAGCTTTTTCAAGTTTATCCAAAAAGTCACGAACCATTTTTATTGAAATTGGATTACTTTCACCTGCCCAATTTTTATTTTGCTTTCCAGAAATAATATCTTGTTCCCTGTCGCTATCATCCCATTTCTTTCCAAAAACCTCATCATATACAACAAAATCCAATTCCTGGGTTTCGATTTCTTTTTTATACGTCATTTTAAGACGTTTTGGCAGTTGAGTTTTTATTGGTTTTTTCATATTGTTTTAAACGATAAAATATCAAAAAGGTTACAATAAGGGATTTTTTCCATAGAACATCCAAATGACCTCTTAAACACTTTTTTTAATTCTATTTTTTTTTAATTTAATTGCACTTTCGGTTCGATGAGGTAAAAGCTTAATAGAATTTAAAATTGAATTAGATTTTAAAATTTGAATTTCAAAATCTTCCCAATTTAAGGCTTTTTCCTTTATTTTTAAACTTTTGGGTCTTACCCATGATAAAACTTTTTTAGAAGATTCTTTTTTACGATTAAGAGATAAACAATTTTCATAATATAGATTTTTTACTATTTTTTGTGCTTTTTCACGACTAATTGTTATGTTATAAACACTATCTCTTGTGTTTCTTCTTAAATTTAAGATAATATTATAATTTATTTTTAAATACTTTGAATAAGCTCTAAATAAATCTTCACTCGCAGTAACCAGAGAAATATATGGCAACCCTTGTCCTGTAATTCCCAAAGAACCATCAGCATCAATTATTCCCCTCCAGTAATCATGTTCCAAATATTCAACAGGAGGTGGTTTAATTATATTTGATTTTTTACCATATGGAACTCCATAATAATTAATTGTATCACGAAATTGTTTATTAAAAAAATTTAAACAGACTCCTGTATAATTATTCAAAAAATTAGTATTTCTAATTCTAGTATAAATTGTTGAATTAACTGGTATTATTTTTTGAAATTTTTCTAATATATCCAAATCTCTATGAGATATTTCGATTGATAATTTTCCTCTATTTCTTTCTGCTGAATGTAGATGTCCATCTGCCTGAACAAAACCTATAAAATAGGAATATTCAGGTATGTTAAGATTAAATAATGTATTTTCCATGTATGTAAATAGGTATGAAAAAACCATTTTATTGATTTTTAATATTCATCCTAACTTTAATAAAAAAGTTACAAATTTCTCTATTATTGATTTCTAGTTATTTTCAATTATATTTACCTAAAAGCACTCAACTATGATTGGAAAACCAGCAGATATAAATGCAAACCCAAATGATGTCTGGGACCATAATTTTAAAAAAATTACTGAAAATATTGATAAAAAGTTTGGTAAAGAATTAACAGATGACTTATATAATTTTTATGTTGAAGAGATTGGTTTAGAAAAAGTTGTTAAATTTCTTGAAGAACAAGATCGACTTCTGACATTGGCAAATTATGGTTACATGGATTTAGATTCAGTAATTTTAAAGGAGGATAATAAAATAAATTACAATAAACCTCCAGAGGATTTTAATGAAGACGAAGATGAATCTGATAAAACTAAAGAAGAATATAATATTGATACTATTAAAGCTAGTCTTTTAAAAAATTTTTTAAATCAATTAGTGGAAGAAATACCAACAAATTCAGTGTTTATTTCCGGAACAGATGCCATAGACTTTATTAAAACCTATCAAATTAAATTCTTATATGAAGTCATTATACCTTCTTCTGAAACAAACAATGTTAATTAGGATTTTTATTCTATTTATTTAGAAATACCAATTTTAATGAAAAAAATAACTGATTTAATCAGGAAGTACTTATTAGAGAGTATGAATACAGATGAGGCATTATTACTCAAAAGAATTCCAGAAAAAAATCTCATAGCAGTACAATCTGATTTGGAGGATACTAAAAAGGCTGGTTATGAAACTTATAAAAATAAGGAGACTTTAAAGAAAAATAAGTTTGTATGGAATTCAGAATTATCTGCTTGGGTTGCGCCAGATCAGAATTTTCAAGATGCTCAAAAAACACTAAATGCTATTAATAAAAAAGAAGTTTTTATTGATAAATTAGAAGATTTAGAGGAACTGGTTTTGAATAGTGATGCTCAAAACAAAGTCGATATTAGTGATAGAATTAAACTTTTTGTAGATGATTTAGCAAATGCAACTGATGAAGCTGCTGCTGATGCTAAAATCAAACAATACTTAAACTTTTTTGGAAGATTCAGAAATTATAGTTTTACTAATACTATGTTAATTTTTATACAGCGACCAAATGCCACAAGAGTTGCCGGTTTTAGTGATTGGAAAAATAAATTTCATAGACAAGTTCAAGAAGGTGCTAAAGGTATTACTATTTTTAGACCTGTTAAATACAAAACCACAGATAAAGATTCCGGAGAAGAAGGAGAACGTGTTTCTTTTGCAGCTACCAATGTTTTTGATATTGCAGACACAAAACCAATTGATGAAAAAGGTGAAATACCAAAAGTTCCGGAATGGTTTGATGATAATACTCCAAATGAAACAGCTGATAAATTATATAAATATGTTGAAGAGGTCGTTCAGGGTATAGGTATTAATTTAACCCAAAATGATGCAACAGGTGGAGAGAAAGGATTTAGTGCAGGAAATCATATTAATTTAACTTCGAATATTGCCGGTGTAGGTAGGGTTTCTACATTAATACACGAACTTGCTCATGAATTGATGCACCATAGAAAATCAAGCCCTTTTTATGATGAGGTAAATATAAAAAATAATTTATCAAGAGGTATGGCAGAATTACAAGCAGAATCTGTTTCTTATACTGTTTTAAGACATTATAATATACCGGTTCAACATCATGCTACATATTTAGCATTGTGGAAAGCCAATAAAGAAGCAATTCAATCTAATTTAAATATAATTATAAAAGTATCTAAATTTATTATTGAAGAAATTGATAAAGTAGCGGAATCTAATAAAAACATTCAAGATCAAAACAATATTTAAGAGTGTCCTTAGGACCAGTCTGGAGTTTACCGTTCGCTACGAGCTGCCAGACATGCTTGCCGGAAGAAATCGTTCTTCCGGTTTTTTATTCTATTTATCTATAAGAAATAATTACATGAAATTAATTGATATTTTAAAAAAACAAATTCATAAACTATTAAGAGAAGCAGTAGCAACACTACATGCTAAACAACAGTTTGAAGAGCGTTTTTTATACAATAGAATTATGAGTGTTGGATTAGAAATTGAAACCGGAAAATATGAGGAAGTAGGAACTTATAAAATAGACGATTTTATTATTCAAGAAATCGAGAAAAGATTTAAAATAATAATTCAGAAATCATTTCCAAAAAATAAATCTTATGCTATTAAATTATTAGACATTCCAATTGACCCTAATGAAATACAATATTTTCAATCTGATAAAAAACACTTATATCAAAATAAACAATTATATAAAAATCCTTTTGTTTTTTTAAATGATGCCATACATGATAGTAATGGAAATTGTGTCTATGTTATTATTAGACACGGAGAAATAGTAACAACAATGTTGGTTAAGAATTATTCAAAAATCAGTCCGGATAAAATGGCTGTAGATTTTGTTATAAAAGATTGGAATTTAATTATTCAGAATAAAGTTAGGTAATAACGAAAATCGTTTCCTGGACATAAAAATCCTTTCAATTTCTATTCTAATTGGCATCGTAGGATGTACTCCGTTTTCTTCATCAAATAATTTAACGTAAATTTCTTGACCGGATTGTAATTCTTTAGCCAAAAACTTTATGTCATTTACATCAGAAAACTCATCTTCAAATTGGACTTTTACAGATAAAGCATTATCACCTAAATTAATAATTAGGTAATCACCGTGATTTTCAAGACTTTCTACTGGTAATAATACGTAATCTTCTGTCATATGTCTTTAAACGATAAAAAAACAAAAAAGTTACAAATTACAAAAATAATTTAGAAGACAATTTTAAAACTCTATCACCTTTACTAGAATCGCTGTTATAAAATATAATATAATAATCATCAATATTTTTCATAATATTAGTTGATTCCTCATCACTATATTCTTCTAATTTGTGTCTGTCTTTTATGGTTTTACCATCTACATAAACAATGTCAGATAATTGAAGCATTCCAAAAACTGTATTTTCATATTTTGTCATAAGTTTAATTGTTTTGAGTAATGCTTGAAGTGTGTTCACCATCTTCAGAACTGCCATTCCATTTGGTTTTCAATAAATCATGGCATTCAATATAAAGTGTAGCATTTACTGTTAAAACTCTAGTTAAATGAGTAATCATATTATAAGTGTTTTCAGCTAAAAATTTTGCTCGCTCTTTTCCAACTTCAGATTCTTTCAGTTTTAGTATAACTCCATCAGTTGTTACTGTTGCACATGAATAGGAAGTTTGAACATGGTTTAAATATTCAGAAAATCCAGGGGTATGCAAAACAACAAAACCTGCTATATCATTTTCTTCTAAGATATTTTTAATCTGTTGCATTGCTTTTTTTAATTTCGGAGAGTATTGCATAGGTTTTAGAATTTTAGTTTATCAAATTGCCATTCGTTAATATCTTCATTATGACATTCAAGGGTAAATAAAGTATGTTTAATTCCTTTTGGTTTACGATACCAAGTTGGTTTATAACAATAGCACTCTAATATTATTTTTGGGTCGGTAAGTTTGCTAATTGCTTCTTTTATTTCATAAGATTTTTCACCAACCCATTGCGTTTCGAATGCAATTACATCAAACCAAAGAACTTGATCTAAAATGTAATCCATTGGCAATTCTTTTATTCTAAATAGCGCATTAGTTTTTATTTTATTTTCAATACACCAATTATAAAAATTACCAACACTGTTATGTAAATTATAATCGTTTTCTAAAAACAAAATTCTTTTTCCTTTAAATCGCTTTATAAGTTTTTCATGAGTGCTCATCTTTCCAATAACGTAAACAAATATTCTTTTGCTTTTTTATATCCCCAAGCATGAATTTTACATTCAAATTTTGTCACATCTTCTTGTGGAAATAATTCTTCTGCCGTATTTTTTATATCGGAATCTTTCCAGTCAATTTCAATTACTCTTTTTCTCCATCCAATTTTAATCCGACCTTTATTTGTTGTAATTATAAACCAAGGCAAATGCTTACAACAATATCTAGAACAATATCCATTTGGAATTTCTTCTACATATATTGCTCTATTTTCAAACAATCCAAGTATTGCAGATTTATTTTCTTCAGATTCTATCTTAGTTTTCGGATTAAGATTTATTGATTCTTCCAATAATAAAGCAACAATTTTCTCAGTACATACTCTTAAATTCTCATTATCAGTATCAGTTAAAGTACGGTTAATATCAACCAAAACTTCAACATCAACCATACCTTGAGAACCGGAAATTTGTATTCTATATGCAGGTTTTTTCATAATAAAATATTTGAAATTAATTAAACGAAAAATTAATTAAAAAGTTACAACATGTAAGTTTTTCATTCATCGTTCTAATTAAAAATAACAGCATCTCTCAATATTTCTTCCCTTAAAAAAAGTTCATTTGTAAACATTATTTTTTGACATTCCCATTCAGGATTTATTGTTTTTAATTTTTGCTTAGTATTATATGAATTACTTGGTATTGTATTTGCCATATTAAATTCTTCTTGTAAATTATTTAATTTTTTTTTTAAAAACAATATACGTTCTTCAAACTGATTTTTTATTTTCTGTGTTATTATAATTCCTTTCATGTTTCTATTTGGTTTATTAAAATTCATCTATCACTTCAACATACTACCACAAATAAAATTTATGATGATATTCAACTTTAAATCAACTGAGCAAACTTAAAAATAAACAGGAAACCAAAATTAGTGCTGATATAATCCAAGATGTTATCCAAACCAAAATTAATTTCATTTATTACAGTGTTAATGCTTTTATTTATTTTAAATGTTTAACTTCTTCATAACCGCAGAATACACTCTGTCTACTTTTTGCATATTCCTCATTTGTAGTTAGACCAATTATGTCTGTTGTTTGATTTGATGACCCACAATTATATCTTCGAATTATAAAATAACGAATATTTTCAGAAGGGGGCTGAAAAGTCTTTTCGGTTTGCGTTTTTAAATCTTCTAATTGACTCATAAATTTGGTTTTGATAATATTATTTTTTTAAAATGAGAAGGGAAAGGTTTTAACCAATAACCTTCTTCATCTTCAAAGCCATTATTAAACTTTTTAATTTCTTGATGGTAAAATGATTTTGCTAATTTATCATAAAATCCTATTTCATACCACTCACCATCTTCTAATGGACATTTAACCGGTGGTACTAAGCCGTATTTAGTTTCTTCCTAATTCATTTTCTCGTATATTCATTTATTGTTAACGGATATAAATGTTTTTCATCAACACCTTGAATAAGAATATTCTTTTCTTCCCAATTTTTAATATCAAATTCAGGAAAAAAAGTATCTGCTACGGGTTCATATTCTACATGACTCAAATACATTTTATCAGCAATATCTAGCGTTTGCCTATAAATTTGTTCTCCACCGCAAATAAAAAGTTCTTTTTCACCATTTGATTCTGCACATTTAATTCCTTCTTCAATAGAATGAACAACTATAGCATCATCTGCTAAAAATTTTCTATCACCAGTAACTACAATAATAGTTCTGTATTTTAAAAATCCTCCAATAGATTCATAAGTTTTTCTTCCCATTAATACATAATGACCAATAGTTTTATTTTGAAAATACTTTAAATCTTCGGGCAAATGCCACAGTAATCTATTTTCAAAACCGATTGCATTATTTTTGGCTTTTGCAGCAATTAAAGAAAGTATCATTTTATTTTTTCTAAAGAATTAATTGAATATCCATATCTTAAATTTGATGGTTGCCAACGTACATCAACATCCACATCTGTTCCATCTTCATTTTCGTAAGTTACACCTTCAACAATCCCGATACATTCACCAAATTCCTTAATATGTTCCTTACTTCCATTTTGTCTCATGGCTTCTTTTAAGCCTTCAGACATTTTTACTTTATCGCCCTTTTTAAAATTTTTCATTTATTTCAATTTAATTTGAATAGGGAAAAAATTATTATATTATTATAATGAGTTTCAACAGATGGGTTAAGAGGTTTTGTTGCAATATATAATTGCCCATCAATTTCAAATAATTCATTTAGTTTTATTTTCTTTTTTTTCATATAATCTAGCATAACAAATACATTGTCCATCTTTATTATATCCCTTGCACCTGGTACAGAAAAGATAATTATCATCAAAATCTTCTCATTCAATATCGTCTTTGTAATTTTCTTCCCAGTATTTATATTTTTTATTTTCTTTTTTCTTTGTAAATTTATTTGCAAAAATTTTAATTCCTCCTAATAAAAAAAGATAAATCAAGATATATATAAATATAACTAATAGACAATTTATAAAAATCGAATTAATAATTCCCATTAAATGAAATATATGGTACATTTTATTTTTTGTTTATCATTATTTTAATATTTCTGAAATTATTTGATTGACCATTGCGGAATCTGCCTTACCTGCAATTTGTTTCATTACAATACCGGTAAAGGCACCCTTATTTCCTAATTTGTAATTATTAGCCTTATCAGGGTTTGAATCCACGGATGTTTGAACAATACTTCTTACTTCAAATTCAGAAAGCATAATTGGCATGAAAGGTTTTAATAATTCAATTTCCTCTAATGCTTCAGAACTACCAATTATTTTAGCATTTTCAGTCATTTTCTTTGCTAATTTTTCAATTGTAGCATCACCCTCTGCTGAACCTGATTTTACAGCATTTTCATATTCACCTTTAAGAGTTGAAAATAATGCTTTAGCAATATCTTTCTTTTCCTTCATTGCCGTCATACGGCTTTGATTTAATAATTCGACTTTAGACATAATTTTTAATTTTAAAAACAAATTTAAGAATAATTTACACGTTCCCACAATAATAATTCAAATTTATTTGGATAACAGTATTTACATACCAAATTAACCCTTCTATGGCATTGAAATGTATTTGTGCATTCTTCACATTTTGCAATAAATGTTGGTTTTTTATAAAAACTTTTTATTTCTCCATCGCCACCAATTTCTATAAATTTTCCTCTCCATATTTCATTATGCCCATTTCCTTGACCAACTAAAGCATGAGCGATTTCGTGTAATAAAGTATTTCTAATAAGAGTTTCATCAGAACCAATTAAAATAAACTTTGACCCTGAAATAATTTTATTTTTATAATCGCACAATCCTGATATTTTTTTTGAACGATGAAATCTAAATTTCCATCCCCAATTATACAACCCAAATCTGTATAGTAATCTAAATGCCAAACTTTCTATCTCAAATTGTTTCATTTAAAAACAAATGTAAAATTTATTTTAATGATCTTATTGCAACAAATATATAAAATAATTATAAATTTTAATATATTTGTAAAAAGTAATCATGAAAAACGCAAAATCATATATTGCTATACTGACAATAATAGCAGGATTTGGAATATATAAAATAAGCACATCTGAGAACGACCCTGTTCCTAATATTGTCAATCAGCTCAGACAAGGTAATTCTGTTATGCTTGATTCAGGTGTTGTATATAATTTTACAGGATATATAAACATTCCTGTAAAAGGTGTTCTTGATTTAAATGGTGCTACCATTAAGGCTGATTCGATGATTTATCAAAACTTTAATGATAATAACCATTTATTTGTCTTAGATACGTTTGCTGTATTAAAATCTTCCTCTACTGCAATGGGTATAATTAGTGGACCCAATGGAAGAAGCACATCACTTAAGTCCGGATATTTTAATGCTGTAAAAGCCCTTAAAGGCGTACAAATAGAAAATATAAAATTTATTAATTGTGATAAAATGGCTATTATGGTTACTGGAGATAGGTTTAGTTTTACAGATACCGTATGGGTTCGTAATTGTATTTTTGATTCTACTGCAAGAGATGGAAGTGGATATGATTTATTTATTCAATATGCTACTTTAATAGCTACTGGAAATATTTTTATGCGTTCAAGACATGCGATTGATATGGGGGGTTCACCTAATCCTATTGCAATTATTAGAAATAACATATTTAGATTTTGCTTTTATGTACCAATAAACCAACATAAAATTGATGGTACCAATAAAGCAAGTGCGGGTCTTGAAATTGTAGGAAATTATTTTTATGACACATATAATCCAATGAAACTTGTTCTACCTAACTCTGGAACAGTTCGAATTGATAGCAATTATTTTGTGGGTAGTTTTTTAGGAACCTATAATGATGTAAATATACCTGTAGGAACAAACTATATTAACGGTGAAGGAATGCCTAAAGCACCAAAAATTACATATAATAAAAAAGTTTTTCAAATTAATGAACAAATTGTTCTAAAAGCAACTGGTAAATATTTATACTGGAGTAATGGGTCACAATCTAATAAAATAACAACAAGAGGCAGTCAACCAATAGTTCGTGTATTTTCATGTTATTCAAAAGGTTTAATTGATACCGTTACAATCTTAGTTCAAGGCTCAGGTAAATATACAGGTTTTAGAGCAATGTCTTCAAAATTGACAGGTAAAATTGAAATATGGAGAGGTGCTGAAAAATTACAAACAATTGCAACAAATAAATTTTTGAATTACAACTATTTTATGTTTAACAAAGATTCAATAAGCATTCGATTATATGCACCTTCTATTATTCACTTTGATGACTATGTAACAGAATCTTATTATCAAACATTTGAAACAGGAATTGATGGCTTACGTATTAGTTATAAAAATGGTTCCGGTTCAGCATCCAGGCAATTTTATAATGTTTATTCAGGATATCGTAATTTGACGGTTGAGGTTACAAGTGGTTATATTGAAGTGGGAAGATAATGTGTTGCAAATATCAAATTATAACTTAAAACCATCTCTTGTATGGTAAGTAGCATTACGTTCATATTTTGCATTTTTAGGGGAAAATATATTTAACCAACTAAACCATTTATTAATAAAATTAATTATAGATAATGCTTTTTTATACTTTTTTAAATCTTCTTCAGTTAATAGATTTTCTCCACACTTTGGACAAGGAACATTTAAGTGCTGATCTATATTTTCATTTGGATTTCCTGTTGGATTAGGTACGGTATAGTCACAAGTTGGATTATCACATTGAACAAGTGATTTTTGATGTATTATAATTAATGGTCTTTTCATTTTTTAATTTTCCTGTTTTTATTCGGGTTTCTATTTTTATTTAATTTTTATACTTTTGTGGCGAAAAGATAATTGCTTGTTATATATTCTGCTATAAACGCATTTACGGGAATAAGTTGGTTATGCACCATGCCTTAGTTCAATTCTTCGATTTAACATTTGTGATGAAAACAAAAATAATTTGCCAACGCACTTTTAATCTGAAAAGTCAATATTAACTTCCATATTATCTAAATCATTTTCACTTATTTCATTCTCTAGCATATATTTATTACCAATTTCAATTAGATTGTTTAATTTATCTTTACCATAACTATAAAAAAACTTTGTATCTTCTAAATCTAATATATGTTGTAACTTTTCTGGATTGTTTTTATATTTATTTAATAGTGGTAATTTTTCTTTCTTATATGTTGGTTCATTTGAGTGCATTCGTTCTTTTTTAACATCATTTCTTAGATTAAATTTATCCCAAACTACCAATGCTTCCTCGCTGGTTGAACCTTCTCTGCTCATAGATAAACCTTTTGGAAACATATATGTCATAGCGGTTTCATAAAGAAATGCACCAAATCCATCAATCTCGGAATATACTCTATCAACAAAATCACCAAACACAATAAATCCCACTACTTTTTGTTGTGTAACATCATAAAGAAAAAATTTACCACCATTTTTATATAATAAAGATAATAAAACAATATTATTTGGTATCGTATTAATATCATATCTTTCATTCACAAACTGCTTAAAGTTTTTCACTTTATCAATCATTTTACGTATATCTTCACTCATATTTTTTAGTTTATATATAAATATTCAGAATTAAAAAGCCTCCCTAAATTTTTTTGTTTTTCTTTCGTGTTCCAAATTAATCTAAGTGCTTAATAATTCGGCACGAGAGCATAACAACAAGTAAACCACATTAAAACGATGGTTTATTTGCAACCGTTAATAAGTAATTGCTACATATTGCGTTTAATACAATATTGCTTCAACTCTTCGTATTCTTCATTCAAATCTTTATATTCTTTCTCCATCTTAATTAAGTTATCCCTATATTGATGAATAGCAATATTGTTATCTATGCAATATTTGTGCTGTTTGATTATGCCCTCTAAGTTATGCAACCTATTTTTTATTAGTTTAAATATATTTTCCATTTTAATAAATTATATCGTTAATAATCCGCAAATACTTATAACAGCACATACACGCTATTTTTCCACGCTCATCCCGTATATCTGCAAAAAGATAACAACAATCACCCGAACTCAATCACACCATCTGGATATTTGTCCCAAAATTCGTTCAATTTTTTTATTGAATATTCACGATTTATTTTTTCTTGTTCATCAGTATCAAATACAGTATTTTTAAATGATACAAAATTTTCAGATTTATTAATCCATTCAAAACATTCTTTTCTAGAAAAGATTAAATCATCAGTATATGTATTATCTTCATTACGTTTAGCTGTTCTAAATAAATTGTGATATTCAGCGTCATTATTTTCATCAATTTCATCTATCTCTGTATTTATTTTGAGTAGTTCCAAATCATCTAAATAAATTTCATTATTCTCAAATTTATCTAATTTCTCATATAGCTCTTTTTGTTTCCAATAGAGTTCTCTGCTTTTTAAAAACCAAGTGTGTTGTCCCATATATTTTTATTTTAAAATTTTTGTTTTTATATCTAATACTACTAAAAACTCCTGAAATCCTTTAAGCATTTGACAAAAAAATTAAAAGAACATTGATTATCTATATGATATAATACACATTTACCATCCTCTAGCCATAAAACATTAAAAGATTTTTCAATATCAAAATACCAGTCAAGTCATTGTTTAGACTTATGAAACTCAATAAATTTTTTCATTGCATCAAATGTTCTTTGTATTGGGTATTGACCCTGTTCTTCTTCATCCCATAAGTGCCAATCTTCACCCATTTGATAAAAAAATTCTTCAAGTTCTGAAACCAACAATGAACCATTAGTAACATCTGTGTTTAATTGTGGTTTATTCATGTTTTCGTTTTTTATATTCATTTTTCTAAATATAGTTTTTCATAAATCGGTATTTCGCATTCTTTCCAATACATTCTGTCTTCTCCATAAACTATTTCTGGCAAGTATTTTTCTAATGGTTTTGCATCGTGATTTGTTGCAAGTTCAGTCCATTTACCATTTAGTTCTTTTTTCCAATTAATCGAACATCCGAACCAAATAATACTACCTTCATGATTAACTATTCGTTCAATGTAATATTTATCATTTGTATTCCACTTTTCATTTGGCTCCGCAATAGGCTTATCTAAAATAAACCATTCTGATTTTGTATGTAACTTCATTTTCTTTTCATTAATAAAGTTATTATTTTTAATCATCAAACGAACTAAACGAATTGATTTTTTTCTTGCAAACTTTGACCACTTCCAGAATCTTATTAAAGTAACTTTTTTACCCGAAATGCTATAATTATATCCTACTGTATAAAAAAGAAATCCTTCATACCGCCAAAATAATTTTCTCTCTTTCATTTTTAGTAAAAATTTATTTATTACACCAACAATGTCCTGCATGAGTTAATGCAAGACCACCCTTAACATTACAACTAATATATATATGACCTTTATACTCAAATTCATGTAATTCATTTATTGTACTAAAAGCTCCAAATTCTGTTCTTACTTTACCACCATTAGAATTTATTTCAAAAGAGCTTACTTTTTTTTCACATCCCAAAAAAAACACTGATAAGAATAAAAGTAATAAATTTAATTTATAAATTAAAAATTTATTATTCATATTTTACACTTATTTTTCATATAAATTCAACAACAGTATGCTTCCAATACATTATTCTGTGTTCATGAGTCGCCTCACAACATCCATCTTCCTCAATTGTTATTTGATACTTTTTACCATCGTACTCAATAATTTTTTCATGAGAATCAGATTCATCCCAATTGTTCATATTAAAAAGATCTCTTATACAAGAGTCAAGCATATCTTCAATAGCAAGTATAACATCTCCATTAGTTTCTTCTAATGAATCCTTAATTGCTTGATCTATTTCTTTGTTTGTCATGTTATTATTTTTCTTTGTTTTTTGTTTTCATAATATTTTTTAAAATTTAAATACTGGATTACCAACACACCGTATGGAGCATGAAGGGACAGTCCCTTGGCTAATGTTGATAGTTTATGCTCAATCCAGTATTTTTTGTAGCTCAGGCCGGAATCGAACCAGCACGACCTTTTGGGTCACAACATTTTAAGTGTTGAGTGTCTACCGTTCCACCACTGAGCCATTAATTTAATTTTTTCAATATTTCTTTGCCTTTATCTAAAATTTTATATTTTAAAGTACTTGTTTCATTTGTAATTAATCCTATGTCTTTTAAATACACCATCACATCATTTGGGTCAGTATTGTTATGGAAAAACATTTTCTTTTCTTGTTTAGTAGCAATAATATCAATTTCTTGAATTGAAATTGTATCTTTAGAATTTTCAAGTATTGAAAGAATTCGTAGAATTGAAAATAAATTATTAGAATAATTTTTCATACAATTATATTTTAATTTAAAAATTTTTAGCACCCTCTTGTCTTATTAACTGTCTGAGACATTAACCATCAATAGGTCATTAATAAGAGTAGGGTCACGTAGTTAATGCTGATGCACTAACACCCATTTAAAGATATTTCGTGCATTATAACTATTTGCTGAGTACTCATTTGTGTTGTAAGTCGCCCATTATAAATAATGTCCTTTAGCATCTACTCAAGCGATTCCTTTCTCAAAGGGAACAACACATCTCACATTACTATGAGAATTTTATGAATTATAAATAGTTGCCACTTATCTCGTTTCACTATTGTTGTTGCTAACAGATTAATAACCTTTACGAGATTCTCTTTTTTATTTACAATTCAAAGGACTGTGATAACCTTGTTGGGTACTTAGATATTTCAGTTCTCCAACTACATACAGTTTATGAATTATCCTGTATGGTAATATTTTTATTTCAAAGAACAAACATCTAATTCTCCTTTGGCGTTAATTCACCATGATGATGACGTAACCTCTTCTCGAAGTCCTACGTTTCCTGATTTCTCAGTTTCAACCGAATAATTGTTAGTTCGGCACAAGCTCACTTTCTTCATCACCTACTTGTTAGGCTCTTAGAGCCAGAAGAATTAAATGTTATAGGCAAATATAACTTTTATTTTTAAATTAAAAAAGAAAATTTATAATAATTTCTTTAACTCCGGACTGAGAAATTCCCTCATCTGTTCTAGAAATCCATACAAAATTAGATAAACCCCAATCTTCTCCCTTTAGGTATAAGTCATCAATACAGACCCAGTGTGAAACTCCAGGATGATTTTCTAACCAAGTTAATATTTCTAATGAACGTTTTTGTTGTAATTTCATTTTTGGATTCCAGATATAATTTTCTGGAATATTTTTTTTTGAAAATATAGGCGTAAAATCTATTGGTGATTTAATAACACCTTGAGACTTATAAAAATCTTTCATAGAATCTAAATTAGTCCAATTTTTCCAATCTGAACTAATAACAATTTCGGCATCAGTTTTTATAATTATAGAATTTAAGATTTCAACAGCAGTAGAATCGAAATTATCAAATTCACCAAATTTTCTAAACTCATCAATATTTGGTAAATCATTATGTTTTTTTTCTATACCATGTTTGTTTGCCAAACACATGACTCCAAAATGGTCAAGAAAAATAATTTTCATTATATCAAAACCGGTGATAACTCATTTAACATTAACCTATTTATATAAGATTCAATTTCATTAATTGAAAATCTTTGTTCACTTAATCTTAAGCCATAAAAATAACTATCATCTATATTAATAAATTCTTCCCTTGTTCTTAGAATTCTATTATCTTTAATAAATTTCATATTTTGAATAGGATAAATATTATTATATCTACATGAAGTTAAAATATTATTAGCAAATATATTAATATGATTATTTGTAATAATATTATAATGCTCAACCTCTTCATAAATAATTTCTTTACTTATTAAAAAAACTTCTTCGCCTTTTGAATTAAAGGTTGTAGTTCCAATTGGTGTCTCATTAGTCATAGGATAAGTAAATTTACCAAGTTCTTTATTAAAAATTCGGTGTTGACTTATAGTCTTTAATTCTGACCCGTCTGAAAATTTTAAAAAATTAAATTGTTTAGAAATTTGTGGTTGCTTAATCCATAAAATTGTTGATGTATCAAATTTACATTCATCAAAGTTCCAAACAAGTAATAAGTCTGTATATTCAATGTCTTCAATTTTTTTATAACTGAAATCTGATAATAAAACCTCTGTTCCTTTCGCTAAACATATATCTGGAGTAAATGTTAAATTATTTCCATAGCTGGTTCCTACATTGTTTGTAGCATATGCTCTAACATAATTTAATTCAAAAATAAAACTTGAGACATCTACTGATTCAGCAGAAAAACTTCCGATAGACGTACCAGTAACAATTTCTATATTATCATTAACTGTTGGATTTTCTGAATTACTCCAAACAAATCCACGTTCTAAAATCGCATCATTACCATCTGATGAAATTGTTCCAAAAAAATTAGCAGATGGATTACCAGGTTGTGGCAAATCTACTAAATCCGTATATACTAATGGTAAAGATATTCCAGTAATATAAGGTTGTTTAACTCCATTAACATAATAAACCTTATTTAAATAGCCTTTTTGAATAGCTACATATATTATTCTACTTGAAACAGTAGATAAACCTAATACTTCAGCAACACGATGGAGTTTTACTCCACTGTCAATTAATGCTTGAGCATCTGTCCAATCAAAATTGGCATAATCAAAATAGGAAGGGTGAGGATTATTTGGCATTTATTTATTTTTTAAATAAATACCTTAAAATTTATTAAAATAAAATTGTAGTTCCGACTGGATTCGAACCAGCAACCCAGAATTTAGGAAATTCGGATTTTATCCTGTTAAACTACGGAACCCTAATGTTTTATAATCAAAATAACTTATAAAACATGTTTATAAGTATATTCACTTATATTTCATCAAATATTTCTTATTTAACCAATTTAATCTATCTAAATCTAACGTACTTTTTTGAGACCTTAAATTTCCTTGGTCAAACATTTTGATTGCAGTATCTTTATCAATTAATGGATGAGTTTTATCAATATTAGCATCTTTATGACTCCATCCCATTTTTAAAACAGAATTTAATACTGCATCCGGAGTGTAATTTTGAATATAATTATCCATGCTAGAAACACCATCTCTTTTTGATATTTTCTTTCCTTGATAAAATATCAATCCAACATGAGAAAACTTTGGTAATGGTGCTCCAATAGCATCATAAATATAAACATGCTTTGCTGTGTTATCTAAATGGTCTGTACCACGAATTATCCAGTCAATTCCATAATCAATATCATCAATTACTGATGCAAAATGATAAGTAGGTGTACCATCAGAACGCAATAAAACCAAATTTTTTATAGAATTAAACTTATCATCAGCAATATTAATATCACCGGCAATAGAATCTGTCCAGGATTTAATGGTAAAATCTGAATTTAAACAAACGGCACCATCAATTGTAATTGCCTTACCAGCATCAATAAGTTGTTTTGCAACTTGCGTATAGCGGTCATATCTTGACGATTGAGAAAATGTTAAATCAAAATCTAAACCCAACCAATTTAAGGTCGCAATTAAATCTTGGGTAAATATATCTTGGCTTCTTGCTTTGTCGGTATCATCAATTCTTAAAATAAATTTTCCTCCAGTATTTCTTGCTGCAAGATAATTTAAGTATGCCGTTCTGACAAAACCCACATGAGATTTTCCAGTATTTGACGGGGCTATTCTTGTATTCATTTTATTTGTATATTTGTAATATAAATCTTATTTAGTTATGGACAAGAAAGAAATTTATTCCCTATATCAAGGAATGAAGTTGCTTGAGAAAGAAAGTATCAAAATTTTTGGAATTGAAAAAAACAGTGAAGGGTGGAGTTGTACCTCTGAACAATTTCCGCCTTTTAAAAGAGAACATTATAATCGTAAAATAATTAAAATCGGTTGGCATTGTCATGGTAATGGTGATACTCCTAAAGATGCTATCATTAATATGATAAAACAAGTTAAGAATTATTTAAAAAATAAATAGAACAGGAGGTTGGACTCGAACCAACATTGGTCTTGCGACTTCAGCTCCAATTACAGATAACTGTTTAGAAAACAGAACTGGCTACACCTGCATTTAATAGACTATTAAATATTTGTACACAACATTTAAAGAAAATTATTAGATTCCAGTAAAGGTTTCCTGTTAACCATCTCTGAATTTTCTTTTCGCCTTTGTACCCATACCCAGATTCGAACTGGGAACAACGATTATTCCTTTTGAGAGAACGGACTTTACCAGTTTGTCCATACGGGCATTTGTAGCCATGAAGAGAATCGAACTCTCACCTGCGATTAGGGCTTTTAAGACCCCGGACTTTACCAATTTGTCCACACGGCTAAATAATGAGGAATTGTCCTACCACTAGACGACCGACTGGATTTCTCCAATCAGATGGGATTCGAACCCATGTTTACTCCTTGTACGCCCGGTGAGATTCGAACTCACAACGTTTACCTGCGTGGGTCTTGGGTTCTAAAGCCAAGGTGTCTCTCCGTTCCACCACGAGCGTATTTTTATATGTTGACCAGGTTGGATTCGAACCAACAATCTCACTTCTTCAGAGGAAGGCGGAATACACATTATCCTACTAGTCAATATTTAATATATTAAGTTATCTTGAATGGACTCGAACCATTACCTATCGGGTCAAAGCCGAAATGCACTACGTTATGCAACAAGACAATATTCGGTTAGGACATTTGCTTCCAGACAACAAAGACTACCATCCTATCTTTTACTGAAATTCACATCTATCGGTAGTTGAATAAATGATGTGGTTCAATCGAGCTCTATACCGATGCGAATCGGTGACATCTTCCTTACCAAGGAAGTATTCTACATACTGAATTAATAGAGCATATTTTTTGAGCACCTTACCAGTTTCGAACTGGTGTCCCCTGGTTACAAATCAGGAATAATAAACCACTATACTAAAGGTGCAATTGAGCTGGTAGTTGGATTTAAACCAACGTGGGAATCACTTCCACTCCATTACGAACGGAGTGCAATCGGTCGGACTATGCGATACCAGCAAGAGCCAAGATGTCAAAGATGCCACACTTAAACTATGTGCTTTGAGATTCTTTCGAATCAAGTTTTTGTGCGGGAGGAGGGATTCGAACCCTCAAGGATTACTATTGTATATCCTGACGGTCTCTCAAACCGTTGCGTATAGCCATTCCGCCACACCCGCATTTATATTTTGTCCCCCGTATGGGATTCGAACCTATGCTCTTCACAGTGAAAGTGTAACGACTTCAGCCTCTTGTCCAACGGGTGTTGTAATTACATTTTACTTATCTTTTGTGTTAGAAGTTTTTTTCGTTAACGACTCACGAAGTTCTGATTCAAGTTCATTTATTTTCTCAATCAATTTATTTTTCTTTTTATCAATTTTAATTTCACTCTTTTTATGTGGCTTAGACGAGACTCGAACTCGCATCCTCAATTTTGAGAAAATTGCCGTCCTTCATTAGACGACTAAGCCTTATTCCTTTTGTAGCTTGGACGGGACTCGAACCCGCATTTACATCACCTTGAAAGGGTGGATTCCGGCCAATTAGAAGACCAAGCCATAAATAAAAAAAGCCCCGACTGTTGTAGTCGAGGCTCTTAATGTTTTTTAGTTTATGTTTTATCTCAAACTTTCACTAACATATAGACATACCTCGACCATCTCTTGTCTTTCTAAGAGTTGTTCCAGCGTTTGCTGTGTCAAGGTTGTGTATGTATAATTTATGTTCACTTTTTTATTTTGTTGTTTCAGTAAATAGTAGGAAAAAAATTAAATTCCAGATTGCAAATATACAACCGGTTTTTGAATTAACAAGTTATTTTTTCTAATTTATAATAAATATTTTGTAAATGATTGATTTTCAGACAGAAAAATTTAGTTTTGGCAAATGTGTAATTTCCACTTGGTGAGATAGCATAATTAATGCATCTTCAGACATTTTTCTTGTATCACCAACTTTTAAATCTTTATGCATTGACCAAACACATCGAAGATCAAAAGCCCTGCGACCATTATGTATAAACACACCAATAGTTTCCCAGATACCATGAGAAATCGAATGTTTACATACTTTATTATCTGCATATTCATTATCCTTCATCCATAGAGTAAGTAATTTAACTTTTACAGGAGTTTCAAATAAATCTTCCATATGTTTTATTTTTTAGTTCTAACTTTTTCCTTACGATGAATAGTAAGTAATCTCTTTTCTAATATTCGAAGGTAGTAATTTCTCATTCTCCGTTGTTTAATTATATATTTTTTATTTTCCGGATGAACTACCTTGTGTAATGCAATCATGGAAGTACAGGATAATATTTCTTCTTGCATGATTTCTACAAATCTATTAGGTTCAATATTCATTCCATTATGAAATGAAATATCTTTTTGTTCTTCGTAAGTCATAATTTATTATTAACTAATTTATCAATTTTTTTCTGATAATAATCAGCATCTTCAAACCGTTCTTCACTTAGTGCAAGATTCAATTTTGCTTGTAATGCTACAATATTAGAATCTTCGTTATCTTTTTTATCACTTTTTTCTTCAACTTGTAGTCTGGGTGAATGTTCATTTAATAGATGAAAGTTTTTTAATTCTTCACTATTATAATCTAAAATTAAATATTCTGTTTCATTAAGATTCAATTCCTTGTAATTACTAAACTGAACTTTAAGAAAAATTTTTTCAGTTTCTGGGTCATTACTTATGCAATTAACAAATCCTATTCTACCTTTAATTCTATGCCATTCAATTCGTATATTTTCACCAGGAAGAACATCTTTTATATATCTTCTTGGTTTTTTAACTTTTTGTTTAATTTCTTTTTTAACGTCTTGTTTAATTTCTTTTTTAACGTCTTGTTCTGATAGTTTAAAAAGACTTTTGAATATTTTTATGAATCCCATTTTAATTATTATTTTAAAGTTTTATACAGCCAGGAAATTTATTTTTTTCATTTTTCTCTCTTCTATATTCTAAATGATTAATCCAACCGTTATCACCAACATATCCCCATTCTCTATTTTTTGTGTTTGTAATTACTAATGTCCAAACAGGTTTAGAATTTAATATATATAATATTTTATGAGGAACGTGACTTTTTCTATAAGCAATACTAAAAGGATATCTGTGTACTTTTTTTGTTGGCAAATATTTACTAGGTATTTTTAATAGAATATTTTCATCTTTAATTACCGATATTTCTTCTATGTATGTTCCTTTTAATATAATGCTACAAAAATCCCATGGATGGTCATGAAGATTTTTATCCTCATCTGGTTTATATATACAATGAATATATATATTAAACCATTTCGTAGACATAATGCACCATCTTCTAAAATGCACAATTCCGTTTTTACTCTTAATTTCTTTTTTTAACTTAAACATTTGATGTATATTTTAAAATGGTAAATCCATTTCTGAATTAATTTCGACCTCTCTTATTTTTGATTTTTTATTATTATATAAAATATGTAAATTATTAATTTCATTATTTAATTTACAAACTACTTGATCTATTACGCTGAAATGTTTCGCATTTTTTCTCATAGATGAATGAATATAAGCCATTCGTATATCAACCTTTTTACTTGGTAGATTAATATTTGATAAGGTTAGTAAAAAAACCAATTTTTCTTTAGGTACTCTAACTTCTATAAAACTATGTTGATTATCCTGAAGAGATAGAAATGGATATGAATTAAACATTTTTAAAAGTTGATAAGTTGATTTTAAAAATGTTATTTGTACTCCGGATTTAATTAAGCAATTTTCAAGTTTTTTTTGATGCTTTTTAAGGTATTGATAAGAATCAGATTCATTTTTAAAAAAACAAATTCTTTTTTTAATAATTGTTTCCTTGGCTTTAAAAATTAAAAATTGATTATGTAATTTAGTATCAACGTGAAAAATTAGATTTTTACGTATGTAGGTAATTACTAAAATGATATAAGACCTAATTTCAGCAATGTGTTTTTCATATAACTTTATCCATTCAATGTTATAATCATTTAACTTAATATAATTATTTTTTGCCAAAAAAAATATAGTTATTACTTCTAAAATATTTTTAGGTAAATCTATTTGTGAATTAATATAATTTTTATAAAACTCACAAAATTCTTTTGAGTCGTTTTCATTAAATATTCTTGAAATTAAAAATACAAATTGAAAACCACATTTAGTTACAATTAAATCATATATAGGTAATGCACCAAAGACTGGATTTATTTTATTTATAATATCCCGTTTACCAGTTGTATTTTTAGCAAACTTATTAGAAATATTCAAAAGAGAATCGCCTTGTAATAAAACTTTATCAATACCAAGATGACCCATTAATAAAAATTCTAAAAAATTTCTAATTGGAAACTCATTAAAACCAATAATTTTATCATCAAAATATTGTAGTGATTTATGTGAAATATACTGTGGTTTATTAAACATGTTATAAACTGTCACTTGGTCATTATTTGAAATTTTAAATTTTTTATAAATTTTACTTTTTAAAAAAAAGTCATTTATAACTCTAAAATTTTTCTTTTTTATATCAGAGTTTTTAACAAATTCAAAATTTTCTATTTTCAGATAAAATTCAAGATTTTTATATTTTTTACTAATACGAATAACAAGGGTTTTTCTCTTAATAAATGGATATAAACATTCAAATCTTTTTATATTAGAAATACGGTCATAAATAAGAGATTCAAAAGAGAATCCTTGTTGATAAAGATAGTGAATATAATTTCTAAAATCATTATATTTTAATAAAGAACGAATCTCTGAATTATTATTATAAATTTCAATATCTAAAAAATAATAATAAAAACTTTCATTTTCTTTTATTGAAAATCTGCTAGAAAATCGTTCGACATTAACTAATGGCAAATATTCTTCATTAACCCAATTTTGGAATTTTTCAATAAATTTATTTTGTAATTTAGAAAATATCATTTTTCATATAGTTCAGTGACTTTGTTTATAAATCATATGGAAGGAATTCATTTTCACAATCTTTATACATATGTTTTTCACAATTTTCACAAATTATATCTACCTTTTCTTGATTAGTATAATATCTTTTAAATTTATGTTTAGTAAATAAACAAATAATTCGTCTTACTATTTTTTTAAATTTAGAATTCATTTTATTTTTTTTCTTTGAAATACTTTATTAAAAATAAAATTAATTGAATTATAAGCATGAGAAATTTGTAATTGCATTACTGAACATAAATCAATTAAATCAAAATGTGAAATGTTATCAGGACATAGACCTATGAAATGTAATATTGCTTCCATATAGCAAATATAAAAAAAGCCCCGAAAAATTCGGAGCTTTTTAAATTATAATTTATATTTTTTTTTAGAAAGTCAAAGAAACTACTAAGTTTACGGGATTATGTCCAACACCAGGTAAATCATAAATAGTATTATATGTAGGGCTAAATATTGTTGAAACCTTCATTAAAGGACTAAATGACTGAATGTTTAGTTTCCTTTGCATAGTAAATCCAATATTTGATATTCCCGCTTCTTCTTGGAACATTAAATCATTCTGGTCAGTAACATACCCTATAAATACATTTAAAGTCTTACTAACATCATAACCGGCTTCAAAATAAATCCCATCAACATTAAATGATTTATTCGTATAATACGTATATGCTGCTGTTAAATCTAATTTGGCACCATCATATTTTGCACGAGCCTCTACAAAATGTTGTGTTTTATCACTATCATAATCTGTCCAGTTATTATCATCATCATTGGCATTGAAATAAAAGAAATCATCGGAGGTTATAGAAATGTTTCTTAATTCAGATGAAGAATTGGCAAAAGGTTTTAATGTGACATAATAATTTACTTGATTACCATATCCTTCTTTTATTCCACTCATTGTCATATTTCCATATACACCTAATTCAAAAAATCTACATGGAAGCCATGCGCCTTTCATTTGAATAGAAGGTGATTCACCATAACTTACTCCTCTGTAAACATTTCTACTTGCAAGAGTAAGTTCTGTTGTAAAATTGTCTTCAGTAAACATGCTTTTGGTGCTATCCTCTTGTGCATTCATTGTGTAGAAAGACCCACAAAATATGAGTGTTGCTACTAAAATTGTTTTTAGTCTTTTCATGTTGTTATTTTTATAGTTTTTATAAGTTAAGTAACAAATTTAATAATTTTAAATTTAAAAATCAAATTAATTTAATTAAGAGTAGGGAATATAGTTCTTATCTCTCTGGTAACTTCGCTAAACTCAGGCTGTAAAGTAATATTAGGCATCCATGCTAATCCCCTATCCATTAAATTGATTTGTTTTACTATCTTGGCTCCGGGAATAAAATTATTGTTCTCATCCTTTTCTTTTCCCATAATCCATAATGTATCAGATACAGCAGTTGTTGCTGATATATCATGGGAAATTATTATAATTGTCAACAATTCATTTTGAGAGGTAAGTTCCTGAATCATTTCTGTTACCCGACTTATCATGTTAATATCCAAGCCGGAAAAAGGTTCATCAAAAATAATAAAATCTTCACAATTCAATAATGCTTGACCAATAGCCACCCTTTGTTTTTGTCCTCCTGAAAGATCAGAAGGATGGTGATTACCATGATTTTGAAGATTAAGCATTGTAAGCATCTGTTCAACTTTTGATTCTGCTAAGGCTTTGTCTTTATAACGATTTTGTGCAACAATTCGGAAATTTCCTAATACACTCCGATGTACTAATAAAGGATAATGTTGTTGCACAACTCCAATTCGACCAATTTTTGTAGGCTTCAAATCTTGTCCAACTAATACAGAACCTGATACAATCATATTAGAATCTTTCTCTTGTGGTTTACCTAAAGGAATTATACCCGATAGTATTTCACTCAATTTTGTTTTACCCACACCAGACGGACCTAAAAAACCAATTACCTGACCTTGATTCATACCAGGACGAATAATGTTTTTGATTTCGATATTTATATCTCTGAATATTTTATGGTCACCGTAGGACAAATTAACATTTTCAGCTCTTAAAAGAGTTTCCCCAATACTATATGGAACTTTATTTAACATGATGTTTTATTTTTTTTATTATTTCAATTTTAGTACAACGTAATTTTTTCTTCTCATGAACTATAGCAACCACATCATCTATGTGGACTTTGACTTTGTATAACTCTCCATTATTTTTATAATCCAAAGCTCCTTCTTTTGTCCAAACACTTAATCCAAATGAATTTTCTTCATTCAGATTTCCATCTGCATGACTTTCATATGTCTTACCTACTTCGT